>SDBS01005434.1_pt1 | contig 12416 bp, 10 predicted proteins | sample 2277091 | NCBI WGS metagenome assembly SDBS01 (sample SAMN10404972, study PRJNA504765) | marine sediment metagenome | isolation source: marine sediment core GS10_PC15, 163 cmbsf | place: Arctic Ocean: Southern Knipovich Ridge | collected 2010 | reverse complement strand
AATAAGTGACTGTAAAGTTCTTCAAAATGACGTTTTACAATCAATTATCACAGGCTTTAGGTTACAGTGGTACAATTTTCAACCGCCCGCCAAATGGTACACTTTTGCTCCGCCGTTTACAGTCTGCGGTGAATGCCATATCGGTGATTGCTGGTACCTCTGTCGGGCCAAGCATTCAGGATGCTCTTGCAAGCATCTCGCAGAAAAGAAAGGGATTGCTGGTTTCACTGGAGCAGAGAGCGCCTGATCTGATCGGTAAGCTTTGTGAGTATGAGGAGGGTACGGAAGAGCGCCTCGCTTTTCTGAGCGGTACTATTTCAGGTGGGCAAGTATATGGCCAGCTTTCGGAATCTCTCAAGTCAGAATTTGTGGATATGATGAAGACTGATCGAATGCATGCTGCGCTGACGAACGCAACGCGACAAATCGGTGCGCGAGGCTGGGGAAAAACACTGGCGCAGTCTTCAGAAGGTGACCGGTTAGTTTTCTTGCGAGATGGGCTGATGAACGCCAATCCTCTCGTGCGTGTCAGAGCAGCCTCGATTATCGTAGAGACACAACAGCATGACCTTTTTGCCGGAGTTCTTGATTTGTGGGATACCTTGCCGAGTACGTTCCAAAGTGAACTGGTTCCGATCATTGGTCGAATGCACTCGGCAGAAAGTGACCGATTTCTCCTTCTGACTTTTGAACAGCTAATTAGCAGGGCAGAGTTCGCTAATGAGGACATTCCATTTGGCGACACAGTGTGGCATTCGGCTCCGAAACCTACGAACCACTGGGTGGCTCTGCGTCTTCTTCGCGTTCTACGGGTGACACTAAGAGAAGCAGGTTCTTCTCTCAAACCTGCGATAATTAAGAATTTGCGTGTGAAACCGATCTCTCCAGCAGCGGCTGGTCTAATTGAAATTCTGGTTTTCATCGAGATGGACCGGGTTGTGACAAATCCGCCGGCAAGCGGGATATTTGCTGAAGCTTACGACCCCGACGTTGTTACTCTGCTGCGAGAACTTGAGAACGATTCGAAAAACCCAATTTCTGTAATAAAGAAAGCGAGATGGGGACTACACGCACTGATCGGTGTTCCAAAGACTAATGGGAACTAAGGTTCGGATATTTGTTGTGACTTTTTGACTGCTTTCAACAACCCTTGAACAGTCAGCAGAGGCGGCCCTGAAGTGACACGTAAAAAGGATATTCCAATGAAATACAGTATTGCAATATTGGGCATATTGGCAGTGGGTTTTGGTGGCACAGCGATACAGAATTGGGATTTTGACAAGATTCCCGAAGGGTCGCTTCCTGCTGGTTGGAAAGTGGAAGCGACCGGTCAAGACAAGGCGACGGCCAAGTGGGAAGTGGTCAGGGATGCGCAGGCCCCGTTGGGTCCGGGCGTTTTGAGGCTGACTGCGACAAACCATACCCAACGCGGGCTGTTCAATATCTGCTGGACCAGGGATGTGTCATTTCTTGAGGGTGAAATCGCTGTCTTTCTCAAAGGCAATTCAGGCAAGATCGACCAGGGAGGCGGGCCTATTTGGAGAGTACAGGATCGCAACAACTACTACATCGCCCGCTATAATCCGCTCGAAGAGAACGTCAGCATTTACTACGTAAAGGACGGCAGACGTGTCATGCTCGGCTACACAGGCAAAATCGAGCTTAAGGACACCTGGCACGTGTTGAAGATAAGCCACAAAGGCAACAGAATAAAAGCGTTTATCGACGGCGAAATGAAACTCATGGTCAACTCGGGCGAGCACATAACGCAAAAAGGCGGTGTGGGGCTCTGGACGAAAGCTGACGCAGCGACCTCTTTTGACAATTTTACAGTTGTGCCGGATTGATTACGATCTCCAACCTAATCACTATATTATACCACAGGATCTGCCGGCAGTCATTGATTCGGGTGGCATTTTTTTCAAAAGAGCGGTGATTTGATAAGAAATACTATTACAGTTATTATATGTTGTTACTGTTGGACATTAGTGGGATGTAATAAACACGCTAATCCTATATCGTCCTCATTTGCGGCAACATGTGATTATGGTCATGATTTTGGAGTGATCGTTGGCGGAGAAGAATTAAAGCACACATTTAAGGTTTTTGGTGATCCAGTTCGCACGGTAAGAATACAAGATATCAAACTGTCTTGCGATTCTTGCACTACGGCAGTGTTGGGGAACGGGGTGATACCGCCAGGGGGATTTACCACGGTGGAAATGACGTTGGATGCCTCCGGGTTGCGGGGGGAATTTGAGAGGATAGTGCAGCTTATCACGGATGATCCGAAACGCCCAAGCATTGAGTTGACGTTCAGGGGTACAGTAGTACCGATCCTGCAGTGGCGGCCGGAGAAGATTGTTTTCGATAAAGTAATAAGCGGACAACTTGCAACGGCGACGGTACTCATCGAGTCGGGCAGATGGCCTGCAAACCGTCTAACGAGTAACGTAAGTCCACCCTCGGAATCAGGGCCAGGGATTCTGGAGAATTTCCGTATTTTGCGCGCGGAGACGCGGAAATCCTGGCTACAGGTAGAAAAAACAAGAAGAGTTGAAGATCAGGGCAACATACAGTATAATATTGGAGTTAGATTGTTGCCGGAGGCGCCTGTTGGGCCGTTTAGAGAAACCCTGGCAGTATATACGGACATCGAAATAAAGCCAAGAGTGGCCATTCCCATTGTGGGAGAAGTTGTACCTGCGATCTCGATATCGCCTACCGTGTTGGCATTCGGCCCTGTGAAGCGGGGCGAAACGAGTACTGAGACTATTACCATACAACAATTTGGTAATATGCCGCTTGAGATATTGTCGGTGACCAGCCAAGATCCGCGAATTGATATTCGACAGGAAATGGTAAGGGAAGGGAAGGAATACCGTCTTGTGGTAACGTTCAAATCCGAAGGTGACAAAGGCCGATTTGAATCCATGGTTACCATACGAACCAACAGCCAGATGCCGCCGAAAGCCAATATCCGTGTTTTCGGTTACGTGGACGAATAATAGAGCAATACATGTTAAGGATGTCTTATATGAAAAAAGAACATGGTGCTTCATACGCAAAGCTGTTGATTATTACGATGGTGTTGTTTCCGTTTATTCACGGTTGTATGCGTCAATCGGAAAGTAACGTAGCCGCTAACAAAGATAATATAAGAGATACGGCAGAAGAGCCAAGGGAAGAAACTAAAACGACTCAGTTAGACACAGTCTCTGACAAACCCGATCCTGAACCGGAAGTCGCTAACCTGCCCAAGACTCAAGAGAAAGTAACCACTCCCTTGGAAGCGATAGAAAGTGAAGCGGCTGTGAAAACCGAGGAAGGCACATCTCAGAACGCAAAAGACGTCATAAATATCGAAAAGGAAACCATAGCACCCAAACCGGCCCAGCACCTGATCAAAATCGATAATATCACCGCCTATCCGTGGTCTTTCAACCCCTCAGCGGGCCAGAAGATGACCATTAGCTATAAACTTTCAGAGCCGGCTAAAGTGCAAATCGCTATCTATGGTCCGAATTCAGAGCTTATAAATACTATATTGGCTGGAGAGCAGCGCGACAATAAACTTCATAAGGAGTTTTGGGACGGCAAAGACGTAGCCGGACAAATCGTGGCTAACGAAGCTTACTTTTTCACAATCATGGCTGAAAGCGATTCAGGATACGGTTCGTATGATCCCCTTGTTTGGTCCGGTGGCGAAAAGGTAAATCCAGGGAACATACACTTCAAACCGAAAGAGAACATGTTTTCGTATGTTTTACCGAAAGCATCTCGCGTTCTTGTGAGGGCAGGCTTGGATGAGGGGCCGATGCTAAATACATTAGTTAACTGGCTTCCACGTAGTCCTGGGCTTTGCACAGAATATTGGCGGGGAAAAGACCGGCAGGGTATTCAGCAATACGGCCTTGACCCAAGAACTGTGGTAATAGTACAAGCCTACGCGCTGCCGGAAAACAGCATTATTGCTGTAGGTAATAATCAACGGAACTACAACGACGATTTTCTTTCACAAGGTCAATCGCAGACCATGAAACCGACAACGAAAGACCGAGAATCCTGGTTAGAACCTACCACTTCTCCACACTGGTATCTTCCCGTGTGTTTGGATAAAGATCCTGTTATCTCTTTGACTTTTCCGGAATTAAAGACTGATAAGGACATTGTGCCCAATGAGCCTGTCTCGCTTTCGGGGATTCGGGCCATAGTCAGGATAGATATCCCCGATATTCACAGTCGCAGATTTATTGCCGGACAACAGTTTGAATTAGTAGTCTTTGTAGATAATGAACGATTGGCAGAGGCAGAGCAAGGTCATCTTCCTTTTAATTGGTCTTGGAATCTTGAAGAACAGAAGCCAGGAGAACATCTACTTACTTTTAACTTGGTGACCCGACAACAACATGTTGGAACTGCCAGCCAACGTGTTACGATTATTCGTCCAGAACAAAAAAAATAAAAGCTTTATAGGTGTGCCAATATGTCGTACTATACCTACATAATTAGGAAATATTCATATCTGATCTCGGTCAGTACCTGTATAATTATTTCTACTACATTTCCTGCCCATTCTACCGAGCTATCAGGCAAGAACTCGGAGTTGAATGATGCATCTGCCCTGAAGAGTTTTTCTGACACTATGATGGTTTTTTCTGCAGAAAGAGATGGACAGTGGGACATCTTCGCTTGGGTACCTTTGAGTGATCAAAAGCCAATACGTCTTACTTCAGACCCTGGTGATGAATTACGGCCTTCTTTGAGCACTGATTATTCATTAGTTGTATATGAGGATACGAGTGGACGGATATGGCAGGTTCGTCTTGCCAATAAAGAGCGGCGAGAATTGATGACGCTGTCTGCCAGGAACAAGTTTATACAGCCTGCAGTTTCTCCGAACGGTAAGATGGCCTTGTTTGCTATGCGGCATGATCCATCAAAGGATGATACGGACTTGGCGTTCTTCCGTATGAATGAAGATCCTACGGTATTTGCTGATGTAGTTCCCATCGAAGTTGGCCCGGCATGGGTTATCCAAGAAACTGACAAAATTCAAGTTCTGGACATGGTATCATCACAGTATTCACCATGCTGGTCGCCTGAAGGCAGAAGGCTTGCTTTTGTAAATCTGCATGACCGGGGATCGGCAAGTGGTAAAATAATCTCCGAGATATGGGAGACACGTCTGGACCATTCGTATGCCAGGCAATTGACTTTATTACGCTCTTTATGTGAAGACCCAAGTTGGTCACCAGTAATGGACCATATTGCTTTCTCATGCAACAAACACCATCAGTTCGATATCTTTTCAGTTGATTTGGAATCAGTTTCTGTCCAAAGACTTACAAATGATCCGGCTTGTGACAGTGATCCTGTATATAGCCCTGATGGTAGACATATTGCATTTGTTTCACTTCGCTCAGGCGCATCCTCGCTATGGCTATTGGGTATACAAGATAAGAACATTATCAAATTGAGTCCGTTTGGTGTGGAAGATATTCCATGTAAAGATCCTGACTGGAAATGAATAAGTTCTTCAACAGGATTCTACTGCTGCTGCTTACAAGATTGCGGCCTCAACAGTGGTTGTGCAAATTGGCGACATTATTAACAGGAGTTTGTATGATGAGATCAACGACTCTTCAACGTTTTCTGGTGGTTTGCCCTTTTCTTATCTTAACTTTGTTGGGCTGTAGCAAGAGGCGGCCTGAAAACGAGGAGGAGGTGGTCGTTTACACTTCTCTTGACAAAGTTTTTAGTCAACCGATCCTTGAAGCTTTCGAAAAAGAGACAGGAATTAAAGTCTTGGATGTATATGATTCTGAGGCAACTAAGACTACCGGTTTGGTGAACCGTTTAATTGCTGAAAAAGCCAACCCAAGAGCAGATGTGTTCTGGAATTCCGAGACCGGAAGAACCATCGTCCTAAAACAGAAAGGTGTCTTAGCTTCCTATAAGTCCCCCTCTGCAATAGATATTCCTGCAACCTTCAAGGACTCGCAAGATTACTGGACGGGCTTTGCCGCGCGGTGCAGGGTGCTGATCTATAACAAGAACATGCTCAAAACCGAAGACTTGCCCAAATCCATCTTCGAATTGACTGAACCCAAATGGAAGAATAGGGTTGCTTTGGCTTACCCCCTTTTCGGCACCACTGCAACACATGCGGCGGCGTTGTTTTCTCAGTTAGGCGAAGACAATGCCAAAGACTACTTCCAGGCTCTTAGGGCCAACGATGTGATGATAACAGACGGCAACGCATCATCTCGTGATCGGGTTGCGGACGGAACAGTAGCGATCGGCTTTACAGATACCGATGACGCATTTGTGGCTATCAAGCAGGGCAGGCCTGTTGATATCATCTGGCCGGATAAGGAAGGCATTGGCACATTGCTGATACCAAACACGGTAGCTTTGATCAAAGGCGGCCCCAATCCGGAGGCAGCGAAGAGATTCGTTGATTTCCTGCTGAGCAAGGAAGTGGAAGAAATGCTCGCCTTTAGCGAAGCTGGCCAGATACCCCTTCGACCGGACGTCAAACGCCCCCCTCACGTACCCACACCCGACAAGATTAAGGCCATGGATGTCGATTACGAAAAGGTTGCCGATCAGATGGAGCCGAGCGGCAAATTCCTGCAAGAGTTGTTTGTTCGTTAGAGGCATTACTGTGGCATCTGTGACAATACGTAGGTATCCAATAAGCGTACAGTTGACCGCTGTGCTCCTTTTCTGCATAACCGCGATAGCACCGATTGCATATATGCTCCTAAGAAGTGCTTTAGCTCTGTTCACGGACGATTCATCGTTGTCAACCCTCATCCTGAGCAACCGTCAGTTATTACTTCTGGCGCGAAGCCTGGCCCTGGCTTTTATGTCTGTCCTCGTTGCCTTTGTTATTGGATTTCCCACAGCCTTCATCCTCTCGGCCCGTGATCTGCCCTGTCGCAAACTCTGTTATTTCTTCGTCCTGGTTCCTCTACTCATTCCACCCTATATTATGGCAGGAGCCTGGATACATCTGCTCAGTCCCTCAGGACTAATCAATCGAACACTTGGCGCCGCATTTGGTCCTTCAATAAAGCTCTCCGTATTCTCAATGATTGGTTGCATGTGGTGTCTCGGAATATCTTTTTTTCCGATCATAGCGATAGTAGTTGCCGCAGGCTTGGCGAGAATTGATCGAAGCATGTTGGATGTCGCTCGATTAAACACAGGCCGATGGGGAGTATTTTGGCATAGTATCGTACCCCAGATAACCCCACACCTTGCCGCCTCGATCTGCCTGATGTTAATCTTTTCACTCGGCCGGTACGGTGTCCCCTCTCTGCTCGGCGTCAATACTTTTCCCGTAGAAATCTTCGCCCAGTTCAGCGCATTCTACGACGAAAACACTGCCGTAATCATGTCCATCCCCTTGGTTGCCATAGTTATTCTTTTGATTTTGTTACAGCGGCGAATAATGCGTAATCATCGCTATGTTTCTATCGACAGCACCAATAAAGACGCCAATGCAATACGCCTTAAAAGCCGCCGCTTTTACGGCTTTATATTCCTGCTCATAGTTTTTTCCGTGACGACTTTAATACCCTTTGTCAGCGTACTGGCCAATATTTCGGGCATCCCCAAGTTCATTGCCGCTCTCCATTCGGCAGCCAACAGTATTTCCACTACCACTGTGCTGGCAATATTATCAGCCCTCTTTTCCATTGCGATAGCGATACCAATTGCAAATTACCTTTGTACCGTCGATAGCCGTTTTACCAGGATGATTGACACTCTCAGTTGGCTCCCGATTGCAATCCCCGGTACTGTAATGGGCCTTGGGATAATTCAATTGACTGCCCATTTGCCGAACCTGCGAAACAACGATTCTTTTGGATGGCTTTTGTTGTGCGCATACATTGGAATGTTCTGTCCCTTTGCCATTAGGATCCTCCATGCTTCGTACAGTCGTTCGGATAGCAGCCTGGCTGACAGGTCCGCTCTGGATTGTCCCCGGTGGTATCATCGCCTGTTTTTTGTGGATATCCCCCTGCACTTGCCCGCCATTGTAGTTTCGATAATCATGATAGTTGTATTGGTTGTCGGTGAACTCAACGCTGCGGTATTACTGATTCCACCCGGCAAAGAAACCATGGCCGTCTCAATCGACAACCTCCTGCACTATGGTGCAAACGTAAACGCATCGGCACTTTGCCTTCTCGAAGTTTTATTGGTTATAGCACTTCTTGCAATAGGAATGATTACATTCTCTATTGGACGGAGGAATGAATAATGAAATCTGCAGTCTACGCCATCGTCCTGTTGTTGATCCTTGCCGCCGTTCTTATAACGGTAAGGATCATACTCCAAAAGCCCACACCAGAAATTGTTGCCGCCCAGCCGCAGCCGTCCCGCCCCGTCTATGCATCCTGGGATACGATGGAGTTTGACAAATGCGTCTCTGCCTGGCTGATCGTTCGTTTCATCGATCACCATGCCCGGTTTGTTTTACATCCTCAGGGAACTGAAATCACGGACGGTACTATATTTGACGTCCCAGGTGCCCAGTGGAGCAGGAAGCACAGGCAATGCACTTCCGATTGCGTATGGAACAGCCTGAATCTCGAAGATCCCGTCGCAGAAACAATCGTCGCCATGGCTCACAATGTTGAGTTGAACCGTTGGCAACTGGAGCAGTTTCCTCAGGCATGGAAGTGCTTTCACGATATCCGCCAGATAACCGATGCATCTCCCGACCGGGTCCAATCACTGAAAAAAGCCGTTGAATATTTTGACAACTTGTATAGCAAGTTAGAAAAACCGCATCAAGTAAATGAGGAAGAGTAATGTTTAAGTTCAGGAGTTTACTATCCACATCAGTCCGATAGTACCGTTCGTGATGGAGATTGGTGGTTTGAAAAAAGCGTCGCCTGCGACTATATTCGGTTTTAGATATCGAGTTACATTTTGAATCTAAAAAATAATCAGATTCTGAGAAGAAGGACATGGCCCAAATATCATTAAATAACGTATCTAAAGTTTATAATAGCCCTGTCAAGGCTGTCAATAATCTTTCTCTCGATGTAGCTGATGGTGAGTTTATGGTAATTGTTGGGCCATCAGGATGTGGTAAGACTACAACATTGCGGATGATAGCTGGCCTGGAAGATATTACCTTGGGGACAATATCCATTGACGGTGTAGTTATAAATGATGTGCCGCCTAAAAATCGTGATGTTGCGATGGTTTTTCAAACCTATGCATTGTACCCACATATGAACGTATTTCATAATATAGCATTTGGTCTGAAACTCAGAAAAGTTCAAAAACCGGAAGTTAAAAAACGTGTAAATAATGTTGCACAGATGCTTGGAATACAAAACTTGCTTAAATGTCGGCCTGGTACTCTTTCAGGTGGACAACAGCAAAGGGTGTCTCTGGGAAGAGCTATTGTTGGAAATCCCAGAGTATTTCTCTTTGATGAGCCACTGAATAATCTGGATGCTCAACTCAGAACTACAACTCGGCTTCAGTTAAAACAACTACACTCCAAGCTTAAGACTACTTCAATATATGTTACTCATGATCAAACCGAAGCGATGACAATGGGCGATAGAATATGTGTATTAAAGGATGGGATTGTTCAGCAAATCGGGACACCTCAAGACATCTATGATAGGCCATTAAATCGCTTTGTTGCTGGTTTTTTTGGCACAGCACCAATGAATTTCTTTAAAGGCAAGGTGATGTTAAGAGAAGGGAAAGCGAGTTTTGTCCTCGGTGAGAACAATTTCACATTCCCATCTGAAAGAGTAGGGTCTGTAAAAGATAATAATATGCTGGATGTAAATCTGGGTATAAGGCCTGAGCATCTCTCGCTGAAGTTAAGAAGTAGTTCTAATGAAAACAGTTTGAATGCAGAAGTTTTGGCGGTTGAACACCTTGGTCTCTTCAAAATGATCTATTTAAAAAGCGGATTTCAGAACAACATAATCGTGGCTATGCCGCCAGATGAAGTTATTGAGGCCGGCGTGACTACCCCAGTTTATTTTGACATGACTAAAGTGCATCTTTTTGACTTGAACAATAATACCTGTACTTTGCAAAATATCATCCAGGGTTAAATACTTGCTCTTTCAGAAGTTAATTGGCAGATTTTCGGCCCGCGGGTGTGATGACTACCCGTGGGGGTACAAAGATATAGAACTGCTCTGTATTGTACCCAGATAAAACCATTTAATAGTTGATTTTGCAGTAATTTGTGTTAGATTTATCCCATGGAAAGTACGATCCCTGTAAAATCCGCTGACAGATGGCTAAGTGTACCAATCATAGCAACGATCACTCGGTTTTTATGCTGGGAACTGACGCTCCAAAACGAATATCTTCGCCAGGAAAATAGGATTCTCAAATCCAAGATTTAGAGGCGTATTGTCTTTGCAGATGATGAGCGGCGCATGTTGGTTGAAGCAGCTTTGCCGATGGGAAGAGACTTGATCGAACAAGTGGGCTACTATCGTTATACAAGTTTGAGTTATGCTGTTAAAGGGAAGTTTCCATCTACGGGTCATATTTTTGCTGAAATATTTGAAAATATTGAAAGGCGTAAGGTCACTGGCGAGGTCGCCAATGTCTTGTTATTAGGACAACCAATCAAGTGATAGCAGAAGAATGAGGTTGAGAATGGCTATGCAGATAAGATTCTCGGGCCTCCCCGCTTTTGACGGCTTAGCGTTGTTTGTTTTAGGTTGTGTAACGGGGTGATCTAGAAAGGATATTCTAATGAAATATAGCATGGCAATTATGGGCATATTGGCAGTTGGTATTGCAGGCACAGGGACACAGAGTTGGGATTTTGACAGAATCCCCGAAGGGTCGCTTCCTGCCGGTTGGAAAGTCGAAGCCACGGGTCAGGACAAGGCGACAGCCGAGTGGGAAGTGACCAGGGATGCGCAAGCCCCACTGGGTCCGGGTGTTCTGAGACTGACCGCGACGAACCATACCCAGCGTGGGGTGTTCAATATCTGCTGGACCAGGGACGTAGCCTTTCTTGAGGGAGAAATAGCTGTGTTTCTCAAAGGCAATTCAGGCAAGATCGACCAGGGAGGCGGCCCTATTTGGCGGGTTCAGGATCGTAATAACTATTATATCGCCCGCTATAATCCACTCGAAGAGAACGTCAGCATTTACTACGTAAAGGACAGCAGACGTGTCATGCTTGGCTACACGGGCAAACTCGAGCTTAAGGACACCTGGCACGTATTGAAGATAAGCCACAAAGGCAACAGAATAAAAGCGTTTCTCGACGGCGAAATGAAACTCATGGTTAACTCAGGTGAGCACACAACGAAGGCGGGCGGTGTAGGGCTATGGACCAAAGCAGATGCGGCAACCTCTTTTGACAATTTTACAGTTGTTCCATATTGATTATGGTCTACTACCCAATTACGATGTTCAATCACCGGACCTGCTGGTAGTCATTGATTCGGGCGGCGTTTTCCCAAAGGAGCGATGATTTGACAAGAGATACTTCCGGCACAAAAAGCCCCTGTCGAAAAAGTCGATATTAGGGGAGGTAGTGGAAATATAGATATCTTAGTTTAAACTGTACGCCTACGGGGCGGCGTACCGATATATAAAATATTCTTCTCAGCCACTACTGTCCCTCTCGATATTTTCGATAAGAGCATCTATCAAGTTAGCAACAGTTTCCCTTTTCCTTTTCGGCCTTCTCCTCTTTGGAGATTTCTGAACAGGAAGGTATGGCTGGAGAGCAGACCACATGAATGGGTAATTCTCCTGCATATCAGCAGGTTAAACTATGATTGATCTGAACTGTAATTCTATTACCATTAGGTTTTCCTGTTAGACAGTAATTTTGTAGTTTTATTAGTTTTTTTTCGTTTTTTTCCTGCAAAATTATTCTCCGGGTGAAAAAGGGCCATCGATGGAAACACATGTTTTAGGCACTACCTGTGTTTTTGCAGTTAAAACGGGGTTTTGAAAAAATGACACTGCTGATCGCCACGACTCAAAGATGATCTGCTCCTGATATCGAGTATTTTGTAGAGGTTCATAGGAGGCTGGCAAAGAATCGCCAGGCAAATAGGGCATCTGACAGGCTAAATTTGGCTCTTGAGCCATCAGACACCATCACTACTGTCGGGTTTTTATAACATTTCTGAAGATAAACCCGACAATTGCTTCCTACCGCACTGCTATCTTTGTCACAATTTCTCATCTTAGGACTTGCTTTTTTACCTATTCTGCGGCGTCCTGCAGGGCTGTTTGTATTTAGAGAAATTTCCAGAGGATTGAAAAACTGTTTGTATAGTAAAAAAGGGAAGCTTTGAAAATGGGAGAATCGACCTACAAAGAAATTAACGACTGTCGCCCACAAGTGATTGAGCATTTTATTGGGCAGAGGCAGA
>SDBS01005433.1_pt1 | contig 12417 bp, 13 predicted proteins | sample 2277091 | NCBI WGS metagenome assembly SDBS01 (sample SAMN10404972, study PRJNA504765) | marine sediment metagenome | isolation source: marine sediment core GS10_PC15, 163 cmbsf | place: Arctic Ocean: Southern Knipovich Ridge | collected 2010 | reverse complement strand
GGAGGATCCAGGAGAATTAAGTTGGTGGCCTGGGGAGCTTGAGGGGGATGGGTGGCGTCGGCTTTCATAATGCTGGTGCGGTCGGTTTCTTCTAGTTTCCAGACATTCTCGCGGACGGTGGCCAGGGCACGTGTGCTTTTGTCAAATAGGTATGCAAATGATGCTCCTTGGGATAGAGCTTCTAGGGCAAGGGCGCCACTGCCGGCAAATGCGTCGAGAACAATGGCCCCGGATACTGCGTTACTTTTGTCATTCCACTTGCCGTGGGTAAGCATGTTGAATATGGATTCTCGCACCGCGTCTCTGGTGGGGCGTGTAATCATAGATGGAGGGCGTGAGATAGGGCGCCCTCTATGTTTGCCTGCTATAATGCGCATTACGCACAGCTGGAGCTATTTTCCAGCATGTGTTGCCTATTATAGAGTCTGCTGCTGAAAGGTATGCTTAGGATATAAGCAGCAGCCACAAGAACCAGCGTGTGCCATGGAGCATTGATCATCGCAGCAATAAGTACTCCCGCCATTAGCATCAATGGTAGCACTTTGCGTTGTGGAATTTGGTGTCCTTTTAACGAGAAAGTTGGTACCCGACTTATCATCAACAAGCCCACCACCACTAATAGGAACGCATTAACCGAGGGCATGGATAGCAGGGGTAGTTCGGTAGCAAAGCTTACGATCATTGCTAGCAAGACAAGCAGTGCGCCAGTTGGCGCTGGTACTCCTGCGAAGTATCGCTTGGTCCAAGAAGGCGTGTCCTCATCCTTAAAGTTTGTAACGTTAAACCTTGCGAGTCGTAGGGCTGAACAGGTGACAAAGAACAAAGCGATCGCCCATCCTAAGCCTTTCCATTGATGTAGCGCAGTGATGTACAGGACAACGGCTGGAGCGACCCCAAAGCTGACAATGTCAGATAATGAATCAAGTTCGGCTCCAAAGTGAGTGTCGGTGCCTAAGAATCTGGCGAGACGCCCATCCATAGCGTCAAATATGGCTGCGATAATAATTGCGGTTACAGCAAATTCATAATTACCCATCAGAGCGAAGCGAATAGCGCTAAGCCCCGTACACAACGCTATGAGCGTGGTGACATTGGGCAAAATGCGATTAAATGGTAGGTCTTTGATCCTCGCTTTGGCGATAGCGGAACTTTTGCTCTTCCGTTGTCTGGGCGCCATTATCTTATTGTCCCCTTACGTGCGGACTCCTTTGAGGTCAAGTCGGCGATCACGGATTCCCCCGCAAGCATTCTTTGCCCCTCGATCACTAATGGATTGACACCTTTAGGCAGGAACACATCGACGCGGCTGCCAAATCGGATGATACCGTAACGTTGGCCTCCGAGTACCTGTTGGTTTTTTTGCACGTCACATGCTATGCGCCGGGCAATTAAGCCCGCAATCTGTACAAATGCAATCGTTACTCCGTCTTTGGTTTTTACAGCCAAGGACTGTCGTTCATTATGTTCACTGGCTTTGTCTAAGGAGGCATTGAAAAACTTACCATGCCTGTAGAAAGACTTTACAATCTTACCGCTGATGGGAATTCGATTTACATGTACATCAAAGATATTTAGAAAAATACTGACCCTGGTCCATGTTTCATTACCAAGTTCCAGCTCTTTAGGAGCTTTGGTGGACGTTATTTTATGAACAATTCCATCGCTTGGACTGATGACTAGGCCGTCCCGACTTGGGGTCACACGCTCAGGGTTGCGAAAGAAATATACTACCCAGCCGGTGATAATGAGCCCTATCCACCCAAAAAAAGCAGACCACCAAGCTAGTAGCAAAGTGATGAAGACAGCTCCCGCAATAATCATCCAGCCATCGCGGTGTATAGGGGCTATAATGTTCTTAGCTAATTGTTTGTCCATTTCATGCCCATCTCTAAATTATTTCTTAAGGCCTAAGATATCAGCAACTGGGGTAAAATAGCAAGCAACCCTTGCATTTCCTAAAAAATATGATAAATAGGTGGCAGCAAGGTGGTGTTGTGTAGCAGTTGCAAATGAAGGGAATCAAACTTGACCGGTAACGAACCTGAATTTGGTAGAGCGCGCAAGTTTTTTTGGCCAATACGTGGAAAAGAGGTCAAGAAGTTCCTGCCCATGAGCATTATGATGTTTTTCATCCTGTTCAACTATACGATGTTACGTAATACCAAGGATGCTCTCGTGGTGACGGCGGTTGGTCCCGAGGCACTTCCTTTTCTAAAGGGAGTCGTTATTCTCCCAGTTTCGATTTTGTTTGTGGCGGTGTATGCTAGATTGCTGAATACATTTAAGGTTGAGACCGTTTTCTACATAGGCATATCAACTTTTGTGGTATTTTTTGCGCTATTTGCGCTTTATATTTTACCCAACCAAGCCTATTTGCTCCCTGACAAAGAATCAATTCAGCAGCTAAAAATAGCTTTTCCTTATTTGCAGCACATTATTTCCTTATATGGATCTTGGGTGTTTGCTTTGTTTTATTTGTTTGCTGAGCTCTGGGGGGCGATAGTACTAGGTTTATTATTCTGGCAGTTTGCCAACGAGATCACGCGTATACCTGAGGCAAAAAGATTCTATGCAATGTTTGGATTGTTAGGGCATTTTGCATTGGTGGTTGCGGGGCTGGTGATTAGGCACTTTTGCACTATACATAAGCTGGCTGCTTCGCAGGCAGATGCGTGCGATAACTACGTCAACTCGGTGATCTTGATGGTGATTGTGTCGGCCATGGTGATAATGGCGATTTATCGATGGATGAACCTTTTTGTACTAACCGATCCAAAGTACTATGATGCTGCAGCTGGAGGATTTAAAAAGGAAATCTTGCGACCTAAATTTTCTTTGGTAGAAAGTTTTAAGCATATCGCTACCTCCAAGTATATTGGATTGATCGCGGTTTTGGTGCTAGGTTATGGTTTTTCCATGAATATTCTGGGCTTGATATGGAAAAAGCAGCTTAAGCTTCAGTATCCTGATCCTCTAGACTACAGTATGTTCATGGGAGATTTCTCTTTCTATATTGGGTTGATAACCATTGCTCTGATATTTTTCTTTAAAGGCACGGTGGCCAGATTTGGTTGGTTCAAAGGCGCGATTGTGACCCCAATGGTGTTGGCCGTCACCGGCGTGCTGTTTTTTGGGTTCATATTTTTTGGTGAACAACTATCAGCAGTTACAGAAATATTAGGCTACACGCCGCTGCTTATGACGGTGTTTATCGGGACTAGCCAGCAGATACTCAGCAAGTGTGCTAAGTATGCCATGTTTGATCCAACCAAGGAAATGGCGTATATCCCTCTTGATCAAGAGCTTAAAACTAGAGGCAAGGCGGCGGTTGATGTAATCGGCAATAGTTTTAGTAAGGCTAGCGGAGGCTATGTTGTGGGTGGATTATTGCTAATTACTGCAGCAAGCGATTTAATGACTGTGGTCCCTATGCTGGTGATAGTCGTTACAGCGATGATTATCACTTGGGTATTTGCGGTTAGTGCTTTATATAAGCGGTATAAGGGGCTAGTATCTACAAAAGACGCCACTACTCCAGCTGGGGTAGGGGCGAAGGCAGCTTGATTCATTTTTAACAACATGACAGAACGACTAGGTGACCGACAGTCTAACATTCCCCTAGCTTTTAGGGTGCGGAAGTTGATGGAATTGGCTATCAGACTGCTGTTGTTCATATGCGCGTTCTTTGCCATTTTTGTTGCCGTGGCGATTGCCATTTTGATGGTTGTCGAAACTTTGCGTTTTATGCAGTTTATAAGCTTAGGTGATTTCCTGTTTGGTTTGCGCTGGAATCCTGGGGCTATTACGGCAGAATTTCCGATGGGGGCATTTGGGATAGTTCCTTTGTTTGTGGGTACTTTGACAGTTACGGTTATTGCTATGATTGTTGCGATCCCAGCGGGAATTTTCTCGGCAGTGTACCTGTCGCAGTACTCTTCCGCCCGGTTCAGAAGTATTGTTAAGCCAGCGCTAGAAGTGCTGGCGGGGATTCCCACGGTGGTGTATGGATTTTTTGCTATGATCGCTGTTTCCCCGCTGTTGCAAACCTCAGGCCAATCTGTGGGGGTATCGGTTTCCTCGGAAAGTGCCCTGGGCATTGGGTTGGTTATGGCGATAATGATAATGCCGTATATTGCTTCTCTTACAGATGATGTGTTATTCGCAGTTTCTACCACTGTGCGAGACGGCGCGCTTGCTTTGGGAGCGACAATGTCAGAGAGCATAAAAAATGTGATTTTTCCTGCTGCAGTTCCCGGAATTATGGCGGCAATCTTGCTGGCGGTGTCTAGGGCAATCGGAGAAACCATGATTGTGGTGATGGCTGCGGGGTATTCCTCTAAGTTGACCGCTAATCCGTTGGAAGCAGTGACTACGGTAACGGTACAGATTGTCAGCTTACTTACAGGGGACCAGGAATTTGATAGTCCGAAAACGCTTGCGGCTTTTGCTTTGGGTTTGGTTTTGTTTTTAGTCACCTTGAGTTTGAATATTGTCGCGATGCGAATTGTGCGTAAATACAGGAAGCAATGTGAATAAAGTTAGCCCTGGCTCACTATCGCGCAAGCTTTCTCCAAAAGGGCTAAAGCGACGCCACAGATCGGAAACTAGATTTAGATTGTATGGCGTCGGTACGATAGTTGTAGTGATTGCAATATTGGTGGTATTACTTGGCGGAATTTTTCTGAAAGGGTATCCCGCTTTTCATAAGACGCAACTTGCGCTAAATGTTTATTTTGATCCCAAAATAGTGCGTTCGGATGCTTCCTTACAACATACTAATTTTGATCGCGTTGTACATGGCTCGCTCAAGAAGCAGTTTCCAGAACTTAAGTCATTCAGAGACCTGCAGGAGGTCATGGGCCTATTCAGTACGGGGACAGCATCAGCATTATTGGCCGTGGTGCAGAAGGACCCCGACGTAATTGGCAATAGCAGGCAGGTATGGTTGCTGGCGACTGATGCCGTGGATCAGTTGATTAAACGTGGGGAGCAAAACAGCAAACGTCTAAGTGATCAACAGTTGCTGTGGTTGGATAAATTCAGGGCGCGGGCAGCTATTCGGAAAAAATTTAATGCACGATTTTTTGTTAGCGGTGATTCTCGCGAACCAGAGTTGGCAGGTCTTGGCAGTGCCATTGTTGGTTCTTTGTTTGTGGTAGCAATCACGTTGATTTTGACATTCCCTTTGAGCGTTGGGGCTGCAGTCTATCTGGAGGAGTTTGCGCCCAGGAATATCTTCATCCGTTTTGTAGAACTGAACATTAGTAACCTGGCAGCAATTCCTTCGATTATTTTTGGTCTGCTAGCCTTGGCAATTTTTCTGAATATTTTTCATCTGCCACGGTCGTCCAGTCTAGTTGGGGGACTGACTTTAGCTATGATGACTATGCCAACTATTATTCTGGCGGCGCGCTCCTCTTTACAGTTGGTGCCGGAATCTATCAGAGAGGCAGCAGAGGGTTTAGGTGCCTCCAATGTACAAGTAGTGTTTCAGCATTTATTGCCCATTGCGATGCCTGGAATTATGACGGGTACAATTCTTGGAGTGGCAAGGGCCCTTGGAGAAAGTGCACCACTGCTAATGGTTGGTATGGTTGCCTTTATTGTTGATGTGCCCCGTAGTCCAACCGATCCGGCAACAGTTTTGCCGGTACAAATTTTTAATTGGGCTCGTAATCCCGAACAAGGCTTTGTTGAAAACACTGCTGCTGCTATATTGGTTTTGTTGCTATTTTTAGCTGTAATTAATGCCACTGCAATTATTTTGCGAAAGCGCTACGAACATAGATGGTAGAGTCGAAAACAAAGATATCAGTCTCAAGGCTAAATCTGTTTTATTCTGGAAAACAGGTTTTGTATGACGTTAATCTGAATATTTTGGAGAGTGAGGTCACTGCCCTTATAGGAGCCTCAGGATGTGGTAAGAGTAGCTTTTTGCGCTGCCTTAACCGCATGAATGACAAAATTGAGGGCATTAAAATTGAGGGTTTGGTGACCCTGGATCAAGAGGATATATACGATAAATCGGTTGACGTGGTCAGGTTAAGAGCCCGTGTAGGTATGGTATTTCAGAAACCCAACCCCTTTTCAAAATCTATTTTTGATAACGTCGCCTTTGGTCCCAAAATTCATCGACTGTACAAGTCGCGAGCTGAGTTAGAAGAAATAGTGTATCAAAGCTTGCACAGGGCTGGTTTATGGGAAGAAGTGAAAGACCGTTTGGCGCATCCAGGTACAGGATTATCGGGGGGACAACAACAGCGGCTATGTATTGCGCGGGCAATTGCTGTAGACCCCGAAGTTATTCTTATGGATGAGCCTTGCTCGGCTTTGGATCCAATAGCAACAGCCAGAGTTGAGGAACTCATAGACGAGTTGCGACGCAAATATACCATTGTGATTGTTACGCATAACCTGCAACAAGCGGCGCGTGTTTCCCAAAAAACAGGGTTTTTTCATATGGGGCAGATAGTTGAAGCAGGCGATACCGGAGAAATTTTCACTAATCCCAAGGACGAAAGAACGCAAGGCTATATTACAGGTCGCTTTGGGTAGCGTTTAGAGTTAAACTGAGAGGAGGAGGAGGTAAAAAACATGACTTCGAAGCACATTGTGCAATCCTATGATAAAGATTTGAGCTATTTGAATAACCAAATTGCTGAGATGGGGCAGTTGGTGACTACTCAGTTGGTTAATGCTGTAGATGCCGTTGTAAATGGCGATAATGCACTGGCTCAAAAAGTAATTGCTGGTGATCCAAAAGTGGACAAGTTGGAGCACAAAATTGACGATTTTGCCATCAGGATGATAGCACTACGGCAGCCTATGGCAGAGGATTTGCGGGCCATTATTGCTGCTATTAAGGTTTCTAGCCACCTAGAACGTATGGCGGATTATGCCAAAAATATCGCGAGGCGGTTTTTGGCACTGTCCAAAATGTCACAAATCCCTTCGATTAACGTAATGAGGCGTATGACCGAAATGGCTGTTGAGATGATCAAGGATGTAGTGGATGCCTATATCGAAAGAGATGATGAGCAGGCTTATGCCATTTGGCAACGGGACGTCAACTTGGATGAAATGTATATCAGTTTTTTGCGTGAGCTGTTGACCTACATGATGGAGGACCCACGCAATATCGGGGCCAGCACGGAGTTGCTCTTTATAGCCAAGAACATCGAGCGGATAGGGGACCACTCAACCAACATTGCGGAGATGGTGCACTATCAGATATATGGGGTGCCGTTTGAAGAGCCTAGGCCAAAGGGTGTAGGTGGGTGAGTGCAAGCTGGGCGCCATGGTACCAGGACTTTACATAGTTTCAACACCCATTGGTAATGCAGGTGACATTACCCTAAGAGCCTTGGATGTTTTGAAGGCGGTTGATTTGATAGTCTGTGAAGATACACGGGTCACCCAAAAACTTTTAACCCTTTATAGCATCAAAAAGCCTTTGTTATCATATCATGAGCACAATGCTGAAAGGGTGCGTCCTAATATTTTGCAGCAGTTACAATCAGGTAAACGGATTGCACTGGTGAGTGATGCTGGCACCCCGCTTATTTCTGATCCTGGATACAAATTAATTAAGGCATGTATAGAGGCTAAACTAGCTCTCATTCCTATTCCAGGAGTGTCTGCGCCGATTGCAGCATTAACAGTCGCTGGGTTACCAACCGACAAGTTTATATTTACGGGATTTCCACCCCCCAAATCAAAAGCGAGGCAGGAGTTTTTTACAACCTTTTCGTCACTACCCCTTACTTGCATTTTTTTTGAATCGGCTCGGCGAATAATTGCTTCGCTGCAAGATATGCTAGTGGTTTTGGGTGACAGGCAAGCAGTGGTGGCTAGGGAAATTACCAAGAAATTTGAGGAAGTAAGACGCGGTCAGATTTCATCATTGCTTCAGCATTATCAGGAACACGGCTTGCCTAAAGGCGAACTAGTGGTTCTGGTGGGTCAGTTGGAAGATGCTAAACCCACGTTACAAAATTGTGACGAGCTAATAGCATTAGTGCTTGAGAAAAAATCTGTACGCGATACAGTGCAGCTGATAACTCAGGCGACTGGCTTACCGCATCGAGAGGTTTATGCACAAGTACTGGCCATCAAAGACCAAAAAGCAACGTAGCTACACTTGGGGAAAAGTAGCAGAACACCTATGTATTTGGGTGCTTAGATTAAAGGGTTATCGAATATTAGACCACAGCTTTAGAGGTCCAGGCGGAGAGATAGACATAATCGCCAGCCGCTTTAAGACGTTGATATTTATCGAAGTGAAAGCGCGTGACGACCTGCAAACGGCGATGTTGTCGATATCAGATTACCAAAAACGGAGAATCGAAAAGACTGCACATTTGTATTTGTTGCGAATGTACAAATGGCAGGTTGAATCTATAAGATTTGATGTTATGTTAGTGAGACCGTGGAGGTGGCCATACCATATGGTATCGGCATGGCGCCCCGAGGGAGTCAATTATTTCTAGAGGTGACAGGATGGACTATTATCAAAAATGTGCAATATCGTTGACCTTGGCGGGGGCTTGCTTGCTGAGCGGGTGTGCGCCCATAGTCGTAGCGGGAGGGGCCACAGCAATTGGAAGCTCGGCGATGGAGGAGCGAGGTATCAAAGGCGTGCTCTCGGATAACAGCATTAGAGCGCAAGTCAATACCAAGTGGTTTGACCACGATCCAACGTTAAACGAGTCAGTTGAATTGTCCGTGCGTGAGGGACGGATACTATTGACGGGTACACTGGACACCACGCAACAGCAGATAGATGCTGTAAGACTTGCTTGGCAAGTTGAGGGTGTACGAGAAGTAATTGATGAAACTAAAGTTGGTAAGGGATCAGGTGTAAAAGGGTATGCTAGCGATACCTGGGTCACTACAAAGCTAAAAGCATCGTTGCTATTCGAAGAAGATATTTACTCCAACAACTATTCTTTGAAGACGGTTGAAGGCACAGTTTACCTAATAGGTATCGCCCAAGATCAAGAGGAGCTGGATAGAGTTATCGATATTGTACGCAACTCTAAGGGAGTTAAGGAAGTAGTGAACTACGTGCGCCTGAAGAGTGAGCCACACCCTGCACAGGCAAGTGCTACGGGATGACAATACATTGCAGGTAATTAGACTCCAGGGTTGGCGATGATAGCTCGGGTAACCACGGTTGCGTTTCAAGGCATAGAGGTTATCCCCATAGATGTGCAGGTACAGATTACTCCTGGTTTGCCGAACTTTACGATTGTAGGGTTGCCTGACAAGGCGGTTGCGGAGTCTCGCGAAAGGGTACGTGCGGCCCTGCACTCGCTAGGGATTTCGTTACCCAACAAGCGAATTACGGTTAATCTATCTCCTGCAGATTTGCAAAAGGAGGGCAGCCATTATGATCTGCCGATAGCCTTGGGCCTGTTGGTGGGGATGAAGGTTTTGCCCGCGGAGGAAATTTCACAATTCACTGCTATTGGAGAACTAGCTCTCGACAGTGCCATCACTGTTGTTTCAGGGGCTCTGCCGACAGCTATCAATGCTGCCAGTCGTAACCAGGGGGTAATATGTCCGGAGGCTTCAGGTGGTGAGGCCGCGTGGGCCGATGGCATAACTATCCTAGCGCCACCCAATTTGTTAGCTATCATCAATCATTTCAAGGGGTTACAAGTGATGACACCTCCTGAGCCCAAGATTAGTGAGCAAAAGCTTGCACAAGTGGATCTTGCAGACATAAAGGGTCAGGAAACTGCTAAGCGGGCTCTGAAGATAGCTGCGGCCGGTGGTCATAACATGCTCATGAGTGGCCCACCCGGCGCAGGTAAATCGATGTTGGCGGCAAGTTTGCCTGGTATTTTGCCTCCCCTTACTCCTACGGAGGCTTTGGAGGTAACCATGATCCACAGCGTGGCCGGCAAGCTGGAGGAGGGTAAGCTGTTAAGGCAGCGGCCTTTCAGAGATCCACATCATTCTTCTTCATTGCCGGCTTTGGTTGGTGGCGGGATCAAGGCCAATCCGGGCGAAGTATCATTGGCGCATTTGGGAGTACTGTTTTTGGATGAGTTGCCAGAATTTGCGAGGGGAACGCTCGAGTCGTTGCGCCAGCCACTTGAAACCGGACGTGCAGTAGTAGCAAGAGCAAATGCCCATGTTACGTACCCCGCTAGGGTTCAACTAATCGCGGCGATGAATCCGTGCCGCTGTGGCCACTTAGACGATGTGGACAGGGCATGTTCACGGGCTCCGAGGTGTGCGGCTGATTATCAAGCTAAGATTTCAGGGCCGCTGTTGGACCGTATTGATATTCAAATTGATATACCGGCGGTAAAGGCTGAGGATTTGCGCTTACCCAACCCTAAGGAAACCAGTCAAGATATGGCTAGGGAGGTAGCTGCCGCCAGGGAAATTCAAAATGCCAGGTATGCCAAATTATCAGGAGATCGGGTAATACGCACGAATACAGATGCTGATGGTAAGATCCTAATGGAAGCAGTGAATATGGATTCGCAAGGGGAAGAGTTACTAACTGAGGCATCGCAAAAACTAAAGCTATCAGCACGTGGTTATCACCGGGTGTTGAAAGTAGCTAGAACAATTGCGGATTTAGAGGGTCTTTCGCGGGTTATGCGCCACCATATTGCAGAATCCCTAAGTTATCGCCGTCCCGTATTACCGAAGTATTAGCCGTGATGAGGGCGTGGATATTTTTGTTGGTAGGGTTGTTGGCGGGGTGTAACGATCAATATCATGATCCATCGTTAAAATTATCAAAAGATAGATACGAAAAGATTCTGACCGGCAGAGAGGAAGTAGAACCTTCACCAGCTGCTCCACCAGCAGCTATGCCTAAGAAGCCTGTGCTGCCGAACAGTATGCAGCGTAAAATATCAATTACCATGACTGCGGATGTGCCGCTTAGAGAAGTGCTAATGGAGCTGGCGCGTCAGGCGAAAGTAAATATCGCGATTGATCCCAGCGTAAAAGGGGGGCTACATTTTCAGGCGCATGGTCGGCCATTTATCGAGATAGTGGAAACCATTTGTGATATGGCGCAACTAAAATTCTTTGTCAACGGCTCAACAATTAATATTGCGCCGGATGCACCTTATCCAGTCAATTACAACGTGCAGTTCCTGAATTTATCGCGGCACAATAAGAATAGAATTTCCATGGCCACTGATGTTTTTACAGCGATGGAGGGGTACACTCGTGACTTTGATAATGGCTCTAGCACGCTACTTACCGAGGAGTCGTCAATAAATTTTTGGGACGAGTTGGAGCAAAATTTAAAAAACCTTGCCAATTATTCCAATCAGAATGCTGATGAGGCTCCGATTTCTTACTCCATTCATAGACAGGCTGGGGTGGTGTCGGCCTACGCACTGCAAAAACATCACAAACAGATTGCTAAGTACCTGGACAGTGTCATGGAAAACGCTCAACTCCAAGTGCTGATAGAAGCAAAGATTATTGAGGTCAACCTTAGTGAAGAATTCCAAAGTGGGATTAACTGGAATGCTGTGGCTGGGGATTTTAAGCTGCGGGCTCCATTGGGCGCAATCGCGAGTGCAGGACTATTTGATAAAAAGGAAGCCGCACCCAATAATGTATTCACAATAGGAAACAAGGGTAAAAGCCTGACGGCATTGGCTAGTGTACTCAATAAATTTGGTACGGTGCGTACTTTGTCAAGCCCGCGCTTGACGGTGATGAATAATCAGTCAGCGGTGCTTAAAGTAGCTACGAATTTTGTGTTCTTCAAGATTAACTACAGCCGTGATATTCGGACCAATGATTTGCCGGATGTTGAACGAGCCTCCAGCCAGATTCAAACGGTACCAATAGGATTGGTGATGGTAGTACATCCCACGATTAACCCAGATACAGGACGGATAACCATGACGCTTCGCCCCACGATTTCTCGAGTAGTAGAAGAAAAAGAGGACCCCGCAGTTGCTATTCTTTCAAGGCGCAGGCAGTCCTCCAAAATTCCCGAAGTACAAGTGCGCGAGATCGATTCTGTTCTTCAAGTTAGCTCTGGTGAGGTGGTGATAATGGGCGGGTTAATGGAAGACCGCGCAGATAATAGTAGTACCGGCCTGCCCGGCATCTCCGACATTCCACTTGCCAAGTACCTGTTGGGAGCCAAAGAGAACAAGCATACCATTAACGAACTTGTGATATTCCTACGGGCGACAATAGTAGACAACCCTGTAATCGGTGATGCTGACAAAAACGTCTATCGCTACTTCACCCAAGACTCTAGACCATGGCGGCTCTAGGACACCTCTAATGTGAATTCAAACAGTGTGTCTCACATATCGCGCTATGCATTTGCTGCCATACCGCGCCAGCTAGCACTGCTAGATACCGACGCATTAAAAAGAAGTCTACCGATCGCCGACTGGTTACTCATTTCCCTTC
>SDBS01005432.1_pt1 | contig 12418 bp, 9 predicted proteins | sample 2277091 | NCBI WGS metagenome assembly SDBS01 (sample SAMN10404972, study PRJNA504765) | marine sediment metagenome | isolation source: marine sediment core GS10_PC15, 163 cmbsf | place: Arctic Ocean: Southern Knipovich Ridge | collected 2010 | reverse complement strand
GTGAGGGCGTTGTAGAGGTTGAGGTTGCGATCTGATAGAAAAGGCCATCTGGAGGCTACTCATGCGACAACCTACTGGTTCTAATCTCGAAGCCGGCATTGGATATTCTTTCCTGAATCAACTAAAAAGAGGGACGAGAGCTCGTTTTGCGCTTGCCTCGGAGTGGGCCTTGTTGGCCTTTTTGATGACGATGCTTGTTAACGGCTGCAATCGCTCGCCGTCCGCGCCGGCGGCGGATTTGATCCTAACCCATGCCAAGGTCTGGACCGTCGATGAGGCTCTTCCGGAGGCGGAAGCGGTGGCAGTCATCGGCGAGCGGATCGTTGCGGTGGGATCGAGCGCCGATATCGACGCCTGGCGCGGCGAAGGCACTCGGGTCATCGACGCCGGTGGCAGAAGAGTGCTGCCCGGCTTCAACGATGCTCATGTCCATTTCGTTCAAGCGGGCAAGCAGCTGGACAATGTCCAGCTCAAAGATGCCGCCACACCCGAAGAGTTTGCCCGTCGCATCGGTGAACGCGCGGCAGCGATACCCGATGGCGAGTGGATCTTGGGTGGGGACTGGGACGAGCAGCTCTGGAATCCTGCCGAGCTTCCTACCAAAGAGCTGATCGACGCAGTGACCCCGTCGAACCCGGTGTTCGTGATTCGCTACGACGGCCACATGGCTCTCGCGAACTCCGTCGCTTTGAATTTGGCTGGAATCGGGCGCGATACCCCCGATCCCCCGGCGGGAACCCTTTTTCGCGACGGCCAGGGAAATCTCACCGGAATTTTAAAGATTGCCGCCATGGACCTCGTGGAGGAGGTGGTTCCGCCGACGACTCGAGAGATGAGGTTACGGGCCACCAAGCGGGCTCTGGAGCATGCCGCGGCGCTCGGAGTTACCAGTGTCCAGGACATGACGACCCACAACGAGGACATCGCGGTGTTCGTGGACCTTGCCGCCAAGGGCGAGCTCACCACGCGCATCTATGTGGCCCCTGCGGAAGCTCAGTGGCAGGAACAAGCTACACTGGGCATCCAGAGTGCCTTTGGGGGCCCTTACCTTCGTTTGGGGGCGATCAAAGGGTTTATCGATGGGTCGCTCGGCTCGTCGACGGCTTATTTCTTTGAGCCCTATACCGATGATCCGAACAACAGCGGAACGCTCAGGCAGGAGAGCATTCCCTTCCCTGAAGCTCAGGAGCGTTTCACCCAGGCCGACAAAGCGGGTCTGCAGCTTTGTTTGCATGCGGTCGGCGATCGGGGCAACTCGATGACGCTCGATGCCTTCGAGCACATCGTGTCGGTCAACGGTGAGCGTGACCGACGTTTTCGTATCGAGCATGCCCAGCATTTGAAGCCCGAAGACTTCCAGAGGTTTGCCGACCTCGACGTCATCGCTTCGGTGCAGCCGTACCATGCCATCGACGACGGTCGCTGGGCGGAGCCGCGCATCGGCCCGGAGCGATCCAAGACGACTTATGCTTTCCGTACCTTTCTCAACCACAACGTGCGCCTCGCTATAGGAACCGATTGGAACGGGGCTCCCTTCGAGCCCATGCTCACTCTGTATGCGGCCGTCACCCGGGCGACCCTCGACGGGAAACAACCCGACGGGTGGGTACCGGAAGAAAAGCTCACCCTGGAGGAGACCGTCGAAGGTTATACAATGGGGGCCGCCTATGCGGAGTACCAGGAGAATGAGAAGGGATCCATTACCCGTGGCAAGCTGGCCGACATGGTGATTCTCAGCCGAGATATCTTCGAGATTCCCGCGGAGGAGCTTCCCGACGTGGTGGTTGAAACCACCATCGTGGGTGGCAAGGTGGTTTATCAAAGATAGAGAGAGTCAAACGATGACGACTTCACTAAAGCTTTGTTTGGTGATCCTTTTGGCCTTCGGAGCCTGGGCCGGCTCGCAGGAGGGCGGGGAACAGGAGCTCTTCGATAGGGTGGCACCTTTCAACGGTTACGGGCATGTCTATGAGGACGGAAGCTTCGAGTCGATGCGACCTCGAATCATGGGGACCCATGGAGTGATTTCCACCGGGCATTACCTTTCCACCTTGGCGGGTATGGAGGTGTTGCGCAAAGGCGGCAACGCCCACGATGCGGGGGTGGCCGCCGCCATGGCTCTCAAGGTCATGAAGATGGGCTACGCCGGCTGGACCGGCGTGGCGCCGTTGATTCTCTACAGCGCCAAGGAGGATCGTGTTATCACCCGGGTGGGGGCCGGAACGACACCGGCCAAAGCTACGTTGGAGTACTACCTCGAGCATGGCAAGACCGACATCAACATGGCGATCGTTCCCGCCGACGTGGACGTTTGGCTAGCTACCCTCGACCCCTATGGCACGTTGAGCTTCAAAGAAGCGTCTCGAGCCACGATCGAGATCGCGGAAGGCGGCTACCATCTCTACAAGCACCAGAAATCCTTGCTGGATCATCTCAAGGAGGGAATCCTGAGATTCCCCTACAACGTCGAGTTCTGGTATCAACAAGGTGTCGACAAGCAACAGCTTGGCGATTTGATGGTCAACAAGGACCTCGGCAAGCTCGTCCGATACATGGTGGATGCCGAGGCCAAAGTACTTGCTTCGGGAGGTTCCCGCTCGGAGGGCATCCAAGCCGCCCGCGACGCTTTTTATAAAGGTGAGCCGGCGCGAGCGGTGGGCGATTTCTACAAGCAGTTCGAGGATGGACTGGTCACCTACGAGGACATGTCCAACTACCAGGGCAAGTGGATGGATCCTCTTCACACCACTTATCGTGGATACGATGTTTACGTTTGCGACGGATGGTCCCAGGGGCCTCGCATGCTTCTCTTTCTGAACATGCTCGAAAACTTCGACATCGAAGCCCTGGGCTACAACACGCCGGCTTACATCCATCTTCTTTCGCAAATCATCAACCTCGGGATGTCCGACAGCTACAAATACATTGGGGATCCGGATGTTGTGGATACTCCGATTGCCCTCTACTCCAAAGCTTATGCGCGCAAGCGTGCCGAGCTCATCGACATGGAAAAGGCATTTCAGGACATGCCGCCCTGGGGTGACCCGGAGCAGATGTTGAACATTTCAAGCGACTCTCCGACGAGCTTTGCCCGGCACGGCGGCGTTGAAGCCTCGGACACCCGCGTCGCGGATATGGACACCACATCGCTGAACGTGATGGATAGGGAAGGGAATCTTTTTTCCATGACCGAGAGCGACGGGCACATGGTGAGCCCCATGATTCCCGGCTGGGGCTTCGGTATCGGCCGCCGCGGCGAGCAGTTGAACCTCGATCCGGTCCTCGCCAACGTGATGGCTCCCAACAAGCGCCCGCGCAATACCAACAATCCGTTTCTGGTGTTAAAAGACGGCAAGCCCTTCATGGGTCTTTCCACGCCGGGAGGCGAACAACAGGCCCAGGCCATGCTTCAGGTTTTCTTGAACGTGGTGGTCTGGGGCATGGCGCCCGAGCAGGCTGTCGATCAGCCGCGCTTTGGAAGCTACAATTTTCCGATAACCGGATTCGAGGTCAACGAGACTCCGGCACAGATCAAGTTGGAGGATCGCATTCCCGCGGAAACGTTCGAGACCTTGAAGGAGATGGGGCACGATGTCGTGGCCTGGGGACTTTGGAACTGGAGAGCTTGCGCCCTCACCATAACCTACCGGGATCCCGCGTCGGGGCTCTTGATTGCAGCAGGAGACGTACGGCGGGAGACGGCGGCGCTCGGTTTTTGATTGGGAAAAAAAGGTGAATCATGCTGACAACCTATCTCACAGCCATCATCTCTCGTGAGCTTCGTGCCTTGAGCCGCGAGATCCGATCGTTTCCGGACGATGAGACTTTGTGGCGCAGGCCACCGGGCGTAACTAACTCGGCCGGCACACTTGCCTTGCACCTCACGGGAAATCTCCGACACTTCGTTGGGGCGAAGCTCGGGGCAACCGGGTATCGCCGAGACCGGCAGGCGGAGTTCTCTCAGCGCGGCCTGTCTCGGGAGGAGCTGGCGCGTCAGGTGGAGGAGACCGTTTCGGTGGTCGAATCCGTCCTTCCGCAGGTGACGACCGAAACACTCGCGCAGGATTTCCCGGAAGCGGTTGGCGGGCAAACGATCCGCACCGATGAGTTTCTTCTACACCTCGCGACGCACCTGGCGTACCACCTCGGCCAGCTCGATTACCACCGTCGGCTGGTGACGGGAGAATCCGGTCAGTCTGGAGCGATGACGGTGAAAGAGCTCAGCACTGCTCGACCGGAAAGCTGACTCAACTCCGTCCGGTCGGTTCGGAGATTAATCCTCCAGAAGGGGACAGGTCATGCAATGGGCTCCGCCGTTGCCGCTCCACAGCTCGTCGGCAGGGAAGGTTGCGAGCTCCCAATTCCGCTGCTTCATTTCCGACCCGATGCGCTCCGCGCTCTCGAACCCGATGGCCCGCCGCGATCTTTCGGTCACCACCAGGTTGAGGTGCCCGGCCTCTCTTTCTTCGTGCGTGATGGGTATCGGTTGGAAGTTTCTCTCATCGAGAAACTCCTCGAACAGGACATGGCGGGGCTCCGACTTTTCGGCTTCGTAGAGACGGCAGGGAAAAACCCGAAAAGAATCGGGATAGATGAGGCACAATGTTTCGTCGAGCATCATGAAGATCCCGTCGATGTGAATGTGTCCGAAGGGAAGCGGAACCTCGAGAAAATACTTCACGTCTTTGCCGAGGACGATGTCTCGAAGAGCTCGAGTGCCGGTCTCATTGGCTCGGTCACAGAGTGAGACGACGGCGGTGTCGTCGCCGATCAAAGTCACTCCACCACCTTCTAAAAAGCCTGGTGGCTCGACGGCGCCCAGGATGGGAACATCGAGGCGTTTGAAAGCCCGCGCCATCATCTGTTGATCCCACCAACGTCCTTTCAGGTACGGTCCCATCAAGACCGCTCCTCGGGAGAAGACGGCCGCAAGATCGCGCGTGTAAGTGACGTTGGGACGGTGGTTCATGAAGGCAAGGGCGTCGTCGTCTTTGGCAAGAATGTCGCGGAGGAGCAATGTTTCGACCCCGTGGCTCTGGAACAAGCCCAGCATGGCATCGTAGTCGGAGACGAATTTCTCGCGGTCGACGGGACGGCGAAAGTGGAATTCTTTGAGCGTGTTCTCGGTTACCGCGTCGAGCTCGCGATCGGGCCGGTGCATGATGACCCGGCGCAAGGTGCCGTACGCGGTGTGGACTCCATAGTTGTTCATGTGGGCGTCTCTCTCCTTTGAGCCGAGGATTATATGCTGACTTGCTGCGGGATTTCATGCCGCAGCTCTAAGCGAGGCAATGTGACGTCTTTGGAGAAATCCACAAAATCTGATATATGCCCTGTCGTTGTGTCGTGCGAGGAAAGATGTGCCCCGACCGTCGTCGGGGATTTCAAGCCAACCACGATAGTTGAGATATCTTATTTGTTCGGCCGTTTCATTAGTGCGGACGCAGCGAGTTAATTCGGAGCGCCCGCCGGAATCCCCCGGCCCAAGCCGGGGGATTGTCATGAGGGAGATTGCCTGTGGATCCCAACTGGACCTCGTTGATCCCGCCGATTCTAGCCGTTGTCTTGGCCTTCATTACCCGTGAAGCGGTCATCAGCTTGGCCGTGGCTTGTATGGCAGGGGTACTGCTCATGGGCCAGGGCATTCAAGGGTTTCCGGCTCTGGTGAACCGTGCCCTGGGAAACGAAGGATTCATCTGGATTTGCACCATCGAGTTTTGCATTGGTATTTTGGTGGCTTTTTTTCAGCGCAGCGGAGCGGTTCGAATGTTCACCGCCCGGGTGGATCTCTGGGCCAAAACCCGCAAGCAGGTGAACGTGCTTGGCTGGGGGTTGGGGCTTTCCATTTTTTTCAGCGACTATTTCAGCCCTCTGTTTGTGGGGCCGGTGATGCGGGATCTGACGGACAAGCATCGGATCTCGCGAGAAAAACTGGCTTATATCTGTGATTCCACCTCGGCACCCCTGATCGTTCTGGTACCCATCAGCGGATGGGCGGCTTATTTGAGTGGATTGGCGGTCGGCAACGCCGGAATCGAGAACACCACCGACGCCATCGCTCTTTTCATCCAGAGCATTCCATACAACTTCTACGGATTTCTAGCGGTTTTCATGGTGCTTTTTTTAGCTTTAGGCATCATTCCGGAATTCGGTCCCATGCGCATCGCAGAGGAACGCGCCCGCCGCACCGGCAAGGTCTTGCGGGACGGAGCGGTTCCTATGATGGGCAAGGAGTTGACCGACCTGGGAGTGACCGACTCGAAACGGCCAAACCTCATCCTCAACTTCCTGCTTCCGATTTTGATCATCGTCGGCACCAACGTCACCCATTTCATCGTTACCGGATCGGCTGCGGTGCTCGAGAGCTTCATGCTGGCGGTGGCGGTTCTGGGAGCGATCATGTGGCTTCAACGGGTCGACGACTGGAATGGAATGATGCAAACCGTCTATGCCGGGATGAAAGGGGTGATGCCGGCGGTGGTGATCCTCGCCTTGGCCTACTGCATCAACGCGGTGAGTAGAGAGATGGCGACCGCGGAATACATCGTGGAAATGAGCAGTAACTGGATGTCGCCGAGCCTGCTGCCGGCGATAGTTTTTCTGGTGAGCGGCGTGATCGCCTTTGCCACCGGTACATCCTGGGGCTGCTACGCGATCATGGTTCCCATTGCTCTTCCCATGGCCTATCAGTTCAGCGGACAGGAGATGTCGTCGTTGGTCTTGGCTTCTTTCGCTGCGGTGGCGGGGGGAGGAGTGTTCGGCGACCATTGTTCGCCTCTTTCCGATACCACGGTATTATCCTCTCTGGGAAGTGCTTGCGATCACATGGATCACGTGAGAACGCAGCTCCCTTATGCTCTTAGCGTTGGAGCGGTGACGTTGCTCATATATCTTGTAGTCGGCTTCATGTAAATGTGGGCTCGAAGCTCAAAACGTGAGAAGTTCAACGAGAGGTAGAAGATCATGAAGAAATACGCGATTTTTGGTGCCGGCATGATGGGACGGGTGGTTGCGAAAGATATGCTCGACAGCGAGTCCGATGCCGAAGTCTCTTTGTATGACGCAAGCCCAAAGGCGCTTGGCGAAGCGACCGAATTGCTCGGGGGCCCTCGTTTCACCGCTCACACGGTGGATGCCAGGGAGACCGCAGAGATGGTTCGCGCCTTGCGGGGCAAGGATGCGGCTATCGGTGCCCTCCCACATGGCTTGAGCTTCGGGCTCGTCGAAGCTGCGGTGGAAGCCGGCACTTCGCTGGTGGATTTGGTTGGATCCGGCTCGTGGAAACGGGCCCCTCTTCACCAGCGGGCTCGGGAGGCGGGTTGCTTGATCATACCGGGCTGCGGCGTCGCACCGGGCGTCAGCAACATGTGTATCGGACGAGGTGCGGAGCTTCTGGACGAAGCCCACACAGGAGTCATTTACGTTGGCGGGATTCCCAAGGTGAAGGCGGAGCCGCTTTTTTACCAGACGGTTTATCTCATGGAGAGCGTTCTCAATGCTTACGGGCGGGATGCCACCATTGTGGTGAATAAAAAGGAGGTCAAAGTCCCGCCGCTCTCCGGCCTGGAGACCCTCTCCTTCCCCGAGCCCATCGGTGAGCTGGAGGCGTTTTACACCGATGGCCTGGCATCTTTGCCCATAACGATGAGTGACGCGTTCGAGGACAAGCTGTACGAAAAGACCTTACGCTACCCCGGGCATGCCGAGCGAGTCCAGTTGCTCAAAGCCTGTGGACTTCTCGACGAAAAACCGGTTGTTGTCGGGGACGCAACGGTCTCACCGCGTGAGCTTCTTCTCAAACTTCTCGAGGACGACCTGCGCCTCGGCCCGGAGGGAGACATTCTGGCGATGCGCATCGTCGTGGAAGGAACGAAAGGCGCCGACACGAAGAAACATACCTTTGAGCTCATCGACTACATGGATCCGGAGACAAAGTATACCGCCATGGCCCGGACCACCGGTTTTCCCGCCGCCTGCGCCGCTCGTATGATAGCCGGTGGTGAGCTGACCGATACCGGGGTGCTCTTCCCGGAGCAAGTCTTTCTGGGGCAGCGCTTCGAGAAAATGATTGCCGCCCTTGCCGCCAAAGGCGTCAAAGTGACGCACGAGGAAACGCCATAGCGTCGTCTCAATAGCACCGCCTGCAAGAGTGTGAACAAAATTCTCGGTTTTGCAGGCGCTGGAAGCTGGTGCTTCAGCTCAAGGGGTTAGTCCTTTGGCGGTGAGAAGTGGGCGGTTAGGGACGGGACGACGGGGGCGTGCCACGATGATTCCCCAGCGTTCCGGACGGCGCAAGATGTAGTCGGCAATGCTGGTGGCGGTGACGATGACACGTTGGTGATGGGAAGAAGCGTGTAGTAACCGTGTTGAGCCCTGTTTATCGCGCAGCGCAAGGCCTACGTGACCGATGAGCCGTCCCGGTCGCCGGGTTACAACACCCACCAGGTCTCCGTTTTGAAGATTCGAGAGTTGTTCTCGGATCGAAGATCGAACGATGACCCTATAGGTCTGTGTACTTAGTCGGGCTTCCGTCAGCGCAATGGCATCTCGCGAAGGCGGATCGGCCATCGCTGGGAACCGGTGCCCGTGCTCCGACATGTAGAAGAAACGCCTGCGGAGCAGAACTCCACCGAGAAGTCCAGTCCGCTCGTCGAGTCGGTTTCGGGCTCGGTTGTTATCCAGCCAGTCCTCGAAGTAGTGGAGGCGCGACGGAAATCCCCCCATGACGCCGTTTCGATAGCGAGTTGCGACGAGCTCCCGTACGAAACAAGCCTCAGTCGGCTCCTGCAGCCAGGCGCAGCCTGCCACCGCCAAACTGCTGTCGATGATCGACAGACAGTCGAAACGCGCGAGATCAACCTTCAAACGTTCAGGGCCATCCGTCTCCTTGGGCTGTGCGTAGGGGCTGTGCCATTTTAGAAGTGCAGCTCGTACCAGGAAATCGCCGAAAGTTTCACCCGAGTCGGGCTCACCCAAGAGCTCGTACCATTGAGCAAGAAGCTCGGCCTGCGAACGCGAAAGATTGGGCGGATCCGCCGAAGACCATCCGAATGCAGCGGCCGGTATCAGCCACAGGGATAGGACGAGAAACCACATGTCCGTTACATTGTAGATCGGTTCCAGCCGCGGCGTCAGAAGCTTGCAATACGGTGCCCCTCCAGGCATACTGGATGCACACACTACATCTCAGTCCAGCAAGTGAGCTTTCGTGACCTGGAGGTCTCCTTATGTATAAAGGTAGCCAGGAGCGGGGAGATGTCTTCGAGTTCTCTCGGCAAACAAACCGTCTCCAATCCCACACCCCCGCCAAGAAAACTAATCGTATGCCACCAGCGCCCCGGCGCAACCCAGAGAGCCTTGCCTCGACTTGGCGGTCGGCGGCGCTCTTCAGCATGTTTCTCTTGCTCGTTTTGGCCATTGGACTGGCCTTTCATGGGTTTAGGAGAGCGACCCTGGTGCAGCAACAGCTCGAGGACACGCAGGCAGCGATGGCTGCCTCGATGCATGACCTTCGATCAGTAGTGGACTTCAATTCCATACGACGCCAGCTCGTTCTAGGAATGAGAGACGAAATTCTCAGAGTCAACGATAGGCTCAGCCTGAGCGATGCCTACCATTACGCTGAGATTCTTCTCGACGTCACCGACCGCTATCCATCGGTCGACCCGATCCTCTTGCTGTCCATTGGAATTGTGGAGAGCGAGTTCGACAGCAAAGCTCGGAGCCGAGCCGACGCACGCGGACTCTATCAGATCTGGCCGACCACCGGCCGGATGCTTGCGGGTATGCTCGCTTGGGAGTACACAGACGAGATGCTCTACGATGCGGAGCGCAACACCGAGATGGCGGTACTCTACCTGGACGTCCTCCTGACGGCGTACAACGACCTGGGCATGGCGCTGGCCGAGTACAATGGTGGCCCTATCAACGCCGGTTACTACCGGGCCGGAAGTCGGCAAACTGCTGCTGAAACAGCGGATTATGTTCCAAAGGTTCTGAGCCAGTATGAACGGTTGGTGAGAAAGCTCCCCATGGCGCCCGGGCGGAGCTACGACGTCCTCTATCGTGATGCTTCACGTGCCGGTAAGGTTCTCGGTGTTCCGAAACAGGTTGGCATAGGTGAGCTGACGGAGTAATGCAGGGGCAAGCGGCCGCATACTAAGAGTCGGACTTTTGGGCCCAACTTCTCTGGGACGTTACCAGATCCGCGGCGAGATAGGTCGTGGAGCGATGGGAGTCGTTTACCGCGGCCATGATCCGGTCATCGATCGACCGGTGGCGCTCAAAACCGTCCTTTTGCCGGAAACGCTCTCCCCGTCGGAAAGAAAAACCTATCTCGAGCGCTTCTTCCTCGAGGCGCGGATAGCGGGAAGCCTCATCCACCCCAACATCGTGGTTACTTACGACGCCTCAACGGATGAAGCCACTCAGATTCCGTTCATTGTCATGGAGCTCGTCGAGGGCGAGCCTTTGAGCCTGCTTCTCGAGAGACAGCACCGGCTGCCATGGAAAGACGCTTTGGATATCGTTGTGCCTCTGGCCGGCGCGCTGGGCTACGCCCACCAAAACGACGTCGTGCATCGAGATATCAAACCCGCCAACATCCTGCTCACCAAGAACAGAGAACCCAAAATCGCCGACTTCGGCATTGCCAAATTGGCCGCCAGCCAGCTCACCCAGACCGGGGTGGTGATGGGGACCCCTTACTTCATGTCACCCGAGCAGCTCCTGGGAGAGCAACTGGATGGCCGAAGCGATTTGTTTTCTCTAGGCGGACTTCTCTACATTTTGATTACCGGGCAGCTGCCGTTTCAGGGATCCGAATTGGCGGTCATAGCCAGCATGGTACTCCACAAAGACCCGATCCCACCTTCGGAGAGTGCCCCCGGTATTCCCTCCGATCTGGACGGGGTCATCGCTCGCGCTCTGGCCAAACCGGTTGACCAACGTTATGCCACGGCTCGGGAGCTTGAAGAGGATTTGCATCTGGTGCGGCGGGGAGCGAGGCCATGTGGCGCAACGTCTCCCGGGGAGAAAACCCGGGCCCAGCCGGCGGCGTCGGTTGAGCCGTCCCAGCCTCAGCCGGAACGGCTGAAGCAGAACGGGCTCGAGTTGAACAAACGCCTCAAATACTTGGGAGGCAAGCTCTGGACCTTTGCCAAGTGGCGCAAGAGGTGGGTCACTGCCTTGTTCCTCTTGTGCGTAGGTTGCGGCACCCTTTTCTTTCGCCATGATATCGAGCAACTTGTGCTTTTCTACCAAGCGAAGTGGGCGGCTGATAACGGTGATTTCCTGCGCAGCGAGAGCAAGCTCGAAATGCTGCTGGAGAAGGACTCCGAAGATGAAGGCACCTCAGATCTCCTTTTGGAGGTCAGCCTCGAGCTTTTGAAGCCACACCTTCCCTTGACGTTTGCTGCCAGGCACGATCACCGGATCGGTAACTGTACCGGCAGCTTGGCATTGCACGACTGGGGAGTGGAGTACATCTCGAGAAAACACGGCGAGTGGCGCTGGCAGTTCGACCAGATGCTCGACATGTGGAGAGATAACAAATGGGGTTTTAGTCTGGAAACAAATGAAGATGACATGCTAGGCCTCCTGGCGTCCAAGCGGTACAACTTCACCTTGATGAACGAGCCGCTCGAGGAGGAGTGGTGGAAAAGGTACCGCCGGCTACTCAGGTAGCCCTGGGCACAGGACGCGCCGAATGAAACGCCGCAGCTTGCGGTTCGCCCGGCGGGCGAGACCGAGCTCGATCTCTCCCACGACGATGGAACTCGTACAGACGTCGGATGGGCGCAAGCGACGGAAATGCTCTTCGACCCTCCCTGTAAGGTCAAAGAATCCGGCCGATTGACGTTATTGGCATCGTCCAACTCTAGCTTGCCGGTCGTGAAGCGCTAACTCCACATTCCGCCGTCGAATTGGATGGGCGTGTTATCGCCGCCGCCGAGAATGCTTTGGCCGAGGAGCGTCGCCGCGGGAAAACGAGCATCCATAGATCGCGCATTGTCCGGTTCAAATCCTCTGTAAGTGCGGCGAAGGGATTGGCGTGAAATCCGCCCTGGAGCCGGAATATAGGAGCCTCCTGAGGCGCTTGTTCTTGTGTGCGATACTCGACTCGGAGAAGTCCGGGTTGTTGAAAGATTCTCAGCCGATTTGCCACGGCCGTCCATCCGGCCAGGAGCGGTGAGCCGAGGCACCGGATGCGCTCGATCCACGAAAGCGGGCCGACCTCCTTCCGGATGTGGCTGGGAGGGCTCATCCTCCGACGCCGGCTAGGACCGGGTTTTCTCCCCGGGAGACGTTGCGTCAAATGGCCTAGCTCTCCGCCGCACCAGCTGCAAATCCACATCACGCTCCCGCGACGTGGCCTAACGTTGGTCAAACGGTTTGGCGAGAGCGCGAGCGATGACCA
>SDBS01005431.1_pt1 | contig 12418 bp, 5 predicted proteins | sample 2277091 | NCBI WGS metagenome assembly SDBS01 (sample SAMN10404972, study PRJNA504765) | marine sediment metagenome | isolation source: marine sediment core GS10_PC15, 163 cmbsf | place: Arctic Ocean: Southern Knipovich Ridge | collected 2010 | reverse complement strand
GAGAGTGGGATCCGCCGCCTGAGCTTGTGCCATAATTCTTACTTTGTCACTGAAAGAGTCGAAATGATGCAAGGCGCGTCATATCATGGCTGCTGCACTGGTGATAGTCTGGAGATTTGGGGGTTGATAGAGGGACGGGCAACAATTAATGACGTGCAGTTCAATGCCGTCCGTTTTGCGCTTTTACCCGCAGCTCTGGGCGAGTATGTTGTTAGGGCAACCTCTAAAGCCATGTTTCTTCGCACTTACGTGAGAGGATAGCTCATCCAGGGTTCTAAAAGCCTCTGATGACTTACGCAATTTTGATGGAAGAAACCATATTTTTGCCTGAGATACCCACACACCAGACAACAACTTACTTGGTTACAACCTGCTTGCGTAGAGAATTAATCTTGTGAGAAAATATCAGGCAAATTTATCTCTCAAGATGGACAGAATATGTATAGCGGTCACCGCTGCTGATGACCCGATGATACTCGACAGGAACTTGGTTAGTGGTGTAAAGCACACCTTCCACCAGAAGAAGAGGTGCACCAATGGATATCTTGAGCAGTTTGGCGTTATCCTCGTTTGCCAGGACAGATTTGATGGTCTTATCTACGGTGATTAACGGGACTCCTTTATCCTCCAGCAGCGCCCACAGGGAACCTTTGCGTTCCAGTTCATTCTCAGCGATTGTGACCGAATCAGGTAGATTAAGATAGGAAATGTTAATCGCGATGGGGGATTTTTCTGAATAGCGCAGGCGATTGATGTAGACAATCGGCTGCTCGAGCTCGACTTGCAGCATATCGGCAATGTGTTCCGGCGCTGGAAGTATGTGAAAGTCTAGTATCTCGGCGGTAACGCTCAAACCGCGTTCACGCATGTCTTCAGAAAAACTGCTCAGGCGCGAGAGCCCCCGCTTTACTGTAGTGCGTATGATAAACGTACCTTTTCCGGGCACTCTGTAGATGTAACCATCACGCTCTATCTCTTGCATTGCGCGGCGCACTGTGGCTCTGCTGATGCCATAGGTCTCAGTGAGCTCCACTTCGGTCGGTAAGGGTTCTCCTAATGAGAAAACCCCTTCTTCCACGCGCTGAACTAGAGACACTTTCAATTGGTGGTAAAGGGGAATGGGTGACCGTCTATCAAGGTGCTCCAACGTTTTTATCCCTGTTATTCGGTAACGGAATGGGTCTGTGACCTAATATTATAATGTACGTACATTCGATATTTAAAACTATACCATATTCAATTGTTTGAGTCAATCCCAAATTAAAAAAAATAAAAACCTGCCACCGAAAAACAAGCACTGGAACGAGGAAAAGCGCAGCGCGTTTGGCGCTGCTTAAACAGGAAGAAACTTTGTTTCATGTCATTGCGGACGTTGTGTAGCGACAAGCATCTGTATTTTTAGATGCCGCATCTGCTCTTAAGCATCCGTTCTCTGGATGCCAGCACTCGTTCTTTGAATGCCGGATGCCGAAGCATCTGTTCTTCAGATGCCCAATCTCCTCGCTAAATGGGAGATCGCTTCGTCGCACAGAACGCTCCTCGCGATGACACTAGGTGAAGTTTCTTAGTAGTCGAGACCTGCGTAATTTACAGGGAAGCATACCGAGCCAGCGAGGGACCAAGCCTGCGACGAATTGAAACTCTCTTTTTCCCTCCCGCCAGACCCATGTCGTTGCGTAGGCTGCATCGCTGCATAAACCAGTGTGGGACTATGAAATCTTTATGGCTAACTCAGGGCGGTGGATGAGGCTGGGCGATAAGCTCCATATCATCTTTATATCCCAGGCTGGAAAACGGGATCAGGCCGCTTTCAGACGCCGAGCCAAGGCTGGAGAAACTTACCCAGCGGTAGTAAAAGGAATCGCCAAAGCCGTTGGCGCCGTAGACCCGCATCCACCAGCCATGCCAGGTATTGGTTGAAAATCCGCCCGACAGCCCGGTCAGGTTGGTGCTGCCCACATAACCCAACTGGCTGGTCCACGCCCATGGATCGTAATCGGAAGTGTCTGCTACGTGCCATTGGTAGCTGTCCGAAGTGGTAGCGCGTTTGGACCACGTGAAGGGTTGAGGTATTGCGACGGTTGAACTGTCAGCCGGGGAGAGCAGATCAATACCATCAATGTCGAAATCGCAGCGGAAGTAACTGGGATCGGTTGTTGTTGCCGAAATCTCCCCGCAGGTCCAATACGCCAGCCAGTAAGTAATCCCATCGCTATTAGGCCAGCGAACATAGTATTTTTGATCTCCGCTCAAACTGGGAAGACTGCTGAACTGGTAGTCGCCGTTGGCATTGGTTGTTGTTGTCGAATATGTTGACCAGCTGGAGCCGTCGTGATAGCGCAGCCGGATCTCGGTGCCGTTAACCGGGACACCCTGATCTGTGATGCGCCCGTAAAGGACCCTTTGACTTCCTAAATTTTTTAACACGACCGGCAAATAGGTATAGAGAATTGGGGGAGAGCTGGTATCGATCGTTACCGTCCACACGCTGCTCCAGGCGCTCCACATTCCGGAAGCGTTTTGGGCGCGCACGTGCCAGTTGTAGGTGCCGCTGCTCAACCCGCTGCCCGGTGTGTAGTTTGAGCTGCTTGTGGTAGCGTCGATAACCGGGCTGGTGAAGGATGAACTGCCATCCACCTGGATCTGGTATAGTGTTGCGCCTGAGGATGTACTCCAGTCAAAGTAGGGCGTGGTGTCGCTGGTCGTAGTACCGTTTCCGGGAGAAATCAGCGCCGGCACCGGCGGCGGCGTTATCGTTGGGTAGACCCAGGTAGAGCACGGATCGAAGACATTCATCACGATCACCTCGGCGAAAGGCCATCCCTGGTAAGGACCGCCGCTGGCGCGCCCGATGCCCATAAAGCCCTCTTTACCTGCCGGCCCGCTGTTGTCGTTATAGGGATACCACAGCACCATGCGGCGGTGTCCCCAACTGCTTGAACTATCATCGTATAACCAGTTATAGATTGAGCGCTCCAACGGCAGCTCGATGCTGGTCCCCGTGGTGAACCCAGCCCACAGGTTCTCGGCCACGCCCAGGAAATCGTGGCAGCCGTTGATGGTTGGATTGGTGTTTAAACGCTCCCAGGGTGTATTCCCGTCCGTATTGTGGCTCCATACGTCGTTATCGAGCAGGTAATCGGCGTAATACTGGGCGATGCTGGTCACGTTGCTTTCAAAACCGTGCAGCGGATCCAGGCCGCGATCCACGCGCTCACGGTAGACCAGCCATTCGGCTTTCTCGTTGTCGCTCATCGCGTCCCAGGTTGACTGGTCCGGCAGAGTTAATAAAGGGATCGTTGTGCCCAGCTGCAAATTTTCCGCGACGCGCGCGTTATTGAAAGCTTCCTGCACGTGCGCTGCTGTAGAAGTGCCGGAAGACGACCAGGGGATATCGGTATTAAGATCAGTATACCAAAGATCGGGTGAAGAAACAGAGGGCTGTACCGGGGTGACAACAAAAAGGCTCAAAAACCCTGCAATGAGTAAAGGGAATACGGTGCGCAACCTGTAAAATCCAAAGGCTGGAACAGACATAACCTCACCGTCCTTTCATGGTAATGCGGCGCTTATGTGTCACAAACCTGCGTGAACCTTGAACTTTATCTATTTTAAGTTTAGACGATTTAACACATTGTGTCAATCTTGATTACATTTCTTGACAGCAAAATTCCACCACCAGCAGGGAACCAAAAGGGGATCGTGGGCGTTAATACAATGCAAAGGGCGTCGTTTTGCGAGTTGTTCTGCTGAAAAAAGCACACGGAGGCACAGTATGGTCAAACGAATAATTTTCGCCACAGCAGCAGTGCTCATGTTTGCAGCCGCATGTGTGACCCCGGACTATGGTGATAGCCCAGACCAGGGCGATAAAACAGGGTTGAGTGTTACAGGGGAACCTGAGCGACCTCTCGCCAGCGCAGAGGATACGAAGACCCCTCGTGCGGAAGCCGCAATCGAGACGGTACATCCGGAAAAAACAGCCCAAACACTGGCTGAGAACACGCCATACCCTCCCCCACCTGCAACAAAATGGCGACCGGTCATCAGCCCTTACCCTCCCCAGCCGCCGGAGATGGAAGGCGCCCTGGAAGCGGCGCGGGGATATCTGGCTGAGGAGCTGGGTCTCAAAAGTGAGCAAATTGGACTGGTGTACATCGAACCAGTTGTGTGGCGCGATGCGGGCTTGGGCTGCCCGCAGCCAGGAAAGACTTACGGGCAGAAAACTATCCCCGGCTTCCGGGTAGTGTTCCGGGTGGGCAGTGATAAGTACGAAGTTCACACGGACCAAAACGGGAAACTTATCACCCTCTGCGAAGGTCCGGCGCCCGGCGAACGTTTACCCATCCCCCGGATCCTTTTGAGACGGGCTGCCAGCGCGCAGGATATCGTTAGAATCGCGGTTGAACATCTGGCGGAAACACTCGATGTCCCCCGCGATCAGATTGAAGTCGAGCGCGTGGAAGCCGCTTATTGGGAAGATAAAACCCTGGGCTGCCCGCGACCGCCAGGCAAGTACCCCGACCGGGCCTACCCGAAACCGGTCCCTGGTTACCTGGTCTTACTCACTTATAATGGGGAATTGTACGAATACCACAGTGGGGGCGCCTGGTTGATCTATTGTGGTCCCGTTTAGTACGAATCGACAGCGACCTAAAACCTGGTCGTAAGGTATTGGGGCGCTGAACGAAAAAGCCCCTGCACCTGAATTAAAGTTACATGACCCATCCCGATTTTTGGGATGGGTCATGTCGTCCTCACTTATTGCCTGAAGCTATGGCTTGATTTATCTGTATGTCAACGGCAAGAAGATCGGGTAGCCAACCTCGGTTGTGGCGTAGAGATGCAGGAATTCATTGACTCTGAACACCTTGAGGTCCGCCTTGTTGGTGATGGTACCAACGAAGCCGTATTTAACCTTGACCTTGTACTCGATGTAGACTTTACCCGAAATACTCGGTCCGACGTCACCTTCCCAGCAGACATATTCACCAATATCATAATCGCCGGGGCAGTTATCACCAGGCCAGTAGTAACTGGTCTTGCCAGTTTCGTCCCATTTCTTGACTACATACTCTTCTCCATCACCCGGTTCATCACTTGGATCCTGGACCCACTGCTCGTAGTATACGACACCTTCGGGCAGCAAGTCGGTAAGATGGACGTGGGTGTCATTGACTCCGTCGTTCACCAGGGTGATCAGGTAGGTCAGGATCACGCTGTCGTCTGCATCGTGACTGACGGAGACCCACTCCTGATCCACCTCCTTGGTGGAGCGAGCGAATTCGACCGCGCCGGCGTTGATCATAACATCGACGTAGATACCAGGCCCCATGGAATGGTATTGCGATTCCTCCTCCCAGGGCATACCGAACCACATGTAGCCATACCAGGTGCCGCTTTCGGGAACCTGCCAGTTGACCGTCAGGCTCTCGGTCTCGCCTGGAGTGACGCTGAGCACGAAGTTGTTGTCGGAGTTGGCGCCCTCAACGTTGAGGTCGTCGCCGCCGACCGTCACCAAGCGCAGGTCGAACTGGTCACCCGGCTCTATATAGCGGCCATACATGATAACGGCGTAGGTGCCATCCTGGACCTGGTGAGCGTTCAAAATGTTTCCTTGGTACCAGATGTCCTGAAAGGGGCCGTGATCCCAGGAATCTGCCACCCATTCTTTGTTATCCTGCACGTTGAAGATCCCGTCGCCGTTGGCGTCGTACATCAGGAACAGGCCGATGTCCGAGGACCAGGGACCGAACGTTTCGATATCGATCCCCCACGTGTTGGTCACCTCAAAGGTGTGCACCCAGCCGTCCATCAGGTCGTCGGGCCATCTCTCATCGTGTTTGCCCTGCGGCACGTCCTGGTTGCGGAACCACTCTTCTTGTTCGAAGCCTTCGGCGAACGCGATCAAGCCGTCCACCGGGCTGACTGCATCCAACGTGAAGGAGCCGGAGAGCTCGTCGCTGTTGATGACAAGATCTTCGGGCGCATCCACACCGAAGACGCCGGTGGTGGCCTCGAAGCCCTCGCCGCAGTTGTGCTTGCCGGAGAGCAGGATGTTGCGCAATTGAACCTGGTTCAGACCGTCCCAAAGGGTGGCCCAGGTGCGGTTCTCGGGCATAGGAGTCCGGTCGCCGTCACGCCACCAAGAGCCTTCGCGCGGGTCGCCCCAGCCATGCTGCGGGCCGTTGGCGTCCCATGTACCGCCTGAGTACTGCATGCCGTAAGGACCGTATTTATCGGGTTCCAGCAGCGAGAACTGGTCGCCGGGGTTGGGACCCCAGACCAGGGTCTCGTTGGCGGTGGGCATGTTGTCGCACATGTCACCCCACTGGTCGCGCACGTACAGGTACTGCTGGTCGAAGCCGGTGTCGGCGTCGTAGTAGTAGAAGCGCCAGTCGCCCTCTTCGTACACGCCAGACCAGGTCCAACCGCCGAACATGCGACCGTTGTCGTACGGAGTGCCGGCCGCCGTTGTGCCGCCCAGGGTGAAGAGCAGGTCATCGCTGGGCACGGCCACGTTGACCGTGGTGGGGATGATGGTTTTGTGCCCCCCTTCTTCCACCGTAATGGCGCCTTCGTACAGGCCTGTAGGTTGGTCGGCGGGGATTGTGAAGGTGGCGTCGAAGGTCGCCGAACCGCCGGCGGGTACGTTCAAGCTGGCGGTGCTTTCAGTGACCAGACCCCAATCATCCTTCTCGTAGAAGACCACCTTGACCTCCAGCGGGTTGTCCTGGTACTCATCGGAACCCCAGCCGGGTCGCGTATCGTTGTCGTTCCTGTGCACGATGCCGATCACTATCTCCTCTGTACCGTCCAGCCCAACAGTGACCTCCTGCACGTTGCCGTAGAGATAGCTGTAGGCGAAACGGTTGATCTCGGTCTCGGTTACAGGACCAGTGTAGGAAATATCGACGATGTCGGTGGAGGCCTGGGGGTTGACAATGCCATCGCCGTTGGTGTCCTCCCACAACCTGCCATCGCCGTTGCGGTCGGTCCAGTCGAAGACCGTCAGCGACCAGCGCTGGTCCTGGTTGTAGCTGACGGAGTTGGGATTCGGGTCGTTGTAGGAGAAGTCGAAGATCTCGAACGGCACCGTCAGCTGCACTTGCATGAAGTCCGCGCCAGCCGGTACGGGGACGACCAGGTCGGAACCGTGGCTTGTGGTCGCCGGGTTAGCGCCCACGAAGTAGTTGGCGTAGTAGTAATAGGCATTTGGATAGGTATCGTCCTCTATTCCCGTGTAAGGTGAGACGACCTGGGTGTAGTTGAGGGTCTGCATTTCCTTCAGCATTTCGTCGCCCACTGTGACTGCCGCTGCTGCGGCGCCGCTGTTGTTGACAGTGAAGGTCTGGTCCCAGGTATCACCCGGGAAGAGCACGTTGGCGAATGACTCGTAGTGGGTGCCCATGTATTCGCCGGCTGCCAGCAGGCTGGGTTCGACGTACACACCGCTCAGCGCACCGGCAACATTGGTAGCGCGGTCGGCGTTGACCCGCCCGGCGCCCTGCATCAGGACGTCGTGGTTCAGGTCGTCGGCGCCGGACATCAGTATCTGGCGAGCGGTCTCGAAGTCAGGATAGCTCCCGTTGGCCTGCTTGTAAGCGTCGTAGACCAGTGCCATCACGCCGGCCGCTTCAGGTGAGCTGCGGCTGGTGCCGCCCCACTCGAGCCAGGCTTGATTGCCGTCACCCACGAACCACTGCAGCCAGTAGCCGTCGTAAATGGCTTTGTTGAGTGCGGTGTCGCCCGCGCCCCAGGCGCCGTTGGCCACTACGTCCGGGTCTGGTCGACCCATAGCATCGGGGCCGCGCCCGGAGAAGGGCTGCACTTCGCCGTCGTTGATCTGAGCGGCTGAAAGCGCGCTGCCGAAGACCGTGGAGGCACCGTATTGGGTGCTGGCGCCCACGCTGACGGTGGTGTTGCCCTGGGGCGAGTTGATCGTGCCAAAGCCCCAACCGCCGTTGCCGGAAGAGGCGAAGAAGGTGGTGTTGGGCAGGTAGTTCTGGTTGTAGTAGGAGAGCAGGCGCGACTCCCAATCCCAACCGTCGTTGTGCACCGAACCGTCGCCGTAGGACATGCTGACGATGTCGACGAACTCGTCGCCGTTGCCGGGAACGCCGTCCACACCGCTAGCCAGGAAGGTGTATGAGTCGTAGAAGCCCTGCATACTAAGGACCGTGTCGTAGTTAGCGCCCATGGCGATGATCTTGGCGTCAAAAGCCGGGCCCTGCACAGTGCCCTCGCCGGCGCCCTTGAGCCAGCCCATGGCTGTATCTGCGCCCGGATTGCTCGGATCGCCGAAGGGGAAGTACTTCCCGTCCTCGGGGTCGTACTGCACCCACTCGCCGGTAGACGCATAGTGACCCGTGATCTCGCCGGCGGCCACCGAGGCCGAGGCGCAAAGAGTGCCGTGGTCGCTGCCCGCGACCCAGTCGTTGCCGAGCATAAAGGCCACTAATTGTCCGTTGAGCGGGATGGGATCCCTACCGCCTTGACCAAAGCCGGGATACAGGTAGTCCATGCCGGGGATAGGCAGTTCGCCGTCGGCGATGAAGTAGGCCATGCCGCCGGAGACATCAGCGATGCCGTCGGCGCCGTCAGTGGCGCCCTCGCCAGCGAAATGGTCCAGCGCCCAGATCCACGTGCCGGCGGATACGGTCATGGTGTTCGGGGCAGTCGTCCAGCCCCACCAGGTGGGCGGTTCTTGGTTCCAGAAGGCTCCCCCAGCGGGTACGTACTGGGTGCCTGTCATGATCACCGTGTCGGTGTAGACGAAGGAGCCCAGGTCCTGGTTGAGCACCGGGTCTGTTGTGCCCAGCACCGCCGTGTCGTCGTACTCGTCGAACCAGTAGTCGAAGTTCAGGTCGGCGATGACGGTGTCGTAGTCGCCGGCCGTGTTGGCGTCTATCAGGATAAAGGGTACCCATTCCCAGATGGTCCACCAGAATTCGGGGTCGGGGTGCACGCTCCAGCGGATCTCGCCGCTCTTGCTCAGCGCGACGATGTCCGGGGCGATGGAGAAGGTGTAGCTGTCAAAGTTAAAGGTTTCGGTCATACCGCTGGTGCAGTAGATCACGTCATAGACACCGGCGTACCAGGAATAGTCGCTCCCTTGGTTATAGTTCTTCCAGGCGTCATCGCCGTAGTAGTAATAGCTGCGCATGGAGCGCGGGTCGAGGGCGATCGGCCAGCCGTCGTAGGGACCGCCGTCATAGAAGGCGATGTTGTCTTCCAGGTCCGGGTGACCGAAGTCAACGCCAGAGTCCAGGATAGCGATGTTGACGCCCTCGCCGGTGTAGCCGTTGGCCCAGGCATCTTCCGCGCCGATGGTGCCGACGCCGTTCCAGTCATCAGGGCTGGAACCAGCCGGGCCAGTGCCTGTGGGCATGTCCGGCATCGAGATTTCCAGACCCAACTCCTCCGGAGAGGTAGCGGTCTGGCCCCTGGTCGGCGCACCTCTCTGCTCCTTGGCGGCGCGAATATCCTCGCGGGTCCGCTCCACGTCCTCACGGGGCGTCAGGGGAACGGGCGCCTCGATGGCGTGGAAGACCTCGGCGGCGAGCACATCCGGATGGGAAGCCATCCTGCTGATTTTGTCTGGCGTGACGGTCGCCACTACCAGCTCTTTGCCCAGCATGGGTCGCACCTCGCTGACCTCGAGCACGCCGCTCAGGTCTGCGCCGGGCTCGGCCAGGATGTAGACAGTCACCGCCTCGTCGCCGCCTTCCTCAGAGAGCGTGCGCAGTTCGTTGTCCAGCTTAGCCATGGGGTTGGGTTCAACGCCAGCCCCGCCGGGAGAAACCGGCCTGTCCGGTTGACCGGGGCCTTCAGGCTCCGGTGCCAGTGTTGGGCTGGCTACTTCAACCGCGCCGGCTGGCTGGAATGCACCAAACACTAAACCAGCCATCAAGACGATTGCAAATATTTTCGGAAAAATTTTCTTAAACATGGTGAGCATTCTCCTTCTTTGTAAGATTATGTTACGACGAAAAGGGGTACATCTTTTACATTTTTTTGTCAATTCTGCATATATATCCTCCTCTTGAAATGCTCGTGTATGTTTGAATGTTGGAACTTGGACTTGCTTGAGATTGGATCTGTAACTCCATCCTCTCAGCGTCCCTTCAAAATTATTAATAAAGCCCAGAAAAACTAAATAGTTGGATTCTGGACACTACCACAACTTAAAATAAAACTTGCAAGGAGTTAGCTGGAAAAAATCCAGATCGTCCTTGCAAGCCCATGCCAGACTGCAGGTATTCAGACTGGTTATGCCACATATAATAATAATTGTGAGCCAATAATCCGACAACTGCTAGAATAAATACCGTCATTTGAAGGTAATCCTTGCGACCCTCCTCCAGCGCGTCTTTACGGATGTTTCACTTGTCTTAACCAGATACGGAATCCTCCCGGTTATCTTTCAGACAGGGAATTAATCCTCAGCTCTTAATTATTTATAATGTTTCAATAATAATAGCACACGTCAGGGTTATATGTCAAGGAAATGTGCGAATTCATCCAATATTTTAAGGAAAGAATACAATCTGCTCAAATAAAAATACGAGAGTGTTAGTAAACAAAATCTTTTAAGAATACAAGCGGGGGAAGAAAGTGGCACGTATCTAACCCGGTTGGCGCGGGGCGTCCGGCGGGCACATTCCAGCGATTCAGACCCGTCATTAAGCATCCGCTTTTTGGATGCCGGATGCTTAATCTCCTCTTGTGTTAATGCCCTGGCGGGCATTTGTTGGTTCTGACGCAATTCGTTGCATACAATGTCCACAGAGGTAAAACAAATGTGATTAAGTCCGGGCAAAAATGCTATAATACCCCCAAGGCAATGACAAGTCGCCATTGGAGGTATTTTTGACCAAATCTGTCTGGCTGTACGTATGGTTGTTATTCGCCCTTGGGTCTCTCATTGCTCCCACGCAGGTCCTTGCCCAGGACGAATCGCCCACCGCCCTGCTGTTGACCGCCGAAGGTGCGGTCACTCCGGCTATGGCGGAGTACCTGTCGCGCGGCATCACTAAAGCCGAACGCGATGGCGCTGAAGTTCTTATCTTCCAGCTCGACACACCCGGTGGCAGCGTCGATGTTATGAGCCGCATGGTGAAGACCATACGCGCCAGCACGGTGCCAGTGGTGGTGTACGTAGCGCCGCGCGGGGCGATGGCCGGTAGCGCCGGTACCGTAATTGTCCTGGCAGGGCACGCCTCCGCTATGGCGCCCGAAACGGCTATCGGCGCGGCCAGCCCGGTCGGAGCGGAAGGTGAGGACCTGGGTGAGACGAGTGAAGCCAAGATCAAGAACATCCTCAAGGCCATCGTGCGTTCGCTGGCTGAGGGGCGCGGTCTGGATGCGCTCGATCTGGCCGAAAGTACGATCGAAGAAGCAGAAGCAGTATCGGCGAACGAGGCCCTGGAAGTCGGTCTCGTGGACTTCGTCGCTGATAATGTGGGCGATCTGTTGAGGCAGCTTGACGGCTTCACTGTGGAGACAATCGACGGCGTACAAACGCTTACTACAGGGGATGCCCTCGTCACGCCCTTTGAGCAATCGTTCATTGAAGAACTGCTCGGCATCCTGACCAATCCCAACATCGTCTTCCTGTTGCTGACAATCGGCGTCCAGGCTATCCTGATCGAGATCGGCAGCCCGGGTGGCTGGATGGCAGGCTTCATCGGTGTGGTCTGTCTGGCTTTAGCGACCTACGGGTTGGGCGTGCTGCCTGTCAACTACTTCGGAATCGTCTTTATCATCACCGCTTTTGTGCTCTTCATCTTGGAGATCAAAGCCCCGACCCACGGGGCGTTAACCGCGGCCGGGGTTGTATCGCTCTTCGTAGGCGCTATGGTGCTCTTTAACTCGCCCAGCGTACCCGAGTTCCAGCGCGTCTCGGTGCCATTGATCGTCGGTGCCTCGCTGGCTACCGGAGCGATATTCTTTGGGGTCATGTTGTTTGCCCTGCGCGCTCAAAGAACCCCGATCCTGGTGGGACATGAAAGCTTCATAGGTCGGGTGGGTACCGCTCGCAGCGCAATATCCCCGATCGGTCAGGTCCAGTTGGGCGGGGAACAGTGGACGGCTGAGCTGGTGGCCGGGGAAGAACCCGTCGATAAAGGCGCCCGCGTCCAGGTAGTCCGGGTCGAAGGGTTGAAATTGTTCGTGCGTAAAGCCGACTCGAGTTGACCCCGCATGGCACTCAAGTATAAAACTACCGCTTACCGTTATTCTCGTGAACACCCGATCCTTTTCTTAACATTGCTGCTGGTGTTCGTGGTTATCGCGGCGACCGTCACGGCGACCGCCTGCCTGAGCGGGTTGTTCATAGTCGGGTTCGCTATGCTGTCATTTGTGCTCAGCCGCTCTCATCACCAATCCTTGATTAAAAGCGCCCAGATGGTGACGC
>SDBS01005430.1_pt1 | contig 12420 bp, 7 predicted proteins | sample 2277091 | NCBI WGS metagenome assembly SDBS01 (sample SAMN10404972, study PRJNA504765) | marine sediment metagenome | isolation source: marine sediment core GS10_PC15, 163 cmbsf | place: Arctic Ocean: Southern Knipovich Ridge | collected 2010 | reverse complement strand
AGAGCAAGAGTCCACATATAAGCAAAAGTCCGTACACCAGATATTCCATCCGGGTCTCCGCTGTTGTTATAGGAAATATCCAACTGGAAGGCATTTTTACCTATTAATGCATCAGCTTCAACAACAACCTTAAAATAATACTTACTTCCTATATGCTCACCCTGTCCGGGTGAAACTCCTGAAAAATAAACCCACTGATTGTTGTCTGAACCTCCTGAGTCCGCCTGAAAACTGTCCAGGACCGTCCCGGTCCTTGATAATGCCTCAATACCTGTGTAGTCTATAAGGCGTGAATTACTGTCACTGAGTGTTCCTGCACCTCCGACAAGATAGAAATCTGTAAAACCTGTAGAATCCTGATCAGGCCATGTATCATCACACCCGGGGTCATTTATTCCAAAATAAAGTGTCGATGTTATTGTATCAGGTACTTCGAATAAAATGACATGTATTCCATCCACGTCACCATTACTCGAAATACCTGTAACCTGAAGCCAGTTTGTAGTTTCTTTAGGTATATGGCTTGTTGTTTGTGCAGAGGCGTTTACACAAATAATGAAAAACATGCTGAAAAGGATTATATATTTTCTCATGCCCTAAATATAATGCCAAACTACCTCTTAAATCTCCTCAATCTTAAAGATATCGTATTCGAGAATTATAGCCCTATCAGGTTTATTAAAAGATTATCACTTTTTTTCCTGTTGCATTTTGGAAATATTTTTGATAGAATATCCTGCAAAACCTATGTAATTAGTGTATTATCAAACAGGGGGGGTGATAAAATGAAAAAGTATTTTATTGTATTTCTGGTTTTTATTGCGGCAGTGCCGCTTGCTGTTCAGGCTCAGGAAAGGACTCTCATGGGGGAGCCGGTTGAAAGCGGAGGATATCTCGGACCCGGTTGGAAAATAAGCAGTATTGATAACGACCTCGGTATTCTTATCGGGGGGCGGGGCGGCTGGGTAATCAACCGCACATTTATGCTTGGATGCGGTATTTACTGTCTGGCTTCGGATATATATATCACCGACAGTGCACTCACGGAAGCAAACAAGCTGAAAATGAGATACGGCGGCTTTGTGCTGGAATATATCATAATGCCGGACTGGCTGGTACATTTCTCAGCTCATTCATTGCTGGGCTACGGCCGCGTTAAGTATGATCCCCAGGATTCCTATAAAGATCATTTTTTCGTTCTCGAGCCCGGGTTAAATTTAGAAGTAAACGTTACCAAATGGCTACGGATCGGCGCGGGCGTGACTTACAGGTTTATCAACGGTGTATCCGGGATGCCGGGTATAAGTGATTCTTCCTTGAGCGGCTTTACCGGAGAGCTTGTTTTTAAATTCGGTTATTCATCTTATAAGGATTTTGGTTATCCGGGATCTGGAAATGTTATTTCGGAAACAAGACAGCTGCGCGGGTTTCACAGCATCAGGTTAACGACCAATAGTACTGTAAATATTACCCAGGGAAGCCGGCAATCGATTGAGATTCGTGGGGACGACAATATAATCCCCCTGATTGAGACTGAGGTATCCAGCGGCACGTTAACAATTTCATCAAAATGGGGTCCTATGCCGATCAGCGGGGTTGAAATCAACATAACCATGAAAGATATCGAGGCATTACACGTATCAGGATCAGGAAAAATATTCGGGGAAAACCTTATTGAGGCAGATAATGCGGACCTAAAGGTGAGCGGATCCGGGGATATTTCTCTTGAACTAAATGTAAATAGTATAAGCGCGAAAATATCCGGATCCGGAGAGATCGGCCTGTCTGGTAAAACTGAAACCCTTGATATCGGCATCAGCGGTTCCGGGGACTTTTATGCCTTTGATTTAAGTGCCGAAGACGTGTATGTAACTGTAAGCGGATCAGGAAATTGTGAAGTTAATGCTTCCGAAAAGCTGGACGTTAAAATCAGCGGCAGCGGAGACGTGGAATATACGGGTAACCCGAGGATTAACAGCAAAATATCGGGCTCCGGCTCATTGGAATCAAGAGATTGATTATTCCTTTAAAATGCCTGTTTTCGGCTCATTGGAAGCAAGAGATTGATTATTCCTTCAATGTTTCCCTGATGCCCCGGGCAATTCTTTCAGGTTCGGGCATGTTCTCAACTTCCAGGGGATGCGACATTGGAGGAGGAACGTCGTAACTGGAAATGATCCTGACCGGACATTTCATACCCTTAAAACAGTTTCGCGTTATTTCATGAGATATATGGCTCGCGAAACCGCCTGTATAGGGCGCCTGCGTAATAACAACAGCTCTTCCTGTTTTTTTAACAGAATCCGAAATTGTCTTTACGTCGAGAGGAACAAGGGTCCTCGGGTCCACAATTTCAACCCGCAGACCGTCCTCTTTTTCAAGAGTTTCAGCCGCGGCAAGGCTCCTGCTGACCATGTTTGAATACGTGACAACAGTTATATCGCTGCCTTCCCTCACAACTTTTGCCTTACCGAAAGGTATGGTATAATCCTCTCCTTCAGGAACAACAGCTTTTTCCAGATAGACCATCTGGTGCTCAATAAAACATACCGGGTTATCATCCCTTATTGCGGTTTTTAGAAGCCCCTTCATGTCATAGGCGTTTGAGGGGATAGCTACCTTCAGACCGGGAAACTGTGTGACAATGGATTCAAGGCTCTGGGCGTGCTGGCCCGCGTACCCCTTTCCTCCTCCGATCGTTGTCCTTATTGTAAGAGGAATTGTTGATTGACCTCCGAACATATACCTGGTCTTTGCGGCCTGATTTCCCACGTGATCCATTGCCATAAGAATGAAATCTATATACATAAGCTCCACTACGGGCCGAAGACCCGTCATTGCCGCGCCTACACCGGTACCAATAATCGTTGCTTCGGAAATCGGCGTGTTAAAAATCCTGTCCCGTCCGAAAGTATCTATTAGCCCGAGAGTAGCGCTGTACGCGCCTCCGTGTTCAGCAATGTCTTCGCCCCATAAAACCACTCTCCTGTCCCTCAACATTTCTTCCGCGAGCGCTTCGGCAACAGCGTGGCGGGCGAGAATCTTTCCTTCGCTGTCCCTTGCGTACTTCCGCGGCTTCTTCAAAAGATTCACCGTCCTGTACTTATCTCCGATACCGTTTGTATTGGTATCACTGTACAGGCCTACATACATATCCTTAATGTCCGGATATCTGCTATTTGCCGCGAGGATCGTGAGATCCTGCAGCTTTTTGCGAAGCATATTCCATTCCTGTTCGGCTTCGTCTTCGGTAAGTATGCTGTTCTTGATCAGCTCGCCCTTAAACCAATCAACAGGATCATGCTTTCTCCATGCCTCTGTTTCCTCTTTTGTTCTGTACGCAGTCCCCTTATCTTTGAAGTTGTGCCCCCAGTACCTGTATGTATTTGCCTCCAGAAGCACAGGGCCTTCACCGTTGAGGCATTTCTCCCTTGCCCTTTTCACAGCTTCCCGGACGCTGAGAATATTCATCCCGCAAATTGTTTCAGCGTTCATAGCTTTATCATTGTATCCCAGGCCCCTCTGTGAGAGATACTCAATATCCGTTATTTCGCCCTTCTGCTGGCCGGTCATTCCGTACTGATTATTTTCAATATAAAAAATTATGGGAAGCCCCTTTTCAAACTGGGCCATTGTAGCAAAATTCATCGACTCATGGGCGACTCCATTGTTCATGGCACCATCCCCGATGGCACAGAGCACGACCCTGTTCTCCTTCAGTTTAGAGGCCGCGAGAGCTGCACCCGTTGCAATGGGGAACCCCCCGCCGACTATGGCGTTGGCCCCGAGATGCCCGACGGAAAAATCCGCTATGTGCATACCGCCGCCTCTTCCCCTGCAGTAACCGGCTTCCTTTCCAAGGACCTCGGCCACCATCCTGTAAAGATGGTAGTCTATTACTGTATCAAGAAGATCGTCATACTTATCAACGGAAAACCCGTTTTCTTCTGCCGTACTCAAAACTTCCTTAAGCTCGCTTTCATCCATATCGTAATAGGCGAACAATCCCTTTGCGAGACAGTGGCCGTGGGCCCTGTGGTGAACCGCAATATGATCATTCCTCGTCAGCGCGCATATAGCGCCTGTCTGTGCCGCTTCCTGTCCAACGCTTAAATGTGTTGATCCTCTGAAGACATATCCTTCATAGGGGACAAACTTCTTATTGTCAAGATCACGGACATTAAACTCAAAGGCCCTCTGGATGAGCATCGCCCTGTATATCCTCAGAGCTTCTTCCTCTGTTATTAGTCCTCCATCCAGCTCATCTTTCAATTCCGGCAGATATTGAAATAGAGGTATCTCGGGGATTTCAATCTTTTTGGTAGAATCATAACACGGTAATACAACAATTTCCTTCATATTGTTCTTCCTTAAAATTTATTATTTTTTTACCCGTTTGAACCAGCCCATGCTGTATCAATAAAAGGTTTTCAACAACGAATGGATACGGCGCTCTGTGACATGCTCGGGATTAGCCGCCAGATTGACAGTATTTGTTGAAACCTCAAAGGCCAGTCTTTTTAGGTCTTCCTCTTTTATTCCTATATCCCGCAATTTTACAGGTATATCAATGTCTCTGTATAGTCTAATCAGGGCCGCTTCCAGGTCTTCGGTCCTGTCAAGCGCCCAGCTTAATTCCCTGAACTGTTCTTCACACACCTTGTTATTGACTCTAACAAAACAGAGGAGACCCAGGGCGCAGCCCCTCCCGTGGGGAATATGGTAAAACGCGCCAAGAACATGGCTGATAGCATGCCCCAGACCAAGCCCTTTGACAAAGGATATTCCTCCGAACGAAGCAGCCATGCACATATCTTTCCTGGCATCGACATCCTTTCCATTAATAAAGGCTTTCCTCAGACTTCTCCCGGTCAGCTTCACCCCGTAAAGAGCGAGCGATTCATAATAGGGGTGATATTCATCACTCATACCCACATATCCTTCAACACAGTGGGAAAGCGCGTCAACACCGGTTTCCGCTGTCACTGCCGGAGGCATTGTCGTGCACAAAAGCGGGTCGATCACGGCCAGGGCCGGAATCATAAAGTCGCTCATCAGTGTAAACTTCACATCCCTGCTTTTATCCGTTATGATTGCGAACTGATTGGTCTCACTTCCGGTGCCGGATGTTGTGGGAACACAGATAATCGGTGGAAGAGGCGGAACGATTTTTGCCTTTCCGCCAACCATATTCTCGTATTCCGCCAGGATACCGGTCTGAGATACCTTTACGGCGGTGGCTTTAGCTGTATCCATCGAACTGCCCCCACCCAGCGCTATTATTCCGTCACATCCCTGTTCACGGTAGAACCCTGCAGTCCTTTCGATTGATTCCACAGGAGGGTCAGGCTCCACTTGCGTATAAACAGCTACAGCCACACCGCTCTTTTCGAGTATTTGAACGATTTCCGCTGTCCGCCCCAGCGTCTTCATCACAGGGTCAGCCACTAACAACGCCTTTTTAATATTCAGCCTGCCTGCCCTTTCACCCAGTTTTTGGACCACACCGGCTCCAAAAAGGATCGATGGAATCTTCGGAAAACGTACCTCCCAAACCTTCTCCGGCTCCCTGTATGCTTCCATCATGTCCCATATCCGGTTCATTTCGGACTCATCCACATCAAAAACGTGACCGGTGGGTGGAAGAGCTTCTTTCTTCAAAAATTCCGGGAATGGTTCGTGGGCCGTGCTGAACTCCGCGCCTTTATTAAACTTCAGTTCATCCCTCAGATCCTGCTTGGCTATTTCAAGCACATCATCCGGAGAAACCGTCACACCGAAACGGGCATTCAACAGGTCGGCCACAAAGTCATATATTGAAGCCTGCCTGCCCGGTACCGAGTTAAGGCAGTAGCCGAACGTGTCACACACCGCTGCCCGGAGCTGAAACCTCAGAGAGGTTAATACCTGCCCGTCTTTTGAGAGCGGGTTTTTATATGTTAACCCTGCAGTGTGATCCGCACCCATGGGACTTGTCGCGTAGGTGACCCCCATGGCCTTAACAGCCCTTGGATCATGGGCCGGCAGCGCCTGGCCCTTGAACGCGGGAATCCTCGTTATATTAAAGGCCTCTGCCGTGGCAACAACTCCGTCGCCCAGAATGCGGCCAAGCTCTGTGCCTTTTTCTATTTCCCCTAATAGTTTCATTACTGAGTCCGCGTCGCCTATCTTCATTTTACCGGCATTTGATGAGACCCCGAGAGCGCTGCCGATCTCAATAAAGTCGACACCCAGGTCATCACATATATACTTAAATTTAGCTACAGTATCCGTATCTGTTATTCCAAGGTTGGTCCCGATCATGGCTACAGCTTCATATTCATAGGCGGAAGTTTTCACCCCCTCCTCATCATAATAAATTATTGAACACTTGACCACACACCCGGGCATGCAGGCATGCATCTTTCCATGACGCTCCCATACCTTTCTCCTGGTAACCTCACCCGTGACATCTCTGAACCCTGCCGGTCTCCCGGTGGTATAATTATCCCCGGGCATGGTCCCCTGGTAGCAGTTAGACGCGATGGTAAAAGGAGTGCCCGCCCATGCGAATAAGCCGCAGACAACATCCTTTTTAATCAAGTTTACCCAGGACCGGACAGTTGTTCTGAATTTCTCCCTATCGGCAATGGGCACGTGCGGGGCGCCTGAATCATCAATTATAATGGCCTTGATACCTTTTGAGCCCATGACAGCGCCCAGCCCTCCCCTGCCCGCGCTTCTTGAAGGGTCCCCGTATAGATCTGTCAGGGCGATAGAAGCTCCCTTATACATCCTTTCCCCGGCGATTCCCAGCGCAATAATCGCGGGGTCCCCTTTATATTTTTCATAAAGCCCATCGACAAGGCCGAACACTTTACTTCCTTTAAACTCATCTGCAGGGACCAGTTTTGCCCCGTCTTTTGTGACTTCAAGACTGTAGAGCTTTCCATCTTCAGGTTTTCCCTCAAAGATTATCGCTCTTATGCCCAGCCTGTCCAGTTTCTGAGCGGCTGGACCTCCCGCATTTGCCTCTTTTATACCCAGTGTAAGAGGGCTTTTCGCGCCCACTGAAATTCGGCCAAGCTGGGGCGCCATGGTGCCGGCAAGGGGCCCGCACGCGAAAATCAGCTTATTCTCAAGCCCTAAAGGGTCCGCGGCAGGAGGGACTTCTTTATTCATAATCCCGGCTATGAGGCCTCTGCCGCCCACGAGCATCCACTCATGGGAAAGCTCCTCATACTCTGCTTTAAGCCGGGGCATGTTAACTCTGAGTATTTTCATTTTCTGAGCCTTAAACACACTTTTTACATTCAATCAAGGCACATCCTGTAAAGCTCGATAATCACATCTTTTGTGTAGTCGTTGAGCCCCCAGACTTCAGCCAGCTTCCTGGTATTATCGGCAATCATATCTATATCGGATTCCGGAATACCGGCAGCGGCGAAAGAGGTTGGGCTTCCGATTTTATCAAACCACTCTTTTAGAGCGGAAATTCCCTTTTCGGCCGTAAGTTCAGGGCTTACCGCCTTGATGCCCAGTACGTTTTTCGCGAACCGGGCCAACTTTTTAACGCCCTTTTTAGATTCCCATTTCATCCATGCCGGTATGGTAATGGAAAGGCCCGCGCCATGGGCAATGTCGTAAATACCGCTCAAGGGATGTTCCAGCAGGTGCATTGGAACTCCAAAATCCCCGATTCCGGCAGTTGCCAGGCCGTTCCACGCCAGGGTTGCCGCCCACATAAAGGTGGCCCGTCCCTGGTAGTCCCGCGGATCTTTCAATATCCGTTCGGTGCTCTCCATAATAGTCTGAACAAAGTTTTCAACGAGCCTGTCCTGAATTGGAGCCCATTCATCCTTGTGAGTAAAATATCCCTCGATCGTGTGGGATATGGCATCAACAGCGGAATATGCTGTGTAAGCCGGAGATACCGTGAATGTAAGCGCGGGATCAAGGATTGACGTTTTCGGGAAAAGATGGGGATCGCTAAAGCCGTATTTCTGACTTGTCTCGTCGTTAGTAATAACCGTACCACCGTTCATCTCTGACCCTGTCGCGGGGATGGTCAATACTGTGAGAACAGGCAGGGCGGCTTTTATTTCGGCATCACCGGTGAAAAAATCCCACACATTGCCGTCAGACATAGCGCCCGCGGCTATAGCTTTTGATTCGTCTAGCACACTCCCGCCGCCGACAGCAAGAATAAAATCAACCTTCTCCTTTTTCGCGAGCTCAATCCCCTTATTCAGGTGGGAAAGCACAGGGTTTGATTTCACACCGGAATATTCCACTATTTCAAGCCCGGCTTCCTGTATAGAAGCAATCACTCTGTCATAAAGCCCGCTTTTCTTGATACTGGATACTCCGTAAACCATCATAACCTTCCTGCCATACGGCTTTGCCTCATTCCCAATTTGAGAGACTGTTCCCTCACCAAAGATAATTTTTGTTGGGTTGTGAAAAATAAAATTCTTCATGGTACACCCCTGTTTTTTTTAATTTAATCAACTCAATGCTGGACGTAAACCTTTTTAGCCTGCAATTTATTACCTGCCTATTTTATTGAACACAATACCAATTGTCAAGTACATATTTTCACATTTTGTAAAATTGTTCACTTTAACATTATTTCAAATAGTAAAAAAACTTCTTTCCGTACTTGACATATATTGCAGAATGGTGTATAAAAATTAATTGTTGTACAATAATTTAAATATCTTAATTTAAGGAGGAAGTGTGTTATGAAAAAAATTAATCCGTTGCAATGCATCATGATCATCATCATTCTGCTCTTTGTTGCCGGTATGGGCTTTGCTGCCGGTACTAAAGAAGCAGATACTGTAGAACCTGCAAAGGTTGGAGGTGCCGGCCTGGGCTATACATTTGTGCTTGTGAGTCACGGGTCTTCGGGTGATCCCTTCCACAGTGTTGTTAAACAGGGAATGGAAGATGCGGCTCTTGTGTATGGCTGTGATGTACAGCTGCTCTTTTCAGAGGGAGATATTGCCAAGGAAGTCACCCTTATGGAACAGGCTATTGTTTCTAATCCTGATGGAATTGGAATTTCAATTGTCGATCCTGTAGCTTTCGATGACGTAATACAGAAGGCGCTTGATAAGGGGATTCCGGTTATTTCCTTTAACAATGATGATGCCAACACACCAAATCCCCGGCTTGCGTATATCGGGGCACATGAGAGGAAAGTTGGATATATGCTCGGCAAAGCAATGCAGAAATATCTCAAGAAGGGAGATCATATTGTAATCCCGGAGGAAGTTCCGGGAATGTCCTACGCTGTGAACCGTTCCGCTGGAATCATTGATGCTATGAATGAAATAGGCGTAACCGCAGAAGAACTTGATGCCGGCTATGAACGTGCCGAGACAACACGCCGTATTTCAGCATATTTGCTGGGCCATCCTGAGACGAAAGGTATATTAAATGTCGGTGGATTAACCACTGAGATCGCCGGAATGGTTGTGGAGGATTTAAAGCTTCAGAATAAGGTCGTTGTCGGTGGTTTTGATCTCCTTCCGAATACAGGACCTGCAATTACAAAGGGAATAACCAAAGCAGTTATTGACCAGCAGCCTTACCTTCAGGGATACTATACTGTTGTTCAGCTGGCAATGATAAAATATGGAAAGTTTGCGGCTTTTAGTATAGATACCGGGAGAGGGATTGTTGATGCTTCCAACATTGATGAGGTTCTCGATCTGGTCAAGCAGCGGATTCGCTAAAATATTTTATTTAAACACATACCTGCCGGCCTGATGCCGTCAGGTATGGTTTTATTCATTAACGAAAAATCTAACACTTTCTTACGTATGCAAAGATGATTGAAATTTGACCTGATTGTATTTTTATTGAAAATTGAGCGGAGTAGAGTTAAACTCAAAGGCGTTAAATAGAGGGGGCAATATCCTTTATGAATAGAGGCCAGTTGAAGAACATACTCAGGAATAAAGATATCAGTATTGTCATAATTACAATAGTCCTTTTATCGATATTTTCAATAATGAATAAGAAATTTTTATCAACGGAGAATCTTTTTATTATAATTAAAACAATGCCCGAACTTGGAATAGTCGCAATCGGGATGACGATGCTGATTATTTCCGGGGAATTCGACCTCTCAGTTGGATCTACCTTTGCACTGGCACCTTTCATCATGGCAATTCTAAATGAAAGAGCTGGATTAAATCCGGTAATCGCACTCATCACCGGTATTATTGCCGGATTGTTTATCGGACTTGTAAACGGTATCATCACGACAAAAATCGGTATACCTTCCTTTATAACAACACTCGGCACCATGCTGGCCTGGAGAGGAGCTGTTCTTCTGGTGTCATCAGGTTTTCCCCAGAGCTTTCAGCGGGACCTGCAAGTGGCTAAACTCTTTACAGGAAATATCTCCGGATTTCCGCTTCAGTTCCTCTGGTTTATTATTCTCGCAGGCATTATCTGGATGGTTCTGGAGTACACCAAATTCGGGAACTGGACCTATGTAACCGGTGGAAACAGGAATGCGTCTGTTGCGCTGGGAATTCCTGTCGACCTGGTCAAGATAATTAATTTTATGGTATTGGGAGGCCTGGCAGCTCTTGCGGGCTCGATTCAGGTATTCAGGATGGGTTCAGCTTACTCCATCGCCGGCCAGGGAATGGAACTTCAGGCAATCGGCGCAACCGTCATCGGGGGGACTTTATTGTCTGGAGGCAGCGGAACTATTATTGGCACGATCATGGGCACTATTATTATATTTTCGGTTGAAAATATTATTATCCTTTCACGGGCCCCGGCTTTCTGGTTCAGGACTTTCATCGGGATTATTATTATTGTTGCTGTCACAGCCCACATTCTCATAAAAGGGAGGAAAGCCTGATGCCAGATAAAAAAGATGTCCCTCTTTATATAATAAAGGAAATAAGTAAAACATTTGGTCATATTGAAGCCCTGAAAAAGGTTGATTTATCAGTATACCCGGGGGAAATAATCGGCCTCGTCGGAGACAACGGGGCAGGCAAGTCAACACTTATTAAGATTCTAAGCGGAATTTACTATCCTGACAGCGGCACCATCCTGTATAAGGGTGAGGTCAAGCGTATTGGTAATTACAGAGACTCCCAGTCCCTGGGTATTGCTACTATTTATCAGGATCGTGCCCTCGTTGACAGCGTGTCCATTTACCGGAATATTTTTATGGGAAATGAACTGGTAAAAACCTACGGCCTCTTAGATAAAAGGAAGATGCGAAGGGAAGCAACAAGAGTACTGAATGAATCTATCAGTATCGGAATAGATTCCTCCGATCAAATTGTGGGTGATCTTTCCGGCGGGCAAAAACAGGCTGTGGCGATAGCACGTGCGATCTATTTTCGAGCTAAGCTGCTCCTCCTTGATGAACCTACAAACGCATTGTCAGTAAAGGAATCAAAGCAGGTCATGAATTTTGTTAAAAATCTTCGTGAGGAAGGTATATCAAGCATATTTGTAACTCATAATCTTCTACATGTGTACTCAATTGCTGACCGGTTTGTCATTCTCAGCCATGGTGCGAAAGTTGGAGATTTCGAAAAAAAAGATATAACAATCGAAAAATTGGAACATATGATTGTAACAGGCAAGGCTGAAGTGAGCTGAAATCGAATCAAATTGTATATTCCGGATCAAACTTACCAGCCATTCCGGCCAATGTTACCAAAATTTATTATGACTTCTGGTTATGAATCAGGTTAATCGGGATGATAGACAACTCTGGAACGGCAGTAGGGTGTGATATTGGAGGCACTTACTGTAAAATAGGATTAGTTGAAGCTCCCGGAAAAGTAAAAGAGCAGATATCTTTTATTGTAAACCATGAGGCCGGCGTTGGTCCCTTTCTATCAACACTTTTATCATCCATCGAGACATTAATCTCCCATGAAAAGATGTATCCTTCCGGCATTGGCGTTCTTCTTCCGGGATATTTAAAAAATAACCGCCAAGTTCCTTACATAATGGTTAATATACCAATGCTTGAGAAAGTACCCCTTTACGATCTTATCAACAAGCGGTTTAACATTCCCGTTAAACTTGACATTGATCGCAATGGTCCCTGCCTTGCTGAATATAAGTTTAAATACAGGGACAGGGTAAAAAGATTAATGTACGTGACCCTGGGCACCGGAGTTGGAGTCGGCCTGGTAGTGAATGGGGAGATCTGCCGTGTAACAAACGACTCAATTGGAGAACTGGGGCATATTACGATTGATGTGAATGGCCCATTATGCGTCTGTGGAAATCGGGGTTGTGTAGAAACATATGTTTCAAAAGACGGTATCGCGAGAATCGCAAATGAGATGGGCATATTAGAGCTTTCAGCGAAGGATGAAAATGGATTACAACTAAAAGGCCTCGATCCGAATATAATTTATTATGCGGCCATGGCAGGTAATA
>SDBS01005429.1_pt1 | contig 12420 bp, 14 predicted proteins | sample 2277091 | NCBI WGS metagenome assembly SDBS01 (sample SAMN10404972, study PRJNA504765) | marine sediment metagenome | isolation source: marine sediment core GS10_PC15, 163 cmbsf | place: Arctic Ocean: Southern Knipovich Ridge | collected 2010 | reverse complement strand
GTAATTATGGTGACGTATTTTCCTTGGTTATGGTTAACTGAAAAGAGGGAGGTCAATTATGTTTTGTTTTCAATGTCAGGAAACGGCGAAAAATAAAGGCTGTACTGTCAAAGGCGTTTGCGGAAAACCTGAGGACACGGCGAATCTTCAGGATCTGTTGATCTATGCATTAAGAGGCATTGCTGTTTACGGCGAAAAAGCAAGCGAACTCGGTATTTCAAACAAGGAAAACGGGTTGTTTGTGGCACAGGCTCTTTTTACCACAATCACCAATGCCAACTGGGACAATGAAAGGTTTATTGATTTGATCAAAAAAGCGCTCAAACGCAGGGAAGCGCTTAAAGACAGATTTTTGGCTGCCTATAAAGAAAAATACGGCAAGGATTTTGATGAAGAATTACATCATTCTGCAACCTGGTTCTCGGATGACGTGGCGGAATTTCATGAAAAAGCCAAATCGGTCGGCGTTCTTGCGACAGAAGATGAAGATGTCCGTTCTTTGAGGTATCTTTTGATCATCGGCTTGAAAGGGATTGCAGCGTATGCGGATCATGCGGCCGTTTTAGGGTTTGAAAAAGACGAGATTTACGACTTTCTCATGGAAGCTCTGGCTTCCACTACCAAAGACCTTTCAGTGGACGATATGGTCGGACTGGTTATGAAAGCAGGAGAAGTTGCGGTAACAACCATGGCCACACTCGATGAAGCCAATACGTCCGCCTATGGAAACCCTGAAATAACCGAAGTTAATATCGGAGTTGGCACAAATCCTGGGATTTTGATTAGCGGCCACGATCTTAAGGATATGGAAGAACTGCTCAAGCAGACCGAAGGCACTGGAGTTGATGTGTATACTCACGGTGAAATGCTGCCGGCAAATTACTATCCTGCATTTAAAAAGTATGATCATTTTGTGGGCAATTACGGCGGCTCCTGGTGGCACCAGAATAAGGAATTCGAATCCTTCAACGGTCCGATTCTAATGACCACGAATTGCCTTGTTCCCATAAGAAAGAATAACACCTATCAGGACAGACTCTTTACTACAGGGATGACCGGTTATTCAGATGTTAAGCATATACCGGATAGAACCAAGGGCGGCGCAAAGGATTTCTCGGAAATTATCGAACTTGCCAAAACATGTGAACTGCCCGAGGAAATTGAAACCGGCAAAATTGTCGGCGGGTTTGCCCACCACCAGGTGCTTGCCCTGGCCGACAAAGTGGTGGATGCGATCAAATCCGGCGCCATCAAGCGCTTTGTGGTCATGGCCGGGTGTGACGGGCGTCAAAAGGCCAGAAACTATTTTACCGAAGTTGCCAAGGCGTTGCCGCAGGATGTGGTGATTTTAACCGCCGGTTGTGCCAAGTATCGGTACAACAAGCTGGATCTTGGCGATATCGGCGGTATCCCCAGAATTCTTGACGCCGGGCAATGCAACGATTGCTACTCTCTGGTGGTCATCGCTTTGAAGTTGAAAGAAGTTTTTGGACTGGACGACATCAATGATCTTCCGATTTCCTTTGATATCGGGTGGTACGAGCAAAAAGCGGTGGCGGTTCTGCTGGCGCTGCTTTACCTGGGTGTTAAGGGCATTCGTCTGGGACCGACCCTGCCGGCATTTTTGTCTCCGAATGTGGTCAAGGTTCTGGTGGAAAAATTTGATATCAAACCGATAGACGAAGTAGAGGCGGATATCGAAGCGATGATGAAGGCGAGTTAGTTCGCTTAGCTCACAATTGGAAAGAGGGCGGTTTCCATGGATTTAAAATCAGTTTAATCACAATAAAAGGAGATTTGTTACTAATGGATACGACTTTAATCGACACCAAAGTTGATCTTCCGATTTGGCAGGGTCTTGATACACCTCTTTACATTACTGATATAATACAGGAAACGCATGATGTTTATACATTCCGTTTTCAGGGAAATCCCTTGTGCCGGTTTATCTACTGGCCTGGCCAGTTCTGCACTCTGGTATTGAACATAAACGGCAAAAAAGTACTCCGTTCTTATACGATTTCCTCAACGCCATCACGGCCTTTTGTGCTTGAGATCACCGTTAAACGTGTGCCGGGTGGTTTGGTTTCAAACTGGTTACCTGATAACCTGAAAATCGGTGACAGAGTGGATATTGCCGGTCCAAAAGGAAAGTTCTGTCTTATGCCCGGTAAGATCCCGCCAAGAATTCTTCTGATTGCGGCAGGAAGCGGAATCACTCCCTTGATGTCGATGGTTCGATGGTTGTGCGATGTTTCTGCAAATGTAGACATCCGTTTTTTTTACTCGGCGCGCAGCCCGGAAGACATCATCTTCCACAATGAAATTGAACTCCTTACTTCTCGGTATAAAATGTTCGAACCGGTGCTTATCACCAGTACCAGGAGCACCGGCAGTGCGTGGACTGGTTTAAGGGGACGTATTAACCGGGAGATGCTTGAAATGGTTGCGCCTGATATACATGAGCGCCAAATCTATATGTGCGGACCGCCGGGTTTCATGGAAACCGTCAAGAAAATTTTGGGTGAACCGATTTTGGGCCACCCGTTCAAACTATCCAACCTTCATATAGAAAGTTTTAGCGGAGTGCGGACTGCCGCCGAAGAAAAATCTACTCCACCTACAGGAACCGCTGCGGTGAGCCTCGCCCAGCCACCGCAGGCAGAGGAAACACAGGCGGTTTCATTAGCAGTAGAATTTGTGCGTTCGGGGAAGAAAGTATCTACTGACGGAAAAACACCTTTGCTGGATATTGCTGAGGAACAGGATGTAGACTTGGATTATGGCTGCCGATCGGGTAGTTGCGGAGCGTGTAAAGCCCGTCTCCTAAAGGGGAAGGTGGATATGGAATCTGAAGAAGGACTTGAGCCTGAAGAAAAAGACAACGGCTATATCCTAACCTGTGTGGCAATGCCTCTTACAGACTGCATATTGGATGCCTAATACATTTGTGAAAAATGTGAGTCAGCTTTACTAACTGGAATCATCAGTGTCCAAGACAATTTAATCAAAAGAATTCCTCGATGCTCTGCATCGGGGTTAATAAGATAAAAATTCATTTTGATACCTCGCAGCTCTGCTGCGGGGTAGTTCATTTTTTATGAAATGAGCTGTGAGTTTAAAGACGATCATAATAAAACTGCTTGAAGGTCCCTATCTTGGTAAATACTATTTTGATCTATATTTACAGTCTGTTTCATAAACATCAATTGTCTATTTTGGACAACAGTGAACTGGAATATGAACAAGAGGTCAATCTTATGAAGGCTTAGGACTTATTTGTTAAATGGAGGTTCGTTTATGGATTTTAAAATATGGTAAAGTGATTATGTCTAAGGTCGGAATAATCTCTAATCGTTAAAGGAGGCAACTGGAATGAAAGAAAAAGTAAAGATTTATACCACACCTACTTGACCCTACTGCAAAATGGCGAAAGAGTTTCTTTCGAAAAAAGGAATTGAATATACTGACTACGATGTAACCAAAGACAGGGATGCACTCAAGGAAATGATGGAGATCTCCGGTGGAGCGCGCAGTGTTCCGGTGATATCTGTATGTAATGAGGTTATGGTCGGTTTTGATCGTGATCGCCTGGAACAAAGTCTAACCTGTCTTAAGCAGAGTTCGGAAATTTAATAAGCGAGGTAAAAGGGTAATGGAAGGCATTACTATTTATTCAATGGATGGATGCCCATTTTGTATTAAGGCAAAATCGTTTTTGACGGAAAAAGGGATAGAGTTTTCAGAGATCATGGTTCACCCGGGGTCAAAAGAAAGGGAAGAGATGAAAGAAAAAACCGGCACCGATTCACTCCCTCAAATCCTGATTGGCGGTGAGCCGGTAGGTGGTTACAGCGAGCTTGTCAACCTGTATTCGACAGGGGAGTTGAGTGAAAAGCTGGGTTTGGCTGTTGAACACCCAGCTTTTAGACTTTACGATGTAATAATCATTGGCGGCGGGCCAGCCGGTTTGTGTGCTGCTCTTTATACTTCCAGAAAGGTTCTAAAAACCATATTAATCAGTAAAAATATCGGCGGCCAGGTGGCAGATACTTATGATATTGATAATTATCTTGGCTTCAGCCAGATAGAAACAGCCGACCTTATAAACAAGTTTGATGAACATGTGGAAAAGTATGGAATCGAAAAACTAATTGGCGAAGAGGTCACTGCACTTGATCTGACAGGAAAGATCAAGAAAGTGACTGCAAGCAACGGAAACACATATTTATCCCAAACCGTTATTGTTGCCACCGGAAAACGTCCAAGGCCCTTGAACGTTCCTGGTGAAAAAGAGCTGATCGGCAGGGGTGTGGCCTACTGCTCCACCTGTGATGCCCCTCTTTTTGCCGGTGCTGATGTAGCGGTAATAGGAGGAGGAAATTCAGCACTTGAGGCGGTGATAGATCTTAATAAGCTAGCTAACAAAATCTACATGGTTTCGTTGACTCCTTTGACCGGGGATCAGATAATTCAGGATAAGGTCAAGAGTTATTCAAAGGTAAAAATTTATACTAAATACGATACAATTAGAGTAATCGGGGAACAAACGGTTGAAGGGATTGAAATAAAGTCGCTGGAAACCGGGGAAGTAAGCAGGCTCGATGTGGAAGGAATATTTATTGAGATAGGCCTTCTGCCTAATTCCGATTTGTTCATCGATACACTTGCAACCAATCGGCATGGTGAGATTGAAATAGACTATATGTGTCGTACAGGCGGTGGCGGTGTTTTTGCCTGTGGTGATGTTACAAATGTTCCATTCAAACAGGTGATCGTCGCTGCCGGTGAAGGGGCTAAAGCTGCTTTGGCGGCGTATGATTATTTAATTAACCAACGTTGATGCCCATGTAAAAAGTCCTTTTTACATGGATTAAGGAATTGCGAATTATTTGAAGATATTATGAATGCGTAAAATTGAATAATTCAGCAAGTTTTGATTTTTTACGAAATCGTCAACGTTGACTTATATTTATTGATTCGGAAACGCTTTCCAAAACTTACTTGAAAAAAGAAAAGGAGGAAAAATTATGATCGTTCCGACCATAATCCTTGAGAGGATGATGCTGGTCAAGTCCGGAACTCATTGTTTTTAAAACCAATAACTAATAACTATTAACCAATAACTAATAATGGAGGTAAAAAATGGACAAATATGTATGCACACTTTGCGGTTATGTTTACGATCCTGCACAGGGCGATCCCGACAATGACATTGAACCCGGGACAAAATTCGAAGATTTGCCGGACGACTGGGAATGCCCGGTTTGCGGCGCTTCGAAGGATGACTTTGAAAAGGAAGAATAAAAGGGCATGAATATGAAACCAATAGAAATCGCAAAAGGTATTTATGATGTAGGGGTTAATGACTGGAATATCCGTTATTTTCATGGCTATTCCACTAATCAGGGTACAAGTTACAACGCCTTTTTAATTATAGATGAGAAAATCGTCCTTATCGATACTGTTAAAAAGGAATTTTTCAATGATCTGATGGAAAATATCTCTCAAATTGTTGATCCCAAAAGGATTGACTATGTCATCAGCAATCATACTGAGATGGATCATTCCGGAAGTTTGCCCCTGGTGATGCATAGGATCGGAGAAGAAAAACCCGTATACTGTTCCAAAATGGGGTATAAAAACCTTTCTCGCCATTTTCAGAAGAAATTGAATTACCATGCAGTTGAAACCGGCGGGGAGCTTAGTCTGGGCAAAAGAACCCTGACTTTCCTGGAGACACGGATGCTCCACTGGCCGGACAGCATGTTTACCTATCTGAAAGAGGACAAGATTCTTTTTTCCAGCGATGCCTTTGGCCAGCATTATGCAGGGTATGAAAAGTTTGATGATCAGATCGGAGATTCGATAATGCCACATGCCAAGAAGTATTTTGCAAACATACTTCTTCTTTATACAAAGAAAATTTTGAAACTGGTAGAACAGGTGACTGATCTCGGGCTGGAATTTAATATGATATGTCCGGACCATGGAATTATCTGGCGAAAAGATCCCGGGAAAATTATCAGCGCCTATGTCGAATGGTCCAAGCAGGAGCCTGAGAAAAAGGCAGTGGTTGTTTTTGACACCATGTGGCACAGTACTGAAGTTATGGCTAAAAAAATAGCCGACGGCATTGCTGAAGAAGGTGTTGAGGTGAGGCCGATGCATCTTAGAAACTGCCATCGTAGTGATGTTATGACGGAAGTTATGGATGCAAGGGCCGTCATCGTGGGGTCTCCAACTATCAACAATCAGTTGTACCCTACAGTCATCGATTTTTTGACCTATATGAAAGGGCTTAAACCGCAAAACAAGATCGGTGCGGCCTTTGGTTCCTATGGCTGGAGCGGTGAGTCAGTCAAGCTGATCAATAAAGAGCTGGAAGAGATGAAATTCGATATCATAGATCCTGGTATCAGGATTCAGTATGTACCGGATAAAGATGGCAAAGATGCCTGTTTTGAACTCGGCAGGAAAATCGGAAAGGCAATTAAGGAATAGGATTATTTCTTGTTATTTCGACAGGATTTGCATGATTTGCAGGAACCCTTATGGCGAAGACAGGGACAATATTCCCCCGCTTCAGTACCAGCAAAACCCCTATCCAGTTGGGGCGAACAAAAACTGCGGTGAGCAAAATAGACTTTTTACGAGTTCGTCAGTTTTGGCAAGATATGTTTTTTAAAAAGCTTCCGCTCTGCCTTAGGCACAATCTTCTGTACTGATCAAAAAAGAGCACATGAAAACCTAAAACAAAATAAAAAATATCCCGAATCAGAAGCTGCCAGGCAGAATAGGTATATCCGGCCTCACCAAATGAAAAGCAGCCACAGTCGAATTCCATTCCTCTCCACAGATTAATGGAAATTGCAATGATAAAGGCAGAAAGCATACAGAGGATACTAAGGATGGCAGATCGGGGATAGATGCCAAGGATCAAGGCAAGACCCGTAAAGAACTCTAAAAACGGCAATACAATGGCAATCAAATTAATGGAGAAATCCGGGAAAAGATAGTATCCGTAGATGATTTTAGCAAAGTGTGCTGGGTCTATTATTTTATGATAACTGACATAGATAAAGGTTACGCCTAAAAACCAGCGTACAGCCAGTTCGATCCAGCTGTTTTTAATTAACTTTTGTATGGTTGAATACAAGTAAAATACCTCTATTTAGTGTTTGACCGACTCCACCGGATAACCCTCCCCTTCCCATGCCGGATAACCATCTACAAATACGCTTATAGTCGTATATCCTTCTTCAAAAAGTAATTGCGCCAGTTCGTGGCTATCATCACACTCTCTGCCAGAGCAATAGGTAATGATATATGTAGCTGTCGGATAGTCTATTTTAAATTTCCCAATCCGCCCTTCAAACTGATTAATGGGCAAAGATATAGCCCCTTTAATATGGCCATCTTTATAATCTTCATATGTACGGGCATCGACAAAGATTGCTTCCTTTCTGTCATAAATTTTTTTGACAATCCGTTTTTCTTGAATTTCAAGCTCATGGTTCACTACAGTGTCTTTAGCTTTAGCGGTGATCACGCCCTGGGCTGTGTCCCACTCCCCTATAAGGGCGATACCATTACTAGAGAAAAAGTTAACCGTAAATGCAGAAATAACGGCAATCAATAAAAGTAGTGTAAGCTCTTTCGCAATATCATTAATCGGCATAACGGTTTTTCTTTAAATAATCACATTAATTTGACATATTTTAAAAAAATCTTAGCTTGCTGCGGATTACTTTAACATCTGTTTTGTTTTTTTGCAAGAATATCAATATTGCTGTTGCGTGCCTGTTGCGTGCCTGTTGCCTTTAATCAACGGGAAACTCGACGCTTGCAAGATTGAGGTTTTATTCAAACTTTTTTATTGACAATATATACTACTTTGTGACACGTCATGCCAATAAATTTCAACGGTAACACTTTAGCTTTTTAAAAATATTCCTGAAGCTCATTTGAAATCGATTTGTTTCAAAGAACTAAACTGTTACTGTTAGTTTAAGTTGAGAAGGTTTTTATGCCGATTTATGAATATCAATGTGAAAAGTGTAACCATTCTTTTGAGAAGCTGATTTTCCTGGGTGATGATGAAAAAATAAGCTGCCCAAGGTGCGGCGACAATAATGTAAAGAAGCTTTTAAGCGCAGGCAGTTTCATGAGTAGTGCAGGTATCGGCACTTGTGCTGCCAATGCGCCAAAAGGTTTTTCCTGAGCAGGATAACTGTGGCGGTCAGTCACAAAGAAAGTTAATTTCAACAGGGATCAACATAATTGTTTAAAGCAGTTACTTAAAGGAGACTAAATGGCAAAAGAAATATCCAGAAGATCTTTTCTGAAAGGAGGGCTTGCCGCAGCATGCACCTTGGCTGCAACAAGCATACCTGCAGGGGCTTCAGCGGCAAACAACAAACAGCAGCTTGTCACACTTCTTGATATTCGAAAATGTATTGGATGTGAGGCCTGTGTAGAGGCTTGCAGTGAGGTCAATGCCGATAAATATCCTGAGCCCAAAAAACCGTTTCCCAAAATGTATCCCGACAGAGTGCCGGTAATGGACTGGTCGGACAAGCGTGATGTTACGGATCGCCTGACACCTTATAACTGGATATATATCCAGAGTGCGACAGTAGAGGTAGATGGAGAGGAGACCGAGATTACAATCCCAAGACGCTGTATGCATTGTATAAACCCGCCATGTGTCAAACTTTGCCCCTGGGGTGCAGCAAGACAGCTTTCAAACGGAATATCGAGAATAGATTCCGATATGTGCATGGGCGGTTCAAAATGCAAGGCCGTATGCCCATGGCATATTCCCGAACGACAGACCGGCGTTGGGCTGTACCTCGATATTCTTCCTTCTTTAGCTGGAAACGGCGTTATGTACAAATGCGACCGGTGTTACAATCAGATTGCAGATGGTGAACTTCCGGCATGTATAGAAGTCTGTCCGGAAGATGTGCAGACCATCGGTCCCCGTGATGAAATAATAAAGCAGGCCCATGCCCTGGCAAAAGAAATTAACGGCTATATTTATGGTGAAAAGGAAAACGGAGGAACAAATACAATTTATGTTTCCCCGGCTCCGTTTGAAAAGCTTAACAAGGCCATAGAGAAAGGAAAAGGAAAGCCGCATTTTAAACCTGTAAAAGATACCATGGCAGACGCAAATAATCTGGCTGCGGCAATGATTTTTGCTCCTGTTGCCGGTGTGGCGGCAGCTGCGGGCAAATTTTATAAAATGACAAAGACCGATGAATAAAAGTGGGAAAGCAATGAACAAGAATAATAAGACACAGTCAAATAAGAAATCGATTGTACGATACACGTACATGATAACAGTTTTATTTCTCGTGCTTACAGGCTTCGGCCAGATGCCGATATTCAAGCGCTACTATATCGCAGATATTCCCGGGCTGGGCTGGCTTGCCAGATTTTACGTGACTCATTATATGCATTACCTGTTTGCAATACTGCTTATTGTGCTCACATCATATGTCATCGCCGAATATCTGTTCATCAACCGGAAGAGAATAAAAATCACAATATCAGGATATATCCGGGGAGCACTCGTTATTGGGCTTGTGATAACAGGAGTACTCCTTGTGATAAGAAATCTTTCTGGTTCCGGATTTCCGCCCGGTTTTATAGTTTTTCTGGATCTTGCGCATTTAGGGCTTGTAATGGTGTTGCTAATGGCAGGTCTGTATTGTATTATTCTAAAAAAGAAGTGGGCAAAAGAACGTTTGTAAAATGAGTAAGGGGGTTTGATGAAAAATTTAATTATTCTTCTGGCATTTATTGGCATTTATTTACTTATGCAGCTCTATATCCTGCCTAAACTCGGCATTTCAACCTGAATGCGAGATGCCTGCCGGTTGGCGGGAAAAAAAGAAATTAAAAAGAAACCGCAAGATGAGCATTGAAAATTTAATGGTTTCGTAAAAAGTCTATTAAGCTCTTTCCGTAAACATTTTTGGCTTCGGGAGGATATGATGATTCAGGAAAAATACGATGTTGTTATTTTAGGGACCGGTCCTGCGGGGCTTCAGGCGGCAATCCACGCTGCCCGAGCTAAGGTCTCGGTACTGGTTATGGGGCGGGAGCATAAATCGAGCCTTTATAAGGCCCATGTAGAGAATTATTGTTGTATCACTGGAATTTCCGGACAGGAGCTTCTCCAGCAGGGCGTCAGGCAAGCATCTGATTCCGGGGCTCATTTTCTCCATGAGGACGTTATCAAGACTTCACAGGAGGATGACCGTTTTATCATATTAACTGAAAATGAGCGGAACATAAAGACTCGAGCCCTTATCATGGCTATGGGTATAACACGCAACCGCTTGGGTGTTCCGGGCGAAAAAGAGTTTCTTGGAAAAGGGGTAAGTTACTGTGTTGATTGTGACGCGAATTTTTACAAGGGTGCTAAAGTGGCCGTGGTCGGCGATGAGTCGGCGGCGGTTTCCGGCGCACTAACCCTTCTCTTTTACGCTGAAGAAGTCCATCTTGTTTCGGATCGGCTTCAGGTTTCCGATCGTCTTGATTATCAAATCCGGGAATCGGATGTTAATATCCATATAGGACGCAAGGTCAAAGAAATAGTCGGCCTTGACAAGGTTGATGGATTGAAAATGGACGACGACCAAAGGTTGAACGTTGATGGAGTATTCATTGAGACAGGGGCAAAAGGAGCTATTGAATTGGCTGCCACTTTAGGGGTTGCCATGGACGAAGAAAAATTTCAATACATTGTTACTGATAAACAGCAGCAGACAAATGTATCGGGCATCTACGCAGCCGGAGATATCTGCGGACCGCCGTGGCAAATGGCAAAGGCAGTAGGGGAGGGTTGTGTGGCTGGGCTTTCTGCTGCAAAGTATGCAAAGAAGTTAAGGTTAGGATCGAAATAATATAGTAACGTTTAAAAGGAAATATTTTCTACATTTTTCAAGATACCTCAACTTATGAAAGTTGCCAAAAATGAATAATTGAAAAGGAGAAAATACGATGGATAAAGAAAAAGCAGGTTTTATTTGTGTAAAGGATACTCTTGCTGGGGCTTATCCGTCTCTGGTTTTGGGGATCAACGCAGTCAGGCAGGGTATGGAGACAAAAATTTTCTATTCGTTCATGGGTCTGAACTTGGTGTTAAAGGGCGGAGTCGATAGAGCCAAGTTTTTTCCGCCGGGCGTTATGGGGGCCATACCTGGTATGACCACCGTTGCTACCGGGATGATGAAGAAGAAAATCGACAAAGCCAACATTCCTTCCTTAGGAGAATTGCAGGAGATGGCTCAAATTGAAGGTGTCGAGTTGATTGCATGTAAGATGACCGTGGACATGATGGAAATCGATGAGAGCAAGTTCATTGAAGGAGTTGTCGTATGGACAGCCGAGGATTTTCTAAGGTACGCTAAGGATTGCAAAATCTGTCTGTTTACCTAATCAGTGCTTGACCGAAAACCAAGGTTTTCGATCAAGCACTAAATAAGTGAAAAAATTATGCTCATGAATCTGATATAGGTTGTGTCCGCTAGATTTTCTCCATGGCTCCGTATGTGGCTTGTAATCTGTCCCGGAGCAACAAGCAAAGCCTTTCCATTATTTTGAACCCTAGCTCGGTGTTACCGATCATCATCTGTCTTAAATCTGCGCCTTTCAAGGCCAGGGTTGTTGTTGGTTTTTGACAGGCGGCTGAAGACATGAGAATATGGGGCATATCCAGAATCGTGGACCAGCAACCCGTAACCCTTCCCTTACCAAGGGCTTCGATTACAACACTTCCTTTGTGTTTACCCAAATCCAAGGATCTTTCCAGGTGTATGTATCCTTGGGCGATGACATAAAGATGCTCACCGTAGTCGCCCTGCTGGAAAACATATTCGCCGCCTTCATATGTCTTAACATTGCACAGGCTGGCGATGGCTGATATATCACTTTTCCCCAACTTTTTGAAAAACTCGCAACTTGCCAGTATATGTTCAATTTCTGTGCGGTTCATGTTTCGTTCTAATAAAATTGACGGCTTTTAAATTAATATCTTCATCCTGAGGCTTACTTTAACATCTGTTTTGTCTTTATACAAGAAAATCTATATTGAATATCAATCATGGTAAAATCGAGAAACAGCGCTTAAATCGTCGTGTTGTTTATGCAACGTTAAGGTTTATTAAGTTTTTTTGCAAGAAACACTCGCAGAGGGCACTGACAGAAGTGTTTATAGCCATAGGACAAGGCGAAGTTGCAGTTTGAAGGATTGGATTCGAGACATTTGAGATAACTATCAAGCCCTAAATCTTTCGCCTTACAGAGGTCCTCAAATCCTGACTCTGCACACTTGAAATTCTTCGGGCATTGCATCTCCCCCATGATCCCTTCGATTTTCTTTCTATCCTCTTCTTTCATCATCTT
>SDBS01005428.1_pt1 | contig 12421 bp, 6 predicted proteins | sample 2277091 | NCBI WGS metagenome assembly SDBS01 (sample SAMN10404972, study PRJNA504765) | marine sediment metagenome | isolation source: marine sediment core GS10_PC15, 163 cmbsf | place: Arctic Ocean: Southern Knipovich Ridge | collected 2010 | reverse complement strand
ACATAATTAGGTTTTGGCCACACACCAAAACACTTGATGTTTCCTATAAAAAAACATCGAAAATCAAAAAGCATAAATCGTAAATTATTTATATCTGCCCAGGATAACTTTTTTACGATTTGCTAAACACCTTTACGATTTGCTAATACCTCCTTCCTTAAAAAAGCCCAAAATGAGCTGCTAATTGAATAGATTCTACTTGCGGTGCACAAAGTTTTTAAGCTTTGTCCCTTCCTTAATCCTCCTGCCGAGCTAATTTACCTGAAAATTACAGGTATTTCGCCCGTTAAAAGGCCAAAATCCACAGATATAAGTCCACATGAGCTAAAGTCTAATCAACCTTGTTTATACACAATTAGTAACCGTCCCGTCAAGAAATATCTTGTGTTTTTAAAGAATATTCCGTTGCATTCCCTTTCAATATCTTCAAATAGAACGAGCAATTCATTCTTCGCAGAGTAGCCCTCCTCCGTAACAGTTATTCCTGCGAAGGACGAAGTAAGCACTTCGCAGAGCAGTACAATCTCCATTGGCTGGGCGCCGCGGCGACTGCAAAATAATCAATTGAATGGGGCCTATACCGAATCACTCAGTATAAGCCCCGAATTGATACATATTTGCTACATCAACCACGCAATTTTAATTGTCAGCTAAATTCTATCTTACTGTGCCGGCCGATACAGTCGAATGTCATCAAAGAAGACCATACCTGAACCACCGGCTTGCAGATTATTCTTATCGCCGAAACCAATGGCAATAGTATTGACGTTGGCAAGGTTCACGCCCTGAGCTGAAAACTCCTGCAGATCGATTGTCCATTCCGTCCAGGTAGCTATCTGCGCTGCACTGGGATCATCGTGATAGACCACTGCGCTGCCGTTGAGAGCAACATACATCCGCTCAGCAGCGTTAGACGCATCGCCTCTGAACCACAGTGACAATACTCCAACACCTTCTTCGGTCCAGTCACGCTGCGTCAGCGTCATGGCTGCCTCAGAGTATTTGAAATTATTATCGTAGAAAAGCGGCATCGATTGAGAGCCGCCGTGAACAATCGTAGTCTCAACATAATGCTCCCCAGCGTTCCAATCCGGCTCAGCATAACCTGCCGTGGAACCGTTTGTCGTGGTCCCATATCCATCTATCCACGTACTGAATATCTCATCGGGCGGATAATCGTTGTAGTCCTCAAAATCTTCCACTATAAGGAAGTCGGCTGTCGTGAAGCTCCAGACGTTACCTGTCCACGGACTGTCGGCGTTGGTATTATTTGCCTCATCAATCCGCCAATAGTAGGTGACATAGAACTCAAGTTTTCCCGGTTCATAACTCTCAGAACCAAGGTTCCCGCTACCTTTATACTCTGGTGAACCGGTATTGGCATTTTTCACGGCATCTTTATCTGTGCCGAAGTATATCTGATGTGAAGCGGCATAGACTCCCGGCGACCAAGTAAGAACAGGTGTCTGCTCTACATCGGCAGCGTCATTAGCCGGGTTCGGGTTTCCGACGGCGCCTTCAGTAGTAAAGCTCCAGACGTTTCCTTTATACGTATCGAAACCATCAAACTCATCGACCCGCCAGTAGTAAGTCTTAGCCAACTCAAGCGGATCGGGACTAAAGGTTGTAGTTCCCTGGGGGAGTCCCACAGTGTCATTATTCACATCGTCAAAATTATCGCCGAAATATACGGTGTGTAATTTCGCACCGAAACCAGCCGTCCAGCTAAGCTCCACATACGGATCTACAGACTCGGCACCATCAGCCGGGTCGGGCCAATAGGCTGTCTTGGGAGGAATACTAAAGCTCCAGATATCGCCCTTCCACGGACTGTTCGGCTCTGTGTCATTGACCTCGTCGATTCTCCAATAGTAAGTTGTGCCGGGAACAAGGCCGTCCGGAAAGGGGAATCCTGGAAAACCGACAACGATAAACATCCCGTCTTGGTTACCTACGAATGTGCCTTCGGCTCCGTCGTTTACATCGTCAAAGTTATCGCCTATATATACATCATGCGATACTGCGAAATCTCCTGCCGTCCAGCCAAGATTCGCCCAGGTATCCTCAATAAGAGTTCCGTTGGGCGGGATAGGATTGCGGGCCATGGTCGAAGGAACAGGAATCCCTTGCCACCCAAATAGTTCGGTGATATCCTCGGCACTTAATCCGCGTTCATAGACGCGAACGTCATCCAGGATGCCTGGGAATGGACGATCCATACTGTCTGCCCCGGCGCTAACGGACTGATTACCGACACCAATTCTCACACCGGGGCCAACACCAACCGCGGTACCTGCCTTGCTGATGCTATCAATCTCTTCGCCGTTCTTATACAGTCGCATGAATGGGTCGCCGGCGTCCCACGTCACGGCCAAGTGCGCCCATTCGTCAGCCTGCATGTCATTGCCCTCGGGAGAGGTATGCCGTGTAGCGGCGCCTGAGTCTGTCCTGAGCCGGAACTCCAAGTTATCCTCACCCGTACCACTTAGGACCATTGCCCAATAGTGGTCGCTGGTCCCGCCGCCTTGGGCCTTGGAGATAATGCGGGGATCATTCATAGAGGCCAAGTCCGGCGTCTTGATCCACGTGGCAATGGTGATGCCAGATCCTTCCAGGTCGAACGAATCGACGACGATACGATCATCAAGACCATCAAGCTTAAGTGCTCCTATGCCTACCTTGATGTCTGCGTTCTCCCACTGAGGCCCGTTCTGCAGCATTCCATCGTGAGGTCCGCCGGGGTGACCCGCACTATCCTTGGCCGTAGTCCCGCTTCCATCATCCAATGCCCACCATGCTACCAGACCACTTGTAATATCTGCCCCGGCCACATTCACCATTAGGCCATAGACTAATAAAAGAATCGAATAAACCAATTTCTTACACATAATATTACTCCTTAAAAAAAAATGATTCTGAATTATGTATTGGCCACACACCAAAACACTCGTTGTTTATGAGAATTGCCAATTTTCGATGACAGATTGCCGATTTAGCATTGAAAAAAGAAAATCTTAAATTGAAACTCGCAAATCGGAAATCAAAATACTACCTCCTTCCTAATTATCATCCAAAATCCACAAAAAAACCAATTATGCGGACACACACTATACCAAGTGTATTTATATCAAATTAGCCTCCTTCCCGTCAAGAAAAATCTTTGCTTAAACGACGAACTTGTCTTGAGGGACATCACGTACTTGAATTCGCAAACAAAGTTACCCTTCCCATGAGTTCCAAAATACCAGAATTCTTCGAAAATTCACCTCTTTCAGGAACTGGAAAACACCCTGATTTCCAGGTGACATCATGTCTCCATTTTGTCACCACAGATGTTGTTTTTGCCTATATCAAGTCCGAATAAATGTCAATTTTTACGAAAATTCAGATATTTTTCGACAATTTTATGGGTGTAATCGGATTTAGAGCATTTGTGACGGCTACGCGTCACAAAAACTCGTAATTAATTAAGTATACGGCAGGAAAGAAATGTATCAATGGCCATAGTAAGAGCGCCATTTCTGTAAGAAAATACCTCACGGCAGTTGACGTCCATATAAGGGTATGGAAGAAATTGGAACCAGATCGCATATTGTGCTATTATAGGGGACGTCGCGTAAAGGAGTACTTTCTTTAAGCTCATAGGAAGAATGTCGTCTTGGAGAACAAAGAATCATGAGAGTATCACAGTTTTCACGCTTCGTCGCGATAGCACTCCGGCGCCGCAGCTTTCGAGCGTCGGCGACTTTTGAGCACCAGGGGCATGATTATTGTACGAAACATACCATCGGCGTGCTGGTGCAGCTATTTATTATGGCAGCGGGCGCAAGGATCGTTGCGGCTGAGGCCCGTGAAGTCCCTGGGTTCCATTGGGAGAAAGCAAGCCCGGCAAGTCAGGGAATGGATGGGTTCAAACTGGAGGCGATGAAAGACTTGCTCGTCGAGCGCCAGACGAAAGCACTCTTAATCATTCGCAACGACAGGATCGTTTACGAATGGTATCAAGAGGGACACGGGGCAGACAAGCGGCACTACACGGCCTCGATGGCCAAAGCACTGGTGGGTGGAGTGTCTTTGGCGGTTGCGATCAGCGACGGAGGCATCCAGTTGGACGATAAAGCTGCCAAGTATATTCCCCAGTGGAAGGATGACCCGGCGAAGTCCAAGATCACTGTGCGCCACCTCGGCTCGCACACGTCTGGCGTTGAGGATGCCGAAGCAAATGATCTTCCGCATGGAGTACTGACGGGCTGGAAGGGGGATTTTTGGAAGCGGCTGGATGTGCCCAACGATCCGTTCTCCGTATCGCGGGACAGAGCGCCGGCGCTCTTTGAGCCGGGAACCGTTTTCCAATACAGCAATCCGGGCATCGCCATGCTGGGCTACGCGATAACTGCGGCTCTCCGTGACGCTCCTGAGAAAGACCTGCGCACCTTGCTGCGAGACCGCATCATGCAGCCTATAGGTGTGCCTCACAGCGAATGGTCCGTGGGATATGGTCAGGTTTTCACTGTGGACGGTTTGCCGTTAGTAGCAACCTGGGGCGGCGGTGGCTACACGGCCAGAGCCCTGGCGAGAGTGGGTCGGCTCATGCTGCGAAAAGGTGACTGGGAAGGTGCGCAGCTCGTTAGCGAGGAGGCCGTCCGAGTCACTACAACCAGCGCGGGGCTGCCTGGTGAAAACGGCATGGGCTGGTGGACTAATGCTGATGGACGATTTGCCCCCCTTCCCAAAGATGCCTTCTGGGCCTCTGGCGCCGGACATCAGACTCTTTTGGTGGTCCTCAGCCTGAACCTGATCTGTGTGCGAAACGGCGGACCGCTGAGTCAAGATAAGCAAGAGTATCGCAGAGCCCGCGGCCCTTATCTGTTCGATCCTTTGATGGACGCGGTTCAGACTAAAGGTCCTGAACAGTTGGATGCTGCGGCTAACGGCGACCCGATAGAACGGAATGCCAGTATTGCCGATCCGTCCTACCAGGCGAACGAACTGGATGTGCTCGGCGGTCGCGGACACACGTTGGTGTACGACCATTTGATGCGCATCGTGAAACGGCAGTCCGACGCGCGACGACGGAACGTGCAGCGGTCGCTCGCTTCACCACAGACGTTGGCGTCCCGACAGGAAAGGCTGAGACGCGATTACTTCCAGTTGCTCGGGCCTCTGCCGATGAAGACGCCGCTGAATGGACAGGTGACGGGTCGGGTCGAATGCGACGGTTATCGGGTCGAAAACGTCCTCTTCGAGAGTCATCCTGATCACCATGTGACGGCTAATCTGTATATCCCCACCGCCGCCAAGCCGCCTTTTCCCGCCGTGTTGGTGGCCTGCGGTCATTCAGACAACGGCAAGGCCTACGAGATGTATCAGGCGGTCTCCGCCTTGCTGGCCCGAAACGGTATGGTCGCTTTGTGCTTCGACCCGATCTGCCAGGGTGAACGCATTCAACTGCCCCGTGCGCCGCGCCATGGCACAACAACGCATACGCTTTTGAACGTGGGTGCGCGTTTGGTGGGGCGCAGCGTCGTCTGGTACGAGGCCTGGGACGCAATTCGCGGCATCGACTATCTGCTCAGCCGCCCCGAGGTGGACCGCCGTAAGCCGGTCGGCATGACAGGCACCAGCGGCGGTGGCACGCAGACCACGTTCCTAATGGCGCTGGAGACGCGGATCGGCCCGGCCGCTCCTTCCTGTTACATCCAGACGCGACATCGCAAGTTTGAACGCAAAAGCTTCGTGGGCACGGACGGTTGTCAGCAGTTGCCTTTCGAAGGCGCTCGCGGCATCGATCATGTTGACTACATCACGATGCGCGCGCCCAAGCCGACGGTCATTTTGGGGGCACGGCGTGACCACCATGACATTCGGGCGACTCGTGTTGCGGCAGCAGAAGCTGCCGAGGTCTTTACCGCGTTGGGAAGACCCGATTGCTTTGAGTTCTTCGAGAGCGACACGCCGCACGGTTTTCACCAGCCGCATCGCGAGATGGCCGTGCGTTGGATGAAAAGATGGCTGCTGGATATCGATCAGCCGGTCGTTGAACACCAGTTCGAACCGCAGGCCGATCAGGTCCTCTGGGCAAGTGCTAAGGGACAGGTGCTGAAGAGTTTTCCCGGCGAGATAACCGTGGCCGATCTGAATCTTGAACGAGCGCGCGAACTGGTGGATTCGCGGCGGCGGTTTTGGGAGGTACACGGCCGGGATGAATGTCTCGCGGAGGTCCGGCGGCTGATCGTGCTGCCGGAGCGTCCCGCCAAAGCAACTAAGCGTTCCGTCGGCAAAGTCGCGCGGGAAGGCTACATGATCGAGAAGCTCGTGATTGAACGCGATAGGGAGGTCTCCATACCCGCACTGCTTTTCGTGCCGCAAGACACAGAAGGACCGCTCCCGGCAACACTTTACGTAGACGGCCGGGGAAAGGCAGCCGACGCAGCCCCAGGCGACCGCATCGAACAGTTGGTGCGTGGCGGACGCGTCGTACTGAGCATCGATGTCCGTGGTTGGGGAGAAACCTCCGATGACCAGACAAGGGTTCCGCGCAAATTCCACAACACCGAACACCGGCTCGTGACGATCGCGCTGCACGTGGGGCGGCCGCTTTTGGGCCAACGCGTCGAAGACGTCCTGGCGGCATTTGACCTGCTGACCTGCGACGAGCACGTCGACGCTGGTGCGGTCGAACTCGTGGGGATAGGTGCAGCGGCTCCGGTCGTGTTACACGCCGGCGCACTGGATTCGCGCGTTTCGGGCGTAACGCTAAGGGGCGGCATCCGCAGTTGGGCCGACGATGTCGTGGCCAAACCGCTTCAACGCGACCTGGAGGAGTGCGTCGTGCCCTCGGCGTTACTTAGCTATGATCTACCTGATCTGGCCGCCACGCTGAAGGGCAAGTTGAAACTCGAGGCCCGACTTTAAAACCAATCCGCAAATAGACGAAAGGAGCAGACGATGCAGAGCGAACGAATACCAGTTATGATTCTCGCAGTGTTGATGACTAGTTTTGCGGCCGAACCGGCGCCCGCCCAGGTGTGGCCAGCCAAGACCTGGACCCCGGCCACGCCAGAAAGCCAAAGGATGTCCAGCAAGGCTTTAGATGCGGCGGCGCAGTATGCGCGTCAGGCGGGCGGGGGGAGCGGATGTGTGATTCGCCACGGTTACCTAGTCAAAGAGTGGGGTGACCTAGAGTATCGGGCGGACATCAAGTCGGCGACGAAGGGAGTGTTCGGCACCACGTGTCTCGGTCTGGCTGTAGACCGCGGAATGGTCGCCATCGATGACACAGCGCAGGCGCACTACCCGCGAATAGGCACAGGCAGGAATGACAATCGCGAAGACTGGCTTTCACAGATCACGGTCAGGCACCTTGCCACAATGACGGCCGGATTTGACGACGGTCGGCCACCCAAGCTGTACTACCGTCCCGGCACCAGCGGCTATTACTCGAACGACACATCCAACATGCTGGCCGAGCTACTGACGCTGAAGTTTGGCGAAGACCTGGCCCACGTCATGAAGCGAGAAGTGATGGACCCGATCGGTGCGGCGCCTTCCGACTGGCGCTGGCGCGATAACAGCTACCGGGACAAGACAATCAACGGACTCAAAAGCCGCGAGTTTGCGTCGGGTATCCGGATTACCTACGGCGCGCTGGCACGGATTGGCTATCTGTATCTGCACGAAGGCCAGTGGGATGACAAGCGGGTACTGTCGAAAAAGTTCATTCGCGAAGCGACGCGACCAACCGACTTGCCGGCATTTGTTTCGACCTATACATTTTACTGGTACAGCAACGCGCGTGGCGCCTACAAGAACATTCCTACGGACACGTACTGGCCATTCGGTCTGGGAGACAGCTTCGTGGCGGTCTGTCCGAGTCTGGACATTGTGGCCGTGCGACTCGGCGTCGGCTCGCACAAGTCGGATCTTCCCGGCGGCAAGAAACAGGAGGACTGGGGCGGACGCGTCGCAGGCTTCTTCGAACTCGTGGTAAAGGCAGTTAACGAGCAGTAGAAGAGAGTCAAGCCGTGCTAACAGAGGCTCTCACGCAATGAGGCCAAGGGCGAATCAGGTGCTCTCGCCTGTTTCATGCTTCGTCCCGTTATTCCCGCGCCACCAGGGAACCGTATGATACGTCGTAAAGTGGATGCCTCAAAGAAAATGTTGTGGCAGCCTATGTACTGTTTTCTTCTCTTGAATAGTTATTTCCCTGGTGGTATACTCACTACCGTATGCTGAAACTTAAATTTCTATCCGTCTTTTTAATCCGCGCCTTACTGATTACCACAAGCACGCCAGCGGCGCCTCATGCGGTACATCCTCAAAGCGACTATATCACTGGAATCAGCTTCCATCTGGATACAGTCAGGCATTGCGCTCCCGGCAATGGGAAATGCGCCTACGAAAGTGACAACTGGACTATCACCTGGGCGGATGACGACCACCAGTACACCTCCTGGGGTGACGGAGGCGGTTTCGGGGGTGGTAATCACACGGGCAGAGTAAGCATGGGAGTCGCCAGAATTGAAGGAGGCAAGGATCACTATAGCGCCTACAATCTCAACGGTGGAGTCGATCCTGAAAGCGGCACAGCCACCTGGCCGGACGACGGCGTGAAAGGCGGCAAGAGCTATGGGATCATCGCACTCGATCTATCTGAATACGGGGGACGGAGAGGTACGCTTTACCTGTTTCGGGCTGGCTGGAAAAGTGGGATAGACATGTTTAAGCAAACAGAGCTATGGAAATCAACAGATCATAGCCTGAATTGGAGCTATACAGGTGTTCGCTGGACGTTTAACGGCACAAATGGTTTCTTCTGCCCAACTTTCTGCCAGTTTGGCCGGGATTACGAAGGCGGTGGGGAGTATGTCTATATTTACGTGCCCGAAGTGACGCGGTCCGTAAGCAGTGATCTCTGGAACGTTCAGAAGCCGGGAAAAATATCCCTGATTCGCTGCAAGAAACAAACGCTTGAAGAATTGAGCAGGTACCAATACTTCACCGGCCTCAACAAAGACGGTAATCCCACATGGTCGGACAGAGTCGATGATCGGAAACCCGTGTTTCGTGACAATGAGAATGGCGTTATGCGCACGAGCGTTATCTACAACAGAGGTATTGGTCGCTACATTCTCATCACCCAGCAGGTGAGCAGACATCACCACGAAAATGGGCATATCGGTATTTATGAATCCTCAAAGCCCTGGGGAGCCTGGAAAACCGTACTGTTCGCGAATCCATGGAGCATTGGATTAAATCAAGTTGATCAAAAGAAGAAGACCGTTTACTGGAATATCTCCAGCAAATGGCTGAGTGCGGATGGAAAACGATTTGTGCTGGTATATACAGGACCAAGTTCCGATCAGTGGGGCACTGTCGAGGGTACCTTCACAGTTGACTCGTCTCGGCGAGCTCCGTCACCGTAAACAGACGCCCGTTCAAGTGATCAAATGCAAAAGCAGCGATGGATAGAACTGGTTCCAAAACTGTTTCCGGCTGCAATCGGCTGCGAAGTCGATTTTCTCATCGATGCGGACTTTCTGTTGGCTCAATTAGCCCACCGGTTGCCAATGCCAAACATTCAGTTGCCAGGGAGATGCTCTCGACAATGGCAGCCATGTGGAAGACAGATAGTCAGTACGACGAGAAGCTGCTTTAGCATGAAATCCAGAACAGACAATGTTCGGCTCTTGGCAGGATGCACAATATATGATATCCAGTAGACTTTTAACGCTCTGAGTTCCGTTCGTGTAATGAACCCGAGGTAACGTGGAGTTCCAATTCAATGAATGAACCGGAGCGAATATTCTGCTATGTCTCAATAATTGGCAGCTAGCACCGCCCTGGAACAAAGGATAGCCCGTAGGAAAGTCAGACCATATCGAAACGCCTCGCAAGCACAAACAAGAAGGTTGCAGAGGTTTGTCAGAAGATTTTTTGTGGCATTCATGCCGCCAAGATAATACAATTAGCTGCAAGAAGCAAGTTTACGTAAGTTCTTTAATGACAAGGTGGACGAGATTATTCGGGTGGACACCGTCGGGCTTGATCTGTCCGGCGCAATAGGCTCCTTCGATGTGACATGGATTAGTGTTTCCATGGGTGTACCCACGCGGACGTCGGCCGCTGGGCGTTATCGCCTGATGGAAGAGACCATCCAGGGCGCCGGTGTTGTGACGCTCTCCGCGCTGTACAAGGGCGGCTGGGTTGCCGCGATCGTGAAGAAGTAAGCCAAACGAAAATTCCAATATAGCTTGTGTATGTTGAAATCAGATTTCCTATCAATCGAGATGGTGACATGAGCGTGTGGGGCAGACAGAACATGAACAGGCGGGAATGCCTGAAGCAATTCGGCACAGTCGGCATGGCTGGGTTTGTTCTCTCAAATCCCGCCCAGGAGCTCTTCGCCGGGGATCGGACCGTCTGGCCGAATCAACCCAATATCCTGTGGTTGATCACCGAGGATCAGTCAGTTGATTGGGGATGCTACGGAGTATCGGCGGTCTCGACTCCGAATATCGATCAGTTTCGGAGTGAAGGGATTCTCTACTCCAATGTGTATTGCACCAGCCCTGTGTGCTCGCCGAGTCGATCCTGTTTCAATACGGGTGTATACCAGACATCTTTTGGTGGACATCATCACCGCAGCCATCGGAACGAGTATCCGGACCACCCTCATGCCTTGCCATCCCCGATTCAGCATGTGGCCGAGCATTTCAAACAGGCGGGCTATTATGTGTTTAACGGCAAGGAAAACCTGACCACAAGCGGCAAGAATGACTACAACTTCTCCAACCCTCTACCGTGGCAGGGAACAAGCTGGCGGGGCCGTAGACAAGGCCAGCCGTTCTTCGGCCAGATTAACATCGGGAACCTGGACCACGAAGGAGGATCTGGGTCCGTGGATCCCGTGAGCGTCGTGGTGCCGCCCTATCATCCCGACGATCCCTTGACGCGGGCCGTGTGGGCGCACTATTACGAGCGGACCCAGTACTATGATAAGCAGGTCGGGTACGTACTGCAGCAACTCGACAATGATGGGCTGGCTGGTAGCACGATTGTGATCCTCCTGGGCGACAACGGGCGACAGGTACAACGCGGCATGCAATTCCTGTATGACGGTGGCATGCACGTGCCCATGATTATTCGTTGGTCTGGTGTGCTCACCGCGGGGGCGACCGTGAAGGAGCTGGTGAGCCTTGTGGACCTGGCGCCCACTTCGCTGGCTTTGGCTGGCATCACGCCGCCCAGCTACATGCAGGGCCAGATATTTCTGGGGCCGGATGCGGCTCGGCCCCGAAGCTGCGTCTATGCGGCGCGTGATCGGATGGACGAGACCATGGACCGGATCCGAGCGATTCGCTCGGCCAGGTACAAGTACATTCGGAACTACGCCGTCCAGGGCGAGGACACGCGCCGGCCCTACACGACCTGGGGGCCATACTACAGCGTGGGCCGGAAGTCAAACCTGTATAAAATGCATTCCTATCCTATCCTGTCGCTGCTGCATGACATGCACAACAAGGGACAGCTTAACGCGACACAGGAACTGTTCATGGTTTCCGAGAAACCGGCCGAAGAGCTCTATAACATTCTGACGGATCCGCACGAAGTAAACAACTTGGCCTCGTCACCGAGCCATGTTGCGATTAAGCAGACCCTGAGTGCTGAACTGGACAATTGGATGACGGCTGTAGGGGACATGGGTGCAACGGGCGAGCCGGTCACCATTGCGGATCAATGGTACGACAATACCCTCCGCCCCCGTTACATCAACCAAACCAGCAGTCGTCCCGGGATCAACGTAGATTCGTCGGCAGAGGACTACGTGGCCTACTGGCGGCGCCTCTTGCGCTCGTCAAGGGAGGATAGGGCCGTTGTAGGATCGCTGGATACACCATAAAGGCTCTTTGGAAAACTTACAGAGAGCCTTGCTATTGATGTAGCCAGGAGTTTCAGTGGCAAAGACGTTGTTGAACTGTTGCGTTACCTGTTTGCGGTCAGCAATCATTGAGGGCCGTAACCGTAAGCAATGGTGATTGCTGCGATTGGCTATCACTTTTCAAAGGAGATGTGCTATGTACTACCAAGGCGCCTCGTTGAAGTATTCCTTCACTATGCTTTTCAGTTTGCTTCTTATTGCCACCGCCAATGCCCGGCTGGTTCCGGTCGGGCTGACTTTTGATTCCCGTGTTTATAGAACGCCGAACGCTAAGCGTGGTGGTGATAATTTTTGCAATACATGGGCGGGAGATGGCAATATCTATGTCAACGTAGATGATGGAAACGGCTGGCCCGATGCAAGCGGTATCGGCACTGAATGGAATCACAGGCTCTGGCGGTTGAAAGGTGGTCCTGAACCTTACTCTCCTGAGTACCTGCATCATTACCCCGATTATGAATGGGGGAAGAACTGGTACGC
>SDBS01005427.1_pt1 | contig 12421 bp, 13 predicted proteins | sample 2277091 | NCBI WGS metagenome assembly SDBS01 (sample SAMN10404972, study PRJNA504765) | marine sediment metagenome | isolation source: marine sediment core GS10_PC15, 163 cmbsf | place: Arctic Ocean: Southern Knipovich Ridge | collected 2010 | reverse complement strand
CCAACAGACGATTCACCGAACTCATCCGAGCATACAACAATACACCGCGAAAATGCCTGGACTTCCGAACACCAGCGGAACTATTTTGCGATCATGTGTTGCACTTCAAATGTGAATCCACCCCCCGGCCTTCGCCGGGGTGACAAAAAAAACGGCCCCGCACGTTTTCTGAGCGGGGCCGTGATATTCGGGTTCGACGTATCAGCGACCGTCGAGGGCGATTCTCAGACCATTTCGTTGTTTGGCTAAATTGACCTTGCCTTCGCGGGCCAGCCAACCGACCGCCATGGTCACCATCACATCGTTTTGGCCGACTTCTTTTTTCAGCCGACTCATGCTCATTTCGCCCTCAACGCCCAACTTTCGATATACATCCCCCGCCGTCATTCCGAGTTCGTTGTGCATCAGGATCCTCCATAGCCGGAGTTGCGCCCAGGTGAAGCGCCGGGACACAACTCATTTATTGTTTGTTTCGGTCGGTTCCCTCTTTGGATTCAGTCTTGAAACCAGTGCCAGGGCGATGTCCTCCAATAGCTCACGGTCCCGGTCGGTGAAAGCGTCCGGTGAGTGCGAATCAATATCGATTTCGCCCAGGCACATCGTCCCATTTATAATGGGGACAACGATTTCCGATCTTGTCTTGATGCTGCAGGCCAGGTATCTGGGATCGGCGTTGACCTCGGAAACAACGACGGTTTCCATCGCCGCTGCCGCCGCACCGCAGATACCCTCGCCGACCGGGATTCTTGTGTGGGGGCTGGGTTCGCCCCGGTACGGCCCGAGGACGAGTGTATCGCTCTCCAGAAAATAGATCCCCACCCAATCGTAATGGGGTTTATGATCTTCCAACTCGGCCACGACCAGGTCCATCGCCGCCCGAGTATCGGTGGCCAGGGAAAGAGCTTGCAGGATATGTTTTTTAATCGTCTGGTAATCAACCGGTTGTTTGGTCATGGGATGCCACCATTATCAACGGTTTTTCGCTGCCTCAATTACCGTGTTCTTGACTACTTCGAGGTTTTCCAGAGAGACGTTTACCGGCACCGCGCATCCCGGTCCCACGGCAAACGGCAAATCGGCGTGTGCTTGCACCAGTTTCCGGGTCTTATCGGCAAGCGTGTCCTGGGGCAGATCGAGCAGGTCCCGGCAACGGTCAATCCCCCCCATAATTGGTTTGTGCAATACTTTCCAACCGTCGCGCAAGGAGAGGTTTGTGGGGTCCGTCGCATCCCAATTGACCACGTCCGCCGGGTAATCGGCAAACTTGTCTAGGTAGTTATTCGATGCGCAAACATGGAGGACGGTGAACGTGGCCTCACCGGCGATGGCGTTCAATACCTGCAGGTCATAGGGCCGACCGAATTCCTTATACTGGTCCCCGGTTAGCAAATCGCTGGAGGCCCACTCAGTCGTGGCAAAAAACAACCCATCGGCCCCGGCGTTCAGGAACTCCACGGCAAGATCGGCTAATGTCTTGGTGATGTTGCCCAGCGCCGCGGCCACTGCCATCGGAGCTTCGCCGATTAGCCGGACAAGCGTCTCATCTTCTTGGACCAGGTCCCCCAGGACGGAAAGAGGGGAGAACATCGTCATTACAATGGGCAGCGGCCGGGGGAGGGCCTTTCGAATGGCGCTGACCGCCCGTAGTTGTGCGGAAAACTCGTCATGGCTTGTGGTCAGCGGTTGGATTTTGGCCAAATCATCCGCATTGCCAACCGGCCAGTAGGTTTTGATTGGCTTGTCCAGCGGAATCTGCGATTGTTTCACCATAACACCCCATGGCTCAATGTGATAACTGGCCTTGGGGTTAATTTTCACCAGGTCCCAGTCAAATCTTCGCTGAAAGCCGATCATCGCGTCAGAGAATGTTTCCGGGGAATTCTCTTGGTCATAAAAATGCCGCCAGAACGATATCGGTGGTCGGTCGGGCTTTTCACCGCTTTTCAGCGCCTGCCAGCGATCGTATGCGTCCATGATTGCCATCGGTTTTACCTTCCTGATACTCGTTCATTGAGAGACTATTATCTCTCGGACCCACCGGCTGGTACGGTGCCAGACAGGATCAGATTTGTCAATGCAAAAACCCCATCACCGCTTGAAGCCAAGCGTCTATTGCCATCATTGGTATCTTTGGGGAGTGGTAAATTGAATTTCGTCGAATCTCTTGACAAACTTGTTTTGGCAAGTTGAGCGGAAATCTTGCGCGATGGCAGATTTCACAATCAGATTATTGGCGAAAACGGTTTTTTAGGGATGAACGATAATCCAATATCGGATAAATACATACAATTGTCACGGAATCTTTGGTTGTGGTTATTTTAGATTAATAGTGTTACACTTAGGTGGTTTCACTTAAAGTGTTTTGTTCGACAAAGCGACTGCTGCCCAGACACCGTCGAATAATTGGACAGTTCTCTGTCTATACAGGATGATTAATGCTGGCCTTAAATCAACATTTGATATCATAATGCTATGTAATTCAATAAGATGCCAGCATTAGATAGCATGTTTCAAGAAAACAGTTCGACCTGGTATGGCTATTGCTTCAAGGTACTGATATGAAATTGTATTCATTTGAGAATATGCGGAAACAAAAGACGGGCCATAACTGGAGTTAATCGGCTAACCAAGGGGGGTCTTGGAGGCTAAGATCATGAAAAAAATTGTTTATTTAATAATGTTTGCCGGCCTGATGCTGGTGGGGGCGGCCTCGGCCCAGGCACAATACAATCTTGTCGAAACGATTCATACCGATTTCTATGCCCCTAACCTGGATCATACTTACGATTATGTCTCGGTGGTAGAATTTTTCACCTGGAGAGCGCCACGCAACGATTGGGTATTAGGCATTAGAATCGGTACTTTGGCAGATCTGCCCGATTTGTTGTCGTGGGGACATACATTACCTCTATGCCTGCAGGTCCCGCCCGATCAGATCGAGTTGGCCGAATTGCGGATTAATGCCACCAACGTCGATGCCCAGGGTAACACGGTCGAAATAGAAGGTATATTCGATTGGGATCCGTTGGAGCATAGGTTTAAAGACAATTCTCTCTATAACCTGGGAGACGTGAATATCGCCGGCTTTTGGAATAATAGCCCGCTGGATGTGACAGTTACCGCCGGTGAGCCGGCCTTGATCCTGAATCGAGCGAGACTGATGATGGATTATCAAGTCGTTCCGGAACCGGCGACGTTATTGCTTCTGGGTACCGGCTTGCTCGGCGCGGGCGCCCTTCGCCGCCGGCGGATGAAAAAGTAAAACAAGCACAACCAGAGATAGACCGAAACGCCGGGCGGATTTTTCGCCCGGCTTTTTATTTTGGGGTAGCGATCTGTTGCCCTCGAGTGGACCGTTCGGTACAATTTCTGTGTCCAAGTGTACAATAATACTACGTGGGATTGTTGGTTTTATGTCCTTTGTCACAATAACGTGCTCCAGATACATCGGTTGCCGTAATTGGCGGAATCCGGGCATGACGGTTGCAATGACACCGGGTTAAGGAAATAGAAGTGATAAAAAACTTAAACAAGGAGGAATCGACATGACACGCAAAGTACTGATCATGGCGATCGTTGTACTAACTGCCGGTGCACTGTTGACGTCGTTGGCACTCGCCGGCAACGGGCCGCAGAAGGGTAAGTCAACCGCGAAAGTGACGAATAACGGAGTATGTCCATTCGGCAATGTTCCCCAAGGCGGCCAGGGCAAGGCGCAGGGGTACGGCCCCGGTGACGGCACCGGTAATCAGGGTCATGGCCCGAAAGACGGCACCGGGTACGGCCCGGGGCAAAAAGGTGACGGCACCGGCGCCGGGATCTGCGACGGCACCGGCCCGAAAGGCAAAGTCAACAAGGGTACTATTACTGGTACCACAAAACCCGGAACAAAACAGATCCGTCAAGGAAAGGGTCGTAAGGGCGGCGGCAGGTAAAGCCGGAATAACGGCCAAGCTCGGTTTCTCGTCGAGAAAACTCACGATCGCGACAAAACAAGCCCCGGGAAGCAACTGCTTCCCGGGGCTTTGGCGTCGCTGTCAGTAACTCCGTTTTGCTTCGATCCCGTGGGGGTAATAATCCACCCATCGATAAAAACCCTCTTTGATCTGAGACGAAATTTTCACATAACGGAAGGGTTTTGTCAAATCCTTTCCGCAGTTATACTTACTGTCGGTGTAGAATTGGCGGTCAGGTTGACATTTGGCATTCCTGGCGGTAAATTATAAAGTTTTGACTGGTTAGCATAATTGGTTGTGTAGGTATATGAAAGTGAGGAGTGAATGGTAGGAATCGTCGGATACGGCGCGCATATCCCCCGGCACCGCATCAAGGTGGAGGAAATCGCCAAGGTGTGGGGGGCCGACGCGCCGAGTTACAAACGCGGGCTGGAACTGCGCGAGAAATCCGTCCCGCCGCCGGATGTGGACACGATTACGCTCTCGGTGGAGGCCACCAAACGCGCGCTCAAGCGAGCCGGGATTAGCGGCGAGCTGATCGGCGCGGTCTATATCGGTTCGGAATCGCATCCGTACGCGGTCAAACCCTCCGGGACTACGGTCGCCGAGGCGATTGGCGCGGTCCCCGATTGCCATTGTGCCGACTATGAATTCGCCTGCAAGGCCGGCTCGGAGGCGATGTTTGTTGCGCTCGGGCTGGTTAAAGCGGGTTATATCGATTACGGGCTGGCCATCGGCGGCGATACCTCCCAGGGCGCGCCCTCGGATGCGCTGGAATATTCCGCCTCGGCGGGCGCGGCGGCATTTATTATGGGCCGGGAAAAAATCCTCGCCGAAGCCGAATTCATGAATTCATTCATGACCGACACCCCGGATTTCTGGCGGCGGGAACATGAATTTTACCCGCAGCACGCCGGGCGGTATACCGGTGAGCCGGCATATTTCAAACATGTCATCGGCGCGGCCAAGGCCCTGCTGAAAAAAGCCGGCGCCCAACCGGGTGATTTTCAGTACTGTGTTTTTCACCAACCCAACGGGAAATTTCCGATGCGGGTCGCCAAGATGCTCGGTTTTACCAAAGAACAAAACCTGACCGGCTGGTTGGCCCCGACCTTGGGCAACACCTATTCCGGTGCCTCGCCGATTGGCTTGACGGCGATTCTGGATGTCGCCAAACCCGGCGATCGGGTATTTATGGTCTCGTACGGTTCCGGTGCCGGTTCGGATGGTTTCATTTGGAAATGTACCGACCGGCTGGCTGGGGTCCAGGATATGGTAGCCAAAACCCGGACGCTGTTGGATAAGCGGCTGACCTACGTCGATTACGGCACCTATGCCAAGTATCGCCGCAAAATTCTGAAAAATTATTAAGGAGAACCATAGATGAGAGATGTGGCCATAATTGGTATCGGGATCCAAAAATGGGGCGAGTTGTGGGGCAAGTCCATCCGTGACATTTTCGTAGAGGCGGCCCTGAATGCGCTAACCGATGCCAAGGTGGACAAGCTCGATAACATGTATATCGGTTGCATGACCAGTGGTGTGTTTGTCGGGCAGGAGCATATCGGCTCGATGATGGCCGATTATCTGGGCCAGCGGCATTTGCCGGCCGGGCGGGTCGAGTCGGCTTGCGCCTCGGGTGGGCTGGCCCTGCGCTGTGCATTAATCGAAGTGGCCTCCGGCATGTCGGATCTCGTGCTGGCCGGTGGGGTGGAGAAAATGACCGACACCTCCGGCGATGGCGCGACCTACGCGTTAGCCACCGCCGCCGACCAGGAATACGAGGTCTACAACGGCGCGACGTTCCCCGGGTTGTACGCGCTGATGGCCCGCGCGCACATGGAGAAGTACGGCACGACGCGCGATCAGATCGCTCAGGTCGCAGTCAAGAACCATGCCAACGGCCAGTATAATCCCCATGCGCAGTATCCGTTCCCGATCACCTTGGAGCAAGTAAAATCATCGGTGATGATTGCCGATCCGTTGCGCATTCTGGATTGTTCACCGATCACCGATGGCGCAGCGGCGGTTATTCTATGCCCGTTTGAAGATGCCAAGAAATACACCAGCAAGCCGGTAGTGAAAATCACCGGTTCGGGCCACGCCACCGACACCATCGCCCTGCATTCCCGGTCGGATATTACCACACTCCAGGGGACTACCGAAGCGGCGAAAAAGGCCTTTGCGATGGCGGGTAAAAAGCCCGAAGACATCGACCTGGCCGAGGTGCACGACTGTTTCACTATTGCCGAGATCATCGTCTCCGAATCGCTCGGGTTCTTCGAACCCGGCAAGGGTGGTCCCGGTGTAGAAGCGGGCGAGACCGCCATTGGCGGACGTATTCCAATCAATTGTTCCGGTGGATTGAAATCCAAGGGCCATCCGGTCGGTGCGACTGGCATTGCCCAAATCCATGAACTAGTGACCCAACTCCGGGGCGATGCCGGCAAGCGGCAGGTTGCCAATGCCCGCGTGGCGCTGGCCCAGAATATGGGCGGTTCCGGCGGCAGTACCCTGGTGCATATCCTGGAGGTGGCCTGATGTTTCCAGCAAGATACGCGCGCGAGATGCCGCACCGCTACCGGATGGAGGCGTTCAAGTGCAAAAAATGCGGCAAGGCCTTTGTGCCCGGCCGGTTGATCTGTGATAAGTGCGGTGGCCGCGATTTTGAAACGATCAATCTCTCGGACAAATGCAAACTCGTCACGTATACGATCATCCACACTCCGGCCAGCCAGTTTAAAGACCAGTCGCCCTATGCGCTGGGCATTTGTGAATTCCCCGAGGGCGTCCGGCTGACCGCCCAACTGGCCGACATTGATTTCGATGAGATTAAAACCGGAATGGAGTTGCAGGTGGAGTTCCGGCGCATTCAAACCGACGGCCATGCCGGTATTCTCTCATACGGGTATAAGTTTGTGCCGGTGATCTAGCCATGTATCGGATTGAATCGAAAATCGACGTCAACTCGGCGGAATTCAAAGCGAACGTCGAGCACCACAAAAAGTTGGTGGCCGAACTGCGGGAAAAACTGGATGCGGTGTATCCGGGCGGTCCGCAACATATGATCAACCGCCATCTCAAGCGCGGCAAGCTCCCGGTCCGCGAGCGGCTGAAACTGCTCCTGGATCGCGATACGCCGTTTTTGGAACTTTCCGCGCTGGCCGCCAACGGGATGTACGACGACGAGGCGCCCTCGGCGGGCGTGGTTACCGGCGTAGGGGTAATCCATGGCCGTGAGGTGATGATTGTCGCCAACCTGGCCACGGTCAAGGGCGGGACATATTTCCCGATGACGATCAAAAAGCATGTCCGCGCCCAGGTAATCGCCGAACGAAACCATCTGCCGTGCATTTATCTCGTCGATTCTGGCGGGATTTTCCTCACTGAACAGGCGGGGACTTTCGCCGACAAGGATTATTTCGGCAACATTTTCAACAACCAGGCGGTGATGTCGGCGAAAAACATTCCGCAAATCGCCGTGGTACTCGGCAGTTGTACCGCCGGCGGGGCATATGTGCCGGCAATGGCCGATGAGGCGATTATCGTCCGCAAACAGGGGACAATTTTTGTCGGTGGACCGCCATTGATCAAGGCCGCAACCAATGAGGAAGTCTCCGCCGAGGAACTCGGTGGGGCAGACGTGCACTGCCGTATTTCCGGCGTCGCCGACCATTACGCGCTCAACGATCAGCATGCGCTGGCGATATGCCGCAATATCATCGAAGCGTTGGGTCACCGACCAAAGGCCGAAATCGGGCGCATCGAGAGCGAGCCGCCGCATTATGATCCCGAGGAAATCTACGGCGTTGTCCCGTCCGATCTGAAAAAGCCGTTCGATATTCGCGAAGTTATCGCCCGAATTGTCGATGGCAGCCGGTTTCAGGAATTCAAGGCGCTTTACGGGACGACCATCGTCTGCGGCTTTGCCCATATTTACGGGTATCCGATCGGGATTCTGGGCAATAACGGCGTCTTGTTTTCCGAAAGTTCAATGAAAGCCGCGCATTTTATCGAGTTATGCTGTTTGCGGAAGATCCCGCTGTTGTTTATGCAAAACATCACCGGGTTCATTATCGGGCGGCAGTACGAACACGGTGGGATCGCCCGAGACGGTGCCAAGATGGTGCATGCGGTCGCTAATGCACAGGTTCCAAAATTTACGTTGATTGTCGGCAGTTCCAACGGCGCGGGAAATTATGCAATGTGCGGCCGGGGATATCATCCGAATTTCCTGTACACCTGGCCCAATTCCTCAACGGTGGTCATGGGTGGCGAACAAGCCGCCGGCGTTTTGTGGACGGTCAAGAAACGGCAGTTGGAAAAGAAGGGAGTGAAAACCACTCCCGAGATGGAGGCGGAATTCAAGAAACCGGTGATGGAGAAATACAAGCGCGAGGGCTCGCCGTATTACTCCACCGCGCGTATCTGGGATGACGGGATTATCGATCCGGCCAAGACCCGTGATGTCTTAGGCCTGGCGATTTCCGCATCATTAAACGCCCCGATCCCCGATATGCAATTCGGCATCTTCCGCATGTAGGGCGGAGGCGGAGCCTCGTTATGCGGCGTTTAGCAGGATTGCCACGTAGTTGCTATCGTAGCGCGGATTGGGTGGCGGATTGAATTCATTCACTGGAGACCGGAAAAGCTTCATGGCGGCGTAACATGTAGGTCGGGTTCCGAATTGAGTCCGCCGCGGCGGACGAAATGAGAAACCCGACATGGCGACGGGCAAACATGAACAAATACACGACAATAACAACCCGGCGCGACGGTAACGTCGAATATGTCACGTTCTGCCGGCCGAAAGTCCACAACGCCTTCAATTCGGCGATGATCTACGAGTTGATCGATCTGTTCGGAACACTGAAATCCGACGATCAACTCCGGGTGGTCGTGCTTTCCGGTGAGGGGAAATCGTATTGCGCCGGCGCCGATTTAAACTGGATGCGCGAGGTCAAGAATTTCACCTATGAACAAAACCTGAAAGAATCCCTGGCTTTGGCCGATATGCTCCAGGCGATTTATTCATGCCCCAAGCCGACAATCGGTCGAATCAACGGCGCGGCTATCGGCGGCGGCACGGGCTTGGTAGCGGTCACTGATATTGCCATTGCCGCCGAGCGCGCGGTGTTTTCATTTTCGGAAGTGAAAATCGGGGTTGTACCGGCGTGTATTTCGCCATACGTGATCAAACGTGTCGGCGAGGGAAAGGCGCGGGAGTTGTTTCTCTCCGGCGAACGGATGACCTCGGCCCGGGCGCTGGAAACCGGGCTGGTCAATCATGTTGTTCCTGATGATGAACTTGATCGCGCGGTAAACAAGATGATTAAGCAACTTTTATCCTCCGGGCCGGCCGCGCTTGGGGTGTGCAAGGAACTGATCCAGAAGGTCCCGGGGCAGAGTGTGGACGAATACAAAAAATATACGGCGGAAATTATCGCCCAACTGCGCATGTCCGACGAAGCGCAGGAGGGGATGGACGCATTTTTAAACAAACGCAAGCCGAAGTGGATTAAGTGAATGAAAGATAATGGAATTTATCGTATCGCAAGAATTGAAAGCGGGATATGGTGTCGGCGACTTACCTAAGGCAGAGATGAGGGAGTTTAGAACCGGGGGTACATTTTGAAATGACAGCCCGACCCCGGGCAATTTGTTATACTTAATATTGTCCGGAGAACATAATGATAGAGGTTATTCGAGATTATATTACCGTTCGCCTGGCGGGAATACTTACGGAGTACGCGGATGTTGCCGTCCTAATTTTCCTGTCCGGTGTCGTGCTAACATATATCATTATGCAAAAAACTGTGATCGCCGCGATGAAGGTGGGCATCAAATTTCTGAGGGAACAACTCAGTTTTAAAAAGGAAGTCGTTCACCAGGAAATTGAGAAATTAAAAAAAGAAAACAGGGAATTAAAACGTGAGAACGAGAACCTCCGCGAAATAACCGACGAATTGGAAAGACTTAGGCATGAACCAATGGTGCTGCCTGAACTTTTGGCGAGGCTGGTCGGCTTGGCGGGAGAACGAAGCGAGCTTGATAGTGAATTTACCAGACCTCCTTCGCCACGGCACGTACCAAATCAGCCGGGCGAAACAGTCGGAGGCAAAATTCGTAGAATGTGTGCGAGAATTTTTGGTTTTTGAATCAGAATGAAGAGGACAATAATAATTGGCTGAAGCAATTAAAAAAATCCTGGTCGCTAATCGCGGTGAGATCGCCTTGCGGGTAATGCGTGCGGCGCGGGAGATGGGGCTCCCGTCGGTTGCGGTATACTCCGAGGCCGACGGCCATGCCAAACACGTCCTCGAGGCCGAGGAAGCGGTCTTGATCGGGCCGCCGCCGCCGTTGGAGAGTTACCTGGCTATCGACAAGATAATCGCCGCCGCCAAAGAGACCGGCTGCGATGCGGTACATCCGGGGTATGGATTCCTTGCCGAGAACGCCGGGTTTTCTCAGGCCTGCGCCGATGCCGGGCTGATTTTTATCGGCCCCCGACCGGCGGCAATCGCTCTTTTGGGTAACAAGCTCGAATCGCGCAAAATGATGGAGGCCGCCGAGGTGCCGGTCATTCCCGGCGAGCGAATCGATTCGGGCAAGTTGGATGATTTCCGCAAAGCCGCCGAAAAGACGGGCTATCCCGTGTTAATCAAAGCGGCTTCCGGCGGCGGCGGGAAGGGTATGCGGGTAGTTGAAGATCCCGCCGACCTGGCCGATGCGGTCGAAGGGGCCTCGCGCGAGGCCAAATCGGCGTTCGGCGATGAGACGGTGTATCTCGAAAAATATCTCAAGCGCCCGCGACATATCGAATTTCAGGTGTTGGCCGATAATCAGGGCAATACGGTGCATGTCTTCGAGCGTGAGTGTTCGATTCAACGGCGGCATCAAAAGATCATCGAGGAAACACCATCACCGGTGGTCACGCCGGAGGTCCGCGAGCAGATGGGCGCGGCGGCGGTCAAAGCCGCGAAGGCGGCCAATTATCTCTCGGCCGGGACGGTCGAATTTCTGCTGGATGAGGACGGCAGCTTTTATTTCCTCGAGGTCAATACCCGGATCCAGGTCGAACACCCGATCACCGAGATGACCGCCGGAGTTGATTTGGTCAAGGAACAAATCAAGATCGCCGGGGGAGAACCGTTGCCGTTTACCCAGAGCGATCTCCAGCCGCGCGGCCACGCCATTGAATGCCGCATCTATGCCGAGGACCCCGCGCAGGGATTTTTACCATCCTCCGGGAAAATCGTCTACCTTAATGAACCATCAGGCGCCAACCTCCGTATTGATTCGGGAATATATTCGGGTTGTGAGGTCCCGGTTTTTTATGATCCGATTTTATCAAAAGTGATCACCTGGGGTAAAAACAGGGAAGAATCGATCCGGCGGATGATCCTGGCGCTGACCGACTACCGAGTACTGGGGATCAAAAACAATATCCGGTTTTTAATCGACATTCTGGCGCACCCGCAGTTCGCCGTGGGGAATACACACACCGGGTTTATCGGTGAGTTTATGTCCGAATGGTCGGATACGCCACCGGCCGCGGAGTTTGACCTGGCCCGCGCGGCCGCCGTTTTAGCCCTGTCCCGCAAGGCCGAGACGGCCTCAACCAGCACCGGGTTGCAGCAGGCACCCTCGGTCTGGTCACAATTGACCAGTTGGGAGATGTAAATGGACTTTGATCTCATATACGACGGCGAACCATTAACCATTCGCGCCGAGGTTAAAAAGGACACGCTGGTCTTAATTGATGGCGAGGATAAACGCGAGTTTTCGTATTTTTCTCTCGATTTGGCCATGCATCTGCTTATGATCAACGGGAAGAACCAGCGGGTAATTGCGGTAAGAAACGGCGAGACGGTGTATGTTTCGACTCCGGGCGGCGAGTTTACTTTCAAGTTGCCGGCCGTGGCCGACAGTGATTCGTTTGCCGATTCCGGCGGGCCTGGCGGTGATAAATCGAAGCTTATCCCGCCGATGCCCGGCAAGGTGGTCAAGGTTTTAGTCAAGGAAGGCCAGAAAGTACGCCCCAAGGAAAAACTGGTCATTGTCGAGGCGATGAAAATGGAAAACCCGCTGGTGGCGCCCTACGACGCTGAAGTCGTGAAAGTCAATTGTGAAGAGGGGCAACTAGTCGATACGGAAAATGTCCTGGTTGAATTGAAGGAGATTAAATAAGTGTATCGTGAATGTCGGGTTTCTCTCTCACACTTCGTGTGAGATCGGAACCCGACCTTGTATATTGTTCTTGCGTTCATTATCAGGTGAGCGCATAACTAAAATGAGACCTTCGATGGTACCCGAAGGTCTCGTTGTGGCGTCGAGATCGTCCCGACCTTGTATATTGTTCTTGCGTTCATTATCAGGTGAGCGCATAACTAAAATGAGACCTTCGATGGTACCCGAAGGTCTCGTTGTGGCGTCGAGATCGTCCCGACCTGGGGCCCTGATGA
>SDBS01005426.1_pt1 | contig 12427 bp, 10 predicted proteins | sample 2277091 | NCBI WGS metagenome assembly SDBS01 (sample SAMN10404972, study PRJNA504765) | marine sediment metagenome | isolation source: marine sediment core GS10_PC15, 163 cmbsf | place: Arctic Ocean: Southern Knipovich Ridge | collected 2010 | reverse complement strand
CTAAAGAGGAGGTTTTTTTATAAGAAAATAAAAAAATTGATTAATTTTTAATTAATCTCCCATCTATAAAATTAACCAATTTATCTATTATTTTTAATTAATAATACTAAAATAATGATTTTTTTTTAATAAAAAATTGAAGATTTTAGCAGTAACAACAGATTTAAATTGCAATGATGGTTGGAGTACATTATCTTATGAAATAGTTAAGGAATTGACTCAAAATAATATTGATGTAGTATGTGCAGTTAAAAAAGTTACCCCTAATATAGATTTTTGTGAACAAGTTAGAATTTTTAAAGATCCACTGGAATATATTCATAGAACATCTCTTCTAAAAAATTTATTGACAAGTCTAAAATATAATTTGATTTACTTTAAAAATTTAGTATCTACTATATTCAGATTTCAAAAGTTAATAAATAAAGAAAAACCTCATTTAATTCATTTTATGGTTGAACCATACACTATAGTATTACCTTTTCTTATTTTGAATAAGATTAAATCCTGTATGAGTATAATTGGGACATATTCTATCTTTCCATTAGTTGTAAATAGATGGTCTCGGTTTTTAGCTTATCAATATTATAAAAGAGTAGATGCCTTTAATTCAATTAGCAATTTTTCAAAAAAATATCTCGTCAGAAGATTCCCATACTTAACTCAGTTAAGACTTGATAAAAAAATTAAAGTAATTACACCAGGAATTAGTATTAATACCCTAAACACCAAAAATAAAAATTCTGGAATCCGAAATGAAAAACAAATATTATTTGTCGGTCATATATGTTTTAGGAAGGGTGTTATAGAAACGCTTCAAGCAATTAAAGAGTTTAAAAAAAAATATAATGAAAATTTTAAATTTATAATTGTTGGTTTATATTCAGAAAATTCGGGATATTTTAAAAATGTAAAAAAATACATAGAAGAAAACAATTTAACATCAAATGTAATATTAAAAGGAAGAGTTTCAAAAGAAGAGTTAAATGAAATTTATGACAATACTCATTTGCTTATAATGTTATCTCAAAGAAATAATATTTATTTTGAAGGATTTGGCTTGGTTTTTATTGAGGCAAATGCTCGAGGTATTCCTTGTATAGGGGCAAATAATTGTGGGTGTAAAGACGCAATTAAATACGGTTATTCTGGATATTCGATTAATCCAAATAATCCTAGATTGGCAGCGGAGTATATTAAAAAGGTATTGATTGATAAAGAAATTATCCCTGCTAATTGCATTAAATGGGCAAAGCAACACGACATTCGTATAAGGATAAAGGATATCATAAAATTTTACCTCGATGTTTTAAAAAGCCCTCATTAAAAATCGGTGGATGTAAAAAAAACACATTAACTATTACTATTCCAGGCTTAAAAAAGTTACTTAATTCAAATAAAATTGAAGAGATTAAAGTTTCGTGTAAAAAACTCAAATAATTTTAAAAATTATTACATTTAATTCTTTTTGTTTATAGGATTATATTTCATGCTAAATTTTAAAAAAGATCCTCTAAAGATACTATTTGTTGTTTTATAGGTAAAATCTCGTATTTGTTAAAAGATTTTAAGTAAATTTGGTAAAAATTTTTGGTTTCTTAAAGAAATTTTTAATCCTTCATCAGTTTTAGAAATGCTCTTAATAGAATCTATACATAATATACAACTAAATTGTTAGCATTCATATAAAATTGCTCAAGATGATGATTGTGAAAGAATTTTTGTATGTAAAAAAAAAATAGATTTGGAGAATGTGGCTTGTTAATTGAATAAATTTGATTAGAAAATTAAACATAGTTATTATTATGTATATTATCTAAGATTTTTTTACACCTTTTTTTATAAGTGTAATTTTTAACTTTATTATATGATTTTTCTATTAATTTAAGTTGTAATTCTTTATCTTTTAACAATAAATCTATTTTTTTGCTTAAATCTACGGGATCTCCAGATTTTGTAAATAAACATTCTTTTTTATTACATATTTCTCGGATTCGCTTAAAATTTGTAGCAATAAATGGTGTTTTTGATGCCATATATTCAAAAATTTTAAGGGGCGACATCCATTTTAAAGTTGGAACATTTAGAGAATATGTTGCTAACAATATATCTGCTGATTTTAAATAAAATGGAACAACTTTATTTGGTAAAAAACCTAACATTTTTACATTTATTTTAAAGTCATTTTTTTTAATATAATTTATCCACTTTTCTTTCTCTTTTTTATTTCCTCCGATTAAATATACACAAATCTCACTATTATTTAAAATGTTTACAGCTTCTAATATTGTAGAAATTCCCCTTTCCTCATTTAATTGACCGGAGTATAGAATTATTTTCTTTTCCAAAGGAATGTTCATTCTTTTTCTTAAAAGATTTTTGTTATCACTAATTGCATCAAATTTTTCTAAATCAACACTATCTTCATAAATAAAAATTTTATCTTTTGGTACATTATGATTTAAAAACTGCTTTTTTATTGCTTCATGTATAGTTACTATACCCTTAAAATATCTATTATTCTTTAATTTTAAAAGAATTTGTAAATCTTGAGGTAAAACATAGTTAGGATACACAGCATGGTGTTCAAGAACGACGGGTATTTGATTTAATATTAAATAATAAGCTGCGATTTTAGCCCTTCTACAATACGCGAAATTGAAGCTCTTTTTTTTACAATATTCACTAATTTTTGTTCCAGGGTCTAAAATATCTTTAGTTCTAGGTAGAATCTTATTTATTATTCTATTTATTTTAAAAGCTAATATTTTTGTCTGAATTATATAGAGGGGTTCCTGGAAAAAAAGTGGAGATTTATCTATAAATGATTTAATTTTAATTTGGGGATTAATACCATAATGTTCATGAATATCTCGTACTTTAAACCTATAAATTGCTTCATTTACTCTAATTATGTTTAAAATTTCAACTTCATGACCTAAATCGTAAAATCCCTGAGCGTGTTTCATTGTATTAATACTATGTGCCCACATCGAAGGAATATGCTCTGTAACAACAGCAATTTTCATAATATTTTTATTTTAGATTTATTAAGCAATACTACATTTAACTCTTTAAATAAACTTCCTTAAAGATTTTATTTTAAATCTTCAGATACGCTAACCTCGAAACTGAATTATTCTTTCTGTAAAACCAACAAAATCATATGTCCAGAAAATTTTGCTAATAATTTATTGATGATGCTTCTAATATTCAAAAGAATTTTAGATCTATTTATATCATACATAAGTTGTAAAAATCTCCCTATAAAAAACCTACAAAAAAAATTTTCCTCTTTAAATCCCTTAATGCCATCAATAGATTCCATATACTTAAGAATGAACCCTAAATTCTCGAATTTTTTTATTAAGTATTTTTTATTTACTACAAACTGGTAAAAATTTTTAGGTTTTTTACTTAAATTATATAATTCTTTATTGAATATTTTATAAAGTTTAAATCTCGATTTAAATTGCCTAAAAGGAGACATATAAGGTACTACCAAAAATAAATATCCTCGTGATTTTAAAGTTCTGTATATTTCCTTTGCAATATCATTATAACCTGTAAAAAAATGTTCTAATACACCAATCGACCAATATCCAGAAAAGTGATTATCAGGAAAAGAAAGTTTCCGAATGTCTCCAAATTTAATATTTATTTCAGGGTAAATCCTTTTTATTCTTTCAACAGTAAATTTTGCATTATCTATCCCAATAGCATAATAACCTAATTTTGTTAATGAAAAAACATTATTTCCTAGTCCACATCCCCCTTCGAGAATTGGACCATCCTTAGGATTTAAGAATTTTCTAGTTATTCTACATACAAATGATTTTGGATTAAGTTCAAGAACTTTATTATCTAAAAATCTATATTTTTTTAACCATTGGATATCCCAATAATTCTTTGTTACATTATTATCTTTAAAAAATAGAAGTCCCTTATTTACATCATCGTAATATTTCATATTATTTGAAAGTAGATTCAATTAATAAAATTTTTTTTACAGTTAGTAGAAAGTGAAGAATAGATTATTAAAAATTTCTATAACAAAATTTGGAGATAATTGTAAAATTATTTTATGGAATAGATTATGATTGGGTGTAAAGCAAGGGATGACTTGATTAAAAGCAAAACCTATTTTTAGAAATTAATCGATTTTTATTAAAAATCTTCATGTTTTGATATATTATCATCTGAACTAATTATAAAATCTGTTGATCTCTCGGAATGCAGCTTTTTAACAAGTTTAAAATACTTTTTCTAATTAGATCTCTATAAAAATTTGTTTTTCTGTAATTTATATCTTTTTTCCTTAGGAATTTCGGAAGTCGGAATCCCCTATTAATCCTTAAAATTTTCATACCAGTTCTTATAATCATAATATAAAATGGCAGAAGAATTAAGATAAGAGGGAATGAGGCGATCTATTAAAAGAACAATACCGAATTTAGGAAAATTTAAGTCTCCAATTTTGTAATTCTTTAGCGTGTCATAAATTTTACTTGAACTAAAACATTTTTAAAGTAAATATACTTTTTCTTATTCATTATTATTCATTATTTAGTTTGAGAAGTGTACCTTGATATATCATTTTAAAAGGTTTTATAGATTAATAAAGCAAAAAATAAGCTACTTTAAAATTAAAAGTATAATAAGATTAATCAAAAAAAATGTAGCAGAAAAACCCTATGAATCTAATGTTACTTATTATTTTGAGTCAACAATTCCTAATACAGGTGTCTTCGAAGCATTGTCTGATAAGGGGAAATGTGGACTTGCAATAATTAAATATACACCTCCTTTACAAACTTATAAAAAGTTAGAAGCTTTCACAAGATTGGGTGGTAAATTGATATATCTCCCAATATGGCCAGGATTGCCTCGTGCAAATGAAGTTTCTATGTATTCATTAATAGGGTATGCCACAAGAAAACCAGCACACTATTTACTTAAGACTAATACAATTAATCTTACATCTACTGATTTTGCACCTATGGGGAGGTTTCACCCAATTCAGAATATCGAAAAGAAATATGATTTTTTTATAGTTACTTGGGCAGGAGATATAACACATAAAAGATGGGATTTAGTAGTAAAAATAATACCTAAGATTTGTGAAAAATATAAGATGTGTGTTTTAGCATACAAAGGTACTCCATCAAAAAAAGATCTTAGGATAATTAGTAAATATGAACAAAAAGGAAATTTGAAATTTATAAATGAATTTGTTCCAAAAGATCAGTTTGTAACATTATTAAATTCATCTAAAGTAATGATTATTCCAAATGAATGGGATAACCATTCTCGAATAATGGATCAAGCTCTTTTATGTAATGTTCCCCTTGTAGTTAATAAAAATATTTATGGGGGTGTCAAATTAATTACCAATTCTACAGGAGTTTTATCTGAACCAGAAAATCTTGCGATTGATGCAATACAACTCCTTGGAAGAATGAAAGAGAATTTAGAAACAAGATCATGGTACTTAGAACAATTTGGTTCTTATAGTTCAGCGATTCGATTCACCAAGGTTATTAATAAAATATTTAATACGGATTATAAAATTATTTTTGATAAGGATCTTAAGTTTATATTTAAAGAGGAGTATATAAAAAAATGTGCCATACCAGAAACTATATCATCTTACTTCAAGGGAATTTTTAATGAGAAAGAACAATAATCGTTTTTAATTAGAGACTCATTATTTTTTGTTATAATCGATAAAGCACCAAATTTGAAAATATATAATCACAGATTTTGAAAAATTCATCGATAGTATTAAAACATCGTGGATTTTATTTTCAAGTATCATTCTATTACTGAAATATTTTAGAATGAATTTAAGAGTGAAAAAGAATATTATTGAAAGAGATATAATAAATAATGCATAATAAAAAAATACAGAATTTTAGCAAATTCAAGACAATTAAATCCGATATCCACAAAAATTTATCAAAGAGTTGCCTCACATAAAATTAAACTTTTAAGACGTAATTCTTCTTTATTTTCTGATCTTCGAATTGAGACTAGAACACGATGTAATGGAGTTTGTGATTTTTGTCCTTGTTCAGTAAAAAATGAAATACGACCAGATATTTGGATGCCTAAAGAATGTCATAGAATAATTATCGATGAACTTGTTGAATTAAATTTCCGTGGTGGCGTTCAATATTATATAAATAATGAACCTCTTATGGATAATAGATTAATAGATTTTATAAGGGACCTAAAATCAAAAAAATTAGATTTAACATTCATAAATATCCAAATAAATGGTAATCTCCTTACTTTCGAGAAGGGAGTAGCATTTTTTGAAAATGGTCTTGATTGGTTAGTTGTTAATGATTATAGTTCATACAAGAAACCTTCAAAACGGCTTATTAGGATAATAGAGCAGTTACATAAACGTTTTCCGGAGAAACGAATAGATTTCTCATTAAGAAATTCTCATGAGGCCATAGCAAATCGAGCGGGACTTGCCCCAAATAAGCCGATGAATATTCATATTAGAGCACCATGTACTTATCCATTCCGATAATTCAATATTACGGCAATTGGTGATGTTGGTTATTGATGTTGGGATGTTTATATCAATAATCCATTAGGTAATGTCAACGAACAAAGTCTTTTAGAAATCTGGAATGGAGAACGATTTCGGAAACTAAGATACAATATTTGTAGAGGAAACCGGTTCTTATATGAACTATGCCATAAATGCGATTTTAGAGGATATGTACGACCACCTAGAAGATATAGAATCATTTATACCCCTTTGACGATCTTGGCAGATAAATTACTACATTACCAGATGACGTTTTAACGCTTTTAATTTCATCTCCAGTTTTTGCCACCTGTCCGAGAATGCGCTTAATCCCCTGAAAAACCGCAAAAATTTGTTAAATTGATACAAATTTTCTCTCTTACAGCTTAAAGCCCCTTAAATTGAGAATTAATTTCCTATTCGTTTTTAACAATGAATAACATTTTCTACTACGATTTTGGGAGGATGAACGTACTCCAAAACAATATGTATATATTAATTTTCAAAAAATGAATCAGATTGAAATTATTCTGTACTTATTTTTTCTCAAATTTAATTATTAATTGAAATTATATCAATATACTAAGATTATATTTTTCAATGTATATATACACGATTTAAGATAAATAATATGAGAAATATCATCAAAAAATATAGTAAAATTTTAAAAGCCCAAATAATTAAGACGTTCTATTATAAAGATATTAAACTAGATTATTCCCATAAATTAGCTAAGAATTCTAATTATAGCAATAAAAAAATCAAAAACCTGATAAAAAAAATTGATTTAATTGATAAAAAAATTATTAGTGCTCATTGAAAATTTGAATTATATGTAATGCAAACAATGATGGTCACACTTCCTTTAAAAGGGTCAATTATAGAATTAGGTTGCTATAAAGGCACCTCCACAGCAAAAATTTCTTTAATTTGCAAATTAACTGGAAGGAAACTTTATGCATTTGACAGCTTTGAGGGGTTGCCCTCACCCACAACAAAGGATTTAAAACATAAATTTACTCCCTTTATAAGTGATAGAGAATATAAAAGATATAAAAAAGGTTATTATGCTGGATCCTTAGAAGATGTAAAGAAAAATGTTGAAACATATGGTTGTATTGATGTTTGTCAATTTATAAAGGGTTATTTTGAAGATACTTTACCTCTTTTTGAAGGTAGACCTGCTTGTATTTTCATGGATGTAGATTATATCGAATCTGCCTATACAGTCCTTAAATTTCTATGGCCCAAATTACTTCCAAATGGTGTATTCTTTACTCATGAGTCAACTGTTATCAATTATATCAAAGCTATTACAAATTCTGACTGGTGGGAAAAAGAATTAAAGCAAAAACCTCCTTTATTGTATGGTGCAGGATATGGAACTAATTGGAGATATGGTTTATTATCTTTTTCATCAAATATTGGCTATTTTATAAAAAAATAAGTAATTATGTTAATTCCCTTAAAAAAAATTCTACTTTAACATCTTATTCGATGAACATGAAATTTTATTGATTAAAATCAAAATATAACTTTTGAAAAAAATTTAAATATTTATTCATAACAATTTTTTCTGAGAAATGATTTTTACAATATTCAATACCTTTTTTCCCAATAATATTGCGAAGATTATAATCTTCTATTAATTCTTTAATTTTATTTAACCAGCATGCATTATCATGACATAACACAGCGGGTGATTTTAAATAAGAAGGAATAGGACTGGCAACAACTGGTATACCAATAGACATTGGATGTCCAATTTTAAGAAACGAATGTGTTAGATTATAAGACCAGTTCATATTTCTTGAACTGATAAAAATATCACCCTCAAGCATAGTTTTATGCACTGTAGAAGGATGATATTTTATGAATCGTTTCTTAATCTTAATATTTAAGTTTGGAGGTCTCTCACAAATTGTGATTAAGTTTAGATTATATTCTTTAGTTAACTTTTCGAGAACATCCTTTATTAATTCTAGTTCTCTTGCTTTAACGGTATATCCAACATACAAAAGATTTATTTTTTTTTTATTTGTGTGTTTTTTTTTAATAGTAAAAAATCGATCAGGGATCATTTCAGGAATAACTTCTATATCTGTAAATAAGTCATTGTTAATGAGATAATCTTTTAAATACTGAGTAGTAGTTATTATTTTATCGGTTATCTTCGTAAATCTGATAACATCCTCTCTTTGTTCCTGAGTAATATAACCAGTTTTTTTGTCAAAATAATTTACATTTAAGTCTAGTACAATTTTAATTTTTTTTCTTAATTTAGTAGAACATGCAATCTTATAGGCTTTTTCTGAGAAATTTTTTTGAAATACAAGAATGTCTAATTTCCTGAAAGGGTTGTAGAAGCGAATGTTTAATTCGTTCGAGTATAAACTCTGATATATCACATCATTTACTCTAAATCTAGTAGAAGCATCTAGTTCATTATAAGCATAACGAAATGGGTTTAAAAAAGACGTGTTTGATATTTCCGAACAAAAACCTATTTTAATACCTTCCCTTTTAAAGAAGTATTTAAAATAATCTCGTATTGTAGTATCATCACAAAACCACTTTTTTATAAATATTATTGATTTCAAACTTTCAATGAAAGATACAGATTTGTTTCTTCTCATTTTTGCATTTTTTTATTAATTTCAACCAATTTTTAATTTTTGTTAGATTGATTCACTCATTATACTGGTTTCCAATCTTTATTCATATGTCAAAATACCTCTTTCTTAGTAAAAATCGTTTTCTTAATGGATTTTTAGGATTTTTCTCATTAATATAAAAACCAAGTGGTTTTATAATAGCCTTGAAAGATTTCAAATTAAGAAATAAGAATGAGTCACCATGAATCATATTAAAATCAAATTCCTTTTCAAAAGGAGTCTCTTTACTCAATCTTCCATCAACTTTCAATATACGATGTATCTCTTTTAAATGAAATTTCATCTGTTTTCATCTATGATTTAGATAAAAGGTAAACTTTATTTAAACATATATTGCATTATTTCTTTAAACTCTATATTTTAAAGATATTCCTTTTTTCTAAAAAGTTTTAGGAGTAATTTTCAAAAGGTATTTTGTTAATCTTAAAACTATTATAAATAGTTATTTAATCTATAGGCATAGAAATGTCTTTTGTTCTAATTAAACCTATTATCCGTGTTTAAACCTTTCTTACTATACAACAAAAGAAAAACTCGGTGTTATAATTTAATAATTTGCAATTTATGTTATAATTAAATTTAATAGAGAATTCCTTAGTAGATTTCTATTAGTATAATGTGAAATTTGAAACTCCTATTTGAAATAATTTTCCTACATGACCTTTTGGAGGATAATATCAATTATTAAGAGCAGTAACTAAGAAACTAAAGGAAAAAAAAGTGTAAATTTTTAAAAAATTGCATATATTATTGTTATAGAAGATTATTCTTATTTTTTACATCCAGAAGTTATTAAATGAGAGATATAAAAATTCACATTTTATATAAAATCAATGAAGGACCCTTTGGAGGAGTTAATCAATTCCTAAAAGCTTTAAGAAATAATCTGAAAAAGAAAGGCATGTATGAAGATGATATTTCAAAATCTGATGTGATTTTATATCATCCATTTGAACTAGAACATTTTATTGAAGTTTTAAATTTAAAATTACAATACCCAGAAAAGATTTTTATTAATAGAATTGATGGCCCAATTTATTTAATAAGAGGGATAAGTTCAAAATTAGATAAGATTATTTATGAAATCAACCACTTCATAGCTGATGGTACAGTATTCCAATCAGAATGGAGTAGAAGGATGAATTATAAGACAGGTATGAAAAGGAATAAGTTTGAAACATTGATTCTAAATGCTCCAGATTCTAATATCTTTAATTCTATTAACAAAACTAAAATTGACCACTATAAAAAAATTAAACTTATTGCTACTAGTTGGTCCTCAAATTGGAGGAAAGGATTCGCCGTTTATCGTTATTTAGATGAGAAGCTTGATTTTTCCAAATATGAAATGACATTTATTGGAAATTCTCCAATCAAATTTAAAAATATTAAATGGATTAAACCATTGAAAAGTGAAGATTTAGCATTACAATTAAAACAACATGATATTTATATTACAGCTTCACAAAATGATCCTTGTTCTAATTCCTTAATTGAAGCTTTACATTGTAGTTTACCGGCAATCGCTCTCAATGAAGGTGGTCATCCAGAAATAATAGGTAAGGCAGGATTGTATTTTAACAATGAAAATGAACTTATTAAGAAAATACCACTATTGGTACAAAATTATGAAAAGTATCAAAAAGCAATTAAACTTCCCAAAATAGAATTAATCACTGGAAAATATTATGAATTCATGAAAAAAATTAAAGAAGAATATCAATACACAAATAATTCTCCAAAAAGTATAAGTTATTTTAAAGCGAAAGTTAAAATTTTAAAATATTCTTTGAAACAAATTGGTTTTTTTAATTCCATCAAGAGAGTTATTAAAAATATTATGAAAAAAGTGTTGCAAATTGAAAACAATTCAGTGTTTTGGAATGATTCAAGTGATAAGAAGCTTTGTTCACTATCATATACATATGCTGGTTCAAAAAGAGATATTTCTTGGTTATATTCTATTAAAAAGGAAATTCCACACTTATTAAATAAACTAAAAGGTATCAAAAGGAGTGGATTTTACCATTACTCGTTAACAGGAGATTTCCTTGGCGAAAAAATTAAGTGGGGATTAGGAAATAGTGTATTTTTTTTAAAAATTATCTACACGTTAGGTTTGGAGAAAGAATATAAAAGAGAGGTTTTAGATGCTATTAAATTTGTGTTGGATTATCAAAGAAAGGATGGTTACTTTTATGATCCAATCATAAGGGTACTTTCTTTTATTTATAACATTTACTATTCATTAAAAAATCTGAGATTTCTCAAATTTGAATACAAAAATATTAAAAGAGCTGAAACAAGGCAAGCAATATCTTCTATCTTGTTATTCGGGATAGATCATATATATAGATATAAAAAACTTCCAAATAATGAAAAAAAATTGAAGTTATATTTAGAAAAATTAAATTGGGAGCTACCTTGGGATGCTGGAAGCCATTTTAGTCATTTATTATTCTTCATTTATAATTCTAATTTAGAGATTAAAGATTTGTTAATAAAATCTGCAATTGATTGGGTAAATGTACTTCAGCATAAGGAAGATGGTTTTTGGTATTCAGGTAATCCCTCCCTTCAACAAAGAATTAATGGTGCCATGAAAATAATGACTGGATTAAAAGTTGTTAACAAATTGGAGTTCAAATACGCACATAAAATGATAGATAGTATTTTATCGGCGATTAATGATGAACAAGCATGCGATAATTTCAATATTGTTTATCTTTTAAAATATTGTAATGAACTGATGAACGGAAAATATAGATTTTTTGAAATTGAAGAATTTTTGTACAATCGCTTAGCACTATATAAAGAATATTATTATCCTGAGAATGGAGGTTTTTCTTTTAATAAAAATAGTGCTAGTATTAGTTATTACGGAGCCTATCTAAGTCGGGGTAAAAATGAACCAGATATTCATGGTACTCATCTCTTTTTATGGGGAATTAGTATCATTAGTCAAGTGCTTAAATTCAGTAATAAGTTAGGATTTCGAGAGATCATCCCTTAACGTCTCTTACAAAATTATGCTCATATGCATTTCTAGCCTTAAGTTAATTTTTGGAAAAAAAATAATATCTTACTTGAAAATAGGCTCAAAAAAATGGATGATTCAACTCTTGCTACCAATCTTTAAAAATTTTAAGGGAAAACTTATCACAACCAACTTAATAGAGAGTAAACATTCACAAGTAAAGAGGAA
>SDBS01005424.1_pt1 | contig 12427 bp, 10 predicted proteins | sample 2277091 | NCBI WGS metagenome assembly SDBS01 (sample SAMN10404972, study PRJNA504765) | marine sediment metagenome | isolation source: marine sediment core GS10_PC15, 163 cmbsf | place: Arctic Ocean: Southern Knipovich Ridge | collected 2010 | reverse complement strand
CACGACGCGCCCGGCGTGTTTGGTTATAATCTCAGTGGTGATTATGCCAACAATATCGACGAATACCATCTGACCAGCCCGGCCATCGATTGCTCGGGATTATCGAATGTGCACCTGAAGTTCTGGCGCTGGCTGGGCGTGGAATCACCATCGTACGATCATGCCTATATTCGCGTATCCAGCGACGGCAGTAATTGGATTACAGTCTGGCAGAATGGCGCCGAAATCACTGACGCGTCATGGATTGAAATGGACGTCGACATCTCCGCGGTGGCCGATGAACAGTCGACCGTCTACCTGCGCTGGACGATGGGCACCACCGACGGCGGGTGGCGGTATTGCGGTTGGAATATCGATGACGTGCGGGTCACCGCCGCCGAATGCGAGGATGCCGGTGGCGACGCCGATGAAGATGGCGTGCCCAACGGGGACGATAACTGCCCGTTCACTTCCAACCCCGGCCAGGAGGATGGCGATGCCGACGGGCTGGGAGATGCGTGTGACAACTGCCCGATGGTGGCTAATCCCTTGCAGGACGATACGGACGCCGATGGGGTTGGCGACGCGTGCGATGAATGCACCGATACCGATGGCGACGGTTTCGGCGATCCGGGTTTCGCGGCCAACACCTGTGATTCGGATAATTGCCCCGAGTTGGCCAACCCCGGTCAGGACGATAACGACAGCGATGGGATGGGTGACAGTTGTGATCCTGATGACGACAACGATGGTGTTCTGGACTTTATCGACAATTGCCGGTTTGCCGCCAATCCCGGTCAGGAGGACAACGACGTTGACGGGCTGGGCGATGCCTGTGATTTCGATGACGACAACGACGGGGCCGCTGATCCGGTGGACAATTGCCCATTTATCGCGAATTCCGGGCAGGAGGATGACGACGAGGATGGCTTGGGTAACGCTTGCGACGATTGCGATTGTACCTGGCTGGGCGATTGCAACGGTGACAAAGTTCGCGATCCACTCGATGTGTCGATCATTGTTATTTACGTCTACAAAGGATATGGTGCACTCCCGCCGGGGAGCGATATTTGCCCCATGACTAATGGTGATTGGGACTGTAATGGCGATGTTGACCCGATTGACGTCGCCTATTGTGTTAACTATGTTTATAAGTCGCAGGGTGGTGGCCCTTGTGATTCCTGCACGCCCTAGGTACTAATCGCTCAGTCTGGTGTGGCTTAGCGAAGCGGGACGGGTCCAAAAGAACGGCATGGACAATACCTCATTCAAGTGGCTTGATATGCCTAAAGCATAATCGATACAATTAGGTTAACTGCATAGTGATAAGTTGCGAAGCGAATGCTCTCACCCACAACGGGTTATCGGTTTATGTTAACTCCGTGGGTGGAAGGAATACCGCACGTTCGGCCATGAGCGCAGTCAGGCCGATGGATTGGGAATTAAACTCTTGTTTTATAAACCACTCAAGGAGGTTTCATGTTTTTACGCCTCGTGTTAGGGATGTTTGCCGCCCTGGTACTGGTTGGTATGGCGGCAGCTGATGTGCCGCAACTGATTAACTATCAGGGTATGCTCAAATCGGGCGGCTCGGCGGTGACCACCCCGACCACCGTCATTTTCGCCATCTGGACTGATCCAACAACCGGTGATTCTCTCTGGTCCGAGCAAAAAATGATTACTCCTAATGCCGATGGATTTTTCAATACAATGCTTGGCTCAATCTCCCCCATACCTGATTCAGCGTTTGCGGGCGCCGACGTGTATTTAAGCATCAAAATCGAGTCCGATCCCGAGATGAGCCCGCGGGCGCAGTTGACCTCGGTACCGTTTTCGTATGTAGCTAATTCGGCGGACGCGATCACCGACGGCGGGGGCTGGACCGATGATGGCGCGGTCGTCCGTTTGGACAACAATACCGATGAAGTCGGAGTGGGTACGGTAAGTCCCGACGCCAAGCTTCATGTAGAAGCAGCCCAGATGCATGCCGGCAGGTTCACCTCCAGCGTCGGCACGTCCGACAGCGCTGTCTTCACCGCCGACTACGTGGGTGGTGGGGACGTGGATGCCGTAGCAATTCACGGTCGGTCGCGGCCGAACGATTTTTGGGGTATCGGGGGCCGATTTGAGGGCAACTACCTGGGCTTGGAGGCAATTGCTCATCCCGGCGGTACAGATCCATCGTATGCCTACGCAGGCGCCGTGGCAACGGCTTGGGGCGGCAATGCCAGGAATTTCGGCCTGAGAGCTTTTGCCGGGGATTGTGCGCAGGCGACTGCTGTCTATGCCAATGCCACCAACTCGACTGAGTTTGCCATTGGGGTGGAGGGCGCGGTCAACGTTGATACCAGCAATTCTGCTTCCGGTGTCATGGGTCACTCCGTTTCCGCCAGCACCTTTAACTACGGCGTCAGTGGTATCGGTATAGGTGCGCTCTCCACCTGGAACTATGGTGTGTACGGAGAAGCCCACAGTTGTACTAATGGTAATATCGGCGTTGGTGGATGGGCGAAAGATCACACCGGCTGGAAACGAGGGGTCTACGGCAATGCCAGCGGGAACGGTGATAACTACGGTGTCTATGGAGTGGCAACGGACGCTTCGGGAACCAACAATTATGGTGTATACGGCGAGGCCAGCGGCGGAAGCGTTAACTGGGCCGGCAAATTTGTCGGCGATGTTGACGTCACCGGAACATTGTCGAAATCGGCCGGCAGTTTCAAGATCGACCATCCCCTTGATCCGGGAAATAAGTATCTCCAGCACTCCTTTGTTGAGTCGCCCGACATGATGAATGTTTACAACGGCAACGTTCAAACCGATGAAACCGGCCGGGCCGTGGTTACGCTACCGGACTACTTCGATGCGCTTAACAAAGATTACCGATATCAGTTGACCGTAATCGGCGCCTTCGCCCAGGCGATTGTCGAACAAGAAGTACAGGGCAACCAATTCGTTATCGCCACCGATCAGCCGAATGTGAAAGTCTCCTGGCAGGTGACCGGCGTCCGGAACGATCCATATGCTAAAGCAAATAGGATTCAGATCGAGATCAATAAACCAGCTCACGAGCAGAACAAATATCTTTACCCTGAACTACACGGGCTCGGGGCCGAGCGCGCCATACATAAATCTATTGAGGTTCCCGAAAACGCATATATCGGGAAAATCATCCAGCGTGAGGAGAAGAGCATAAAACAGCCATCAAAGGCGTCACAATAACTGCTCTGATTGTAATGTCGTAGTCAAGCTGGTTTATATTGCCGTTTGCGCTCGGTATGTCTATGAAATGGCCGGCGACGGGCCATGCAATCTATGCGAGCCTTAAGTCTCAGTGGTACAGCCAGATAGCGAGCATCGTCAAGACCTCCCTACTTCCCTGACCAAGAGGGCTTGACATCATCCGTATAGGTATTATAATCTCATCATCAGATGGGGCCGATAATAGAACATGCCCCGTTTTGGCCGGTTAGCCAAGTGGTAAGGCGGAGGTCTGCAAAACCTCTATTCTCCGGTTCGAATCCGGAACCGGCCTCCATTCCGCCGCATATGGCTTTTTAAAACAAGTTTTTCCGCTACGCCAAACAAATACGGTCCGGCAGTCGCCGTTGACAGCCGGTCGAGGATAATGTACAATCCGTCAGAACAAGAGGGCATGCAAGTTCCAATTATGCCGGAGGAGATATGAGAAACCGCTCAATACTGATTATCTGGGTTGCTTTGTCCCTGTTTATGAAGGCCGAAATCGGCGCCGGGCAACCCGCCCCGCCTGAAGCGGTGATCGACTCTGCCGCCGCCCGATTGGCAGCTCAGGATTGGCCGGGATATGCCGCTTTGATGCATCCTGCAATATTACAGGAGTTTGTTTTTTATGTCCTCAAGATTACCGACATTCGGATGCAAACCGGGGCTGGGGGAGAGGAATTCGACGCACTTTTCGGTCGACCGACGCCGGAAGAGATCAAGGCCGCGCCGCCGGAGGTATTATTTGCCAATTTCCTGCGGTCTTCAGTAAAAGCCGTGCCTGAATTCGCGCGGATCCTCCTGCAAACCAAGGTCAAACAACTGGGCGTAGTGGGTGAGGGGGAGCAACTCAGGCATGTCGTTGTCCGTCAAAGTTATCAGTTCGGTGACACCATTGCCGAACGAGTGGAAGTCATTACGCTGCAGAAGGACGGCGATACGTGGAAAATGCATTTTCCTCCCGCAATTGTGACTTTTTTTGATGAATTGGGCTGGCCAAAAACGGGTGATTGAACAGATGAAATCTTTAAAAGCAGTGATTTTTGATTTTGACGGTGTCTTGGCCGATTCGGTCCCGGCTTACCGTGAAGCGGTATCCGAGGTAGCGGACAAAGCCGGTATTGCCGACCCGGATGCGGGTCAGATAGCCAGTGCCGATACCTGGACGGTCGCGCAGCGGATTATCAGACAATATGACCTCGATGTTGATGTCGAGACCATGGTCCGACAAATCGAGGAGAATGCGCTCGATCGATTGCTGACCACACCGCGTGTCATCCCTGGGGCGCGAGAACTTGTCGGGTCTATTCGGGAAGCCGGCCTGAAGACCGCCATTGCTTCATTGGCTCCCCGCCGGAATATCGAAGCCGTACTGGCCCAGGCCGAGATGCAGGAATTCTTTGATGCCTTAGTGAGCATCGAGGATATCGCCAAGATCAAGCCCGACCCGGAAGTGTTTCTCCAGGCGGCGGACGCTGTCGGTGTCGCCGGTCCGGAGTGTATCGTCATCGAGGATTCCGACCGCGGCATCACGGCCGCGCTGGCGGCCGGAATGACCGCGATCGCGTTGACCACTACCCTGCCCGCCGACCGACTGCTCCATGCCCATTATATAACCGAACGACTCTCCAATCTGACGCTCGAAAAACTACGCCGAATTCACCTCGATGTCGGTAAGTCATCATCGTAAACTCGAAGTTGAATGATGACCATGTCCGGCGGGCAACCTATGTATTGTTGATGGATCCATGATGTGATGGTTTATCTGTTTCTGGTATTGCATAGGCCCGCATGTAATTATCCTGTCTGAGTTTATAGATGCTCAACAAACAGCATTTCTCCGACGTGTTATCTAGTTGACCCGGTGCTTGATTTCGTTATGTTTGTTAGGAGGTTTCTATGATCTTGACTGTTTGAGAAAGGAGGATTACCGATGGCTTGGAAACGGAGGTCAACGGTTTTAGCGGTCACTATTATGGCGGGACTGGTGGCTGTTTCCGCGGCGGAAACAGTAAAGGGTGAAGGCGGATATGTTGATTATGAGGTCCTGGCCGAGAAATTGGTTACCCAGTGTGCCGGAATCCATGAGGGTGACCTCGTTCGCATTTCCGGTGGAGTCCGGGATGTCGAGTTGCTGGAAAACCTGGCGGTTAATGTGAGAAAGCTGGGGGCCTTTCCACTGGTCACTCTGTCCAGTGACCGGATGACGCGGCGGATGTATGATGATGTCCCCGACGAATATGATGCCCAGACCTCGGATTTTGGTGTCATCCTGGCCGGTATTATCTCCGCGCGCATTCATGTAGATTTCAGCAAAAGCGATAATGTGCTCGCCGGTATTCCGGCCGAACGCATCGTGGCGGTAAGCCGCGCCAACGCTCCCGCGTGGGACCTGATGTTGAAACGCAAGGTCCGGCAGATTTACTTGGGAAACGATCTATACCCCACTGCGGAGCGGGCCAAGCTGTACGGAGTCCCGCAAGAGAAACTGGCCAAGGTTTTCTGGGACGGAGTCAATGTGGACTATGAGCAACTCCAGGTAACCGGGGAGGCGTTGCGGGCTGCTTTGCTTGATGGGAAAGAAGTGCATATCACGCATCCCGACGGCACCGATCTGAAGGTGAGCATTCAGGACCGGCGAATTTTGGTTAGCGATGGGGTTATTTCAGCGGATGATATGAAACGGGGAAATGCGGGTTGTCTCGTCTGGCTCCCGGCCGGGGAGGTCTATGTATCTCCGGTTCCCGGTTCGGCCGAGGGTGTCGTCGTGGTCGATCGGCAGTTCTTCCAGGGTAAGGAAATCCGGGGACTCAAACTCACATTCAAGGAAGGCCGACTCGTCTCGATGACCGCCAAATCCGGGTTGGCGCCGCTCAAAGAAATGTACGATGCCCAGGGTCCCGGCAAGGATGTTTTTTCGGTGATCGATCTCGGCATCAACCCGAATGTTCACATTATACCTGGTAGTCGGATGGTGGCCTGGATGCCGGCCGGTACGGTTACCGTGGGAATCGGGGACAATACATGGGCCGGTGGCGAGAACAATTCTCCTTTCGAGTTTTATAACCACCTGTCGGGGGCCACCCTGACCGTGGACGGGAAAGTAATCGTTGAGAATGGGGTCCTGAAACCCTGAGTCGGTGAATACAATTGATTTCTCCGCCCGCGGGGTTGAAGAATATTTCTCTTTGTCGCGGTAGCGGCACAGGTAGTCGCCAGGGATTTAAAAACCGAGAAGAACGATTTGGCAACCTCAGGAGAAGCATAAGATTAAGACATGACATATCGGTCAGGTTTTTATCCTTGATGTAATCAGTTGGTTCCAAAAGAAGGACGGCAAGGGTTTCCTCCCACCACCCAGGCTGGAAGACCTGGCCGAAGGAATATTTGGCAGGTTTGCCGAGAAACTGCCACAGGCGGCGTCCGACTAACCTTGAAACGAATGGCCGATAACGAGCCGCTGGAACCTGGATAAAAACTCCCTTGCGCCTGGGTACACGTCACCATAATTTGCCGGCGGCTGAAAAGAGCCGTCTATCGCCGGAGTGGCGGAACAGGTAGACGCCAGGGACTTAAAATCCCTTGGGAGATTTCTCCCGTGCCGGTTCGATTCCGGCCTCCGGCATGTACACGCTGGCACACTTTCCACCGATTGATTCTGCTGCTGCCAATGCTGGTAATTGGCGTAAGTATAGGAACGCCTGTAGGTTTTTTCTATCGATCTCGATTCGGTCGATTAAGAGACCCAAAAGCCTTTTGACCTGAGCCGGGTTCCCGGACCGCAAAATTCGCCGGAAATGCCGCACTTTTTCGAGTATTTTTTGGGCAAGACCCTCAAGGTCAATTTGTTTCGGCGCTTTCGCCGCTATGGTGGATAGTTGGGCCGCAAGCCTCTCCTTGTTGGCGTACAATTCCTTGAAATCCCCCTCGAACTCGCTTTCGGGCAATCCGTTCCGAATGGCTTTCCTGATCCGGGCAAGTTGCAGATCGACCTGCCTGAGGTTCATTGCCAATGCCTCACCCTGATGGTTATCGCTTCGATCCTGCTGAATCAGGAGTTTCTTGATATGGCCAATCATCCGTTTCTTTGATAGTCGCCGCGACAGGTTATTTTCGATAGCACCGAGAACTGATGCCTCGATCTGGTTACGGTCGATTGTGAAACGTCCACAAACAGAACTCCCGTGTTTTTTGTAGCCGCTATCCGCATATCGATGGTAGATACGGCCCTGGTTGTTTCGGTGGGTATGGCCATGAAAACGGCTGCCGCAATTACGGCAAACCATAAACGGCGAAAGAAGGTAGGTCGCAGTCCGCATTGAGGCCGATTTTGCCTTTTCAGCGAAAGCGTTCTTGCTGGATTGCAGCCGTCGCTGTACATGATCAAATAAATCTTTGTCGATAATGGGTTGGTGCGCATTTGGGGTCACAACCCATTCGTCGCGACACTTTGCCCGGACTTTCCGTCGCTGAAAAATGCCCCGGACTGTTTGGCCGTAGTTTCGATCACCCAGGTATGTGCTGTTTGAGAGCATCGAGGACAATGTGGATATGTTCCATTTCCCCCCGGATGGGCTTGGAATGTGCTGGCTATTCAAGGAATTTGCAATCGTCCTTAGGCCGACTCCCTGAACACTAAACATCGTGAAAATGCGACGTACTGTCTCCACTTTTTCCGGATCACCTATTACCCAATGGACTTTTTGCGATTTTTCTGCCTTGTGTTCGCCCGGTTTTAAAATACCGATTTCAGTACCATCGGGTTTTAGCAGCATGCGGGAGTACCCGTACGGCGGGAAGCCCCCGCTCGAAAAACCACGACCCGCATTCAACTTTGAACGTTCGAAAGTCAACTCCGATTTTTTTCGCGATTCTTCAGTGTCCAGGGCTTGTTTTATCGGTTTAATCAGCTGTGAACTCATATCGTCGCGATTCATGATGCTCGCGTCGCGAACGAATACAGCCGGCGCGCCACCTTCCTTACATACCCAGTGATAATGACTGGTTTCGTCTGTGTCCGGAAAACGGCCCCAGCGGTCCGTATCATAAACCAATATCGCTTTAAATCCATGATCGCCGGACGTAATTCTGCGTATCAATTCATCGAATTTTGGCCTGCCGGTTCGAGTTGTCCCAGACTTGCCAAAATCTTCAAACCACTCGACTACTTTGTAGCCGTTTTCCTGGGCAAATTCGTTAATTGCGATTTTCTGGTCACCAAGCGACATTTCCTGCTTAACGGTTGAACATCGCGTATACCCGGCAGCCGGTATCAGCCCTTGATTGATCCCCTCACTCATCGCGTCCCCCGATGCCGTTTCACATATTCCGCCAGTGCCAAGCCCACCACGTCGGAAATATCTCGTTCCTGTGTGGCGCAGACTATTTTGAGTTTCCGCATCAAATCAGCCGGGATAAAGCATTGGAGCCGCCGGATGTCCCTATTCAGGACGCGCCCGCCAGTTTTGGCGGTATGTGTGTATTTTGATGGTCGAGGCATAGGCTCTCCTTCTCTTTGTAATTTATACGATAGTAACATAATAACGTTGGTAATATAATGGCATATTATTCGTTTTCCGTTTACTTCCTATATATGGAGGAAAATGGAAACGGAAACACATAATCAGTCTACCCACTTGAAAAATGCCTGCTTGCCGCCCCTGCCTTCCGGGGGTTTGCGGTCCTCTCGCTCAACCTGATTTTCATCAGTCAGCTTTCCTAAAACGTCGTCGATGGCTTTGGTGGGGACATTTGCCGTTTTGGCCTGTTCGATTAGTTCCTTCCGGGAGTGCCACTCCCCATCGCCCAATTTTCCTTTAATATATTCCCCGGCCTGATCCTCACGTTCTTTGCGTTTGATTTCATCAGCTTCGCCCGCGTATGTCACGGTCGTGGCATCAGGTTTCGGGTCCGCTAAACGCACCGCAAATGACGAAACAGGCTCAGCAAAACGCGACTTAGCGTGGTCGACAACGATGAGGTCATCTTTTCTGCGAAGTGATAGCAGAGTGTCCACGAAAGCGGCTTTTTCGGTGGAGCCGCGCAACATCTGATCCGGGCCGGTATGCATGAGACCTTGTTTGCGGTGGTGGTCAGCGAACATGAACGAACAATTATATTCGCGCACAAGTTCCTTGATGACGCCAAACATATTCGCCATGTCCATTGCCGAATTTTCGTCTCTTCGGTGGACGCGAACTAATGAATCAATAATAACGAGTCGGGGGATGACTTCTTCGATTTTCTCGCGTAATCTATTGATAGATTGAGGATTATCGATATGAAGCCCCTGCCCAATAGCGAAATGCAAATCCATACCTTGATGATTCTTCCCCTTGGCACAAAGCAGTTTCCGCAATCTGTGTTGTAATAATGCTTCTGTTGATTCCTCATCCACATACAGCACGACTCCGGTTGCGGTCGGGAACTGTCCAAGCCATTTCCCACCCAGGACACACTCGACGGCCAAATCAAGTAACATCCATGATTTCCCATATCCCGCTGGCCCGGCAAGGATACCGACACCGCTTTCGGGTAGGATATTATCGATTATCCAGGTAATATCCTTATGTGGCATTGCCATAAGCTCCTCAAGGCGTATAGTTTTGAATGCTGCTGTCTCCGTTTCCGATTTTTCCATATATATGGGGGAAACGGGAAACGGAGTCGTGGATGGGTATCGTCGGCTAATTCCCTCCACCTCCTGCCGAAGCTCATCCTCCGGGAAGCCTGACTCCCTGGCATGGGGGATCAGCAAGCCGAAAATATCATCCGGTGACCATCCATCCCGGTTGAGCCGACCAATAACCTTGGCGAACGTATGATTCCGGTTACCCTCATGCAGGTTTCCCAACGCCTGAGCAATCCACCCTGGCCGGTTATCAGGTGATACAGCATTGTTATTCGCGGTAGTCCCCTCGTGGGGTAGATCAATCCAATCATCGAAATCGGTCAGGTTACACTCCCGGTTCCCATCCAGGCGAACAATTGTAACTGGCTTGGGTTTTTGTGGGTCCTTCAGGTTGAGCGTTCCAGGCAGGCGAAGTACGCGAGCTAACTCAGCAGCAGACCGATCACCGCCAAGCGTTCTCGCGATTCCCTTGAGATATACCTCAACCCGCACAACATCTTTGGGGCCATTTATGGCCTCCGGTTCTTTAAGACGCCAATACGCGTGGTAGCCGTTGCCACTGTCCACGACCGCCATCGGTGGAACGGGGAATGAGTCCAGAGACTTGAGAATTTGCCTCTTACCACCATCAAAATCTTTGGCGTCGAGGTCAGCCCAAAGGCAAAGCACATTCTTGACGGCCTGTTTTGTTCCTACACGGTCAGCTCTGGGACAAACACCGAAATATATGTTATAACCATTCTGTTGCTGCGGTGACGGCTGGATTAGTTGCAGCAAATCGTCAAATGTCTTATGGAAATTGCATACTGTTTTCTGACCGGCACCGATTTTACGAGTTTCAATATATCCGTCGCCAAGATCAGGGAAAAGTGCTTCTATGAATTTCAACAAATCCTGCTTAATATTACAATGTGTTCTATTCTTTTGCAATAACCCCATTTTTGTCCTCTGCATCCTCTGCTGCCATTAAAATGGAAACCAACAATTCTTCCAGTTCAATCGTGTCCTCGATTTCACCGGCGGGAACGACCTCTACACTTATTTTGCATTTTGTGCCCCTGTTCCGGACGTTGGCATATCGTCCCCGTTTTGAATTCCGGCGAATGTCCATCCTTCCGGCTCACCCAATCAATGGGACGCTTTGGCCTCATTGAGGTTCGTTCGCAACGCCCGAAGGCAATCCAGCAGGCGTTTTGCCGGTGCAGGAGCGTCGTTCAAAAAATCAGAAACAACGCTCTGATCCGGCCCCGGTCGGAAAACAAAAACCGCCTTTTGGCCGTTCCAATTGATCCCCCGGTATTTGCCGAGATTCGCTGCCAAGGTGTAAGCAGCAACCGAAATGTCGCTTGTCCGAAATTCGTCGCCAGAAGGCATTTCGCAGACCTCCAATCGTTTAAAAATCGTCAGTTCCAATTCTCCCCGGCCTACCACCGAGTGGGATTTTTACTTCACAAAAAAACCCCAGGGATACTGCCCGACTGAATAGGGGGCAGCTCCGCTGGGGGAGCAATTCATCGGCGCCGTTAACCGGGTTGTACGGACCCGGGGTTGGCTGTTGTTTCTTTGCGTTACGTCATAATAGCTTTTTCCTTCTTCCACACCTAACCTACATATCTTTCGGGGGGTGTCAAGAAAAATATTGCACTCTGTAAAATTTAGTGACTTGGTCACGACTCTCGCCATTCGAAATACTCCTGTTCGCCCAAATCAACCTTCACTTTCGGCCACCATCGGCCGGGTCCCGCCTGGGCGGGATTACGTGATCAATTTGGCCAGAGCATCCAAATCCGTCAAAAAACGGTGAAGAATTAGTGAAGAAAAAAGCCGCGTGGACAATGATAACTTGTTGGGATAGAAGAGAGAATGGGGATTAGGAAAAAAGAAAAAGAGTTTCACCATCTTCACCGCCGGTGAAAACGGTGAAGGCCAAGTTAGATTTTGATAACACCTGAATTATTCAGGACGTGCAGGTTTTCATTGAATTTTGCGGGATATAGAATCTTTCTGCGGATTGTGCTTTCATTTAATCCGTCATGGCGCAATGTTTCTTCCTCAACGGCACGCTCAATGACCTTTTTATCGATGTCTTCAAGCCCATTGATGGCGGTACGGGGATAACGCGCCTTTCATGACCATCATAGCTTTTCCTTGCTCTTCCTCCATGCCACTGGGGCTAATACGAAAGCGGATGGGCCGAACAAAACCCCCACGGCAAACCATCCGCAACCATCTCTCCCTTTATTGTTGGCAACCACGGTGGTTACAACCCCGAACAAAATCCCATATAAAGCCAAGCGAAATAACGAATGCGCTGGCCGTCACAAGTATGGCAGCCACAATGCGCCAGAAGCCGGGTCTTTCGTGTTTGATCTCTGCCCATGCCTTCATTACAAGCCTCTAATCATTACACTTTATTTATCACTTCGGCGGCCCACACACCTTACACGGCCCCCCTCTGTGCCAATAATAGTGAGACAGAATCTGATGGTTCTTTTTTAGGGCGGTTGGAGGATGTTTGGTGAGCGATATTGGAGTCCGAGAACCGGTTGGAGGGTCGATTCCGCAGTCGGGCGT
>SDBS01005423.1_pt1 | contig 12429 bp, 9 predicted proteins | sample 2277091 | NCBI WGS metagenome assembly SDBS01 (sample SAMN10404972, study PRJNA504765) | marine sediment metagenome | isolation source: marine sediment core GS10_PC15, 163 cmbsf | place: Arctic Ocean: Southern Knipovich Ridge | collected 2010 | reverse complement strand
TCTTTTTTCCAATCTATGGCGCTATCTGGCCCACGATGCCGCCATTCCGGGCATTCTCACCGTGAGTTTGCTTTACCTGCCCAAATGTATTTCCTATGCTCTGCCAATTTCTCTTCTATTTTCAGTTTCCTATACCCTTGGTAATCTCTATATGAATAATGAATTAATTGCCATGTTTGCTGCGGGTGTAAGTCTATATCGCCTGGTAATACCTTTTCTGCTCATTGGGCTCATCAGCAGTATAGGTATTTTTTTCTTCGATAATTTCGTAGTTATTGACACCTTCCGTCAGAAAAATCAATTCTTCAGGACTCTGGTCCAAATGAGTGTTTCCTACAGCAACACTAACGTCACGGTAATGAGTTCAGATACCCATGTGATTTATCAGTGTGATTATTATAACAACAAAAAAGAAACCCTTACCAAAGTAACCTTGTTTATCAGGGATGAGGATTTTAATTTCAAATTACGCATTGATGCTGATTGGGCGGAGTGGCAGGATAATCACTGGGTGTTCCATAACTCCCGGATAATCGAGTGGAACTCCACACATACGCAGCTAACCCACAGGCAAGTTAAACGGTTGGATTCACCTGAACTGAATGAAAAACCTTCAACATTCAGGAAAACAACCCGCAGGATAGAAGAGATGAAGTATGATGAGGCGCTCAGATGGGTGCAGTCCTTAAAAAAAGCAGGGCTTCCCTATCGTCAGGCCCTTACTGAGTATTATAAGAAATTCTTTCTGGCACTGAATCCCTTTATTGTGACCCTGATTTCTGCGGGGATCGGCAGCGCCTTTAAGAAGAACATTCTGCTGATGCATCTTCTCACCGCTTTGATTGTAAGCGTGGTTTATTATATTGCTCAGATGATCACGCTAATCCTTTCAAAGGGAGGCTATATCCCCCCACTGGCCGGAGCAGGAAGCTCTTTTATTCTATTTCTGGCAGTCGGGATATTTATGTTCCGAAGAGCGAGAACTTAGCAGCTTATGAAAGCAACCAGGCAGAGAGTTAATGATTTCTTAAAATCCATGGGTATGGATTTTAAGAAAATAGATATTGACAAATATTGCCGCCTCTTTACACAGGAAATGGCAACAGGTCTACAGGGTAAAGAGAGCAGTTTGAAGATGATCCCCACATATATCGAGATGAAAAAAGAAATCCCCTGCCGGGAACCCGTTATTGTTCTGGATGCCGGGGGAACCAATTTAAGAGCCGCAGTGATCCATTTTGATAATACCGGTAGAGCAGTTATCCGTAACTTTGCTAAATATCCTATGCCCGGCATCGGTGGGGAAGTGACTAAAAAGGTATTTTTTAAAACTATAGCCGGATATCTGCATCCCCTTTTAAATGTCAGTAAGAAAATCGGTTTTTGTTTTTCCTATCCAACTGAAATCATGGCTAATAAAGATGGGAAACTGATAACCTTCAACAAAGAGGTTAAGGCCGGAGAAGTTGTGGGGGAGCTTATAGGCCAGGGTCTGCTTGCAGCTATCAAATCGGCAGGGTATAAAGCAGATAAGCATATTGTTCTGCTAAATGATACTGTTTCAACCATGCTGGCTGCACAGGCAGCAACCCCCGGGAATTTATTTAGTGAATACATCGGCTTTGTACTTGGAACAGGAACGAACTCCTGTTACCTGGAAAGCAACCGAAATATCACCAAGAATAGAGAGCTAATTCCCCATAATTGCCAGATAATAAATATCGAGTCCGGGAATTTCAATAAGGTGCCCGGAGGCATTATTGACCGGCAATTAGACAGAGCAACAATTGATCCGGCACGACATACCTTTGAAAAGATGATCTCCGGCGCCTACCTGGGTCCGCTATGCGCGAAAACCATTGAAAAAGCGGCTGATGATGATCTTCTTTCAACCACGTTTAAAGGAAAGATGGTGAATCTGCAGTCCCTGGATACCAAAGATATCAATTCTTATTTATTCGAGCCGCATAACCAGGCCAATACCCTGAGCAGTCGGCTGCACGGTTGCCGTAAAGAGGATTATTCTACCATTTATTACATCATTGAAAGTTTGGTTGAGAGGGCCGCTAAATTAGCAGCAATTAATCTGGCTTCAGTGGCGCTCAAAAGCCGTGGAGGCCGAAAACCTGACAAGCCCCTCTGCATCAGCGCTGAAGGAACAACATTCTACAGAGTGAAATCCCTTCAGACCAGGATCAAATACTATCTCGACGACTACCTGATGAAAGAAAACAAATGCTGTTATAAAATTATAAATGTAAAAAACTCATCCCTGATAGGCGCAGCAATAGCGGGTTTAACTAATTAAATGTTTTTTAAACTGCTGCATCAGGATAGTGAATGCCCCGCTCGCAGAGGTTGTCTGGAATTAAACCATGGCACTGTGCATACTCCCGCGTTTATGCCGGTAGGCACTAATGCTACTGTAAAGGCCGTTAATCTCACTGACCTGGAAGGTATGAATATCAATCTGATTTTAAGCAATACCTATCATCTCTATTTAAGACCCGGTATTGAAGTAATTGCCAATTCAGGCGGCCTGCACCGGTTTATGGCCTGGCCACATAATATACTTACCGATTCCGGCGGTTTTCAAGTTTTTTCACTCACCAGTTTCTTAAAAGTTGAAGAGGAGGGGGTTGCTTTTCGTTCCCACATTGATGGATCGAGTCATAAACTAACCCCGGAAAAAATAATTGACCTGCAGACAACATTCGGCAGTGATATACTAATGCCTTTAGATGTCTGTACGCCTCCGCAAATTACCAGGGAAAAGGCTCTCATCGCATTGCAGTTAACCAGCCGCTGGGCTGAGCGGAGCCTTAGGCATTGGCAGGAACATTCCGATTCAGGCAAGCTTTTCGGTATTATCCAGGGAAATTTCTTTGAAGATCTCCGCCGGCGCAGCGCTCAAGAGTTGCTGGCTATGGATTTTCCAGGATACGCCATAGGAGGGCTCTCGGTCGGTGAGCCTTTCACTCTATTTAAAGATCTGCTCGAGTTTACCGCCGGCCTAATACCTGAAAAATATCCCCGCTACATAATGGGTATCGGAACCCCGGAATATATTCTGGAAGCTGTTGAAAAGGGAATTGATATATTTGACTGTGTATTCCCCACCAGGACTGCCCGAAATGCCCAGGCCTTTACCAGGCTGGGGCCTCTTTCCTTAAAAAAGGAAACAAACAGGCTGGATAACCGGCCCATTGACCCCGACTGCAGCTGTTCTACCTGCCGCAAATATACCCGTGCCTACCTGAGACATCTATTTAAGGCAAAAGAGATCCTGGCCGCAATGCTCACAACTCACCACAACCTGTACTTCCTCAACAACCTGCTCCTGTTGATCAGGGAATCAATAACAAAAGAGAGCTTCAGGGAATTTAAAAAGGATTTTTTAAACACTTACATCAGCAAGGAGAAACCATGATACACAGAATTGGTCAAAAAGTACCTGACACAAAAAAATCATTATTTATAGCCTGGAATGCTGAAATAGCCGGAGATGTTAAGCTTGAAGCAGAAACCTCAATCTGGTTCAGCGCTGTACTTCGAGGAGATATTGCCGCCATCCGGGTGGGAAGAGGCACTAATGTCCAGGATGGTACGGTTTTACATGTTGATTCCGATGTCCCGACCACAGTTGGTGAATATGTGACTATCGGACACGGAGCCATTATTCATGGCTGTACAATTCATGACCGGTGCATAATCGGAATGGGCGTTATTATTCTAAGCGGTGCGGAAATTCCTTCTGATTGTATTGTAGGAGCAGGAGCCTTGGTGACCGGCAGCCGGAGCTATCCGGAGGGAAGCCTGATTATCGGTTCACCGGCCCGGGCGGTGCATAAATTAACAACTGTGGAGGTAGAAAAAATCATTCTAAATGCCGAAACCTATATTAAGGAGGGGAGGGTTGCTCAAGAGAGCTACTCTTAAAAATTCTAAAATAGTTAGGAGTAATAAAATGATTCGGTCTTTTTGCCTCTCTATATTTCTTGCAGTAATCTTTTCAAATACCCTTGGCGCTTTGAATGAACCGGTGTTTGTGCGTGAGCGCATTGTCAATGAGGCTTTTGCTTATTTAGATACTCCCTACCTTTACGGTGGCACAGACAGCAGAGGAGTAGACTGTTCAGGTCTGGTATTCACAGTTTTTAAAAAAGCTGCAGCTAAAATACTTCCCAGGAGAGTGTCAGATCTTTACTATCAGGGAGAAGAGATAGAGGATGTGCTGCTTCCCGGTGATCTGCTCTTTTTTGATACCACCGGCGGACCCTCCCACGTGGGCATATATATTGGTGAGCAGCGCTTTATTCATTCAGCCTCTGCCGGGAAAAAAACAGGCGTAATAATATCCTCTCTGGCTGAAAGATACTATTCAGCGCGGATGCTGGGCGCACGACGCCTGGTACATCTCAATTTCCCCGAAATAACCTTACTGCTCAATGGCCGGGAGCAAGAGAAAACAGATGCTCTGCTCCTTGCCCCGGGTTTGCCGGTTAATTTCATACTCTCAAAGGGCAGTGGTTTAATTCTATTCAAGGCATATAAAGATGATCAAGAGTATTTCAGCCGGCTTGTCAGATTAGCGAATGAAGATGATTTCTCTATTCTCTGGTTTACACCTTCGGCAGGCAGGTGGACAATCAGAGCAGAGGACCAAAGTGGAATGGTACTGGCTGTTTTTAATTTCAAAGCCGGAAGGAAAGGATAGTCTATCAACAGGGAAACAAACATCAATAGGAGTGGGATGGTCTCGCTTCTGGTTATGCTCTGCACACTCAGTTCCAGGCTTTTAGGCTTTATGCGCATTGCTGTTATAGGGGCTCTATTCGGCGCTTCCGGTACCGCGGATGTCTGGAACGCAGTATTTACTATTCCCAATAATTTCAGGAAACTGTTGGCCGAAGGCGCATTCTCTTCAGCATTTATACCCGCACTATCGATGAGTCTGGTAAAGAACCCTGTAGGAGAAGCTGCTAGAAAAATCACCCGCAATGTAATCACTTTTCAACTGCTTATCCTTGTCCCGCTTATCATGCTCGCTCTATTCTTTGCGCGACCGATTATCGGTGTTCTTCTTTCCTTTCCGGAAGCGGAAAAGATGGAGCTATCCACGCTTCTTTTCCGCTGGATATTCGGCTATCTGGCTTTTATCAGTGTCAGCGCCGTCCTGGTTGCTGTGCTTAATTCCCATAATATCTTCATTATTCCCGCATTAACGCCAATTCTCTTCTCTCTAAGTGTTATTTTCTCAACCCTGCTCTTTTATCGCCGTATAGGTATCTTTTCCATGGCAATCGGAGTGCTTATGGGAGGCATTCTGCAGATACTTTTTCAACTACCGTTATTTTTAAAACAGGGATATGATCTGAAACTGGATTTTGGCTTTAGAAATAATGAGTTCAAAAGGATCCTGCACAACTGGCTGCCTTTGCTCCTCTCTTCTTCGATTTTTGCCATTACCCAGCAGATTGCCGTACTATTTGCCAGCGGGCTTGAGGATGGCAGCACTTCCGCCTTAAGCAATGCCCTGGTATTCTTCCAGCTCCCCTTCGGCATTTTTTCCATTTCCATAATAACCGTATTATTCCCAAGAATGAGCAGGCAGGCTGCAGCCGAAGATAATAATGGTTTGATAGAATCTTTAAATTATGGCCTTCGTTTTATTTTTACACTGCTCATACCTGCGGCAATCATCTATCTGTTTATGAGTAAAGAGATTATCGGGCTGGCTCTGCAGAGAATTAATTTTACCGAGGAAAATACGCTAATGGCTTCGACGGTCTTAAAGGGATATTCACTTGGTCTTTTCAGCCTTGGCGCATTTACTTTCTTCCAGCGCTTTTTTTACGCACTTCAGGATTTTAAAACTCCTTTGAAAATCGCTCTGCTGGTAAGTGTAATTGATATTCTTCTCTCTCTATGGCTCAAAGAAACAACTTTAAGAGTAGTAGGCCTGGCTATTGCCAACTCGTTAGCCTTCTCTGTTGGCCTGCTTATATTTTTTATCACCGCAAAAAAAAGGCTCGGGACTATAAAGGGAGGTCTCTTACTGAACACTTTGACAAGGGTTGGTTTTTCTATGATACCCTTAAGTGTTTTTCTATACTATTACCTTAAAATAACCGGTGCAAATGGATTGTGGGGTCAGGGAAGCTCATGGCAGAATCTGCTTCTGGTAACTATAGCCATGGGGGTCAGCCTGCTGCTGGTTACCGCTATGTACTATCTGACCGGAGTTGAGATGATAAGGAAAAAAATAAAATGAGAATATTTCTCTGCTTTATCTTCATTTCCCTTTTGCCATGTAATTCTTTCAGTGACGAGGGAGAACAAAGCCCACTTGAATCTTTAAGAGAGACCCTTCTTTACGGTATTGTGTCGGAGGTTTTAGAAGCTGTTAAGAATGTTAGGGAAAGCCGGGAAGAGAGATTAAATGAAGATCTTGAAACACTGTTAGAGGAAACAGTAAGTGTTGCAGTACGCTCAGCAGTGTTAGATTATTTCACGGCTACTGAGTACAGGGGTGCGGAAGAGATCGCGCTAAACCTTTTAGAACAGACCGAGGTGGAAAATGCCGGATTAATTATTGATCTCATTAAGTACCTCTCTGAAATCAAATCTGATAAGATAGCCGAATACTTAGCTGAAGCAATCGACGAGCAAAATAGCAGCATTTCACTGGCAGCCATTAAAGCTCTGGGCAGCAGTGAATCACAGGAGAATGGGCAACTATTATTGGATCGTCTCCAGGATGAGGAGTACCCTGATAAACTGAAACCTGAGTTGATCCTGGCGCTGGGGGAATTAGCCTATAAGCCGGCTCTTGAAGAGTTAACTAAAATTGCTCAAAACAGGGAGGCTGAGCGGGTTTGGCGAATGTATGCCTGTGATTCCCTGGGAAAAATCGGCGATAACGAAAGTATTCAGGTATTTAAAGATATCTTCAGTGAAGGCAATGCTTTGCTTACTATCTATGCTGCTTCCGCACTCTCCAATTATGCAATGTCCGAAGTGGAAGATCTGTTGATACAGGGCCTGAAAAATAGCAATGTCAGGGTGCGAATTGCCGCTGCGCGGGGATTGGCTAATAAAGAGGCAACAAAAGCGGTTAAAGTACTTATATACAAGGCCAGGCGCGATCCGCAAAAATTGGTAAAACTACAGGCAATTGAATCGCTTGGACAAATAGGAAGTACTGAAGCGGTAGATTTCCTCCTGGAATTATTCAGTGATAAAAAACAATCTCCGGATGTAATGGAGACCGCGCTCTGCACTCTGGTTGACAACCATTTAAATTCCTCACTAAAGACCATCAAGGAAGTAATTGACCGCGAATGGCCGGAAAAAGACCAGAAAACCATTGAGCTCATTGGGAAGAAGCTCTCCCAAACCGAGCATGGTGGTTTAAAAGATATCTTTACTCAAATTTATGAGAGCACTAATTTTATTGTAAGAATTTATGCTATCCGCGGTATGGAAAATAACCGTACCACCGGTTATAAAGAAATAATCAAGTCCATTTCTACGGAAGACCCGCATCCGGCAGTTCGTAAAGCTGCTCTTCTGCTGCTGGAGAGATTTTAACTGCTGCGAATGGAGCGCATAATATTATTGATCTCTTCAAGCGGTGATACATAACGCTCAAAAATCATAACAATCTTTTGACCCTTTTTGCAAACTACCTCTATTCTTCTATTCAGACAGTCAGCCAGAGGATCAACCAGGCCAGGAAAATATTCTTCCTTTTTAACCTGAAAAACAAAACGCCCACCATCGTTATGGATGAGGGCGATATTCCTGGGCAGAGTAATTACCTGAATAGAGAAAACCGAACCCCTGCCGCCGACACTTCTGAAAACACCCGGCTCCACTGATTTAATAGAATGTTTGTGCATGAGCCATTCATGATAATATACATGCATAATCAAAAGATCGGATCCTTTAATATAGCTTTCAGAGATATATAATCCTGGAGCAAAGAGAGCTGGTATCCGGATATTTCCGGTTAAAAACTTAATGAACCTGATCAAAAAATAGGCAAGCAGCAGAGCCAGCAGTGTATATAGTATATAGATAATAAAACGATACCTGAGTACGGGTTCAGGTGCAGGTTCTGACAGGGAAGGGGAGCTCTGTTGATCTTCCCGCGTAAAGGGTATTATCGGAGTTTCCAGGGCTGCCGCTAGATCAGGTAATAAATCCACTGCGTCGCCAACGTCTCCCGGAAGATGTATAATATGAACACTCCAGCCCTGTTTTTTTATTTCCGTGGCATTCTTCAGAATTTCGCTGAGCGACCTCTTTTCGTCCCAATTATAGAAGGGACTCTCCGGAGGAGGATCATGAATACCATCGGTAAGCAGAAAAATAGATTTTGTGCTATCCTCAGGCAAAGAAGAGGTATAGTCATAGAGAAATTGAACAGCCCGGATTAAATCAGTATATCTGCCCAGGGGGTGCAGCAGAAGAATAGCTGCGATCGCCCGCCGCAAAGAGTTATCATCATCAATTACAATTGCTATTTCCACTTGCGGCTCATCAGCAAAACTGAGCAGGTGGAAATAATCAGCATCCTGAAAATTGTCCTTTAACAGATCTTTGATCAGGTAATCAACCAGATCATCAAAAAATAAGAACATGCTTTCAGATGTATCCACCATGACCAGCAACTCACTGTCATCTGCTGCTACATTTACTGCACTTAGCAGTGAGAGAAATAATACCGCTGAAAAGGCAATCACTTTCATCCGGACTAGAGGTCCACTTTATCAATACTGTCTACCTGGTAACTATACTCTCGTTCATTAATAATAAATTGTAAATTCTCACCTGCCCTATGGTTGCATAGCTCAACCCCAAGAGGAGAGAGATAGGAGATTATCTGTTTGGAAGGTTCCGACTCCCAGGGACCGAGAATAATATATTCCTCTAATCTTTTGCTTATCTTATTCTTGAGCTTAACCCTGGTTCCAAACGATATATAATCAGTGTCAATCTGGCTTTCATTAAAAATCCTCGCATTTTGCAACTCTTCCTGTATTTTTAAAGTTGCGCCTTTAAGCAGCTCCTGTTTTTCCAGTGCAGCTTTATATTCAGCATTTTCACGCAGGTCTCCCTTCTCCATTGCTTCACCGATCTCTTTGGAGTTTACCGGTATTTCGACCTCAAGCAAATGGCGCAGTGCTTTCTGCTTCTTCTCATAACCGGTTTTGGTAACTGTCAAACCCCAGCTCACCCTCTCCTTTTCCGGTTCACCCAGGAATTTATAATCCGGATATTTATCTCTGATCTTCTGTTTCAGGTTTATTTTCAATGAAGGATCCATCTCTTTTACGTCATCGATCAGCGTATATAACCTGGTTATAGATTCTTCCCCGGAGTCGAGAATATAGTTTATAAGCTTTTCCTCTTTGAAAAGAAAATCCTGTATTTGCTTATTCAACTTCCGGTTCAGGCTTACCTCTCTCTTATTGCTTATTTCCCTATAAGTAATATCCAGCAGGTGAATCATGGCAATAAGGATTTTCTCTAAGGGTATATTTAGAGAAACAAACCAGCTCTCTACAGTCAGGTTCCTGGCCACCCATATAAAAGGCTCCTTTAATTCACGGTAATGCATGAGAAGCTGATAAGAAATGGTTTTTAAAACCTCCATTTCTCCGGAACTTACCAGTTCATCGATAATATATTTACTCTGATAGAGGTTGAAGAGCTTGGCAAATATTTCGGGCCAGTTATCTATATTTTTCTTCACATACACCAGGAAATCCTTCTTAAAGTCAGATTCTGTAATCTTAGAAAATATTTCATCAAGATTATCTATCTGTTCGAAAAGCTCAACAAATTTATAATTGAAACCTGGGTTCAGGTAGGGATGGGCTGCAACAATCCGGGAAATCAGCAGATAGCTGGAAATTACCAGCTCGTTTACAGTGGAGAAAGATTTCAGAAATGCAGTAAAGTAACTGAACATTTCACCAAAATACTCAGAATCAAGCTTACCATGTTTTATAAAATCCTGAATAGATTCGACACGCCCATAGAAATTTTTTTCCGCTTTGAATTTATTAAAAGTTTTTTCCTCGAAAGAAATCGGGGTCTCCCGCACCATAAACATATCAAGCTTATCCGGATGATTGCCAAAGATCGGGTCTGTTTTCAATATTTTTTGAGCTTCCGTGTTCCACTTGGACCACTCTCCTGCTGTAAGAATAGAGGGCACCAGTTCGGATTTGATTTTTTTCATATTCGCCATGTTGTCAAAACTGCGGATTAATATTTTAAGGGCCCATGACGGCTCCTGTTTGATCTTGTTCTTCAGCGTGGATGCAGGTAGAGAATTCTTCAATACCCAGATATGGTCATCAGTTAAAATGGAAAGCGCCTTTACCGCCATCTTCAGTGACATCTGGTGATTCTTCTTATCTGCAAAATCAATAAAAAAGAGCTCATCTTCAATATTTACTACCTTACCTATACCCCATGAACGATGATAAACATAATTTCCCGTATCAAAGGAGATATGTTTTTCAAAATCAGATATGGCATCATGCACATTTCTCCAACTCTGAGTAAGGTTGGATAATTTAATATATTCCTCAAGATGGCTGTGCCCGTCATATTTTTGTCTATAACATTCAACTATATCTTTACGGGGTTTTGGATTTTTTGATTCGTAGGCTAAGACTCTCTTCAGTATCTCAATTGCAGTATCCCAGTTGCCAATTTTATTATAATAGGGATAGAGCGAATAAAGCAGGCCGCCAGCACGTTCACCGCTTAATACCTTAACTATCTTTCTCTCAATATGAAAGAAAAATTCAATATCCTCCGGGGAATACTCAATAAGCTTTTCCCAGATGCCTTTTACATTGGCGAACATTTTCTTATTAATATAGCGGTGCATCGCTTTCTTATAGTATTCAATGGCTTTTTCTAAATTATTGTCTTTCTCTTCTTTTTCCGCCAGAAATCTGACTATATCCGCCTCTTCATAATCAACTCTAATAAGTCTTTCCCAAACCTTGAACTTATTTTCTTCCTCATTTTTATTCTCATAACATTCAGCAAGGGTACGCAGGGCATATTTATTCTCTCCGAACTCTAAAATACGTTTACATAGATACTCAACAATGTTCCATTTGCGGTTATCTGTAAAAATATTGGTGAGAACAATAAGATTGGAATCATCTAGCAGTTGTTTACTTAAAGAAATGACCCCGGAAAGGTATAAAGCGATAATACTATTCTTGGTATGTGCAAGATGCTCCTGACAAAGTGAGAGAATTTCCTCCTGTACCTTGAATTTATCAGTTTTTAAAATTATATCATCGAGTTCTTTAAAATTATTTATGGTATAGCTATTTAAAGCCGCCCTTGTCCATTTCTCTTCATTCAGTAATTCATGGATTGATTTTATTAGCTGTTCTGACATAGTAACCTCTCTTGAAAATTGTGCTCTTTAATGAGTGTATTCCTTATGAATAAGGGGATCCAGGGTTTTTATCTTCTGCAGCACCTCATCAATACGGATGCGCTCCTCTTTGGAGCTCAAATAGTGATCTATTAACCAGAAATAATGGTTTATAAGCCGTGGTACCAGTTTATGGTTTCTTTCCTGTTCGATTTCTTTTTCCAGCTTGTAAATGGATTGTTTCAATTTTCCCAATTCCAGCGGCTTGAGCTCTCTCTTTATATTGAAAAGCCCAAAAATAGTACCATAAACCGGTATCCATTCAAACAATTCAGGTTCATCGATGCCCCAGTCTTTTATCCTGTTAACCAGGCGCAGGATCATCGGAGATTCTAAAAAAGGCAGCTCGATTTGACCGGGGTTAATGAAAAAAGCTTCACGGAAAAAAACCTTTGCCGCGCGTTCCTCATTAATCAGTGAATAACAATCAGCAAGTTCTGCAAGTATTACCGCATTATCCCGCTTTTGCTGACTGGCTCTCTGCAGTAATTCAATAGCGTTCTCAAAATTGCCTTTCCCCTTTTGACACCTGCCCATGCGCAGCAGTATATCTGCATCATTGAGATCAGATTCATTATATAAGGTCATATAATTCATTAATGCTTCATTGAAAATATAATATTTGATGTTAAAAATACACCGCTCTGAAACATCTCCAATTCTTGCTATAAAGGACATGAAGTGCAACCACTGGCTAAGGAGGAATTCCCCCTTTTCATAACTGTCTGTTGTATCAATCAACCGCTCCATTCTCTCCAGCCAGAAATTAGCACATTTCAAAGCGCCGCTTACACCATTGTATTCAAAATCAATAGCCAGAGCTCTCTCTAGAAGCTCAACTGACTCCTGGAAAAGCCCCTCTTTAAATTTGAGGTAAACCTTATTGAGTATTTGAATTATTTCATTGTCGCGAAACATTAACTGTTTATCAGTCATTATTAGTTATA
>SDBS01005422.1_pt1 | contig 12431 bp, 10 predicted proteins | sample 2277091 | NCBI WGS metagenome assembly SDBS01 (sample SAMN10404972, study PRJNA504765) | marine sediment metagenome | isolation source: marine sediment core GS10_PC15, 163 cmbsf | place: Arctic Ocean: Southern Knipovich Ridge | collected 2010 | reverse complement strand
CATGATCCTCGTTGTAAAAGGGAACATCCATACCGGCGGTCAGGGTCCGGGTCCTCTGCGAACGCCGGTCGTACAGGTGCCAGTGTTGGTCCTGATAGTACACGACATAGCGGCCGCCGGGGGACAGCGAGCTGCGGTCTTCGAGTTCTGACACCACCTTGGTGCGGGTCCCCCGGTTCAGATCGACCAGGTAAAGGTCGTTGACGCGGCCGTACCAGGTGACCATCTTGCGGTAAGGGGCGTCCATGAAGCCGAGCGCCACATCCGGGTTCTCACCGGGCTGGACCCGCGGCATGTCCTCATCCGCCAGAGCCACGACCCGCCGGGAATCCATGTGGTACACCGCCGGATAGGTCCGGTCCTTGACCTGTTTCCACATGACCTTCTGCTGGGGATTGATAAACGGATCGTCCCAATGCCAGACATCCACCTCGCTCTGGGACAGGATCAGGTCCACATCGAAAAGGTCGGCCGCCTCCTCGATCTCCTTTTCCGGATCCGGGGCCTTTTCCCGCAGGGACACGGGTTTGAATCCGAAGAACAAGCGCCGGCCGTCCTTGCTCCAGCTCAGGCGGTTCTTCTCCGGAAAGTACCAGCCCTCGGCGGCATGTTTGTCGGTCACGGCCTGCACCAGCTTGTCCCCAGTACCGTCCCAGATCCAGAGGGAAGCGTCCTGATCAGTAGGGCCGTCGAGAGGCAGGGTGTCGGCCACGAACGCCAGCCGGCTCCCCGTCTCTGACCAGGTGAGCTGGGAGACGTGCGCCCTCTCTTTCTGGAGTATGGTGTTGCGAGGCCAGTCTTCATCGCTCAGCCGGATGTGAAAGAGACCGTTGTTCCGGCCCTCGGGATCTACGATTACGAACGCCAGGAAGCGGGACGATCGGTCGAAAGCGTAATGCAGCACATGGGGGATCTGGATCTCCTCGCCTGAGGTCAAATCCATGAGGATCAGGGTGCTGCCCACCACCTTGGGTTTGGGGGCTTTGGCAGCGGGTTCCTTTTCAGCCGGCTTTTCCTTCTCGGGCTTGAAATGATGGAAGGCCAGCCAGCGTGAATCCTTCGAGAATGCCAAGGTCTGGACCTCCGTGAACTCCCGGACCTCGCCGGATCCCAGGTTCAGCAGGGCCAGTCCCTGTTTGGGCTTCTGTTTCTTCGCCTTCGCCGTCTCCACGGCCCCGGGACGGACGATCGCGGCGGCCCAACCAGCGTCCCTGCTAAAAACCGGGCGGGAGCCGCGGGCGATGGTGTAGCGTTTGTCGCCTTTCACGTTCCTGACGACCACCTCCCCGTCACCCCGGCCGGACTGCAGGCCGAAGGCCACCCAGAGTCCGTCCTGCGAGATGGCCGGTGTCCGGATCTCCCTGAAACGCATGATGTCCTGAAAGGTCAGCGCCTTTTTCCCCTCCCCCCGGGCCCCGGTTGTCAGGACCACAGACAGTGTGATGAGTACCAGCAGGGCGATTCGCAGGCATGGTTTTCGTATCATTGGACTCCTCCCGGATTTAGAGATCGATGCCGATATCTTGTATGTCTCAAGCCCATGGATGTGCAGAGAAAATGTTTATATCACAGACCCCTGCGATTAGGCAACTGCCGCCGGGACTCCGGTCAACGGAGTTGTTGATGAGACGACCTCACGAGACAACGCTAGGTAAACCTTCCTTTGTTCGAGCACATGGGGGGCTGGGCGGGTCTTCTGCTCAAACAAAGGAAGGACCCCCCTATTGTCATGCAGCCTCAATTTCTCTATGATGAATCCGACCCAATAATCGTGAATAACCGGGATGGACCTGGGTTATTCACGAGTCGAGATTGCGGCAGATGCAAGGCATGGAGGGCGAAGCTGTGATAATTCACCGCGAACCCGCCGCAACGAAATAGATGGAAATGAAGCGGAAGGCCAAGGATTTCTATGAGGTGCAGCGCACGCAGTGGCGGAAAAGCCTGCTGCTGTTCCTGATCCTCGTCGTCTTCTACTTTGCGGCCGTCGCCTTTGTCACGGGGGTGATTTTGTTGTGCCTGGGGCTCTTTATCCCGGATTCCTCTTTCCCCCTGGCCAACCGCCTCTCCACCCTGCTCTGGATCGGATTCGCGGTCGCGGTGGTGATCGCGGGCTTCCACTTCCTGGATGCCCGCCTCTTCGGGGCCGAGTTTATCCGGAAACGTCTCCAGGCCCAGGCACCCGACGCTCAGGACCGCTACCACACACAGTTCGCCAACACCGTGGAGGAGATCCGCATAGCCAGCGGCCTGCCCCAGGCCAACGCCTACATCATTCCCGTATTCGCCATCAACTCCATGGCTCTGATCGAACGGGACAACACCCCCAGCGTCATCGTGACCGAGGGGCTGCTGGCGGAATTCACCCGGGACGAGCTCCAGGCGGTGGTGGCCCACGAACTGGCGCACATCATCCGCGGCGACACCTTCTATGTCACGCTGGTCTGCTCGCTGGCCAATTTTTTCGAGAGGCTGCGTCAAGCCATGGAGCCGGAAGACTCCCCGCAGCCGGTCGGCAACCAGACGGGCGGGGTCTTCCAGGGCGGGCAGGTGCTGGTCCTCCTGGCGGCCTCGTTCTCCGGCCTTCTCATGCACCTCCTGAGCATGCTGATCAGCCGCCAGCGTGAGATCCTGGCCGATGCCGCGGCCGTGGAGTTCAGCCGCAACCCGGCCGCGCTGGCCAGGGCCATCTACAAGGCCCACGTCAAGAACTCTTTCGTAGGCGACTTCACCCTGACCTATTCTCCCCTGTTCATCGTACCCCCGGAGTCCCGGGAGATCACGGACGGTTTTCTAAGCCGCATCTTCAACTCCCATCCCCCGCTGCTGAAGCGGCTCCGGCTGTTGACGGCCATGTTCTCGTCCACCCCGGGTAAGATCGTCCGGGATGTCCAGGAAAGCCGGAAGCAGAGGGAAAAGGCCCGTCAGATCCTCCTGGCGCAGGAGGAGTCCGGCCTGCCCGGACCCGGGACTGGGCCGGGACCTCCGGAAGACACACCCGGCCAGGGCAGGATCTGGTCGATCCGGGATGGCAAGGGGAACTGGCAGGGCCCCCTCACGCTGGAGGAAGTGATCGTCCTCCCCTACTTTTCCCTCCGCATCTGGATGAGGAACCTCCAGGAGAACGTCCAGGCTTCGGCCCGGGAGTTCCCTCAGCTCCAGCTGGCGCTGCGCAGCCTGTACCAGAAGAAGCATATCAATCCCAGGCGCCGGAACAAGTGCCCCCACTGCCGGGTTGAGCTGCGGGACAGCTTCTACGAGGGGGTGGCCGTCAAGGCCTGCCCGGAGTGCGGAGGAAAGCTGGTGGATGCCGCCCTGATCGACCGCATCGTGGCACGCCGGGAGGTGGATTTTTCCAAAAAACTGCTGCAGAAAGCCCGGGACTTCGAGGAGGAGTTCATGCAGAATCCCACCCGGACCCGGAAGATCACCATGGAAACACCCTCCAAGCTCTTCTGTCCGGATTGCGGGCACAGGCTGCTTCCGCGGCCCTACAACTATCAGTACGTGGTGCCGGTGGACAAATGCCTCTCCTGCCACAAGATCTGGTTCGATCCCGACGAGCTCGAGATCCTGCAGATCCTCATCGAGAAGCCCTGACCATATTCAGAGGCTTTCCGATTGCGCGCGCTCCAGGATGCCCAGGTAATCTTCGGCGGACACCTCCCTGGCATTGGACGGATTGGAGTTGTTGGCAAAGGACTTGTCCGCGATCTCACGGAACCGCTCCTCTGCGATCCCCAGGTGCTGGAATTCGGGGATCCCAATGGCTCCGGCGAGTTCCCTGATCTCCCGGATCAGGCGCCGGGCCAGGCTCTCCGGAGTCCCGCCCTCCAGGCCGACCGCACAGGCCAGCTCGGCGTAGCGTCCGGATGCAGCCGGGAGGTTGAACTCCATGACAAAGGGCAGGAACACGGCATTGGCCACGCCGTGGGGGGTGTCCAGGAGGGCCCCGACGGATTCGGAGAGGCAGTGGACCGCGCCCACATCGCTGTTGCCGAAACTCAGGCCCGCCAGCAGACTGGCCTTCATCACACCGTCGCGGGCCTCGTGGTCGTTCCGGATGTCCGCCCAGGCCCTCTTCAGGAAAAGGAAGCTCATGCGGAGCGCCTGGACCGCGAACGCATCCGTGATAAAGGTGGCGGGTTTCACGGTGTAGGCTTCGATGGCGTGAACCAGGGCGTCCATCCCGGTGGAGGCGACCAGAGCGGGAGGGAGGGACGCCAGGAGATCCGGGTCCACCAGGGCCGCAACCGGAAACATGGCCGGGCCCTTGATGCTCATCTTGAAGCGGCGCCTTGTGTGTGTGATGACCGCCACCCAGGTCACCTCGGAACCGGTTCCGCAGGTAGTAGGGACCGCCAGGACCGGGAGGGGAGGGACCGTGTACCGCTCCCGTCCCTCATAATCCTCGATGGAACCCGGGTTGGAGGCCAGGAGCGCGACCGCTTTGGCCGCGTCCAGGACGCTCCCTCCACCCAGCCCCACCACCAGCCGGGCCCCCAAGTCCCGTGCCAGGCCACCGGCGCGATCCACAGTGGTGTGGCGGGGATTGGGCTCGACCTCTTCGAAGACCTCAGCGCCGGGCAGCAGTTCCTGCGCCCGCTGGGTGATCCCGGCCCGGCGGAGGCCCGCGTCGCTGATAAGGAGGATCTGCTCGGCGGGGGTCCCGGCAGGCAGGTGATCCGGGAGCTGTGAGAGCGAACCCGGACCGTACACGATCCGGGTGGGATTGAAGAAGCGGGACCTCACTTGGCCGACCGCCGGAAATCCAGCTCATCCTGGTTGGCCATGTCCAGGATGGCCAGGAACAGCAACTGGGCCATGTCCTCCATGATCTCGGGCGTGATGATGTCCATGTTGTCTTTTGTGAGGTGATAGTAGGAGTAGGAGCGGCGCGTCCCGCCGGCCGCGAAGGAGATCGAAGGCACGCCCGCCCACATGAACCGGGCGGCGTCCAGGCGGGGCCGGGCATTGTTGGTGAAATAGCGGGGTGTCACCACCCTGTGGATGTATCTGTCGTTGGCACGCTTGATATACTCCCAGAATTCGGGGTAGTTCTCCGCCGCCAAGGCACTCAACCTGTCTCCGTCCCCCACCCCGTCCATATTGATGAGGCAGACGGTCTTTTCCAGGGGGAAGATGGGATTTTCCACATAGTATTTGGATCCGGCTACGGCCTGCTCTTCGGCACCGAAGCAGATGAACAGGATGGTGCGGCGGGGCTTGACCGGGCTCCTGGTAAGGGCTTCGGCCAATCCCATGATCACGGCCACAGCCGAGGCATTGTCGTTGGCACCCGGCATGATCTCATAGCAGCGGCCGAGGTGGTCGAGATGCCCGCCCACGATGATGACCTCGTCCCTGAGCTGCGGATCCGACCCCACGATCCTGCCCACCACATTGGCCCCGATACCGTCGGGGTGATGCTCGGTGGTGTTCTTGATGGTGACCACCTTCCCGGTGGAAAAAGACCGGGGCTTCAGGGTCTTCCGTATCCCTGCGACCACTTCCTTGTGTGTGCGGCCGGTCCCGGCGAACAGGTCCTCCACCACGGCGCTGCCGATGTGCGTATACACAAAACCCTCGACAAAAGCATTGTTGGGGTTGGTGATGTGGTAGTTGTAGAGCATGCCCTTGGCGCCGTGGGCGGCGGCATTCTTCAGCTTGTACTGATGGAAGGAATAGGGCCGCCACTTCTTGAAGACCTCCACATCGTTCGAGCCGACCGGAGCCTCCCGCTCCATGAGGACGATCTTGCCGCTGACATCCAGGCCGGCGTACTCGTCATACCCCAGCTCGGGGGCGCTGATCCCGTAGCCCACATAGATCACCTCGGCGGTCACCTCACCCGAGTCCGATGTCGATCCCGGGATGAATTCCTCTTGATAAACATACGGCTTCCGGATGATCGTGTCCTTGTGCGGGATCTGCAGGGACAGGGAGCAGTCCTCGAACACCAGGGTGTAGGGATTGGGGAAGGCCTGCAGGAAGGTCCCGTTGTCGCCGGCCGGCTCCACGCCCCATTTCTTGAAAAAAGAGATCACCCACTCCGCACTCTGGTTGTAACCCTCCGTGCCGGTCAGCCGGCCCCAGTACTTGTCCGAGGCCAGCTCCGCGACATAGTCATAGAGGGTCTGGCTGTGGATGGAATGCATCACCTGGAGGAGCTTCTGCTCATCGGTGAGCTGCCCCCCCCGCCCCTGGGCCCAAAGCTGAGCGGCCAGGCCGGCGCAGATCAAGCAGACAAATCCAAAGCGTGATAGACTGGTTTTTTTGTTCATGTCAGACTCCTTTCGATCCTGAATAATTCATAAAAAAAAGGCCCGGCCCCGCCCGTGGCCTACTTTATGTTAGAATAAACGTGTGAAAAGTAAAAGAAAATATATATCTATTGGGGGTCAGGCTTTGATAAGTTTGATAATATAGGCGGTTATTAACCGCAGCTTCCATTTATCAAACTTATCAAAGCCTGACCCCCACAGATTGCTATTAGAGGGATTATCTGGTATCTTGATTTTCAAGTTCCTGCCGCGTAACAAGGAGGTCACAATGATCAAGACTCTGATATCGGGCGCCACGGCACTCGCGCTGCTCCTGGCCCTCCCCTTGGCTGTATCCGCCCAAGGAGGCACCATCGAAGTCGTCATGAAAACCACTGAGGGCGATATGGTGATCGAACTCTACCCGGACAAGGCCCCCATCACGGTCAAGAACTTCCTCACCTATGTGGACGAGGAATTCTACGACGGCACCATCTTCCACCGGGTCATCAAGGACTTCATGATCCAGGGCGGCGGGTGGACACCTGATTTTACCCAAAAGCCCGTATATGAGACGATCAGGAACGAGGCGGACAACGGGTTGAAGAACCTGAAGTACACCATCGCCATGGGCCGCAGGATGGACCCTCACAGCGCCAGCGCCCAGTTCTACTTCAACCACATCGACAATCCCGGGCTCGACCACACGGCCAAGACCAAGGACGACTGGGGATACTGCGTCTTCGGCAAGGTGATCCAGGGCACGGAGGTCGTTGAGGCCATCGCCAGGACCAAGACCATGACCAGGAGACAGATGCAGGACGTGCCGCGCGAGACCATCGAGATCATCTCCGTCCGGAGAAAATAGTCAAGACGGGGGCCCGGGTGGCCGACTGGATCTTCGCCTTCTTTCACCTGTTCCTGCTGATCGGGGTGATCGGTTATGCCTTCTACTCTCTGCTTTTTCATGGAAATTCTCAACGCTTCGCACTGATTCTGGCCTGCCTGGTGGTCTACTATTTCATCGTGCTGCACAAGCCGGTCCGGCAGGAGATCGCGCGCCGGAAAGAACTCAAAGCCGCAGGGGATAAGAAATCGACCTGATCGACCGGTCCATCCGGTTTCTGGCGGACATCGTCTGGGGCCCCCAGACCGTCATCCTCCTGCTGGGCACCGGGCTATTCCTCTCCATCCGCCTTCGCTTCACCCACCTGAGGAGGCTTGGGTTCCAGTTCCGCCTGCTCCTCGGCCGGAGGAGCTACAGAGAAGCCGGCCCACCCCAGGAAGGCGACATCTCCCCCTTACAGGCTCTGACCACCTCCCTGGCAACGGTGGTGGGTAACGGTAACATCGCCGGGGTCTGCACCTCCATCGCCATGGGAGGGCCGGGGGCGGTGTTCTGGATGTGGGTCCTGGCCGCGCTGGGCATGGCCACCAAGATGGTCGAGGTCATCCTGGGGCACAAGTTCCGCGTGGTCTTGCCCGACGGCTCGATGGCCGGCGGGCCCATGTACTACCTACGGGACGGCCTGCACCTGCCCTGGCTGGCCGGCACCTACGCGCTGTTTATGGCCGGCAAGGCCACTTTCGCCACCACCATCATCCAGTCCAACTCCATCGCCGTGGCCATGCAGTCCGAGCTGGGGCTCAAGCCCTGGATGGCGGGTCTGGGGCTGGCCTTCATCACCTGGCTGGTCATCGTGGGCGGGATCCGGTCCATCGGGCGGGTGACCGCATTCCTGAGCCCCATCATGGTGGTGTTCTATGTCCTGGGAGGGCTCTTCACCATCTTCTACTTCTACGACCGCATACCCGAGGCGGTGAACCTGATCTTTGTCGGCGCCTTCAAACCTTCGGCCCTGGGCGGCGGGATGGTGGGCGCGACCGTAGCCCGGGCCATCCGCTACGGCTTGGCGCGCGGCTCCTATTCCAACGAGGCGGGGACCGGGACAGCGGCCGTCCTGCACGCCCCCTCCCGCACCGCCGAGCCGGCCCGGCAGGGCTTCCTGGGCGCCCTGGATGTATTCATCGACACCATGGTCATCTGCACCATCACGGCCCTGGCGGTGCTGACCTCGGGAGCCTGGACGCACGGGACCAGCACGGAGATGACGGCCAATGCCTTCAACCTGGCGCTCCCTGTCGCAGGCGGCATCATCGTGGCCGCCAGCTCCTTCCTCTTCGGATACTCCAGCCTGATCGCCGTGTCCTATTACGGCAAGATCGCGCTGAGCTTCCTGCTCGGGCCCTGGATCCACAAGCCCTACAACTGGATCTACTGCCTATTCATAATCGTTGGAGCCACCCTGGAGGTCGAGGCGGCCTGGTCCGTGGGCGACATGTTCAACGGCCTCATGGCGATCACCAACCTGGTGGGAGTCGTAGGGCTGTCTGGGTTGGCCGTCCGTACGGTCCGTCTCTATTTGCAAAAACTCGATAGTCCGGATACACTCGTTTCTTCATAAGGAGGCCCCGAGTGAAACGTCATGCATTACGCGTTGACCGCTGAAGTACGGCAAGAGACCGGACGCTATAGACCGGAATCCGGCATCACCTGACGACCCTGCCCTCGATGACCAGGATGAGGGCCGTGTCGCCGCCGTTGAGCTTGGAAACCCCCACCACCGAACGTTCCCCGTCCTTGAGCATCAGCGAGGTCTGCAGCAGAGACATGGATTTTTCCAGGGGAGTCCCCAAGTGCTGCAGCTTTCCTTCTGCGTCCTTCCGGGAAAACTGCCTGGTGGTCTGACGCAGGCTGAGTTCCACCTGGAACCCGTCCTGGCCGCCGTCCCTGACGTGGCGGGGGTAGAGCTCGAGCAGCAGGCCGATGCCCTGGCCTCCCATCCGCTGGGAGGTGCGGCCGTTGTCCTGGACCTTGATCATGGTGGTGTCCAGGCGGGCGAAGTGCTTGTACTTCAGGAGGCTCTTCAGCTCCTTGAGCAGCTTGTCCGATCCGGGGATCTTCTCTCCTCCCTGCTCTTCCATGCTGCCCATGATCACATCCACCGTGAACATCAGGTCCAGGGGCCTCACATCGAGCTCCCTGAGGATGGAGAGGAGCTTGTCCACGAATTCCGGCGTGTCTTCGATGATCAGGATGTTGCGGTTGCGCTGCATCTGGATACGGCCGCGCACGCTCTTGTAGGCCATAAGGATCTGGAACGCTTCCTGCGCCTCGATATAGTTGACCTTGATAATCTCCTTGCGCATCTGTACGGGGGCGGTGGGAGTGGGAGGCTGCTGAACGGCCGTAGAGGATGGATGCATTACGGCATCGGGAGCCTGCGGGACGGCCTGTTTAGCAGGCTGTTTCTTGGGTTTGGTGGGCTGGGTTGAGGACTGCCCGCCCAATGCCGGTAGGGTCAGCCCCATACACAATAGGGTCACAATAAAGCACAAAGCTGTCTTTTTCATTCGCTATCCTCCTTGAGTTTGAAGTTTCGATTCAAGAACCATTGGATCTTGAGACCGGTCTCTTGGGATACCAAGGTCATGGAGACGATATCCTGGGAAGGGGATTCCGGAGATACGGCCGAAAGCGGCCCGCGCAGCGACTCCTGCTCGGGCAGGGGTCTAACAACCAGGAACGAGAGGACCGCGGCCATCAAGACCATGGCCGCATATGCCCATGCCGGCCGCTGTACAAGAGAGCGCCGATCCCGGGATCCGTGGGATCCGGCGGCCATGGCCCGGCCGACGGCCTCGCGCCAGGCTTCTTCTCTCCAGGCCGTGTCGGCCTGACCGAACCACCGACGGGTCTGCCGGAGGCTCTCCACGTGTGCTGCAAACTCTGTCCTGCAGGCCTCACAGGCCTGAAGGTGCGCCTCCACCCGGCGTGCCTTGTCGGGTGTCAGGTCGCCACCCGCATGCAGCGCCAGCCTTTTACGGATCCTGCGGCAGTTCATCGATCGTTCTCTCCCTCGATCCTCGAGCGGACCTGGGGGTACCGCATCCGGATCTTGCTCCTGGCCCGGGACAGATGGGTGCGGACGGCCATGGAAGAGCTGCGCATGAGGCCGGCCGTCTCTATGACAGAGAATCCTTCCGCGTCGCGCAGAAGGAACACCATCCGTTCCTTGGGGGTCAGATAGCCCAGACAGGACTGCAGGCGGCGGGCGATGTCCCGGTTCAGCAGGCGTTTCTCAGGGGAAGGAGTCGAATGGACCGCGACATGCCTGCGGCCCTCGATGACGCTCTCCTCCTTTTTCTGCCTCCGCAGATAGTCGAAGGCGGCGTTGGCCGTGATCTTGAAGGCCCAGTTCCGGAAGCTCCGCCCGGTCTGGAAACGATTCAGATACTTGAACACTTTGATCATTGCCTCCTGACAGATCTCTTCTGCCGCCTCATGGTTTCCCGTCATACGGAACGCGAGGTTCATCATGCCCCGTCTGTGGGGCCGAAGGAGCCGCTCGAAGGCATCTTCATCGCCTTCAAGAGCCCTCGACACCCAACGTTCTTCATCTGTCATCCACACTACTATACCTTCCTCTCCCCCCAAATGTTAAGGCCTTCCGGTCCCTCCCCCATTGACAAAACATGTAAAATCAACTATTTTGCTTTCAAAAAGGCCACATACAGGTAACGCATGCAGGTCAACCTCCACATCCGCCGATCCAGCAGCAGCCCCAGCCGCCTCGTGTTCGTGATCTTCTTCCTCTTGATGGCGATCCTCTATTTCGTCCTCAATTTCCTGCCCAAGGGCTACTCTCTCGAAACACCCGTGCGGGTCGAAGACACGGAACCGGCCTCGGTCAAACTTCCTCCCCTGGACGAGCACCGGGAGACCATCCCGTCAGGCAAGAGCCTGTCCGACCTGCTGGGGGCGCACGGGTTCACGGCCGCCCAGATCCACCGGATGGGGGAGGACGTCAAGCCGGCCTACGACCTGGCCCGGATCAAGGCGGGACAGGAACTGCGGCTCTACTCATTCCAGGACGGGACCGTAGTGGCGCTGGAATACGACATCGACCGGATGCGCATCCTGCGCATCGAAAGGCAAGGCCAGGCCTACCGGGCCAGGATCCAACAGCGGGTATCCGAGCTCCGGGTTTCACTCGTGTGGGGGGTCATCGAAGATTTCCCCATAAAGGCCCTGGCACGGCAGGGAGAGACAGCCCCCCTGGCCATCCTCCTGGAGGAGATCTTCGCGTGGGACGTGGACTTCCGTACCGAGATCCAGCCCGGTGACAGCTTCCGGATCCTGTTCGAGAAGAAGTTCATCGAGGGTGAGTTCTCGGGCTACGGAGTTATCCTGGCCGCCGAATTCGTCAACCAAGGAGAAAGCTTCCAGGCGTACCGCTTCACCTATCCGGACACGGGCAAGACCGATTACTTTACATACCAGGGAGCGTCCCTCCGCAAGGCCTTCCTCAAATCCCCCCTCAAATCTCCCCGGATCACCTCGCGCTTCAGCTCCAGCCGCCTCCATCCGGTGTGGAGGACCTACCGCCCTCACTACGGCGTGGATTACGGCGCTCCGGTCGGCACACATGTGTATGCCACCGGAGACGGGGTGGTCACATTCGCCGGGTGGAGCGGGGCTTCAGGCCGCATGCTCCGCATCAAGCACAGCAAGAGCTATGAGACCATGTATCTGCATCTGCGCCGGTTCGCGCCGGGGATCAAGAAAGGTGTGCGGGTTACTGGTAAACAGTACATTGCGCAGGTGGGGGCTTCGGGCGCGGTCAGCGGCCCGCACCTGGATTACCGCATCCGTCATCACGGCAAATACATCAATCCCCTGGCAGCGCGTTTCGAACCGGTGGAGCCGCTGGTGCCGGAGTTCCTGGCTGATTTCCAGAAGCAGGCGGATTTCTATCGGGTCTCGATCGACGCTCCCTGGTTCGCCTTCCAGGCTTTCACCGGGGCACGGGTCTTCACGTCGCCGATCTTGAGAGCGGACTGAGATTTTCCTTATCTGCTTCGCTTATTTCACTTTTTTCCCGCTGCCGGAGGAGCTGGAAGACGAAGAGCTTCCGGAGGCGGAGGAGTAAGAGGATGCGCTGGAACTGCTGGTGTCGTCATACTCGTCTTTCTTTGCGCTTGAGCTCGAGCGGCCGGAGCTGGAACCGGTCCCCGAGCTGACGCTGCGGCCGGAGCCCGCGGAAGATCCGCCACCGGAACTACCGCTGCCGCTGCCGGCCGAACTCCCGCCCCCACTGCCGCTGC
>SDBS01005421.1_pt1 | contig 12432 bp, 14 predicted proteins | sample 2277091 | NCBI WGS metagenome assembly SDBS01 (sample SAMN10404972, study PRJNA504765) | marine sediment metagenome | isolation source: marine sediment core GS10_PC15, 163 cmbsf | place: Arctic Ocean: Southern Knipovich Ridge | collected 2010 | reverse complement strand
GTAAAAATCTTTAATAAAACCAAGAATCCGTATTTATCGTGCAAATCCCGTCTAAAGAGAACCCTATTTGAAGAAACAAAGCCAATATTAGTGAAAAACAATAAGGAAAAAGGTAAAAATGAGCGTAAATCCGGCGGTTTTTTTAGAAAAACAGGGTGATATAAGGGAAAAACGACGAAAATTTGAGCTGAATTTGAAAAAACAAACCCAATTTATGAAAGGGCAAAATGAACGCAAAGTCATTTATAACAAGGGGATACGAGAAATATATTGGATTGGACACTTGGTGAAAACAAACCCAATTCAAAGCCAAACAAAGCCAATTTTATTTAGCCCCCAGATTTATCTGGGGATTGAAAAGGCGATTTGAAAAAACAAAGCCAATGTCAAAATAGGCAATATGGCACAATGTTAGCAATAACAATGGTTTATGGAGATATTGGTGATTTTGGGCGGTTTTGGGTAGTGAAAAACAAAGCCAATTTCTTAGGACCGCAAGGCCGTCAAAGCAAAAGCAAGAGAAATGGATCATCTGGGAGATTGCTGAAAAACCTTGTTTCAGTGGCCGGTTGATGGCGCAGAATCTTGATTTTCATGCCGGCTTTGGTCGTGGATTGGAGCCTTTTAAAAAGCCCCTGCTACAGGAGGAAGGAGGTCTGAAGAAAGCAGGGGCTATAAGATAGTGAACACTATGTTTATTATATCAGATTTATGAGCAGGAAATCTATTGTGGTGACTACGTAATTTTAAAAGAAAAAAGCCCCTGTTTCATGGAGGAGAGGGACTGTTAAAACAGGGGCTTGAGCGATAGTGCATGCTAAATACACTATACAACCTCCATCCTTGGAGAACTAATCGTTAAATTCTACCGTTAAGTGCCACCATGAATGCTAAATGTAACGATTTTTCCGTCTGTAACGTTTATTACGAATTATTATCGGCGAACCGATTCTTAATTCTGCTAATGTAAAGTCTTATGAAATAACAATTTTTTGCAGGAATAGTATAATGGGTATGAAATTCAAGTTTTTTAGTAAAGAGATTGCTTTACTATCAATATCCATGGATACAAGCTGGTCAGCAGAAGACAATTATCGAAGGCTTTTTCTGGTTTTGAATTCGTATTTCAGAAGCATGAGTATTCGCAGGGATGTACGAATTAAGGCCTTATAACGGCGGTACAAGTAAAAAGCCCCCGCCCGAAGGAGGAATGGAAGTCTGAAGAGAGCAGGGGCCTAAGATAGTGAACACTTAATTATTACAATATTCGATTTATTACAAACGTGTCAATTGTGGTGACTACGTAATTTTGCTGTTTTGCCCATTTTTACGCCAAAATAGGCATATTTTTCTTAGAAAATAGGCGATTTTCTTCAAAAAAAACTCAGAAAAGAGAAAATTCATGGAAGATTTAATGCGTTTGTTACATTTTCTTCAAGGAATCCTGTTTATCTGCGTTCTCTGTACCCTCTGTTACAAATAGGAAAGCGGTGAGTCACGGAGATTTCTTAGATTTTTTTTGACGCAGAACGAACAGATGATTATGATATACATATAACTATATTAGTGAGTAGTGAATGGAGAACTTTGCCATTTATGATTTACGACTTGCGATTTACGATTTTTTCTTTTCTTCCGCGTAATCAGCGAAATCCGCGGTTATTGACAATTTCTTGGTGTTAATTCGTGGCTCATTTGAAAAAACAAAGCCAATTTACGGGAGGGTAAAATTGGCGTAAGTGTTTATGTGAAAGGATATTATGAGGATTTCCAGGCTTTCAGGCTGCAAGAAAACAAAGCCAATCAAAGCCAATTCCGGCAGGGTCGGCTGGTAAATCGGCGAAATTGAACGTAAAACGATACCATCACATTCCACTGCGACATAATTCGAATGCGCTCTCGTGGTCAGGCATCTATTCCATAAGTTTTAAGCACACATTTCACCCTATGGTATCTTGGCCTTAAAAGTCGGAACAATTTAGAAGACATGTATTCACTGGAGTGCATACCTACCAATTGATGCAGATTTGCACTCCCCTTGAGAAAATCTCTATAGATACGTAAACCATACGGCAGAGCAACAAATCTCAATGGATAAGGCATTGAATTCCAGACAACATTTAACAATCCTGTCCACCCAATTTTATCGTAGATGCTCTTCCTCTTCACTCCTTTGACCATGACCCTGGACTCCTTCCCATCATAACTACTTGAAATTTCCTATTTCAAACACTTCTCTACACTTCTGAGTCTTTCGGCTTCGTTAATGAAACCATTGCACTAAAGCTGTTCTTGTATTTTAGACTCATGTGTACGATCACTTAATATTTATCAATATATTAATTCGCAGTCAAGACATAATATTATTATTAATGGGATATAAGAGGATTATTTTCGGACTATGACTTTATGAAAGAGTAGGGAAGCAAAATGCAGCCTTTGTATATGGCCTATTTTACCACTCTTCTATGCTGAAAACGGCAGTGGAATATCAGAGTATCAACTATTTTGCATTTGGACGTTCTTTTTAAGGACATCCAGCTTGCCACGGATTTCTTCAGACATTTTACTATTTGGAAAATCCGCAATAATATTCTGCCCGACATCGAGCGCGCCAACCCATCTTTTTTCGCTGACGGCGATGGCAAATTGCACACCTAAGTTGTGAAGTTTGGTGCGGAATGCATCTCTTGCCGCTTCCTGAAGGGCTAATCCTTCATTTGGAGTAAGATACTGGTCAAGCTCTTTAAGAATGTCCAGGCTGCGATCTGTCTCCTGGCTTTGTATAGCATCATCCCAAGCGGCAAGCAGTATCCTTTTACGCTCTTGCTTCTTATCAAGGAGAATTTGTCTCATCGCTTTTGCCTGCTCATTATCCGGATGAGCCTTAATCAGCCCTTCGATCTGGGCGCTGGCCCTGCCCCACTGACAATCGTCGATCAACTTATTTATATGCGCCATGACCTGATTTAGCCGTTCATGGTCGGTTGCATCATGGTAGCGATCAGTCTGTATTCTTAGTTGCTCAGCAAGTTCCTTGTATTCCGGCCGTTTAGCAATTTCATTAATTATTTCTTCTGCGGCACTAAATTCCTGCTGCTGTAGCTTATCAAATACGGCCTCCCGCAAAGACTGCCTGTCCGCATCACGGAATGCGATCGCCTTGGCTGTTTCGCTTACGCGTGTGCTATGATTAATTTGCGCCAGCCCTGAGCCGATCTTTTCCAGGGCGATTGTAACTTCCTCAAGTTTAACACTGTTATCTCGAAGGGTATCGATTATCTTGAATACTCTTGAGAGCATTGCCAGAAGCGCACACAAGATAACTAAAACGGCCAGCAACAATACGCGTTGGCGTAGTAAATCGGTTTGGTAATTCTGGAAGATGTTGGTAAAAAGAGTCATTACTAACACAATCACTAATGCGATACAAATAATCACTACATGCCATTTGAATCGCCGTAAGAAACTGTCATTTTCAGAACTCATGGCTTTCCTCTTAAAAAAATGACTTTTCACAGCCTAAAGCCAATAGCTATAATACAATAAAATCGTTTCATTGTCAACAATTGAAAATAGGTAATACCCAAAAAACATAGTTTTGCCCAAAAAAGGGCGGTTTGTCGTTATTTACAACACTTTTTAGTAGATTTTTCGAGGGCAATAGATATGAAGACTATTAAACAAATTTTAGTTTTAGCGATGCTAATAATGGTTTCGGCCCACTCATTAGCGATGGATAATCCGATGGCGAAAGAAAATATGAACAAAAAAAACATCGTGGATGGAAATAACAAGTTTGCTCTGGAGCTTTTCGCGAAATTACAAAGCACGAAAGGAAATCTGTTTTTCTCACCCTATAGTATCTCAACAGCCCTGGCAATGGCTCATGCCGGAGCACGTAATAAAACAGAATCGCAAATGGCCGGAGTGCTGCATTTTCCTATTTCTGTGAATCGAAGGACGGATTCATCATCGAATTCCTTGCCGGACAAACAGCAATTCGCTTTGGCATTCGGAAATATTATAAAAGATCTGAACAACAGAGGCCGGAAAGGAGGTTATACATTAACTGTCGCTAATGCCCTTTGGGGCCAGAAGGATTACGGATTTCTTCAGGAATTTCCGGAGCTTATTAAAACCAGCTATGACGGACAGCTCAACGAAGTAGATTTTATAACAGCCGCGGAAACCGCACGCAAAACTATCAATGCCTGGGTGGAAAAAAAGACCAATGACAAGATCAAGAATCTTATCAGTGAAGGCGTTCTGGATTCAATGACCAGGCTGGTTCTGACAAACGCCATTTACTTTAAGGGCAACTGGGCGAGACAATTCAAAGAAAACAGGACTATGGACTCACCTTTTACTCTTGCCGACGGCCAAAAGATTGACGTTGCAACGATGAACCAGAAAGCAGAGTTCGGCTATATGGAAACAGATACATTCCAGGTGCTTGAACTACCCTATGTGGATGAAGAACTATCGATGGTTATTCTGCTTCCAAAACAATTTGATGCTCTGGACGAATTCGAGAAAACACTCACGCCGGACAATCTTACACAATGGCTGCCCAAAATTCACAAACTTGAAGTCGTGGTTTTCGTGCCGAAGTTTAAGATGACAAGCCAGTTTAGTCTGGCTTCCGTGCTTAAATCGATGGGAATGAAAGATGCGTTTTCCTCGGACGCAGATTTTTCCGGGATAAACGGTAAAAGAGATCTCTTCATCTCGGCGGTCATCCACAAGGCTTATGTTGAGGTCAACGAGGAAGGCACAGAAGCAGCAGCGGCAACAGGAGTAGTGATGAGGCTTACATCGATTGGACCGGCCCCGATACCGGTTTTTCGCGCGAACCATCCGTTTCTATTTTTGATCCGCGACAACCTTTCGGGCAGCATTTTATTCATCGGCCGAGTCGCAAATCCGAAAACTTAATTTACGGTACATTGAACTTAACTTAACGATCAGGCAACTGCTGACTGACTATTTCAATCCGAGTTTTTTACCCTTTTCCAACAGGGCTATTGATTCATCGATTCTTCGCTTTTTTGTTTCCGGCCTTTTTGCAACGGTAATCCAGCCAATATAGTGCTTTCGATAAGATGGTGCAAGCTTACTGAAGTACTCTTTCGCCTTTTTATTACGAGCCAGCGCCTTGGCGAACTCCGGCGGGATATCGAATGATATTTGTGGCCGGGGATCTTTATCCCAGAGACCTGTTTTCTTCGCCGCCTTAATCTTCGCCAGCCCGACCTCGGTCATCCGCCCTTGCCTTATCATTTTATTGGCTCGCTTCTTATTAAGCTGCGACCATTTGCTTTTATCCGATCGCGGCGTAAACTTCCGGACATACTTCGCGGCGTCAATTTTCTTGATGATACTGTCTATCCACCCGAAACATAGTGCTTCTTCAACGGCAGCTTCATAAGCAATCGTCGGCCTGGATGTCTCTTTCTTGTAGAAAACGAGCCATATTCCGACTTTGGCGACATGATTCTCAGAAAGCCATTCTCGCCATTTATCTCTGTCGGTTACGTATAATTGCTTCATTTTACATCCTCAATCGCTACAGGAATAAACGAAGAATCAGAAATAGTATATCCATGACCTGGGCGATTATATTCTCGGCCGAGCTTTGCTCGTTCTCAAGCTCAGCTTCAAGCCCAATTTTAGCAAGCGCAAGATTCTCATCCATATCCGGACTAGGCAGCTTTTTGGCTCTCGGAAACGCCTCAAGCTCATCCTTGTCAAACCACATCAATTGACACGTCCTGCACAAATCAAGATGGATCTGCTGATTGTCTCTGCTGACCGTAAATTCCTTGAGCATCTTTACGCAACAAGGGCACTTTCTATCCGACTGAGTGCTTGCTGTAATTGCTTCGAGCCAGAGTTTCCTGACAGTGTCATCCTTCAAATGCTCTCGCAGCACTGCCACATTTGCCGCTACGCCCGCGCACGCTTCACATTTCCATAGCGATCCTTCGGCGACCCGAGTCGGGCTCAGTGACGTCTTACATTTAGGGCAGATCAAACTATTTACCTCTCAGATGAACTAACAACGAAGAAATCAAAGGCATCGATATCATGATTCAAGTTGAAAGTAGTTAACCATACTTCAAGACACAACTCACAAGTCACCTAATGCGATAAACACTTCACAAAATACAAGATATATTATTTGCGTTGTCCAAATGACTGAGCAGATACTTTTTGTCCGGGCCGCCGAGGTGTTCCCAGGGTAGGGTATCTTCCGGATTAAATTGTTTTTGTGCGGCGGTTTCTACGTCTATGCCGGACTTCTCGAAGGCTTTTTGCCAAAGCTCGTAGTCGAAACATTCGTCCCACAAATCGAATTTTGCGCCGGCCTGCCAGGCGGCTTCTATAACGTCGCACAGGCGTCTGTCGCCGCGTCCGATTGCCGATTCCAACACGCTGCGGTTTATATAGTGGAACTTGAACTGCAGGAACTTCGCGCGGAGCTTTGTTTTCTCCTCGATGATTAATTTTTTTGCCTGCTCGAAATACGATTTCGGTTTTTGGCCGAGCAGGCCGAACGGCGTGTGCGGCTTGGGAACGAACCAGCTCACAGCAGCATTGATCTGGCCAGTTTTGCCGTCAACTCTTTTTCGCAGCTTTGCCAATTGGAACGATAGCTCCACAATGCGCCTGACATCCTCCTCAGTCTCGCCGGGCAGGCCGACCATAAAGTAGAGCTTCAGTCTCTGCCAGCCGGCCCGGTACGCCGCCTCGACCGCAGCGAATAAATCCTCATCTTTCAGAGGTTTGTTGATAATCTGCCTTAATTTTTCGCTGGCCGCTTCTACGGCGATTGTCAGGCCGCCCTTTCTAACCGAAGTCAACAGCCTGGGCAGCATCTTCAACTGCCGATCAACACGCAGACTCGGCAGCGAGAGGCCGACGTGCTTGTCATGGAAATAAGCATGCAGGCCGGCGACCAATTCTTCGAGATTCGGATAATCGGCGCTCGATAGACTCAGCAGGCTGATCGTATCGAATCCCGTTGAATAGTAGCAGGCCTTTGCGATATCAATAATCCTTTCGACGCTGCGATAGCGAATAGGCCTTCTGCAAAAGCTCGCCTGGCAAAATCTGCATCGGCCCGGACAGCCTCGCATAATTTCAATGCTGACCCTTTCATGAACGGCCTGCACAAACGGGACTATGGGCGCAAGCGGCACAGGAGTATTGTCAAAATCTTCCACGACGGCGTTTCGCAGCCTTTGGCCGGCATGAAACGCGGGGACATAAGCCCAGTCGAATTTTTTGGCAATAGAAGAAAGAATTTCTTTTTTAGCTGCGCCGATTTTCTTTTGGGCCCTGACCAGCTCAGCCAGCTCGACTACAGCCTCTTCGCCATCACCTAACAAGAACAGATCAATAAACTCTGCGACGGGTTCACAACAGTTGGACATTCCCCCGCCGACGATAATCAACGGCTCGTCCTCGCCTCTGTCACGGCTGCGGATTTTGATGCCCCCAAGGTCGAGCATATTGAGCACATTGGTATAGCACAACTCGCTGGTCAGGCTAAAGCCGACGATATCGAAACTCTTTAACGATGCTTTGGATTCCAGACTGTACAAGGGTATCTTCTTCTCTCGCAGCACCTTCTCAGCATCGAGCCAGGGCGCAAAGACTCGCTCGGCGGCAATTCCGTCGATTTTGTTCAGGCAATCGTAAATAATCGCAAGGCCCGTATGAGACATTCCCACTTCGTAAATATCGGGAAAGCACAACGCGATTGTCAGCTCACATTTCGGCAGGTCCTTCTTTATCTGGTTTATTTCGCCACCAATGTATCTGCCGGGCTTGCGAACGAACGGCAGAAAGGCCCGCTCAACCTGTTCAGTTAATATTACCACTTTCTTTTTACACATAACGGTATTATAGACTGATTATCGACTAATTTCTATTGATTCTCGCCGGATTATCAATTATCAATTCCTGTTTGCAGAAAGGTTATCTATGAACAGAATATTTAGTCGTACCATGGTCATACTCGTTTGTCTTCTTCTGGCCGCGGTGTTGTTTTTTTCTTGTGCCGGCAAGGACCGGGCCGATGCCGATAGCGGCCATCAAATGATTATGGGCACTTTCGTCCATGTAGTCGCCGTAGCGGAAGATTCAGGCACCGCAAAGAAATGTGTCCGGGCCGCTCTGGAGGAAATTCGCAAGGTTGACGAATTAATGAGCGATTATAAAAGCGATTCGGAAATCAGCCGGGCCAACAGAGAGGCAGGCGAAAGAGCTGTCCGTCTCAGCGAGTCCACATACGAAGTCCTGCAAAGAAGTGTCGAATTCAGTGAAATGACCGGCGGCGCTTTTGATATTACCGTCGGGCCGCTCGTCGCTCTGTTCCGTAAAGCGAAAGAAAGCAAAGTGGCACCCAGCGAGGAACAAATCGCCCAGGCCAGGTCGAAGGTAGGTTTTGAAAAGCTGAAACTCGACAATGAAAACAAGACCGTGCAATTCTCCGAAAACGGCATGCTCCTGGATCTGGGCGGTATAGCCAAAGGTTATGCCATTGACAAGGCAATTGAAGCAGCGCAGAGCTGTGGAGCAATCGGGGCAATGGTCGATATCGGCGGCGATGTTCGATGCTTCGGTTTACCGCCGGAAGGTAAAGACCATTGGTTAATTGGATTGCAGGACCCAAACTCCGCTATCGAGGGCATCGAAGGAGGAGGGCTTCTGATGGTACTAAAAATAACAAATGCAGCGGTAGCCACAAGCGGCGATTATCAACAGTTTGTCTTCATCGAAGGCAAACGCTACAGCCATATTATGGACCGCAGGACCGGAACCAGTGCCGAAGGTCTTTCAAGCGTCACTATCATTGCGGACAATGCAACCGATGCCGATGCGCTCGCGACCTCGGTGAGTGTAATGGGCGCCGAAAAGGGCCTTACTTTGATCGAGAAGCTGCCAAATACTGAAGCAATTCTGATAATCCCCGAGCCAAAGTACGAGATAATAAAAACCGGGGGTGCTGAAAAGTACATAAAAAGTGCCGACCCGGGAACATAAATTCTCGGTTATCCGATCTATGCTTTTGTCGCTGCAGTTGTTTTTTTGCCGGGCATGAGCGGTTCGGGAGCGGTTTTACCGCGGTAGATGATTACTTTGGTGGGGCATTTGTTCATGGCGGTTTCTTCTTTTTCGGTTGTTTCGTATTTTACGTAATCACACCTGGCCAGGTTTTCTTCGACTTTGAACAGGTCGGACTGTTTGGCACAGATGCCGCAGCCGATACAGCCAACTTTGCAAATCGATCTCGTGCTTTTGCCGGTCTCTTTACTGCTGCAGGCGACTGTCATCATATTTTCAAGACTGAAAGGCACCATCTCGATCAGATTTCGGGGGCAAGCCTTCGAGCAAGCTGTGCAGCCGGTGCATTTTTCGTAGTCAACGGTGGCCAGGTCGTCAACAATGCACAGAGCATCGAACTTACAAGCCCCGGTGCAATCGCCGAGGCCGAGACAGCCAAACACACAAGCCTGCACATTGGCCAAAGCGTTGGCGGCGGTGCAGCTTGGTATACCCTGATAGTTGCCATTCACGGTTTTGTTGGCGGTGTGAGCACGGCAGTGCACAATCGGTCTTTTCTGCGGCCCTGATTCGCTGACCTGCAGATTCAATATCTCAGCGATTTTCGCCGACGTTTCCGGTCCGCCGGGCGCACAGTTGCCTAACAGTTCAGGATCTTCTATGACAGCTTTCGCATACTGACCGCAACCTGCAAAACCGCAGGCCCCACAATCCAGATTAGGTAACGCCTGGTGAATTTCCTCGACTTTCGGATCGACCTCGACTTTGAGCTTCACGCTTGCGATCAAAAGCACAAGTGCAAAACCGCTGCCCAGGCTAAGCATTGTCAGGCCGGCAGGCCATGCACTACTCCATAATTCTAATACACCTGCTAAGATCATCTAATCATTCCTGCAAAACCCATGAAGGCCAGCGTGAGCAGCCCGGCCGTAATCAGTGTAATTGGTGCGCCTTTAAGACAGACGGGGACGTCGGCGAGATTCAGATTTTCGCGGATACCAGCCATTATACAAATCGCCATCGTAAAACCGATCCCGGCGCCGAAACTGCGAACGACCGCCTCGATAAGGCTATCTATCTCCCAAAGGTTCAAGAACAAGCACAATCCCAAAATCGCACAATTTGTCGTAATCAACGGCAGAAATATACCGAAGCTCTCATACAGTGATGGGAAGAACTTTCTCAGGTACATCTCAACCAACTGGACAGCACCTGCAATAACCAATATGAAACAGACATATCGAGTAACTTCCAGGCCATATTTCATCAGTATCCAGTTGTCAATCATCCAGGTCAACGTGCCGCTGAGAGTCACAACAAACGTCACCGCCAAACCCATACCGAAGGCCATATCGATTCTGCCCGATACACCGAGGAAAGGACAGATACCGAGAAACTTAGTGAAAACAAGGTTGTTGATCAGGACGACAGATATGAAGCCCATAAGTAAAACGTTTAGTGTTTCCATATGTCTTACCTCTTAAGCTTTCTTTCCCGTAATAATGTTTACAAGCCCTAACATAAGTCCCAGGGTCACAAACGCTCCGACAGGCATGCCCATCGCAGCCCACGGCACAAACCAATCGGGCATTACACTCGCCTCAAACAATTTACCCGTCGATAGTAATTCCCTCACGCCTGCCAGGGCACACAATGTAAGCGTAAAGCCCACCCCCATGCCGATGGCGTCGATGACGCTTACCGCCAGTCCGTTCTTGCTGGCGCAAGCCTCTGCCCGGCAGATAATGATACAATTTACAATAATGAGCGGGACGTACGGACCCAACGCTGCGCTCATCTCAGGCTGAAACGCCTTGAGGAACAAGTCCGCAATGGTGACAAAAGTTGCTATGGTAAGCGTAAACATCAGGATTCGAAGGTGTGGTTTGAGAAGATTGCGCATCAGGCTGACTACAATATTGCTGCAAACCAACACAAAGATGACGCAGCAGCCCATCGTCAGAGCCGGCTTGACCGCGGCGGTCACCGCCAGCGTCGGGCACATTCCCAACAAGAGCCGGAACACGGGATTCTCACGCCACAATCCCACAAGAAGCGTATCCTTATAAAGTCCGGCAGTACCTTCTGTGTTATTTGCCATTGCCGATCAGCCCCTTTTCCTGCATATGCTTTTTTACCTGTGATACAAACGTATTTATTATCGCAACCACCGCTTCGCTGCTCACTGTAGCTCCGCTTATCGCCACAATTTTTGAATCGATTGCACCCGAATCCCCAAGCTTGATCAGGACAAGCTCCGTTGTCGGCGCGCCAACAAATTGATCACGATAATACGGCCATTTTATCTGATCTCCGAAGCCGGGGGTTTCACTACTTGCGAGCACTCCGAAGCCTTTTAGTTTCTCAAAGCCGGCATCTACAACCAAAACCAGCTTTATCTTGTCGGCAAAGCCCGACCCCTCGCACTTGAACGCCCAGCCGACGCATTTGCCGTCCGCTGATATGGCTTTCTTGACAAGCGTTGCCTTCGTTTTGCCTTTGACGGATACCACTTCGGCATTTTCGAGACCCATTTCAAAAGTCGCAGCCTCAGGAAGCATTTCGACGACGAGGTTGTTGAACTTATCTTCTTCGTTTTGCCGTATTTTGCCTTCCCAGGCGGCATTCGCTACGGCAATCAACAGGCCGAAAAAGAATGATGCAACGATCAGCAGCCAGCTTTGTTGAAAAAAGTACTTTACCTTAGCCACTTGCCTTGCCTCCTGTGGGAATTCGCTTGTAGTATCTGTCAATCAACGGTGTCACGGCGTTCATCAACAGAACAGAATACATTACGCCTTCCGGGTATTCTCCGACAATTCTTATGAGCATTGTTATCGCCCCGATGCCGATACCAAAGACCCACATTCCCCTGCGCGTTAAAGGTGCAGTAACAGGATCGGTAGCTATGAAAAACGCGCACATTAATAATCCACCGCTGCACAGGTGAGTCAGCGGCGAAACACTGGATTCGGAATTTATCAAATAGGTTATTGATGCGAAGATAAAAGCAGACAGCAGAACAGCCAACGGGATATGGAAATTTATTGTCCGCTTTATGAGCAGGTAAATAACTCCAATTATCAGAGCAAGAGCGCTCGTCTCGCCGAGGCAGCCGCCAGTTTCACCTGTAAACGCAGCTCTAAGCTGTTCATTAACGGCTTCGGCTCCTTTTTTGACTTTCAGGGCCTCTTTGCTATGTGCAAGCGGTGTCGCCTGCGTGCGGGCATTCATCGTATTATCCGCAGCGATTTTGGGCATCTTGGCGTCAATTGTTGCCGGAACCATCCAGGTCGTCATCATCATACCAAAAGAGGCGGTCAGAAACGTTCTGCCGACCATCGCAGGATTGAAGAT
>SDBS01005420.1_pt1 | contig 12435 bp, 13 predicted proteins | sample 2277091 | NCBI WGS metagenome assembly SDBS01 (sample SAMN10404972, study PRJNA504765) | marine sediment metagenome | isolation source: marine sediment core GS10_PC15, 163 cmbsf | place: Arctic Ocean: Southern Knipovich Ridge | collected 2010 | reverse complement strand
AATCGAAGGAATTACGGGCCCGAAATACGATTAAGAGATACAATGAGGAAAAGATCGCTATGGTAAATGATTTTTCTGGACGTGCACATGCAAGCCAAACTATACCGTACGATCAGTTATTGCACGACATTGAGGCGGAGTGAATATCATACTACTTTTTGACTTTTGACTCTTGTAGGGTAGTTATATTTCTTTCTTCAGCTCCTGCAAATGGATTTTTGCCTTTAAGCGAATAAAATTATTGAATCGAAGCGAGAAGAAATGAATATTCCCAAGATCGGGTGTGTATTAATAAGACAAATTAAGTGCATAGAACAAATTTTTTAAAAAATAATAAACGCAAGGAGTTTACCTAGTCTGGAATTAAATAAGATGAAAGCTCCTTTGGAAAGCAAAGAGGTCTCAGGAGGCAAAGCCTCTTGACTATCCAGATAAAAAATGAGTAAGACTCAATGTCAGTTAGAAATGCAAAATTACAGGATAGGCAGTTGATTTTGTGTTTACTTCTGGTAAGATCGGTAGCTTAAGGTAAAAATGTCCTTAACTTAAAGGGAAAGGTTGTAAATATGAAGTTTTTGGAAAATAAAACCCCTTCTTTGACAGCGGAAAAGAAAAAAGAGTTATTGCGAAGCATGCTCTTGCTGCGGCATTTTGAGCTGGTAGTCCGGGAGCGCTTTTTCGAGGGAAAAATTCCCGGTTTTTGTCATGTATATGTGGGGGAAGAGGCTACGGCTGTTGGTGTGTGCGACACGCTTAATCGGACCGATTATGTTGTTAGCACCCACCGCGGGCACGGTCACTGTCTGGCCAAGGGGGCAGATCCCAAAAGGATTATGAGTGAGCTCTATGGTAAAAAGACCGGGTACTGTCAAGGCCGCGGCGGCAGTATGCATATCTTTGCCAAAGAAATTGGTATCCTGGGGACAACTGGGATAGTGGGAAGTGGTTTGCCCATAGCCATTGGTGCCGGGATGCATATAAAGCTGCGTAAAACAGGTCAGGTTAGTGTGTGTTTCTTCGGAGATGGGGCAGCTAATCAGGGTACTTTTCACGAGTCAATCAACATAGCGGCTGTGCAAAAACTGCCTGTGATCTTTGTTTGCGAAAACAATCTATATGCCACAGCGACCAGAGTAGATGAAGCAACATTGACAAAAGACTTTGCTAATCGGGCCAGGGCATACGGTATCCCGGGGAAGGTTGTTGACGGGAATAACGTATTGGAAGTTTATGAGAATGCCCTGGAGGCGGTAGAGCGAGTTCGAGCTGGCAAGGGGCCAATATTTCTGGAATGCAAGACCTACCGTCATTTCGGCCATTATGTAGGTGAAGATACAAAATACCGCTCTCAGCAAGAGGTTGATGCGTGGCTAAAGAGAGATCCGATTAAACTGTTCAAGGAACGTTTGTTGGACCAGGGTATTTTGGATGCAGCAGCTATCGACCGAATGGAGAGGGAAGTAAAAGAGGAAATCGAAGAAGCAAGGAGATTTGCCACTGACAGCCCTTTACCGGAACCTGATGAAGTGCTTTAACATAATTTTATTAGTTAAGGAGAACCAGGCATGCGGCAAATAAGGTACTTATATGCGATAAGAGAAGGTTACGCTGCAGGAATGCGGGCGGATGAAACGACTTTCCTGGTGGGTGAAGGAATTGGCCGTCGCGGTGGATGTTTTGCCGAGACTTTGGGTCTTTATGATGAATTCGGTCCCGAGCGGGTTATAGATATGCCGATTTCGGAGTCGGGTTTTGTTGGCATGTGCGCCGGTGCAGCAGCGTGCGGTTCACGGGCCATTGTCAACTTAATGTATCTTGACTTTACTATGGTGGCCATGGATCAAATAGTCAACCAGGCGGCAAAGATGCCTTATCTGTCTGCGGGGCAGTTTTCGATGCCTATGACCATCACGGCCCTGTATGGTATTTGCGGGTCAGCCGGGGCCCATCACACACAGCCGCTTCACCCTTGGTTCATGTACATTCCAGGAATAAAGGTTGTTATGCCAGCCACGCCCTATGATGTGAAAGGACTTATGGCCAGCGCCATAATGGATGACAGTCTGGTGATGGTTTTGCAGCACAGAGGTCTTCTTAATATCAAGGGGGAGGTTCCAGAGGAGGACTATTTTTTACCCCTGGGAGAAGCGGAGGTTGTAAGAGAAGGCTGTGATATTACCATTGTGGCTCCAGGGGTAATGCGTTATCGGGCCATGGAAGCGGCAGACAAACTGGCGAAAGAGGGCATTTCCGCCGAACTCATAGATCCACGTACCTTATTACCGCTTGACGAAGATACTATTGTCAATTCCCTCAAGAAAACTAACCATTTGGTGGTTGTTGACGAGGGTTATTCACCCTGCGGCTTTGGGGCAGAAATCATAGCTATGGTTCAGGAAAAGGTGTTTGACTATCTTGAGGCACCTATGCAGCGAGTGCAAACTTTGAGCGCCCCTAGTCCGTATAGTCCTCCATTGGAAAAGGCTCTTGTTCCAGATGCGGATAAAATTGTGGCAGCAGTTATGGAAATTATATAGGCAGAGTGAACTTTGATTTAGAGAGGATAAACTATGAAAGTGGATCTAACAGATAAAGTGGCGGTGGTTACTGGTGCGGCTGGCGGCATTGGCAAAGCCTGTGCCAGAATCCTGCTAAAGAATTCCGCAAAGGTTGTTATAGCTGACATTAAACAAGAAGAGGGTAAAAGGACGGCACAAGAATTTTCTGTAATGGGTACTTGTCGGTTTATTTACACAGACGTTACTTCTAGGGAAAGCGTTGACAAACTTATTGCCAGCGTAATCAGTGAGTTTGGGAGAATAGATATTTTTGTAAATAATGCAGGAATTAATATTGGGGGAAAAGAAAGGGTTAATATTGATGAGTTTTCCTTGCAGAATTGGAACAAGATTTTAGCGGTTAATCTTACGGGGGTTTTTTACTGCTCTCAGGCAGTGTCGAGGGTAATGATAAAACAGAAATGCGGCAGGATTATTAATATAGGTTCTGTTTTTGGTAATGTTCCAGCCCGTAGACAGATTGCTTATATTGCATCCAAAGGCGGCATGCACAATATGACCAAAGCGATGGCGCTGGAGTTAGCTCCATACGGAATTACAGTCAATGGAGTAGCGCCAGGTTCTATCCTTACAGAAGGGACGAAGCAACTATTTTATGGTAAGGGGGCCGATCGAGCTGAGACAGCACAAAGAATGCTTTCGCATATTCCGCTTGGTCGACCAGGTGATGTTGAAGATATAGCTAATGCCGTACTATTCCTTTCCGGAAAGGAAAGTAAATATATCGCCGGACATATTCTCACAGTAGATGGTGGTTGGACCTGCGGATATACAAGAGATTTTTGAGAAATCACAAATGAGGACTTCTAAGGGTAGTTTATGAAGTTGATCGATGTTAGTGTCCCTATTCTTCCGATTTTCCTACGTGGCCCGGTACTTGTCAATATCAACTGAAAAGGGGGCGATCCTTACTCTCTGGTGGGAGAGAGTCCATTACTTCTTCTTTTCGAATGGGTACACATTTTGGCACCCACATTGATGCTCCACTCCATTTTAGTAAAGAGGGTGCCTCCATCGATGAGATTGACCCGAATCTCCTTGTGGGTCCCTGCAGACCTCACGACTATACGGGGGTCAAGCACATTGGAGCTGGAGATTTAGTGAAAATGGGTGTTTCATCTGGATTGCCTGTTTCGATCAAGACGGCTAATAGTCAAATCATCAGGTCATCTCAGTTCCACAAGGACTATATCGCCTTACTGCCCGATGGCATCCACTATCTTTTGGATATAGGTGTCAAGCTTCTGGGGTTCGACTACTTCTCTATTGGTGCACATGGTGAGGCCAGTAACGAGGCCCATCTTATTTTTCTTGGTGCTGGTGGGATCATTATTGAGAATCTTGATTTATCTGATGTTGAGCCTGGTGAGTACCAATTGATGGCACTTCCTGTAAAGATGGTTGGGTTAGAACCGGCCCCATCTCGGGTATTATTGGCCCGGAATGATTAATGCTATTACTAAATGAGTTTCTCCAATTGGGGCCAGATGTGCTTACCGGTGTGGATCCGGTTCAAGGGAAAAGGTATCGATATGGCTAGGGTGTTGATCACTGTTCCTATCTTCGGCAAGTTCTCCAATGCAATCGAGTTACTGGTGAAAGCAGGACACAAAGTAATAAGAAGTCCTTATCCTTACCCGGTAAAGGAAAATCAGCTTGTTCAGATCATAGGAGGAGTAGAGGCGGCCATAGTGGGAGTGGATGAGATGACAGCAGATGTGATCAAAACGGGTAAGCGCTTGAGAGTTATCGCTAGACACGGAGTAGGCTTGGATAGTGTGGACGTGGAGACGGCAACCAAACAGGGTATCATAGTTACTAATGTAGTGGGGGCGAATGAAGATGCCGTGGCAGACCTGGTGTTTGGATTAATTTTATCCCTTGCTCGCAAAATAGGCAGGGCGGTTGCCAGCGTTAAAAAAGGAAACTGGGAAAGTATAGTTGGGGTCGAAATATGGAAGAAGACATTGGGTGTTATAGGAACCGGAAAAATTGGCAGAAGAGTCATCAAGAGAGCACAAGGCTTTGATATGAGCATCTTAGCCTATGATGTTTATTCAGATCGAGTTCTTGCTGAGAAATTTGGTGTTCAATATGTTTCTTTGGAGGATCTAATGCGGGACTCAGATTTTATCAGTGTCCATGTTCCCGTAAGTCTTGAAACCATTGGCCTTGTGGGAGAAAAAGAGATAAACTTGATGAAAAAATCAGCTTATCTAATTAATACCGCTCGCGGTAAAATTGTCAATGAAAAAGCCCTCTTCATTGCCTTAAGAAAAAAAAAGATAGCAGGTGCAGCTTTGGATGTATTTTCTCAAGAGCCTCCAGAATGCAATGCTTTTCTTACACTAGAGAATGTACTTAGCACTCCTCACATGGGAGCTAACACTGAGGAAGCGGTTAGAAAGGTGGACCTAACATGCGTGAAGAATGTTATCCAAGTACTAAATGGCAGGAAACCTGTCTCTGCGGTGAATTTTCCTTTGCCAGAGTCTAATTGATTCTAATCTAATAAGAAGTTAACAGAACCTAAGACAAGGGGGATTATGCAATGACAACTTCGAAGTATCGGACTGCTATGTGGTATGTGAGTCCCTGGGACTGGACGCGAAAGCATAACCTCCGAAGAAGAATGGGTCATGGTACAAGTCATTATTACGTCGACAGACGCGTGGTGGAATTAATAAAGCGCAAACCGGAAGATTTTAATGCAGTCCAGCTTCATCTGGGCGGGACTTCTTCACTCACAGCTGTCAAGGGTGGTGTTACTATGGACGGGACGGCTGGATTCACCATGTAAACGGCAATACCTATGTCGGTCTGTGCTTCTGATATGGATGGCTATCTTATTGCATTTTTAGTTTCTAAGGGTGAAGGCAGATCCAAACGAGATCGTTGACCGGATGATGGCTGAAGGCGGTCTTACCGGAATTTCAGGCATAGGCTTCGATATGTGGGATTTGTAGGAAGCTGCCTGGAAAGGACACAAGCGGGCACAACTTGCAATAGACACCTATGTGTACCAGGCCCGCAAGTATCTTGGTAGTTTAATGCTTGTTTTAGGCCATACAGATGTAATTACTATGACTGGGGGAACCGGTGAGCTCAGTCCTTATATTCGGGAACGTATCCTTGAGAGAATAGAGGAGTTCGGCATTATCCTCGACGATGAAAAGAACGAGGCCTGTATCAGAAAGGAAGGCAGGATATCTCGAACTGATTCCAAAATTGAAGTCTGGGTTGTGCCCACCAATGAGGAGATAGTAGTAGCACGCAGATGTGCGAAATTGTTGGCGTCATCTGGAACCCGGTAGTAGAAGAAAAAATAGTTCTGTTTACTTGAATATGAACCTCAAGAAATAACCTGTCAGTATCTGCCTCATATTTTTTGGAGTTAATCATAAATACATGAAAGGACTTTAGGAAAATGTATGATGAAATTTAAGAACCTAAAAATTAATCCGGCCAAAAGTCCTGCTATTCTGGATACAGCAACCTGGGACACTGAATCTGCTCTACAAACAATTCAGCAGTTACCCGAGGGGTATCTGGAGAAATTGCGCATGAGTGCATGCGCCGGGCAAGAACTGGCCAATTTTGGCAGTTTTATTCCCTATGCGGGCTCGTCATCGAAGAAGGGTCTAGCGACTCTTCTCTTGGCCGGCTTGCCCGATGGACAACAGATATTTATCGAATTTCTCCCCAAGGTTAATCAGCCGTTACTGGGCGAGCCGTTAGATAAGGTGATGCTGAGTAAGGAGAAAAGTGCTGTTTTCCAAAAAGTCAGCGCGAAGAATATTCACAGGTTTTTTCGGGAAGTGAACCCCGCCAAAGGGCCAAAAGCTATGGGGTGTGTCCCTCGCCTGGGTATTGGGGTGAGGATGACCACTGCCTGCTGGCCGGGGATTATCGAGGCGATGCTTGAAAAGGCTTTTAAGTCCAACATGATTCAGAACTCTGTGCGTGAGTTAAACGTGTTGTCGACACTTCTTGATGCTAGACCTCCAGAAAAGAATTATGCCTGCGGATTCGGGACTATTGAAACTGGCTATACAGGAAGTTCATATGAAGGACTCTGGGTCTCGGGTGTCCTTGAAGCACTTAAACATCCGTCCACCAAGATTGACTATGGTGCCGATGCGGATCATATTCAGGTAAAACGCGGGCCAGAAGGAATCGCGATGGCAAAGCGAATTATCGACGCCAGTAAGTACTATACCTTTTATACTATAGATATGGCTGATATTCTGGATTACAGTGCCATATCTAAAGAATCTCTCGTTGGCCCTGAAGAATGTCTGTCACACAAGATTTCCACACCCTCCTTGCGGAAAGAGGTAATCAATTATCACCGGTATCATCGCCGGCTGGGAGAAAGAGACTATAAACCAGACTTGGCAACTGTGGGCCGGTTTGTGGGAAAATACTGGGATGCCCTGGAAGTTATGGAGGAACTGACCGAGTACCTCACAATAATCAAAGAGGGAGAGTCATTTGATTTGGAATTTACCATTGATGAGCATCCTCCTGAGATTTCCGCTTTCGATTGGCTGACTACTGATGATGAAATAGTTTTTGTGTTACTAGAGATTAAGCGCCGGGGGCTCCCAGTGACTCACATTGCGCCAAATTTTGGGGTGGAGAAGGGAGTGGACTATCGTTGTCCGGATGGCCTGGAGGGACTCGAAAGACGACTTAAGGCCCAGTTCCACTTGGCCGAAGGATTTGGAGTTATGCTGGATATTCATTCCGGCGATGATTTAACAACCAAGCCCAGGCGAGTAATTCAGAAGGCTAGCGGCGGGTGGATTCATTTTAAGATTTCGCCGGCACTCCAGATTCTTTACGCCGAGGTCCTGCGTGATTTTTATCCGGATTTATTTCAGCAGTGGTGGAATGATGCCATGGTGTATGCCCGCGCGGAGGCAGCAGCCGGTTCACAGTTTGCAAAGGTATGCATTAAAGAGTACGAAGAAAACAACGATAAGATGCCTTCGCATCGCAATATGGTATTTCATCATTACAGCTTTGCTTTTGTGGGCAGGAGAGATCAAAACGGCCAGTTTCTTCATCGAGAGGAATTTTATGATCTGTCTCCGGCTTTTTACGAAGAGTACCAGAACCGGTTGGTAGGCTGTCTAGTTAATCTGGCGAATGAACTCTTTTAGTATATCTATAAAACTGGGGGGTTTAGACTATGGAACTACTGCTCGATAGTGCGGATCCGAAAGAAATAAGTGAGGTTAAATTGTGGGGGTTAATTTCTGGTGTAACTACGAATCCCTCACTTTACAGCAAACAGAGTGGTGATTTCACCCAACGTCTCAAAGAAATAATTAAAGCATCACCGGGATACGTTTTTACTCAGGTGATTGGCTGGCATGATGTCGAGGAAATGATCAAACAGGCCAGGTGGCTGGCAGAGCAATCTGAGAAAATCGTGGTTAAACTTCCTATGAGCATTGACGGAATCCAGGCACTGCTTCAGTTGAAGAAAGAAGATCCAAAAATACGAATCGCCATTACAGCCGTAGCTTCCGTATCTCAGGCGTTACTGTGTGGCAAAGCCGGTGCCGATGTGGTGGCCATTTTCAATGGACCACTGGACGAGACAAGTGATGCACGGGTGAACCTGGTAGCTCCGGTGAAAAAAATCTACACCAATTACGGATACAAGACCAAGATTCTATCCTGTGGCCGTTTTTCACGGGGAGTGGGCGAATTTGCGGCGGCAGGTACTGACATGTGCACCATGAAAAAAGAATATCATAAGCTGTTATATGAACATCCCTATACGGATAAAAGAATGTTGGGTTTCCTTAATGACTGGCAAGATACCTTTGGTGACCAGAAATGGCCCGAGGCGCAAAAAAACTAAATGACAAAAAAGGAGGAAAATGAAATCTTTAGAACTTTTCAATCTTTCTGGCAAGGTGGCTATTGTGACTGGAGCGGCAAGAGGTCTCGGCAAACAGATGGCGTTGGCGCTAGCAGAAGCTGGAGCGGATGTCTGTATCTGTGATATTTTGGAGAAAGAGGGACAGGAAGCAGGGAAGCAGATCGAGGCAAGAGGACGTCGCTCGTTTTTTCAAAAGATAGACGTGACTCAATCCGGGCAGATCGATACATTCGTGCAGGAGGTGATCGGGCAATTTGGTAAGATAAATATTCTGGTGAACAATGCCGGTCCGTTATCCGAGGGCTGCGCCATTGAGGAAGTGGATAATGCATTATGGCAGAACATCATAGAAACGGGCTTATCGAGCATGTTTTATTTTTCCAGGTCCGTGGGTAAAAAAATGATTGCCCGGGATGAAGGTGGCTGTATTATCAATCTCTCTTCCATATCAGGTTTGATTATCAGCAAGATATTTCCTCGGCATAACGTAGCCTATGGTGTTGCTAAAGCCGGAGTTGCTCATTTGACACGGGGACTAGCATCGGAATGGGCCCAATATAACATCAGGGTGAATGCTATTGCCCCCGGTTATATGTTGACTCCGAGCACGCAACCAAGCCGTAAGTATCCGGAGATTGTGGGAAAATTAACCGAGATGACACCCATGAAACGTTATGGCCGAGAAGATGAGTTAAACGGAATCGTGATTTTTTTGGCATCAGAAGCCTCGTCGTTTATGACAGGAAGTATATTGGTGATAGATGGGGGCAACACAGTTTGGTGATTACTGGTAAAGGATTACCGGGAATAGAGGTATAGACTTTCAAAATAGTTAAGGCGCTACAGAGTCCGTAGAGCTTTAAAGGACAATACATTATGGCAAAAGTTGTGATTACTGATTATACATTTGACGATTTAAATATTGAGAAAAGTATTTTAGAGCCGTTGGGCTGTGAAGTTGTTGGTCAAAAGAAATACCAGAGTGAACAAGAATTGATTAACCTGGTGGTCGATGCAGATTATGTCATAACGCAATTTGCGCCGGTAACCGAAAAGGTTATTGAATCCATGCGGAAAAGCCAGATCATTGTTCGTTACGGCATTGGCGTTGATAACGTTGATCTTGATGCCGCCGCGGCAAAGGACATCCCAGTTTGCAACGTTCCCGACTTTTGCATTGATGAGGTAGCCGACCATACTCTGGCTATGATTTTGGCCTTGACCAGAAAAATAGTACCGAACTGGGATATCATTAGAAAGGGCCAATGGAAGCTGGCTGTTGCGTTAGATCAGATGTGTGCATTGAGGAAAATGAGAGTAGGGTTGGTAGCTTACGGAAAAATAGGCAGAGAAGTTGCAGCACGTCTTAGAGTTTTTAAATGCAAAGTAATGGTGTTTGATCCAATAGTCGATTCTACTGTAATTGAGCAGGACGGCTTTATTCCAGCCACGATTGATGAAATCTTTGCCAACAGTGATTTGATTTCTCTGCACTGTCCCAGCAACGCCCAAACCAGATATATGATCAATGCCGATACTATCAATAAAATGAAAAAAGGCGTTATGCTGGTGAATACTTCCCGCGGAACTTTGGTTAAGACCGGCGATTTGATTGCGGCACTAAAGAGTGGACAAATCAGCGCTGCAGCTTTGGATGTAGTTGATCCGGAACCCATTAATACAGATAGTCCACTTCTTAAAATGAGTAATGTAATTATTAGTAGCCACATTGCCTCAGCAAGTGTTAACGCTGTTGATAGCCTGCGGAAAAGCGTTGCTAATGCAGTAACTTGTGCCATTCGCGGTGAGAAATTAGCTAATGTGGTTAATGGAGTTCAAAGGTAAGAATCATCTGCGAAACAGTTCAGAGGATAATAATTCTAGATAAAAAAGCAGTTTTCTTCGGTGAGTTTCTGATGCGACTGGGAACCAGGCGATACGAGCGTTTTGTTCAGGCTAAAGAATTTGAAGTGGGATATACCGGGGCAGAAGCAAATGTGGCTATTTCGCTGACTAATTACGGAATAGAGTGCTACGTTATCTCCAGCGTTCCGGATACTGAGATTGGTCAGTCCTGCATAAATCATTTTTGGCGATTTAGTGTTAATACTGAGTATATTAAGCGGGGTGGTAGGCGTTTGGGTACATTTTACCTTGAGAGCGGTGCCTCACAGAGACCTTCCAAGGTCATATATGATCGGGCCGGTAGCTCGATAACGGAGCTGCAAGTAGGTGATATGAAATGGGATGGGATATTCAAAGGCAAGGACTGGTTTCATTTTTCGGGCACCGTTCCCGTACTGGCCGATAATGTAGCTGAGGTGGTGAAGGAAGCCTGTGTCGCTGCTAGGAAGCACGGCTTGACCATAAGCTGTGATTCAAACTACCGGACAAGACTGTGGTCGCCGGAAAAGGCTCAATCGGTCATGACCGAACTGATGAATTTCGTGATATCAAATAGTCTTTAGAGGTGTTTTTATGATTGCTAGGAAAAAGATGCAAGGCAAGCGGGTAATCGTTACCGGCTCGGGAACTGGTATTGGTAAAGAAATTGCTTTGGAATTTGCCCGAGAAGGAGCCAATGTGGCTTTTCATTACAGCCGCAGTGCCAATGGTGCCAAGGCTGCAGTTCGTGAGGCTCGCCAACTGGGCAGTAAGGCGGGAATTTTCAAGGCCGATTTTAACAATCTTGATGATGTTCTCAACCTTGCCAAGTGGGCAATCGATTTTCTAGAAAATATTGATATCCTTGTTAACAACGCTGGTATCACTTTTAACAAACCATTTCTTAAGGTCACGCCAGAGCAGTTTATCAAACTCTATAATGTGAACATTCGCGCCCAGTTTTTTCTTACTCAGCGGGTGGTGAAAAATATGCTTGAGCACCGTGGTGGGGTGATCTGCAATATATCATCGATACATGGTTTGCAGGGTGCGCCTGAACACGCGGTATATGCTGGAACCAAAGGTGCAATTATTGCCTACACTCGCGCCTTGGCTGTCGAATTAGCCCATAAGGGCGTTCGGGTCAACGCCATTGCTCCCGGATGGGTCACCGTTGAAAGCTATTACAAGGATATTCCCGGTTTTAATGAAGAACAAGCGAAAGAAGATGCTAAAAACAAGGTGCCATTGGGACGGGCGGGTAAACCCATTGATATTGCCAAACTGGTTGTTTTTTTGTGCTCGGATGAAGCAGAGTATATTGTAGGTCAAACAATTGTTGCTGATGGAGGAACTACTTCTCTGATGTCTCTTATCTCCGACTTTCGTCATGAATCTGAAGTGAGGTTTGGCAAGCGGTATGTATAGGGGGATAGGAATTATTTGTATGTTCACAATGTTGTTCCTGCAGATGCTTATGTTTTTCGTGTAGCCGGGGTGATAAGAAGGGCATTAAATTTAGAAAGGAAGAAGCTGCTGTTCTGGCTAGCAAATGTCAAGCCAAAGTGGCTACTGCCTGCCATTTCTGGCTCTTTACCGAACACGGAGGGAAAGATATAGGCAGTTGTAATATTTTACCTAAGCTGTTTCCCGGGTTAAGACGAAAAAAGGAGATGATAGTTATGCTTACTTTTAATGTGTTTTATACCGGCGATTACCTAGATGAAACAGGCAAGATAGCTTATGGTAACATTGGCTTGGACCTGCTGGAAAAGGTACCATACATAAAACATAGCTTTCTGGTGGATCAGAAGCCTTCTCCGGGTCAAAAAGATTATTGGGATCGACTGTATTCTCTCCAGGTCAAACCAGAGCACATTGCTAAAGCCAATGGACTGGTAATATTCCGGCCTTGGGTGAAGGCCTCGGTTTTCTCTCGGGGAGCCGATAACCTCGTTGTCATTGGACGTGCAGGTGCGGGCTATGATAAGATTGATATTGATGCTTGTACCGAAAATGATGTGGCGGTGTTTAACTCGCCTGATACACTTACACATTCTACAGCTTCTGCAG
>SDBS01005419.1_pt1 | contig 12435 bp, 9 predicted proteins | sample 2277091 | NCBI WGS metagenome assembly SDBS01 (sample SAMN10404972, study PRJNA504765) | marine sediment metagenome | isolation source: marine sediment core GS10_PC15, 163 cmbsf | place: Arctic Ocean: Southern Knipovich Ridge | collected 2010 | reverse complement strand
GCCTCTATCTCTTCGGCGGTATCTCGTATCTCTGTTTTCCGAGGCCTATGCAATCGATAGTTTTTCATTCTGGGATCGTTATGTATCCTTTCGTAAACATCGGTTGCCAGGATAGGATCTAAGCTGAAGATATGTATCCAGTCCGCTTTTTTAGAGTGACTTAATATGTCCTGTCTCGTGTCCTGGATATGGTACTTGCCACCCAACGTCTTCGATCTCCCATTACTTTACATTTTCAATTTTGTTCGAACCGGCATAAAACGACGCCTTTAACATAAAAGCCGGCCCATAAAAAAAGGGAGACATGGGCGGTTCACTAAGCTTTTCTTTACCCCGTCTCCCTGTTGCTTTGTGCCAGAAGTCTGCTTATTGCAGCAGGACTATACATCTGCACTCGCAACAAGTATATTTTAAAGAACATAGCAACATAAATCAATCAAATTCCGGCTTTAATTAATCGAAGTTTTTGCCGTAATGGGCTTGGCCATCCTGTGGATTGCTCAAATCCGCCGAATGAATTTTACCGGGGAGCTTCTCCCTAAGGGACGCCTTACGGTGGAGAACCGGATTGAAAGCTTGAATTACCGGAAAAAGCCTGATATTCTCCTGCAAATCATGCTCCGCGGCGTGGCTGGGCAGATATGAAAGGTAAATTCAAATTTACTCAATCGATTGAAAGGATCCGGCAGTGTCAAAAACCGACCAGTTAACTTTGCCGTCAGAGCGCATAGTCTCGATCGATGCGCTCCGGGGATTTGACATGTTCTGGATTATCGGGGGCGGCACGGCTCTTGGCAGCCTGGCCGACGTATGGAAGCACCCGGTAACCGAGGCAATTCACAAGCAGCTCGAGCACGTCGAATGGCAGGGCTTTCGTTTTGAGGATTTGATATTTCCACTGTTTCTGTTCATCATGGGGGTTGTGCTGCCATTCTCGATTTCCCACCGGCGAGAGCGTGGGCAAAGCCTGTCAGTGCTCTACCTGCACATCCTGAAGCGAAGTGTCGTGCTAATATTGCTCGGTTTGATATTCAACAATTTGCTGAACTTCGAGTTCTCCGAAATGCGCTGGCCGGGCGTGCTGCAGCGAATCGGATTATGTTATTTCTTCGCCGCAATTATCGTCCTCAATACAAAATGGCGGACCCAGGCGATATTTATCGCTGCGATCCTGCTCTTGTACTGGCTTGCCGCGGCATTGATTCCCGTGCCGGGCTTTGGCGCAGGCGTAATGACGGCCGAGGGTTGTCTGTCTTCGTATATTGACCAGCAGTTAATTCCGGGGAAACTTTACTATGGCTACGGCGATAATGAGGGTCTCATCTCCACTCTCCCGGCGATTTGTACCGTCTTGATGGGCTCGCTGGCCGGGCACTGGCTCCGCTCCAACCGGCCCGGCTCACGAAAGGCTGTCGGCCTGACAGTAGCGGGACTTGCATGTGTCGTAATTGGCTATTTATGGGGATTCAAATTTCCGATCATAAAGATTATCTGGACAAGTTCATACACTCTGTTTTCGGGCGGCTTCTGCCTGATGCTGCTGGCCTTGTTCTATTGGATAATCGACGTCAAGGGATACTGCAAGTGGGCTTTCTTCTTTGTCGTGATAGGCGTCAATCCCATAACGATATACTTCCTGCAAAGATTCGTGGACTTCGGTGGAATTGCAGAGTTCTTCCTTTCGGGTCTTGTTGCACACGCAGGGCTGGTTGCGCCGCTGATTCTTCCTGTTGGTGTTCTGGCAATCAAGTGGCTGCTCCTGTGGTTTTTATACCGGCACAAAATATTCTTTAAGGTCTAAAATAAATGCCGGGACATGGAGCAGGCCGCCGAGCGGCTCTGTGGTTTTTACTCATCCGACGAAACAGCAGGAACGATTGTATCGGTGAATTGCCTCAGTTGTCCGGACTGCTCGATACTGCCTCCGACGCCCGGCAGGTCGAATTTGACTGTCGTTGCGCCAACAGAAACGACAATATCCTGTGCCCGGCCCCGGCGAATTAAAGTCGCCTCCTCCACAGAGGCAATATCGCTGCCGGCAGCCGTCAAAACGTGCAGGAAATAATCGCAAATTCTCGGCTCGGAAGGTGATATCTCGATCCGGCACTCGGGAGCAGGGCCGGTATCACGTAAGGGCGGATAGTCACGCCCCCCGTAGCTGTAAAGTTCCGGGCCGGATACGAGCCTGACCTGAGGCTGTTCCGGCAGCAGCGTCTGGACAAACAGCCGGCCGTTGCCGTTTGTAATGACCAGATGTGTGTTCGTCTGAGTGGGGACCTTCATCGCCTGCAGCAGCCAGGTCTTTTTGAAACCTGCGTCCCTGGAGCAGACCCGGTCGAGGATGACGAATGTGTCCGGCCGGATAAAGATAATCTGCCTCGTGAAAGAGTCCATTTTGTCGCTGGAATAGGCCCGCGTGCAGTCGCTTGCGATATATAAATAAGCCCCCTGGTCTTCGAACGCAAGAATATCCGCGATGTCGTACAAGTCGCGTCCTTCGTGCCATTGGGCAGGGTCGGTGACGGCCCCGTTATGGTGAGGCCAATCGTGCGACTGCCCCCCATCGTTGCCGGTGACATTCCCGGCGCGGATGCCGGGCCATTTCTCCGCCGGGTCATAGAGCTGGATCGTGCTGTGTGCGATTGTGCGCAGGTGGTAATTGACGTCATGGCTCGATCCGAACGAATCATAGTGGCCGCCGTCGCCGGCCAGTTCTTCGTATTTATAAATTAGAAAATGTCCCACGTCCAGATGCTGATGGGCAGTGAACCGGTCGCCGCACTTGAAAAAGAAATACGTCGCATCATCGTCCCATGAGCTGCGAGCATAGACATAGCCCGGCCCGGGACTGATATGGGACAGCTTAAAATCTTCCAGGCTGCCCTTCTCAATGTTCGTATCGCGCCAGAGAAAATCCTTATACGCATAGATGCCGACGCTCGAACGCGGCGTCTGTTCGTTGAATGCGTGCACCACCTGATGATCCGGATCGTCGGCAAAGCGGCTGACGAGAATCCGCCGGGACGACAGGGTCTTGTCACGGTCCCCACCAAAGACGCGCCCGCCGCCGTCGCCCATAGGGATTGATCTTCGAGAGTTGTACGTACTTATACCCGGATAAGCTTCGAACATGCAGGCCACAGCGCGGTCCTCGAAGAACTTCGGCGCCTCGGCGTAGTGGTCGACACCCTCGCAGCGCCGAGCGACCTCGCAGAAGAACAGCCATTCATAGAGCCAGTAGTTGATATAGTAGCCCTCAGCCCAGCCGCCTCCGTCGCCGGCCAGATCGAGAGCCGGAGCCGCCCGCGTGCGCCAGTCGATTTCCAGGCCATCGAGAATGGCTGCCGCGCGGTCATTTTCATAATACGCAGCATAACAAGCAAGACCGATGCCCCAGTGCTTGTAGCCGTACCAGCCGTTGTGAAAAACATGAGTCTCGGAGCGAACATTCGCATCAACAGTGGCGTTCATGTACTCGTGAAATTGCGCTCGCTGCTCCTGCGTCCAGGACTCATAACACAAATCGTAAACAATCGCGCATCGCGCCAGGTCGTGCGCAAAGGTAACGTGTCCCTTCCTGATCGGTCCGGTGACATATTTCATCGCCAACTGTACAGCGTCCCTTCCGAGCTGCCCATCATTCTCGATGGCACAAACCAGCGCCATCGACATCATTTTGGCATGGTCGTCAGCATTCTGCTCGCGTGCGACAGAGACCACACGCTTGTAAGCATCGGGCCGGCTCGCCGCCAGCGACTGCAAATACTCGCGCGAGCCCAGCAGCCGAGGGTGTTCGGCCGACACGGCACGCCCTTGGCGCCCGGTGGCGGATTGAATACCGCTTAGGAGAAGAATCATACATACGATAATCCCAAACGTCCGTAGCCGATTGTATTTAATCTTACTGACAATCATTTAATCGATTCCTTAAGCAAAAGACACTCCGATTTTCTTGCCGACGCTTCGTACGTACTCGGCGGCAAGGCGATATTCTTCTGCATTTGGTAAGTGCTCCAACATCAGCGGAATGTCGGGCCATTTGCTCAATTCTCTTAGGAACGTAGTATAATCCAGCCTGCCAAGTCCGGGGCGAACCTCGTCAAGATGTGTGGTGAGTTTCGTGTCAAGCAGAATGTCTTTGCCATGACAGCTTTTGATTTGTGGGCCGAGTTTTTCAAAGCATTCCCGGATCAATGCGCCATTTCTGAAATACCGCTGAGGACTACACACAATGTTAACCGGATCGAGATGAACGGAGAAACGCTTACGATCTATCGCCTTTAGCAATCGCACATAAGAATCAACCGAATCAGGATACGCCCACGGCATCATCTCTAATGTGAAGTGTGTGCGAGTTGGTTTGATGTCGTCTATAATAGCACGTGTGGTCTCGACTATCATCTCGAAAGTCTCCTCCGTCAGGTTATCAGGCGAAGGACCCTCCCATCGATTACTACGCGAACCACTTATATTCACACAGCACCGAGCCCCGATGCGGTCAGCCAGAGCCAATTGCCGGCGGCATTTTTCCCGGGCTTCCTTGCGGGTTTTCTCATCCGGACTTATCGGATTGCTCCACGCCCCCACCTCGGCAATGATGATGTTCGCATCTTTCGCCGCCCGTTCATAGGCTTTGACAACATCGTCGCCGGCATTAGCACCAACCGGACAATAAGCCGCGCTGTAGCCGAGCTTTTTCAGCGCTGCTACCCAGCCGGCGGGATCTTCGTATTTTTCGAACGTCGGGCCACCCAGCCGGACGGATGTTTTTTTCACCTTTGTCACTGCCTTCACAGACGATGTCGAAGCCAGCAGTGTTGCAGCGGCCAGCGATTTTTTCATCATCTCGCGTCTGGTTAGTGTTTCGTTTGTCTTCATCATTTTTCATTGCTCCTTGTATTAAAGCCTTTTTTGGCGGGATATACGATAGGCATATCGTAACAACACTGCATAAACTTTACAATCGACAATTGGTCGTTTTATACGGCTCACCAGACACAAAAAAAGACATTAGATTGCATCTTAGAGAGAAGTCAGTAGTATATTGGTGTATGGAAAACTTTAGTGGTCTTTAAGACGGTAGTATTAGGAAGTATACAGGCCTATGAGAACTTTAAATCAAACTGCTGTTATTTTATTATACTGGCCGGTGGCTTTTGTCGCGGTCAGTCATCGAACATCTTCTGGAAAACACCTATCGCCGGCGCCAAATGTGTTTCTTTACTCCTAAAGAAGCCTTGCCAAAGAGCCGATAACCATTATTATGGAAACAGATTTAGCCACATACGAAAGTGCAGTCCCAGGGACTCCTTACGGAGAACAAATGACACCAGAGCAGAACGAGCCTATCGCCGAAGATACAACCTGCATGAAGAAATGCCCATTTTGTGCCGAGCAGATTCAGGCCGAGGCAATCAAGTGCCGGTACTGCGGCGAGTTTCTCGACGGAACCGGCCGGGAAGTTCGAAAGCCTCGACCGAAAAAGTGGTACTTCGCCACCGGAACTGTTGTTCTTGCATTACTGTGCCTCGGGCCGATGGCCCTTCCGCTCGTCTGGATTAATCCCCGGTTCAAAATTTTGACCAGGGCGATTATCACCGTGATCGTTTTAGTCGTCACGATTCTTTGTATGTACCTGACGGTGTATGCCTATCAGAATCTAATCGACCAGGTCACTGCCTTAGGGATGTGAAACATTTCTTTTAATCGAGTTCTCGCCGGAGCCGTTGCGGAGTTTCAATCGTCGGACTTAAAGCCAAAAGCGCGGACCGGATTCGTCTGTGTAATCATTCGAATTGTCGCATCGTCCACGCCAGCGTCTTTTAGCTTCGGGATGAAAGTGTCGATCAGGTAGGTATAGGGCTTTTGCGTTCCGCCGTTCACCTCGCCGGGCCGGTACCATCCGGCATCGTGTGAGAGCAGGATGCGGTCGCCGTGGCCGGCGGCAAGCAGGTTTTTAATGGCGGCGATGTACGTCGAGTCCTGGCCCGGATTCCAGCCCACCGAATCGAATTCAATATACGCCCCACGGGCAGCCAACTGCAATTGCAGGTTGCGATTGCTCTCGTTCTGGGCATGCACCCAGATGAACCTTATCGCCGGATCGATGGATTCGAGGATATCGACCTGCCTTACGGCGTTACTTCCTGTCGGCGTGTGGCTGGCAATCGCGACACCGGTTTCGCTCGCTGCACGGCCGGCCGCTCGAAGGATTTTTTCTAACAGAGCGTTCATTGGGCCGCTGTCGGTCGCTATCTTGATAAAGCCAGCCTTAATTCCCGTTCCCTCGATGCCATCGTGAATCTCGCTAACGAAAAGCGTTGTCAATTCATCCTCAGTCATGTTGCGATGCTCAGGCGGCGCGAAATTAGCCCGGCCGTAAACACCCGTCGGCACCACAACGGGCAATCCCGAAGCCTCGGCAACCTGAGCGATAATAGAGACGTTTCGCCCCACACCGATACTGCTGCACTCGAACATAACACCGACACCTTGTTCACGGGCATCGGCAAGCAGAGGCGCCATGACACGCACGACATCCGCAGCATCCGCCTGGCCGTAACCGGGCGTTGTCGGCCCCCGAAGATCGGTAAAGATATGCTCATGCGGCAGCACAATGCCAAGCCCTTTAGCAAGAACCGGCCCCTGAGTCGTCTCGAACCACCATGAGTAACCGGGCGACTTGCTGGCCTCTGCCGTGCCGCCATAGGCGCCCATATTGATTCTGCCGCCGTTAGGATCCGGCTCATCGCCAACCGGACTATTCGGATCACCTGCATCAATACATGGACTCGTGAGGTTATCTGTAATCCAACTCTCGCTGACAGAATCCCACCGCCCCGTCTCGGATTTCAAATGATAGTCGCCGTCGATCCAAACAGACGAGTTCGGATTACGAGGACTTGGCTGAGTCCAGTATCCCGCCTGTACAAAATCCGGATCTACATTAATATTGCCCTCACCCCAAACCACGGCATTGCATGGATCATCAATGGAACTGGCGCCTCCCAACAAATCGGTATAATCGATTATTATCTGTGAGCCATCGGGATTGTATATTTCGCTGCCGTCATTATCGATGATACAATTCGATATGATAGTAATATCCAGGTCTTCCCTATCGTGCGACTTGCAGTGAAGTGTTCGTCCGAAGGGAGCAGAATTACCTCTGAAGGTACAGTTGTTCAACGTAAGAATGAACTCAAGAAGCAGCGGGTCACCCCGAAAACTTGATACTTCGCCACCTCTAGCATATACAGAGGCCCCACTGTCAAAAGCCGAATTACCTGAGAAAATGCAGTGGTCAAAATTCGTGATGCTTACCCAAGTTGATATAACCCCACCTCTGCCATATACAGCTTGATTCTTACGAAATATGCAATGCTCGATATCGAGTGTCGAAAGAGACTGGTGTAATGCTCCGCCAGATGAAGCTCGATTGCGGATAAAAGTGCACCCAGTCAGAAGGATTCTTTCGTATGTTCTTGCTGTTAGCGGCAACATACCTGTTTGCCCGAAGTGTGCAGCACCACCGGAACTCGCAATATTGTCGATAAATATGCAGCCAATGATCTTCGAACCAGGTTCGTGCGAGGATCTACTGCAAAGACCTCCCCCGGATCCAACATCAGCAACACGTAGTGCACTTGCCACATTTCGTGCAAAAGTGCAGTTCTCCAGATAAAGACGACCTCTATTGCAGTACAATCCGCCACCATCTCTAGCCCAGTTGTCTTCGAAGGTACACCGAATAACACGTGGATTACCACTATAGATGTATATACCACCACCTTTAGTAGCCCCGATGTTGTCATTAAAGCTGCAATCCATGACTATAGGATCAGATCCCAAACAGAGCATCCCCGTTGCAGCATTTGAGGTAAATACACATTTGCTCACGGTGATATTGGCATAGCTACCAACGTATAATCCTGCACCTATGAAATCATGATCTTCCGGATAGTAAAAGTATGCTCCAGTGATAACGACCCCTTCAAGTATTGTATTTGGACTCGTATCTGTAGCAGTTACAACACGAATACAGTTATCAATTCTACTTGGGTCATCGAAGAGGAAATGGGGATCGTCTATAGGCACATCATTATCTGCCAAATCACCATTAAGTATCGTCTTATACAATTCAAAGTCACAAGCATTGGGATCAGTATGACCAAAGCCGGCATATCCACCTTTGAGTTTTACGTCATTGATAAGCTGGAATGTAGCCTTGCGTTCGCCAGCCGTCTGATTCGCTCCCTGATCCGGCTTATAAATGCCCTGTGCTACAAGAATTTCGATCAGCTTTTCGGCAGAATTTACATCAGCCAGAGCATCCTGCAGGAAACTGTACGCATTTTCCCAGCTTGTGCCGTCATTAGCCCCGGCGGCATTGTCGTCAACGTAGATGACCTTGCTATAGGCAAGCGAACACAGCAACGCTCCGATTAGAAATAAGAGCACCGCCTGAAATGTTCGTGAGTATCTGGCCTCAAACATTGTCCGACCTCCGCCCCCCATTTTTTCGGATAAAAGGACTCTCACTCGGATTATATCACTGATATGTAGTATAACAGATTGCGCTTGCCGCTGTCAAGCTTAGATCTGACTTTCCATACTTAGCTCAAAGGCGTGCACCTGGTCATAATCTTTTCCCATAGCCAGATTGATGCCGCCCGTGCTCAGATTATATACTACCGACCAGGTCGTGCTATCCTGCGACGTACCTTGCAGAATGTTCATCGCCTGGTCATTGGTTATGTCCCCCTGCTCTTTGGCCAGTGACTCGGACGCTTTGTTGTATCTCCAGCAGTCGGGCTGCTGCGGTTCGGAGAACAAATAGTTCGTAGAGACCTGCCAGTTTTTTTCTTTGCGAACGATAGAGATTCCGCTATCCAAGTATTCCACAATGGCGGATTTGCCTGACACGTCGGCGATGTGAAAATGAACGCTGACGTTTGCGAAATCAATATTGTACTGCCGGATCAGACTCAGGGCCTCGTCAACATCCTTAGCATGATCGAGTACGAGGCGCACTATCTGGCTATTGAGCAGTGTTGGCTTATTGGGGTCCTTTGGAAATTTTCTGCGAGGTACGGCGTTTTGTGCGATGGCAACGCCGCACTCGTTCATTCCGTCGATGGTCGCATACGGTGCGCCCAGAAGAATAAATCGTTTGGACCAGGGAATTTCCTGCATTCCCTCAAGCCCCAGGTAATATAAATCCACCATAGACACAGAAGCGTATCCATTCGGAGGATCGGTATACAATAGTAAGGACGCCCGGTGCTTCCAATCGAAGTTCCTGCCGAACACCGCCTCGCCATCGGGATTCAGTGCCGCCAGAGACGTGCATGCATCCGGATTCGCCGCCTTGTAGAGTTTTTGGTAAACACTCCAGTCAGTGCCCTCCTCAGCAAAGAGGTCGAAGAAGTATCCGCCGCGATACTTCATAACATACAGCGGAAAATCGTCCACCTTCTCCAGAGACGCCATAGTTCTAAAAGGGGCGTATAACAGAGCAGCCAGGGCGACTATTACCACCGCTAACAAGAGCAACAGAATCTTCAGAGCCTTCTTTATATACTTATGTCGCTTTGTTTTTTCCGGTTTTGCTTTTTCTTCAAGTGTTTTCTGCTGCATCTTTTGTACCTCACAAATTACAGTTTTATCCGATCGATAATGGAGATTTATTTCCAGCTGAAATTATGTCCGCAATTGCCTGAAAAGGTAAGAGAAAAATGTATAAGAGCATAAGAATATACATAGCCGGCATGAATTCTTGAATTTGCAGGGGATATGGTTATGATACATCATAGTCGATTAACCACCGAAGATATTTGGATTTTACGGAATTAGCTATGAAACAGAACGCCTCAAATTCAAAAGTGTTACATCTCGGTATTCTTATTTTCTTAGTCTGCCTTGGGATTTGCCGGGCGAATGAAAAGGCCTCGCTGATTATTTATGCCGGCGAAAAATCTCCGCATCCCATACCCCGCAACATTACCGGGAAATTCTGCGAGCATCTTTATTTCAATATCACGAACGGCATGGATGCCCAAATCCTCCGGAATCCGACCTTTTCAGACTACCCGTTCAGGACAAGTCAAATGTCGCCGGATGGCGTAGCTACGTTTCATTATGACCGCAAGCAAATCGAGAACAACATCCGAAACAGTGCCGGACGCTGGGGCTGGCCGGACTCCGAAATCGATGCACTCGTTAAATCTCGCCATGAGGCGATGGCCTGTTTCTGGACAAAACTCGGCCCCGCCGAAGCCAGCCCGGATACGGGACCTAATGGAGGACGCGCACAACGCGTTCGTGCTCATGCGGCGGGTCAGGGCATCGCACAATGGACCTGGCTGCCTCTGCATCGAATCAGGCAGTACGAATTCGAACTGTGGGTTCGTTCGCCGGACCTCGACGCGATAAAGGTTACTTTTTTTGGGCCCGATGGCAAGGCGGTTTGTGCCGAGAAAACCATTTCGGGAGTCACTGCAAACTGGCAAAAGCTCGAAGGCCGTCTCAAGATTCCCGATAACCTGCCCCAGGACAAGGCTTATAAGTTTGCCGTGGTTGCAAACAAGCCCGGACAGTTCGTCATAGAACGAATTTTATTACGCCCCGCGGATCACATAAATGGCGCCGATCCGGACGTCATTCGCTTTTTACGAGAATCCCGCCTGCCGATTCTCCGCTGGCCGGGCGGCAACTTCGTAAGCAGCTATCACTGGCGGGACGGCGTCGGTCCTGTTGAGAAGCGCCCGACCCTGCCAAACTATGCCTGGGGCCAGCAGGAAAATAATTTCTTCGGCACCGATGAGTTCATAGCCTTTTGCCTGGCGGTTGGTTGTGAGCCGATGATTTGTCTCAATGCCGGCGACGGCACAGTTTTAGAAGCAGCCCAATGGCTCGAATATTGCAATGGCGGCGTCGAAACCCCAATGGGTAAGCTGCGCGCCGCAAACGGCCACCCACAGCCTTATAACGTCAGGCACTGGGAGATCGGAAACGAATTATGGGGACGATGGCAATATCACTGGACCACCGCCGAAGGTTATGTGGACCGGTATCGCCAATTTCTCAATGCCCTGCTCGAAGTCGATCCCGGTATTACCATTTATGCCTGTGGCGCACCTGTGATGTGGGGCAAGAAATGGAACGACACTCTCATCGCCGGGGCGAGCGATATATTGCGTGTCACTACCGACCATCCACTTGTCGGCGGTCAGGTCCCCGCCGATACCGATCCGCTGGATGTGTTCCGGGATTTCATGGCGGTCCCGAAAGTGCTCGAACAAAAATGGGCCGCCCTGGAAAGTGACATGAAAAACGCCGGCATAAGCAATCCCCGACTGGCGGTCACGGAGCTGCAGATGTTCGCCCGTATAGGTAAACCATCTTCGGCCGATGCTCCCAGGCAGCTCTCACATAACACGCTCGTAAGTCCGGCGACACACGCCGAGGCATTATATAATGTTCTTATTTATCACGCATCCGTTCGGCTGGCTCCGTTCGTAGAGATGGTCACTCATTCGGCCACTGTCAATCACGGCGGAGGATTGCGAAAGACCCGCGAGCGCGTTTATGCAAATCCGTGCCACTACGCACAAGCGATGTTCGCCGGTTTTGCCGACACCGTACCGGTAAAAATCGAGCTGACCTGCTCAACGCAAGCAGCTCCGCTGGTCCTGCCCGACCTTAAGAATGCAACCTCCTCCTGCTCGTATCGGACGATTGACGTCATGGCGGCAAAGTCCAGCGATGGAAACTTGCTGATCTCGGTCGTGCACAGAGGCACATCGAAGCCCATCGATCTGGAAATAATCATGAAAGATTCTGCCTTAACAACTGACGTGGAAATACAAACGCTCTCCGCCGATGTACCCTGGGCAACGAATACACTTGAAAAACCCGAAGCGATAAAACCCGTAATCACAGCAGGAAAAATTGAAAACGGCAAAATGCTGATTACCATCAAGCCATATACCGTCTTAAAAATAACAGCAGCAAGATCCCTGTGAATATCAGCAGTGAATCCCTTGTTTGTCTTGCGGATTTCTGTTTCTTATTTTTTCGGCGGACCTTCATAATTTCCGAACAACTTGACGATCTCCGGCATAAAAGCATCGAGTGTTTGATACTTGTCCCGCTGCTTTTCATATTGGCCGAGCAATTCTGAAAGCTCTTTCGTCCAGTGGAATCCGCGATTGATATGATAATTCGCACTCCGCTCCGCCTGTGGATCTACCGTAACCTTCAGTTCAGTTCGATCCTGCCGGGCTGCCACATTATTTGAATCAGATGACTCGGCACTATCAATAATAAAAGCGAACAATAGTATTACCGGCAAAGCTTTAACTAAGATTTCCCATTTACACTTCACTTAAGCACTCCTTATTTCCAGCCGATGTCTACGTCCCAAAGGTACGA
>SDBS01005418.1_pt1 | contig 12436 bp, 11 predicted proteins | sample 2277091 | NCBI WGS metagenome assembly SDBS01 (sample SAMN10404972, study PRJNA504765) | marine sediment metagenome | isolation source: marine sediment core GS10_PC15, 163 cmbsf | place: Arctic Ocean: Southern Knipovich Ridge | collected 2010 | reverse complement strand
TCCCGCCTGCCAATCACAGGAGCTCCAGGTCGTCTTGTGGGGCAGGCGTCTCGCCTGCCAATCTCGTAGGTGGAATATTCGGAGTCGGAGGAGTTCTCCTGCAGGAGCGGGTTGGAGCTACAGTAGGGGCGTCCGAAAGGGGTCTCCATGACCGATGTCTACAAACGTCTCGCAAAAAAGCTCGACAAATTGCCGCAGGGCTTTCCGGCCACCGAAAGCGGCGTCGAGCTCAAGATCCTGCGCAAGATCTTCATGCCCGAGGACGCCGCGATGGCCCTCCGCCTATAACCGATCCCTGAGACGGTCCAGAGCGTCGCCCAGCGGCTCGGGCGCCCAGATGACGAGATGCGTGCGGTTCTCGACGGCATGGCGGACCGCGGCCAGATCGGCTCGTTCAAGCTCAGGGGTCAACAGCGCTATGCCCTGATGCCCTTCGTGGTCGGGATCTTCGAGTTCCAGGTGTCGCGGATGGACCGCGAGCTGGCGGAGCTCTGTGAAGAATATTCTCCGCACCTGGCGATGACCCTCGGCGGCGCCGAACCGGCGTTTGCACGAGTCGTGCCGGTGCACCGGCGCCTCGACAGCCGCGCCACCGTGCTTGCCTACGAGGACACCCGCTCGATGATCGAGAAGGCCCGATCCTTCCGGGTCATGGACTGCATCTGCCGCGTCGAGAAGGCGCTCCAGGACAAGCCATGCTCGCACACGCTCGAGACCTGCCTTGCCTTCTCCAGGGAGGAGGACGCCTACGAAAACTCACCGGTCAGAGGCCGAACGATCACCCGCGACGAGGCACTCGCGGTCCTCGAAGCCGCCGAGAAAGAAGGCCTCGTCCACTGCACCTACAACTTCGAGCGCGACCAGATGTTCGTCTGCAACTGCTGCTCGTGTTGCTGCGGGTTTCTGCGTCTGATCACCGACTACCACACGCCCTACGGTCTAGTGCGCAGCAACTGGGAGGCCGTGATCGACGAAGAATTGTGTGCCGAGTGCGGCGTGTGCGCCAACGAGCGGTGTCCGGTGGAGGCGGTGGCGGAGACCGACGACGGGGGCTACCGGGTCATCGGCGAGCGTTGCATCGGCTGCGGAGTGTGTGTCGTCAGTTGCCCGACTGAGGCGATGCAGCTTGTGCCGCTGCCCGAAACCGAGCGGACGACCCCGCCACGGAACGTCATCGATTGGAGCGTGCAGAGAACGGCCAACCGCTCCGGCCCGCTCAAGGCGATGGCCCTCCGAGGCTGGTTGGCGTGGCGGGAAAGGCGTTTGAACGCCTGAATGTGCCGACCCTTCCCGGATGGCAGGCGAGACGCCTGCCCCACAACAGCTCCGGGTAGTCTTGTGGGGCAGGCGTCCCGCCTGCCAATCACGAGAGGTCCGGGACGTTTTGTGGTGCGGGCGTCCCGCCCGCACAATTCCGAATTCCGAATTCTGAATTCGTGCACTGCTATCCTGGTGACATCGACTCGCGAAAGGAGAGCGGCGGTGTTTCTGAACATGCTCGACAACGACGAAAAGCGTGCCTTCGCCGAGCTGGCGGAGAAAATGATCGAGGCCGACGGTCTGGTGATTGGGCGTGAGGCGGCGGCGCTCGCCGCCCTCAAGGCCGAGATGGGTATGGCCGACACGGGAAATGGTGGCCGTTCGGTGGATGAGCTTGCCGGTGTTTTCAAGGGCCGAGGCTCGAAGGTCGCGGCCCTGCTCGAGCTCATCAGCCTCGGTTACTCGGACACCAGCTTCTCAGCCGGCGAGGAGTCGCTGGTCAATGCGATTGCCGCCCAGATGGCCGTCACCCCGAACGAGCTCCACGACATCGAGACCTGGGTGCAGGAGCACTTCGGCCTGGTGCGGAGAGCTCTTATTCTGATGCGTGAGTAAAACCTGAGATGAGCGATTCTCACCTGCGATATGCACCAAGCTCTTGCGCTCTGGCCACTCGCGAAAATGCTCCGCATACCAATGGGTATGCGTCCGCTTTTCGCAAGCACCAGAACATCAAGAGATTGGCACATCTCATCCGGCAGAACCGCTCATCTTAGGTAGTGCCCTGAACTCACCGTCATTGTGGCGGTATTCCTCTCTGGAGCTGTTCGGCATGATGCCGTTTTTCTGCGTGGAGGTGTGATCGATGAACCGCGAACGCATTGCAGAGATTGACAGCTACTGGGGTGAAGCGGAAGCAGCGCTGTCCGGTCTCGGTGAGGCCGACCACGCCCTCCTCAACAGCGCCGCCGGGGCCATCGACTCGGTGTGGGACCGCAACGTTTTCGAACGTGGGGAGAGCTTTGGCGGTACCGAGATCGGTTTCGCCCGCGGTCTTTCGGCGGCGATCCTTGAGCGCCTCCTCGACGCCGACTACGCCGCCATCGTCTCGGTCGCGGGCAGCGAGATGCCGCCAAGCGGCGACGCCACTCTCGATGACGCGTTGGCGAGCGCCGGCCGCGAGGTCCTCGACACCTTTGCCGATGATCTCCTGGGACCGGTACGGGTGGGGGATCGATTCGTCTACGCGCAGCCGATGATCGTCGACAGCCCGGTGCCCATCGGCGCCGTGATCCTCGCTACCCGGGAGCCGCTGGCGCCCGCGGGCCAATTGCTTCTCGAGGGCTTCCTGCGCGAGCTCGACACCCGCCTTAGCCTCGCCGAGCAGCTGCTCAAGCTGCGCCGGCAGAGCCTCGACCTCGGCTTTGAGATCAAGAAGCTGAAGGGCGAGATCTCGGCGCCCGAGCCTGGGAAGCGGGCGCCGTATGTGCCGCTCCCGGAGGATATTGATCGGAACATGTCGGAGCTGGCGCAATCGGTGTCCTCGTTCGATCTTTTTGGCGTGCAATTGCCCGGTGAGCACTTCGAAGCGTTCTGCCGCAACTTCGCGCAGATCACCGGCACCTACCTCGAGATTCTCAACGGGGCCGATCACCTCTATCTGGACGTACCGAGCGGGATCGATGCCAAGGACGATGACAACAAGCTCGCGGCGCCATATCGCCGATTGCTCGAGATCGTGGGATCCCTGCGCGGGGCGTCGCGATTGCTCTATCACACGACGACCGAGGATCTCGGCCCCTACACCCTCGGCGGCGGTGCGCCGAGCTTCGCCGATCTCACCCGCGTCGCCAAGAAGCGCGCCGAGGACGAGATAACCGAACGGATCCTCGACATCATGAACGACCAGGGCGAGGAGGCGGAGCTGGACGCGGTCGCGGCCCGCCACCACCCGTACGAGTTTCGGGCGGCCAATATCGGCGAGGTCTTCGCGCTCCTCGCTCTCCACCAGACTCTCAAGGAAAAGATGCCTGGGAGCTTTCGGAGCCTCAGCCGACCGATCCTCGCGGCATTGCCCAATTACCAGGCTGCGAAGGCCTACCTCCTGTCGTACGACGATTTCGAGGATGTTCCGCTCAAGGGCGTGGACCGGACCCAGCTGCCGGACGCCGAAAAGCTGCTGCTCTACCGCGAGAAGGCGCCGTCCTTCGGCCTCTTGCTCTCAGCGCTTGCGCGGTAGAGGCCTGTTGGGTCGAGTCAGCCGCGAAGCGGCGGCATATCCATAGCCTGGGGCGTTAGCCCCAGGAATACGGGGCAAGAAAAAATAATCCAGCCGCGAAGCGGCGACAGACAATCAGATCATAATGGCTGCGGCTCACGCCGCAGCCTCGATCTGTCGCCCCCTTCGGGGCTCCTGAGTATTGGAAACCTCACCACCTGGGGCTCACGCCCCAGGCTATGAATCTATCGCGCCTTCGGCGCTCGAAGTAACGCCCAATCCCATGAAGGGCTCCTCTCCCGGTAGAGCTCACTCCACCTCCACCTGTGTGATGTGGCCTCGGAACTTCCAGGCGATGCGGGCGAGCAGAAAGACCGCCACTGCACCGAGGCCCGCGACGAACCCCCACCACAGACCCTGCGGCCCGAAACCGAGTCGAAATCCCAGGAGCAGGCTGGTCGGCAGGCCGATGAACCAGAAACCGAGAATGTTGACGACCAGCGGTGCCCGGGTATCGCCCGCTCCGCGCAGCGCCCCGGCCGAGACAACCTGGAGGCCGTCGAAGATCTGGAAGTAGCCGGCTATCGGGATCAACGCTGCCGCGAGCGCCACCACGCCTTCCACAGATGTATAGGCTGTGGCCAGGAGGCGTGGGGCGCCGATGAAGATCGCCGCCATCAACGACATGAAGCCGGCGCCGATGAGGAGGCTCGAGGCGGCGGCGCGGCGCGCGCCGTCGCTGTCGCCGGCGCCGATCGCCTGGCCGACGCGAACCGCCGCTGCCGAACCGACCCCGAGCGGCACCATGAAGGTCAGCGAGGCGAGATTGATGGCCACCTGGTGGGCCGCCATCTGCACCGTGCCGAACCCTCCCATCAGCAGGGCGATAACGGCGAAGGCGATGATCTCGAGCTGTACCTGGAAGCCGATCGGCGTACCGAGGCGGACCAGGTTCCACAGAGGCCCCCAGCGAAACGCCTTTCGATCCAAACGATTCAGCAGCGGTCCGAGCTCCTTGCGAGCGACCACGAAGAGGACCACGAAAAGAAGGGTCCTTGCTGCGGTCGTAGCCCACGCCGATCCGATCGGTCCCAGTTGCGGGACCGGTCCGACGCCGTAGACCAAAACCCAGTCGGCGACCAGGTTGAAGAGGTTGACGACGACGATGGTCAGGACAATCGGGCGCAACATCTCCATCGCCTGCAGCGACTGGCGGAGGACGACGAATCCGTAGAACGGCAGCAGACCGGGGATGCAGATGCGGATGTAGGCGGCGGCGACCGGTATGACCTCCGGAGGTTGGTGAAAGAAGGTCAGGATCGCCTCGCCGGGGAGCAGCAGCAGGATGCTCGGCACCATCAGACCGATCGCGATCAGAAGACCGCGCTGCACCGAGCGGCGGACCGCGACCGTGTCACCGGCGCCGACCGCCTGCGCCACCAGCGGATCGAGGGCCAGGAGCATTCCGATACCAAAGGACGAAACGGCGACGATCGCCACGTGGCCGAGGGCGACCGCCGCCAGCGCCTCCGACGACAGCCGGCCGACGACCATGGTGTCGACCACGCCGAGCAGCATCATTCCGACCTGCACCACGACTACCGGCACCGCCAGCCGCAGCATGGCCTCGAGATCGTCGCGGTGGGGTAATCGGAAGGTATGGGTCACGGTGCGGCTCCGGTCGGGGAGGATAGCAGGGTCGGAATTTCGGATTTCGGATTTCGGATTTCGGAATGTCGACCGGGCGCGCATTTCGGACCCCGGTCTGCCGGCGCGCATCATCACCTTCGAGGGCCGCCGCAAGTCGCGCGTCGAACCGGCACCGTGGTCAGAACGTTGGGGCGTTTGATTGAACCGCCAAGAACGCGAAGAACGCAAAGACGACGCAAAGACTCTTTGAAATCCCTTAAATGAAGTTCTTTGCGATCTTTGCGCCTTTGCGGTTCAAAAAAAATTGGGCCGGTGAAGTTCAGAACTCAGTGCCTAAAGCGACTCGAACCCTGGTCCGTGTTTAATGTTGATCATCAGCTCGAGCGGCGCCATCGCCGGGCAGTAGAGCGCGTCGAGCTCCGCCCTATAAGGTGCGAGGGCCTCGGTAATAGCCGGCGGGATTCCGTCCTGCCACGGGATTCGGCCCTCGTCGGCCTGCAGTGCAGTGATCTCGGTCTCGAGGGCCGCGATCTCGGCTTCGCTGCCGCCTTCTGAACGCAAGACTGCGAGCTGGTTCTTCACCATCGACAACAGCGCTTTTCGCACCCGATCGCCGTTTGCTTCAAACAGCCCCAGCTCTTCTCTTCCACCGCACCTCCACCGGAAGGAGAATCATCCCACAGTAGAGGACGCTCCGGGGAGCGGGGTATTAGCGATTGAGAGTTGAGAGTTGAGAGTTGGGAGTTGAGAGTTAGGAGTTAAGAGTGAGACGTCCAACCGGTACACACACCTCCTATCCACTTTGAAACCGACCGGGGGCGGAGCGCGTCGTTGCTCACATCCAGCATCGAGCATCGAGCATCCAGCATCTGAAGCCCAGATCGACAGTCACATTGCGCCCCGGCTGGTTGACGATGAAACCGGTTCGGTACGCGAAGGTACGAGCAGTGCTCGTGGAAGGTCGTGGTGAGCGATTCTCACCGGCACAACCCCGCAGCCGTGGTGTTGCGGAATGAATGCCTCATGCCGGCATGTTGCTGGACTCATGAACGCTTCACGAAAAAAACGCAACCACGCCGCCTGGGTAGGCCCACTCGTCGCGCTGACCGGGCTGATCACCTACTTTACGGTGGCGGTGCGTTTCCCTGACCTCAGGGACAGCGCGATCGTCAACCTGGTGCTGGTGATCGGAGGAGCGGTGATCGCCGCCTGGGGTCTCCTGCGACGACGCAACTGGAAGAGCTGGATCGGGTTCGGCGCGGCCGCATTTTTCGCATCGCTGTTGTGCGCCTATGTCTTCGTGCTCTCAAGCCAGCTGCCGCCACCGGACAACGCGGTTGCGGTCGGGGCCGCGGCGCCGCCGCTCGAGCTTCCCGACCAGACCGGCCGGGTTGTCTCACTGGAAGATTTCAGGGGCGAGCGGGTCGTGGTTGTCTTCTACCGCGGATTCTGGTGACCATTCTGCCGCTCAGAGCTGCAGGGCCTGCAGTCACGTTTAACCGATATCGAAGTCGCCGGCGCCGAGATGATCGCGGTTTCGGTCGACACCATCGAGGAGTCGGCGCGTCTCGCGAGCGGACTCGGTCTGAATTACCCGCTGCTGTCCGATGTCGAACGCAAGGCGATCAGCGCCTGGGGGGTCGTCCATAACGGTGGCAAGCCGGGTGGTGGAGCCATCGCGCGTCCGGCCACCTTCCTCGTCGAGCCCGATGGCACCATCTCCTGGCGCAGCCTGACCGACAACTACCGCGTCCGGGTGCGACCCGAACATGTGCTGGAGGCATTGCGGAGCACGCGCTAACCCGTGTTCGAACGCCGGTTCGGGTTACAGTGCGTGCGAGGAGGCCGAAATGTCCCGCGTCTGCGTCGTCGTGCTCACTGCCATCCTGATCCTGGGCACCGTACCGGCGGTGGCCGGCGTCGGCGATCCGCCGAACTTCATTCCCGAGATGACCCTGAGCTACATCGATCCGAGCACCGGTGAGCGGGTGTCTTGCAGCGACGGCTGCCGGAGATTCGAGGTTCCGGACGGGGTCGATCTCGAGCTTCGGGTCCGGGTGGTCAACGAGGGCGGCGACCCGGGCGGTGACGGCGTGTCGTGGGACCTGTGGTTCGATCAGCGCAGGTACCCATTTCCGGGGATCGACATCGCAGCCTGCCACGACCCGGTGGAGAATCGCCTCGACACCGAATGTTGGCATTCCCTGATCAACAGGGTGGACTGGGACTCATGGGATAGCCTGACCGCCGACCGGGTCTGCGTTCCCGAACATGCGGGCGATTGCGACGATGTCACCGTCCGGGTGCGGATGGAGGCGGACCACGAGGGCTCGCGCGGCCGCGGCGTGTACTCCTTCGCGGTGTGGGTCGACCGGTTCCGTGTCCACGCCGAGGAAAACGAGTTCGACAACTTCGTAGGCCCGGTGCGGGTCAAGACATTGCCCGCGTCCGCGTCCGTGCCCGCGTCCGGGCCTGACGCGCGGGTCGAGAGTGGCGTTGTCACTCCATCGTCGCCCAAACCCTACTCTGTTCGGATCGTTTCAGAAGAGAAGGAGATCGGCTTCACCCTGAGCTCTCCGCGGTCTCGCGCCGTCATCGAGTTCGAACCACTGTACGCGGGGAAGGTGACGGTCGAGGTCACGCCATCGGTGGTGAATGAGGCCCTCCACGTCGAGATCCGAAAGGTGTCCACCGGAGAAATTCTCGCCGAGGTCGATGGCAAGGGAAACCTCCGGCTGGAGGGCGGGATCGGTACCGCCACCCTCAAGGACGACCGCCGGATCGAGGCGGTCCTCAGCCTGGCCCAGGGATCGAGGGGCTCGCGGGGGACGTTCAGCGTCAGCTATCCGGCGCGGGCGATGTACCGCCGGACGGAGTAATGCCTCCACCCACGACCGTTTCGGCGTCCTTGTAGGGGCGTTCCCGCCCGCACCACAAGACGGTCAGGATCTGTCCCCCCGCCTGGGCGGTGGAAACTCCGACTGGTTGCTGGTGTAAAATGTGGGGGAGATCGAATTGATGAAGAATGCTGTTCATTTCCACGCCATTCTCGGCGTTACCATGCTGGTGTTTGCGGCCTCTCCCGTAGGTTCGGCCGAAGTGGAGGGTCTCGCCGAGCAACCGCCGGCGAGGCCGTCGATTTCCGCCGCCAGAGTTCTTGAGACTCTCGGCCCGGGGCCTCTCGCCCCGCATCGAGAAGCGATCGAGCGCCCTCGCGTCAAGGCGACAAACCTCCAGGATGCCATAGATCTCTGCGTCGAGAGCGACATGGAGTGGTTCGATGCACCCGGGGCGGCGGTGGCGGTGATTTTGGACGGCGAGTTGCTCTACGAGAGGGGATACGGTGAGAAGCTGAGAGGTTCGAACGATCTTGTCGATCCCGACACCATCTTCCGCATCGGTCCGATCACCCATCAGATGACGGCGGCCGTGGTGATGCAGCAAGTGGATCTGGGCAGGGTCGCGTTGACCGACCCGATCACTGATCTGATCCCGGAGCTCGAGGTCTCCGGCCGCTGGCCCGCCGAACGCATCACGGTGTGGCACACCCTCACGCACACCACGGGCTTTCCCGATGATCTGGACAGCGGGAATATCCAGAACGACGATGCCCTCTCGCTGTGGGCTGCGCGGCAGGGGAACGTCAAGCTGTTCGCCTCGCCGGGCTCCTTCTGGAACTATTCGAACCCGAACTTCATGCTCGCCGGGTTGATTGCGGAGCGTGCCGGCGGGACGCCATACCGCCAGCTCTTCAAACAGAGTCTGTGGGAACCGGCCGGGATGGACTCGACGACCTTCGATCCCGCCGAGGTCCGCGAGTCCGGCAACTTCGCCTATGGACACTGCTGGATGTGCTCCCTCGGTGGGGAGGTCATCGTGCCGCCCGAAGAAAACGATCTCTGGGACGTCGGGCCCGCGGGCATGGCGTTTTCGACGGTCGGCGATCTGGCGAGGTGGGCGCTGTTGCTGATGGATGGCGGCGGCGGGGTATTGTCGCCGTGGTCTGCGTCGACCATGCAGGATAAGCACCAGTGGACCCACCTCACCCCCGACCACTTCATGGGTTTCGGCATCATGAGCGAGGACTACCGAGGCCTCGACCTTCGGTTGCACCCGGGCACTATCACAGGATTCGGCGCCTACCTCCTGTGGGTTCCTGAACGGCGTTTCGCGGTGGCGCTGCTCGCCAATCAGACGTCGACGCTGACGGTCGCCGCTCAGTGCATCGTCGACGCGGTGCTCGATCCGAACCCGGTCGACGAGCCGGATCTGACGACAGACCCGTCGACCTGGAAGCGATACGAGGGCGATTACCTCATGACCGAAACCGACGGCTACCAGACTGATTTTCGGGTGTACCTCGAGGACGACCGACTCATGGCCGCAATCGTGGATCCGACGGTCCCGAACGTGGTCTACCTCGCCGAGCTTGTCCAGACCTACCTTGACACCTTTCTCTTGGACTTGAACGCGGACGGCAGGCCGGACGCGGACTTCACGTTCTGCTCCCGCAGGGGCGAGCCCGGCTTCATGATGTGGATGCGAAACCGACGCGGGGTGGGCGAACGCCAGCTCACCCCGCGCACCGCCGGCCGCGCGGTGACACCGTAATCCGCCTCCGTCTCCGTGCCCGGATTGAGTTGACAGATCGCGACAAGATTCGCGAGAAAGGTGCACCGAGAGGGAGGGGATAAACCCCTCCCCTACAACGAAAACCGTAGGGGCGGGGTTTATCCCCGCCCGCATGTCTCCGAGTTCTGCAAAAGGCTCAGGCGCCACGTAGCCGAGACGGCTGCACACCAGTGTCGGCTGCCTTTTACAATCGAAGTGGATCGGTAACAATAGGCCGTTCGGAAACGTATTTCAGGGTGTAACGCGCGGTCGAACAGGCAAGACTGCGCAATTCTGTTGGGAGACCTGTGACCTGGCTGCTGAGCTTGTTTTTCCTTGCCGCCACCTGGCAGCTGCCGGCGGGTGAGGTGGCTGCGCCGACCGCGGACATCGAGCCGCCCGAGGGCTGCTCGCACGCCAAGACCGCCATCGCCCGAGCCGCCGCTGGGGCCAAGGCCCTGAGGCTGAAGAGCACCGACGACCCGCTGGCCGAGCAGACCGACGTCCTCCACTACCGGCTCGACTTCGAGGTGGTGCCCATGACCAGGTTTCTCGGCGGCAGCAATACGATGACGGTGCGGTGCCTTGAGGACGGCGTCACCGCCTTCCGCTTCTGGCTCCACTCGGCGATGTCGATCGCCTCGGTGCGGCTCGACGGGTCGAGTGCTCAGTGGAGGCGGCTCGATGGGGCGACCCTCGAGGTCGAGCTCGGCCGAAGTTTCGATGCGGACGAGGTCTTCGAGCTCGAGGTGGTCTATGAGGGAAATCCGGTCACCACCGGTCTGGCCTCGATCGTCTTCGAGACTCAAAACGGCTCGCCGGTGGTCTCGACCCTCTCCGAACCGTGGTTTTCCTACACCTGGTGGCCGGTCAAGGAGGACAGCCGCGACAAGGCCACGGGCGAGATGCTGGTGACGGTGCCCGACGAGCTGACGGTGGTGTCGAACGGGGTGCTGGTCGACGTCGATGCGCTGCTCGGTGACAGGCGCCGATTCCACTGGTCCACCGGGTATGAGATGAGCCCGTACCTCTTTGCGTTCTCGGCCACCAATTACACGACGTTCGACGACACATTCATTTTCGATCAGGGATCGATGCCGGTGGAGTTCTTCATCTACCCCGGATCGGATACCTCCGACAACCGGAACGGGTGGCTGCTTTCGGTGGACATGCTCGCCACCTTCGGCGAACTTTACGGCCTCTATCCCTTCATCGCCGAGAAGTACGCCATCTACCAGTTCCCGTGGGGCGGAGGGATGGAGCACCAGACCGCCACCGGCCAGGGCGGCCGGTCGGCGTTCTCAGAGCCTCTGACCGCGCACGAGCTCGCCCACCAGTGGTGGGGCGACATGGTGACCTGCGCCACCTGGTCGGACATCTGGCTCAACGAGGGCTTCGCCACCTACTCCGAGGCGCTGTGGTTCGAGCACAAGTCTGGCACGCCCGACGCGGAAGCGCTCCGCACCTGGATGGCGGTTCGCAGGCCGACCGAGTACGACGATACGGTTTACGTCTACGACACGTCGGACGTGCGGCGAATTTTCTCGGGCAACTACACCTACCGCAAGGGATCCTGGGTGCTCCACATGCTGCGGGGCGTGGTCGGCGACGAGACCTTCTTCGCCATCCTCGACGCCTACCGGCAGCGCTTCGAGTACCTCACCGCCGACACCGAAGACCTCCGGGCGGTGGCCGAGGATGTCTCGGGACGTGATCTGAGCTGGTTCTTCGACCAGTGGGTGTACAACGGTGGAGCGCCCGCGTACTCCTACGGCTGGCAGGAGCTCGAGATCGATGGGCAGCGCTATCTCGAGGTCTCCCTCGAACAGACCCAGGACGAGTCCCCCTTCACCATGCCGGTGACGGTCGAAACGTTGGAGCTTGGCGCAAGCCGTTCCTACACCATCTGGAACGACGCCCGGATGCAGCACTTCCTGATCCCGGTGTCGGCCGCGGTCGATACGGTCGATCTCGACCCCGATGACTGGATTTTGACTCGCTCGCTGACGGCGGGCGCCTTCCAGGAGGGACCGCCCAAGGTTGTGGCGATCGATCCCGCGCCGGGCTCGGCGCTGCGCGCCGGCGAGCCGCTGTCCGTGACGCTGACCTTTCACGAGGACGTGGTGATCAACGGGCCATACATCACCCTGCGTCGCATCGGCGGCGGCGAGCACGACCTCGAGGTGATTTACGATGCCCAGACCTTGACGGCGACCGTCACCTCGAGGCAGCCGCTCGCGGGTGGGAGCTACGAATTGGTCGTCAGTGACGACATCGTCGATGTCGCGAACGGCCTCGCCCTCGACGGCGAGATGGACGTCGATGGCACCTCGGGCCTCCTTCCGAGCGGCGACGGAAAGCCGGGAGGGGACGCCGTCATCAAGCTCGGTGTCGGCGGCAGCCGTCGCCCTGGCTCGCGCGTGCGACCCGCATAGTAAGTCGATGTGCGGGCGAGACGCCCGCATCGCATGGCAGGCGGGACGCCTACCCCACAAGGGCTCCAGGTTAGTCTTGTGGGGCAGGCGTCTCGCCTGCCGAGTTGCGCTGAATTCCAGGCGAAACCGAAACAGCCCATCGCTCGTAGAAGGAGCGATGCCTATCGGCATCTTGAGGAGGTCCCATGAAACGTGCCCTGTTTGCCCTGGTTTTTCTCTGCCTCGTCGCCGGCCTCGCCAGTGCCGGCGAACCCATCACCAT
>SDBS01005417.1_pt1 | contig 12437 bp, 8 predicted proteins | sample 2277091 | NCBI WGS metagenome assembly SDBS01 (sample SAMN10404972, study PRJNA504765) | marine sediment metagenome | isolation source: marine sediment core GS10_PC15, 163 cmbsf | place: Arctic Ocean: Southern Knipovich Ridge | collected 2010 | reverse complement strand
CGGGGACAACACGAACCTGGAGGTGGAGCTGATCACCGACATTGCGATGGAGAAGGGCTTGCGCTTCGCGATTCGCGAGGGCGGCCGGACGGTCGGCGCCGGCTCCATCACGGACATCCTGGAATAACGAACGAAATATGCGCGGTTCGAAGTGCTCCATCCCGTCGTACGTCTCGATCGCGGCGTTACGGGTTTGGTGCGTAAGATTCTCCCGCGCAGGCCAGTAGCTCAATTGGTAGAGTCCCGGTCTCCAAAACCGGTTGTTGGGGGTTCGAGTCCCTCCTGGCCTGCCAGATTCGTTCGACTGGAGTCGGCGGTATGAACTGGTGGAATCGTCTAAAAATCTTTCTCTCGGAGGTCGTGGTCGAAACCAAGAAGGTGACTTGGCCGACCAAGTCGGAGGTCATCAACACGACGACTGTGGTGGTGATCGCGTCCTTCATTTTCGGCATCTACCTCTACCTTTGTGATCTCGTATTTTTGGTGTTGAGAAACCAACTTTTCGACGCCTTCAAGGTCTTTTCGTAAGGAGCTGATCTCCATGGCCAAGCAGTGGTACATCATCCACACGTACTCGGGTTTCGAGGATCGCGTCCAGAAAACCCTTGAGCAGCGCGTCGAAGCGCTGGGCATGGAGGAGTTCTTCGGCGATGTTCAGGTCCCGACTGAGACTGTTATCGAGGTGAAGAACGGCAAGAAGCGCGAGGTTCGGCGGAAGTTCTTTCCCGGTTATGTCCTGATCGAGATGGAGATGACCGACGACGCCTGGCACCTGGTACGCAACACGCCGAAGGTGACCGGGTTCGTGGGTGCCGGCAAGAAGCCGACGCCGCTCACCGAGGAGGAGGTCGACCAGATCCTCCACCAATCGGTGGCGACCCAGGAGAAACCGCGGCCGACGGAGATGTATGAGAAGAGTGAGCGCATCAGGATCATCGACGGGCCTTTCGCCTCGTTCAACGGCGTCGTGGAAGAGGTCAACCTCGATCGATCGACGTTGAAGGTGATGGTCACGATTTTCGGTCGTGAAACTCCGGTCGAGATGGAGTTTAGCCAAGTGCAGAAGCTCGTTTGAGGAGAAGCGATGGCCAAAAAAATCATAGGGCAAATCAAGCTTCAGCTGTCCGGTGGGCAGGCCACACCGGCGCCCCCTGTGGGTCCGGCTCTGGGGCAACACGGTCTGAATATCATGGATTTCTGCAAGGCGTTCAACGCTCGCACGCAGAAAGAGCAGGGGATCATCATCCCCGTCGTCATCACGGTCTATGCGGATCGCACGTATTCCTTCATCACCAAGACCCCGCCGGCGTCGTTTCTTCTGCGTCAGGCTGCGGGCCTCGAAAAGGGCTCGGGAGAGCCGAACCGGCTCAAGGTCGGCACGGTGACCATGGCCAACGTGGAGGAGATTGCAAAGACCAAGATGCCTGACCTCAATGCGGAGTCGCTCGATGCCGCGGTCCAGATCATCCTCGGCACGGCGCGATCCATGGGTGTTGAGATCGGGGACGTGGCCGGGGTGATCGAGGTCGAGGAGCAGGAGGTGGCCGATGACTCGCAGATCTAAGAAGTACCGTGAGTCGGCCGCCAAGCTCGAACGCCGGCCCTATCCTCTCGAGGAGGCGATAGGGTTGGTGCAGAGCTCGGCCTTCGCATCGTTCGACGAAACGGTCGAGGTCGCAATGCGTCTGGGTGTCAACCCGCGTCACGCCGACCAGATGGTGCGAGGCACCGTCGTGCTTCCGCACGGTACCGGGAAAGAGCTGACTGTGCTGGCAGTGTGCGAGGGACCGGCGCAGAAAGAGGCCGAGGAGGCGGGCGCCAACTTCGTGCTCTCCGGCGACGAGGCGGTCGAGAAGATCCAGGGCGGCTGGCTCGAGGTCGATGCCATCGTGGCCACGCCGGACATGATGCGGCAGCTTTCGAAGGTCGGTCGAGTGCTCGGCCCCCGTGGATTGATGCCGAACCCCAAGTCGGGAACCGTGACCTCGGATGTGACCGCGGCGGTCACCGATATCAAGGCCGGAAAGGTCGAGTTCCGGGTCGACAAGACGGCGATCATCCACGCCCCGGTGGGCAAGGTGAGCTTTTCGCACGAAGACCTCTTGGAGAATGCGCGCAGCCTCATCGACGCCGTTCAGAAAGCAAAACCGGCGACCGCCAAAGGCCGCTATCTGCACACGGTTTACCTGTGCTCGACCATGGGGCCGGGCGTGCAGGTCGACCTGGTCAGCCTCGAAGCGAAGTAGGAGGAGGCATATGCTCACGAAAGAGCAGAAACACGAGCAGTCACTCGAGCTCCGCGACGGACTGGCGGACGTCACAACGCTTTTCCTTCTCGAGAACCAGGGCCTCAACGTCAACGATGTCAACATCCTTCGGTCGGAGGTCCGGAAGACGGAAGCGACCTACAAGGTTGTCAAGAATACAGTCGTGCGGCTGGCGGTGGAAGGGACCGAGATGGAGGGCATCACGCCGTTCTTGAACGGGCCCAAGGTCCTCGCCTACACCGCAGGCGACGGCGTGGCGCTGGCCAAGGTGCTCAAGACGTTCATCAAGGACCACCCGGAGCTGAGCTTCAAGCACGCCTACCTGGAGGGACAAATCCTCGAGGCCGAGGATGCCGAGAAGATGGCGGACATGCCGTCGCGGGACGAGCTGATTGCGCGGCTGCTGCAGATGCTGCAATCGCCGATCCGCCGCCTGGCGGTGGCGCTCAATGCGCCCGTCCAAAAATTCGCGACCGTGATCGCGCAAATTGCCGAAAAAGCCGAAGAAACTTTAGAGCCTCAGGAACCTGAGGAAGCTCCGGAAGTTCTGGAAGCTCAGGAAGCTGAGGAAACACAAGAGCCTCAGAAAGCTCAAGAGTCTGAGGAAGCTCCGAAAGCTGAGGAAGTTCAAGAACCTCAGGAAACCCCGGAAGCTCCGAATCCTGAGGAAGTTCAAGAACCTCAGGAAACGCAAGAGAAACAAGAAACTCAAGAATCCTAAGGAGGATCTGACAATGGCGCAATTAGAGAAGATGATGGATGAGATCAAGGAGATGACCGTTCTCGAGCTCAACGAGCTCGTGAAGGCCCTCGAAGATGAGTTTGGCGTTTCCGCCGCGGCTGCGGCCCCGATGATGATGGCCGGCGCGGTTCCCGGTGCCGCCGGTGGCGCCGAGCAGGCCGAGGAGCAGACCGAGTTCAACGTTTTCCTGAACTCGTTTGGTGACAAGAAGATTAACGTCATCAAGGTCGTGCGCGAGGTCACCTCTCTCGGGCTCAAGGAAGCCAAGGAGCTGGTCGAGAGTGCGCCCACCGCAGTTAAAGAGGGCGTTAACAAGGAAGAGGCGGAAGCGATCAAGAAGAAGTTCGAAGAGGCCGGCGCCCAAATGGAGATCAAGTAACGCACGACGCGCACCTTGGTTCCTGGCTGTTGAGAGCATCACCTGATGATGCGGGGAGGGTTCGTCTCTCCGTGTCTCTATCCCGGTCTTCTCGCCGGGTTTCGTAAGTAGATACCCGGCGAGAAGGCCGGGCTGATGGTCGGGAGGGAATTCCATGACCACGAGCCCCAATGGGCGGTTGAGCTTCTCCAAGCATCTGTCCACCATTCCGTTGCCGAACATGATCCAGGTGCAGAGAACCTCCTATGAGGGATTTCTGCAGATGGACCTCCTGCCGGAGGAGCGCCTTTTCGGCGGTCTCCAGTCAGTGCTTTCCTCGATCTTTCCATTCACCGATTTCCGCGAGACCTGCGAGCTGCAGTTCGTTCGCTACGAGATCGGCAACTGGACCTGCCGCTGTGGGCGCCTCGATGGGCTGCATCATCTGCGGTTGACCTGCGAGCACTGCGGCGCCAGCTTCAAGGCAGGCGATCCTCACGAGGATTCGGTGGTTTGCCCCGATTGCGGCAAGGCGAACAAGAACCGCATCGAGGTGTGCAGCGTTTGTGGTACCTCGGTGGGCCTGCGCCTGAAGTTTTCGGCCGACGAGTGCCGCGAACGCAGCATGACCTACGCGGTGCCGGTGCGTCTCACCTTCCGCCTGGTGACCTTTGATATCGAAGAGGACGGCAGCCGTCAGGTGAGAGATGTCAAGGAAGAGGAGCTTTACTTCGGAGAGATGCCTTTGATGACGGACACTGGCACCTTCATCATCAACGGGACGGAGCGCGTCATCGTCTCCCAGCTACACCGGTCGCCGGGTGTTTTCTTTACCCTCGAGGGTCTCAACGACTATCTCGCCAAGGTGGTGCCCTACCGCGGCTCCTGGATCGAGTTCGAGTACGACAACAAGCAGATCCTGTGGGTCCGCATCGACCGCAAACGGCGTCTTCCGGGTACCGTCTTCCTGCGCGCGCTGAGCCCGGAGCTGGAGACCAACTCGCAGATCCTCCGCGGTTTCCAGATCGTCTTTGACGCCCGCCTCGGCACCAAGAAGGACTCGGCGACGTTGATGCTTGACTCGAGGATCCTCGACATCGAGACCGAGCGCCAGAAGGCGCTGCGCTTCCGCAAGGTGGCGGAGCCTACATTGTTCGCCGGGCTGTCGCTCGACAAGAACATGCGCAGGCGCCTCGAAAAGGCGACGGTGGACAAACCCACCAAGGTGGCCGTGACCCGTGACGATCTATTGGGCGCGATCGTTGTCGACGACCTGGTGGACGACGAGACCGGAGAGGTCATCGTCACCGCCAACTCGAGGGTCACCGACGAGGTTCTGGCCGCTGCCGAGGAGGCGGGCATCACGACCATCAGCCTCGCCTTCCCCGACTGGGATCCGGTCGGGGAGATCCTCCACCAGACCTTGGAAAAGGACACCGCGACCTCCCAGATGGGTGCGCGGATGGAAATCTACCGCCGACAGCGCCCGGGCGATCCACCCACCGAAGAGTCGGCGACCACGCTCTTCAACGGTCTGTTCTTCGACGAGCGCAAGTACGATTTGTCCAAGGTCGGACGGTTCAAGTTCAACGCCAAGCTCGGCCTCGACAAGGATCCGGACCAGCGGACTCTCGACGTCGACGATTTCATGAACCTGGTTTCCTACCTGCTGCGCCTACACCGCGATCTTGGACGGGTCGACGACATCGACTCGCTCGCCAATCGCCGCGTGCGGACGGTGGGCGAGCTGATGGAGAATCAATTCCGCATCGGCCTCGTGCGGATGGAACGGGCGATCAAGGAGAAGATGTCGATTCACCCCGACATCGACTCGGCGATGCCGCGTGACCTCGTCAACTCGAAGCCGGTCATGGCCTCGGTGGACGAGTTCTTCGGATCGTCACAGCTCTCCCAGTTCATGGACCAGACGAACCCGTTGTCGGAGGTCACCCACAAGCGGCGCCTGTCGGCGCTCGGTCCCGGCGGTCTCTCTCGAGAACGGGCGGGCTTCGAGGTCCGCGACGTACACTCCACGCACTACGGGAGGATCTGTCCCATCGAGACCCCGGAAGGGCCGAATATCGGCCTGATCTCCTCGCTGTCGTGCTACGCCCAGCTCAACCCGATGGGCTACATCGAGTCTCCCTACAAAAAGGTGGAGAACGGGCGCGTCCTCGAGCACGTGCAGATCACCCAGGTCGGAGACGTGGGCTTCGAGCTCGGTCAGGTCGTGCGGCGCGAGGACTTCGAAAAGGCAAACGCCGCGGTCCGGCGTTCGAAGACCAAGAAGATCGAAGCCTGGGGCAAGCCGCATGCGTTCTACCTCGCCGCCTGGGAGGAGGAGAACCTCAACATTGCCCAGGCCAACGCGCGAGTCGACGACAAGGGCAACCTGGTCGACGACAAGGTGATCGCGCGATCCGGCGGCGAATTTCTGTTAATCGATCGCGACCAGGTGAACTTCATCGATGTCTCGCCGCGGCAGGTGGTGTCGGTGGCGGCCTCGCTGATTCCGTTCCTCGAGCACGACGACGCCAACCGGGCGCTGATGGGTTCGAATATGCAGCGACAGGCGGTTCCGCTTGTGCGGCCCGAGGCGCCGGTGGTAGGCACCGGAATGGAGTCGGTGGTCGCCGAAGACTCGGGCGCGGTCGTGGTCTGCCAGCGGGCCGGCGTGGTCGACAAGGTCGACTGCCAGCGCATCATCGTTCGCGTCGAGGACGAGAGCGAGGGGGAGTTTGGGGCCGACATTTACCAGATGACCAAGTTCCGGCGCTCGAACCAGAACACCTCCATCAACCAGAAGCCCCTGATCGAGGAGGGTCAGCGGGTGGTCAAGGGCCAGGTGCTGGCCGACGGACCCAACACCTCACGCGGTGAACTCGCCCTCGGACACAATGTCTTGGTCGCCTTCATGCCGTGGCGCGGCTACAACTTCGAGGACGCGATCGTCGTTTCTCAGCAGCTGGTCAAAGAAGACAAGTACACCTCGATCCACATCGAGGAGTTCGAGACCTCGGCCCGCGACACCAAGCTCGGTCCCGAGGAGATCACGCGCGACATACCGAACGTTTCCGAGTCGATCCTCGCCCACCTCGACGATGCCGGCATCATCCACGTTGGCGCTCACATTCGACAGGGATCGATCCTGGTCGGCAAGGTGACCCCGAAGGGTGAGACCCAGCTCACGCCGGAGGAAAAGCTGCTTCGCGCCATCTTCGGCGAGAAGGCCGGCGATGTCCGCGACGCGTCGCTGCGCTGCCCACCGGGCATCGAGGGTGTGGTCGTCGCCGTACAGATCTTCGCCCGCAAGGGCGTCGAAAAGGACTCTCGCCAGCTCACTATCGAGAACGAAGAGATCGAGCGCATCCGCACCAACTCGGAGGATGAGAAGCGGATCATCCTCGAGGTTCGCGACTCGAAGATCGAAACGCTGCTCACCGGCGCGATCGTGAACGAGGAGGTCGCGATCCGCAAGGGCGGCGAGGTGCTTGCCAAGAAGGGCACGAAGCTGACCGCGGAGGTGCTCGGTCGGCTCAAAATCGGGCAGATCAGATCGTTGCCGCTCAAGAAGGCGGTTTTGCTCGACAAAGCGCGTCTGATCATCCGCCAGGCGGAGTCCCAGGTCGAGGTCCTCGAACAGATCAACCAGGAGCGGATCGAGCTCCTGCGCCAGGGCGACGATCTGCCTCCCGGCGTCATCAAGCAAGTCAAGGTCTTCATCGCGATGAAGCGCAAGCTTCAGGTTGGCGACAAGATGGCCGGACGCCACGGCAACAAGGGCGTGATCTCGCGGTCGCTGGCCGAGGAGGATATGCCGTTCCTGCCCGATGGGACCCCTGTGGAGATCATTCTCAATCCACTCGGCGTGCCGTCGCGGATGAATGTCGGGCAGATCCTCGAAACCCATCTCGGTTGGGCCGGTCACGAGCTCGGCATGAGCTTCGCGACGCCGGTCTTCGAAGGCGCCAACGAGGACGAGATCCGCGAGATGCTCGAAAAGGCGGGCCTCCCCGAGGACGGGAAGAGCCTCCTTTATGACGGTGTCACCGGCGAAGCTTTCGAGCAGAGAGTGACGGTCGGATACATCTACATGCTCAAGCTAAGTCACCTGGTGGACGACAAGATCCACGCGCGGTCCATCGGTCCCTACTCACTCATCACGCAGCAGCCGCTGGGCGGCAAGGCCCAGTTCGGCGGCCAGCGCCTGGGTGAGATGGAGGTGTGGGCGCTCGAAGCGTTTGGTGCGGCGCACACCCTGCAGGAGCTTCTGACCGTCAAGTCGGACGATGTCGAGGGACGTGCCAAGGTCTACGAGGCGATCGTCAAGGGGCAGGTGCCCGAGGAACCGGGATTGCCGGAGTCATTCAACGTGTTGGTACGAGAGCTGCAAGCGCTCGGGCTCGATGTCGAGCTGCTGCAGCAGGACGACGAGTAGGGGAGGGTTGGTCCATGGAGCGTTCGAGCCTGAGCGAGGTCCGTAGCTTCTTCGAGAAGCCGAAGCCCCTCAACGATTTCAATGCCATCAGGTTGGGGCTGGCAAGCCCCGAGAAGATCCGGTCCTGGTCACACGGCGAGGTCATCAAGCCGGAGACCATCAACTACCGGACCTTCAAGCCCGAAAGAGACGGCCTTTTCTGCGCCAAGATCTTCGGCCCGGTGACCGACTGGGAGTGCCTGTGCGGAAAGTACAAGCGCATGAAGTACCGCGGCGTGGTCTGCGACAAATGCGGCGTCGAGGTCACCAAGTCCAAGGTTCGCCGCGAGCGCATGGGCCACATCGAGCTCGCCGCGCCGGTCTCCCACGTGTGGTTCTTCAAGGGTCTGCCCTCGCGCATCGGCCTGTTGTTGGACATGACCATGCGCGAGCTCGAACGGGTGCTGTACTTCGAGGCCTATGTCGTGGTTGACCCGGGGGACACGGCCCTCGAGGACCAGCAGGTGCTGACCGAGGAGGAGTACCGCCAGGCCAAGGAGGAGTACGGCGAAGCCTTCGTTGCGGGGATGGGGGCGGAGGCGGTTCGAACGCATCTCGAACGCCTCGATCTCGACGAGATGGCGGCCGAGCTGCGCATGGTCATGCGCACCGAGACCGCGATCATGCGCCGCCAGAAGGCGGCCAAGCGGCTCAAGCTGGTGGAGGCCCTCAGGCGCTCCGGCAACCGCCCTGAGTGGATGATCATGGAGGTGATCCCCGTGCTGCCGCCGGAGCTGCGGCCGCTGGTGCCGCTTGACGGCGGACGCTTCGCGACCTCTGATCTCAACGATCTCTACCGGCGGGTGATCAACCGCAACAACCGCCTCAAGAAGCTCCTCGACCTGCGCGCCCCCGAGGTTATCGTGCGCAACGAAAAACGGATGCTGCAGGAGGCGGTGGACGCGCTTTTCGACAACGGCCGCCGCGGCCGTGTCATCAAGGGTTCCAACAACCGGCCTCTCAAATCCCTGTCGGACAACCTCAAGGGCAAGCAGGGCCGTTTTCGTCAGAACCTCCTCGGCAAGCGCGTCGACTACTCTGGCCGATCGGTGATCGTGGTCGGACCGGAGCTCAAGCTGCACCAGTGTGGACTGCCGAAGAAGATGGCCCTCGAGCTCTTCAAGCCGTTTGTCTACCGGGAGCTCGAGGAGCGGGAGTTGGCGACAACCATCAAGATGGCCAAGGAGCTCGTCGAGCTCCAGACCCCCGAGGTGTGGGACGCCTTGGAAAAGGTGATCAACGAGCATCCGGTGCTCCTCAACCGCGCTCCGACTCTCCACCGCCTCGGCATCCAGGCATTCGAACCGGTGCTGGTCGAGGGCAAGGCGATCAAGATTCACCCGCTGGTCTGCGCGGCCTACAACGCGGACTTCGACGGTGATCAGATGGCGGTCCACGTGCCGCTGTCGCCCAAGGCGCAGCTCGAGGCCTACATCCTCATGATGTCGTCCCGAAACATCCTGTCGCCGGCAAGCGGGCAGCCGCTGGCGGTACCGTCGCAGGATATGGTGATCGGGATCTACTACCTGACCACCGAGAACTACAAGGCGAAGGGCGGCGGCAAGACCTTTGCCTCGGCCGAGGAGGTATTCCTGGCCTACAACGCGGGCGTGGTAGGCACCCAGGCCCCCATCCAGCTGCGGTTTTCCGGGCGTTTGATCGACCTGGTCGCCCAGGGAGGCAGCCAGGACATGCTGCATGCGGACATGATCGAGGTCGAGGACATGCTGCTCGAGACCACGGTCGGACGGGTGCTCTTCAACATGGAGCTGCCGGAGGAGATGCCGTTCATCAACGGTCAGCTGCGCAAGAAGGGGCTGCAGAACCTGGTTGCCTTCTCGATCGCGAACATGGGGCACGATCCCACCGTGATTCTGCTCGACAACCTCAAGGAGATCGGCTTCGAGTTCGCAACTCGCTCGGGGCTTTCATTGTCGAGCAGCGACATGGTGATTCCCGAGAGCAAACAGGCGCTTTTGGAAGAGGCGTACTCAGAGGTGGATCAGGTCGAAGATCAGCGCAGGAAGGGGCTCATCACCGCAGGTGAGCGCCACAACAAGATCATCGACATCTGGCACCGGGTGACCGAGGACGTGGCCAAGGAGATGTTCGCCGGCATGTCGTCGGTGGATGCGGAGTCGGGTCAGTTCAACCCGATCTTCATGATGGCGGACTCCGGCGCCCGCGGTTCTCGGGAACAGGTGCGGCAGCTCGCCGGCATGCGCGGTCTGATGGCGAAGCCGTCGGGCGAGATCATGGAGACCCCAATCACCGCTAACTTCCGTGAGGGATTGTCGGTGCTGCAGTATTTCATCTCGACCCACGGCGCGCGAAAAGGGCTCGCCGACACTGCGCTCAAAACAGCCGACTCGGGTTATCTTACCCGGCGCCTGGTGGACGTGTCGCAGGACGTGATCGTCGTCGAACACGATTGCGGCACCGAGAACGGCATCGAGGTTTCGGCCATCACCGAAGGTGGCGAAATCCTCGAGCAGCTGCGCGATCGCGTGGTCGGGCGGGTGGCGGCAGAGGACGTCTACGATCCCATCGAAGACACTCAGATCTGCCCCGTCAACACTGAGGTCACGGAAGCCGTCGCCAACCAGATCCAGGAGGCCGGTATCGAACGGGTCCGCATTCGCTCAGCGCTCACCTGTGAGACCGAGCGCGGCGTGTGCCAGCTGTGTTACGGCCGCATGCTCGCGAGCGGGCGGATGGTCGAGATCGGCGAGGCGGTGGGAATCATCGCGGCGCAGTCGATCGGCGAGCCGGGCACCCAGCTCACGATGCGTACCTTCCACTACGGCGGCACCGCGACCCGCGGCACCGAATCGTCACGCCATGTGGCAAATCACCGGGGCAAGATCAAGTTTCTCAACGTTGCCGCGGTGGTCAACAAGGACGGTGAGACGGTTGCGATCTCGCGGACCGGCAAGGTCGTGATCCTCGACGAGCGGCAGCGCGAAAAGGAGCGCTACTCGGTGGCCTACGGTTCGCACCTTCTGGTCGTAGACGGGCAGGAGGTCGAGTCCGGAACGCCGCTGATCGAGTGGGATCCCTTCACCTCGGCCATCCTGACAGCGATCGCCGGCAAGGTGAAGTTCCACGATCTGGTCGAGGGCGAGAACGTACGCGAGGAGATCGACAAGCTGACCGGCCACGCGCACAAGATCGTCATCGAACCGCTGGGCTCCGGAAAACGCATACCGACTCTCGAGATTGTCGGCAAGGGCCGTGGCAAGAACAAGGAGACCAGGCGCTACCAGCTGCCGATCGGGTCCCATCTCGCTGCGGCCGAGGGAGATGACCTGGCATCGGGCGACGTGCTCGCCAAGATCCCGCGCGAGATGTCCAAGACCAAGGACATCACCGGCGGTCTGCCGCGAGTGGTCGAGCTCTTCGAGGCGCGCAAACCCAAGGATCCGGCGGTGGTTTCGGAGATCGACGGAACGATCCGCATCACCGAACCGGTACGGGGTCAACGCCGCATCATGGTCGAGGGCGGAGGTGACGAGCACCGGGAGTACTCGATTCCGCGCTATGCCCACGTCTCCGTGCAGGAGGGCGAGTTCATCCAGGCGGGAGACTCCCTGACCGAAGGCGCCGTCAACCCGCACGATATCCTCTCGATCCTCGGTGAGACGGAGATGCAGCGACACCTGGTGGACAAGATCCAGGAGGTCTATCGTTCGCAGGGCGTGACCATCAACGACAAGCACATCGAGGTAATCGTTCGCCAGATGATGCGCTTCGTGAAGGTTGTCGATCCCGGCGACACCGACTGCCTCCTCGACCAGCAGATTCCACGCTATCTCTTCCAGCGCGAGAATGACAGGGTGATCGAGGCCGGTGGCGAGCCCGCAACCGCAACCTCGTTGCTGCTCGGAATAACCAAGGCATCGCTCTCAACCGAGTCCTTCATCTCGGCGGCGTCGTTCCAGGAGACGACCCGGGTGTTGACCGAGGCCGCGGTTTCCGGAAAGGTGGACAACCTCCACGGCCTCAAGGAGAACGTGATCGTGGGGCGGCTGATCCCGGCGGGCACCGGTGCGCCGCGGTACCGCCGCACCGTCATCGACCCCGTTCCCGAGGACGAGATGGAGCCGCGAGAGGAGCCGGAAGAGCTGTACCGAGAGATGACCGAGGCAGCGACGGCTCTCCTCGAAGCAAAGCCTAACACCAAGAAGGCCGCCGAGAGCAAGAGTTAAACCCTTCTTCGCGATCAATTCATACCGGCCGCCCGCCTCGGGCGGCCGTTTTTTCGTCCGCGCCGGTCACCATCTCCGTCTCTGTACTTCATGCCCGCCCGCCGTCCGCGGGCAGGAGCCCGCGGCCACGCGGCCTCGGTCGCCACGCCCTCCGAGCGCGAGCGCTCGTCGGTCGCGCTCGACCTCGTCCGCTACGCGCCTTTGGCGCGCCGGCGGGCTACAATCGAGCGGCGGGACGCACTCAAACCCCTTTTCCCCCGCCCCCACCCCAATGGCATTCGCTTGGATTCTGCAGGATTGACCGTTCAGTTACTGTTCCACGCAAGTGACTGTGGAACAGTTTGTTAGCGCGAGCTTGTCGATTATTTCTGATCAAACGCTTGAC
>SDBS01005415.1_pt1 | contig 12437 bp, 11 predicted proteins | sample 2277091 | NCBI WGS metagenome assembly SDBS01 (sample SAMN10404972, study PRJNA504765) | marine sediment metagenome | isolation source: marine sediment core GS10_PC15, 163 cmbsf | place: Arctic Ocean: Southern Knipovich Ridge | collected 2010 | reverse complement strand
ATAAGAACTTGATGGAGATTCGAGATTTGTTCGAAAAATCGTTTAAAGAAAATGAAATTATGGTTAGTGTTGATGATTATTTCAAAGGAGTCTATAGCCCTGGAAATATTATCAATCTTCCTCTCAACATTTGAATCATAATTCAACCCCAAATCCCTTATTACTGAAGAAAAAAAACATAGATTTTCGGAAAAGTCAGAAATTATCATTTCTGCCCATGTAATATTACTTCCTGTAAATAACGCTAAGGCTACTCATAATATCCTTGATCGATATATTACGGTGTATTTACGGTCCTAAACATCTTGTTTGTTGTATTCCAAATTAAGAATCATTATCTTTGTCGATTTCAAAATATTGAAAAATCCAATGTTCTCCCATAAAGCCCAATCGAAGGGCTAGCATTGCCGAATTATTTGCTTCTTCTATTTTCCCTTGTTTGAACAGATTTCCTGCAAGATCAGCATGATATCTTGGATTTTCAGAGTCAAGTTTAATTGCGATGAGGTACTCTTGTTCAGCCTCATTGTACCTATCTTGATTATGAAATTCTGTTCCCAAGCTATTATGTGCATCAGCATTTTTAGGATTTAAGCGAAGTTCTTCACGAAAAAAATTTTCAGCCTCCTTATTATCAATATCATTAACAACCGATTTGGATTCATCACTTTCTTCAGATTTTACCTTATCCTTCCTCAAATGATCTCTTTCAATATGGTTTTTTTCTTTATTAGAAATTATAGTTAATACAAACAGAGAAAAGAAAACAGCGATAACAGTTACAGATATATAAGGAAAAATAGTTGTATGGCGAAAATATGGGGTAAATGAGATAAGAAAAGAAGGAGTAAGGATAAAAAAACCTCCGATTATGCCTAATAAAGCTTTTTTCATGGAAATTATTAGAAATCCAAATATTCCAAGTACGTAAAAGAGGATCATAATGAATTTAAAATTCTTCCTTTTTTTAAGCCATTTATCTGCATTCTGCATTAAAATCGTCTCATTTGGTAAAGAAAAGATATTATTTAAAGCCCTCGATGCTGAAGCATTTTTTAGTAAGTCTTGTAAAAACTTGCCAAGTTTTTCTTTCCCATAAAAGCTGATCATATAATCAAAGTAGCTTTTCCATTTCATATATTCTTTTGACGTTGTTGAATAAATATCCTGTTTGATTCTATTTCCAAATTCATCGGTGAAGACTTTAAAAGAAACAAGATGGGTCCCTGGATCTTTGCTTAAATTTGTAGCAAGGCCCTCCTCTAACCACCGTGGAATGGATGTCTTATTTTCATAACCTAATATCCCATTGAAAAAAGCATGCACCAATTCATGAGCAAGAGTATTTTTAAATTCGATTCGTCCTTGGTCCCACGGAAGAGCCACAAATCGACATGGGAAAGTGACACCGTGAACTTTTTCGCCTAGGGCAAACTCGTCTCTCATTCCCTGAAGAGTAGAAAACACTCGGATATAGATAAATCCTTCCGGGGCTTTCAAACCAAGACTTCCCCATTTTTTATGTAATTGAAAATATATTTCTTCAGTTTTTTTCCGAATAAAAGCTCTCTCCTTCTGATCAGTATTAATCGGTATCTTTAAAATGATTTTATTGTCAATTTTATATAATTTCTCTCCAGCCAATTTATTGGCAAAAAGGAAAAAATTAGTGGAAAGATGCAAAATTTCATTTCTCTTATTCAAAATAGAGAGTACTTCAGAAAAATTTTTTCCTGAAATAATTATTGATTCAGCAAGTACAGCATCAAATTCAGCCAGATTCCTCATGTTTCGTTCGATGATCCTGCATTCCTCGATCCTTTTCCTGATTTCACTTGCTTCGTTAAACTGAGGATTAGTCAATTTCTCCAGGCATGCTTCATTCCTTATTAAATAATCAAGCAAGTCTAAACTTAAATATAAATCTGTTCCCTTACGAGCTTTCTCTGAGAGAGTAAAAATTTCAGGAAGTATGTTATCGTACTCTTGATTCTCTAAATTTTCATAAGAAACTGAAGGAAGAGTAAAAAATAATACGCACAGTATGATAGAAGGGATTTTGTCTTTAATTGAACTTCTCCATATTTTCAGGAGCTGTTTCTGGGATAGAAAAAAAGGAAAAATAGATTTTTATTTCTATATTTCTCATTCCCCCCTCACTACTCCGTGAAATATTAGGGCCAAATCCCATCATTTAAAGCTTCCTTTTAATTCCTCCTTGTGACATTTTAGATCCCTTATTACTTCTAAATCAGATTTTTCCTAAGGATTCTGAATAAATATTCTCATTTTTTGTTCTATGTCTGTCTAAAACAGAACTTTAGTCAACTAACTTCAATTTCAAGTGAATTTAAATGACATCATCTGAATATATGAGAAATTTTACCTGCTTCCTTGATTAGAAGGAGATAATTCTTAAAAACACAGTATAGGCCGGGAAGGTGGAGGTTTTTTATCACCAATTTTGAAGGGACCAACCTTCCCAACCTATAGAATAAGTGAGGATGTATAATATAAGTAAAAGTAAACTACAAAGAAAGTGACAAAAAAGGAAATAATCGGAAAACAAATGACTTTTCCTTTGGATTGATGGATTTCTTTAATCTTTTTTTCGGTTGTTTTTATATTCACATCTACTGAAATTGCTATGAAATTCAGAAGCTAAACCACCATATTCATTCTAGAAACTACTCCGCCAGATTCTGATCCTAAATTGTGCACCACCATTAACAAAGGGATCATGGCGAGCTATTTTCTTTGCATCTTGGAGCAAGTTTACGATGGTTATGTAAAGCCATCCAAATCGTTTTTGTAATCTCTCTTTGTTATTAATATCTTCAGATATCTCATTATTAAAAGTGCCAGCCATCAATAGGTTTCCTTTTTCCTGTAATTTTTTCAGGAAATCGATATGCTTCTTCAATAACGTCAGTTCCTCTTTTTTATTTGATAAACATCCAACTTGAACAACAAATAGTCTGTGGAATACCGGGACGTCACTTTCCACTCTCTTGGCAATTTCTGAAGTTCCATGTTTTCTCTTCAAGGAAAAGGATTGGGCTCAAAAAGAAATTTTGATCTGATTGAGATCCCTCTAGGATTACAGCATCCATTGTAATTTTTAAAAATTCATCCAAATAGCAATACTTCTTCACCATATTTTAAAAGCTGATGATTAGTATTTGAAAGATTTGTTGTTTATATAGCGTTGTTAACTTTTATACCCTCAGTATCTTTTTGAAATATAAGTTTTTCACTTATTTGTACTTCCTGTATTTTACAAATGCATTGTTGAATCTTTCCTAAAGATCCAGATAAAAATGCTGCATTAACAGGACAAACAGAACATTCCTCCAATTTTGAGCAAAGAAAACATTCCATATCAGCTGTTTTAAAATTGTCCATTGATAGTTCTTTATATTTTGAAGAGATTTTTGGATATATATCTTTATATTCCTTCATGAAACTCTTTAAAGTGCCAAAATTGTATTTTTGATATTCTTCTGAATTTGCTTTTCCTTCAAAATAGTCAGGAAATAAATGACATCCCCAAATATTTCCAGTTGGGGTTATTGCAAGTCGATTTTGGCCAGCTGAACAGAAGAAAATCCCTTTATTTTTATTTTCTCTAAAGTTAGCAACTGGAAGAATTCCGTATTCTTTAAAATGTTGAATTGAATATTTGCTTAATTTACTTAGTTCAGTCTCTAGAGTATTAAGTGCGGTCTTATCCCAAGGTTGAATCGTAGACAGGGAATATCGAATATTGGGAACATTTAGTTCAATAATGAATTTTATCGATTTAGAAAGTAGACCAATGGTATTTGAAGTGAAAACACTATTGATTTCTAAATTAATGTTCGGATATTTTAATATTTTTTTAGTATTGGATACAATTGTTTCAAAACTTCCTTTTTTTCTTTGGATGTCTTGAGCAAGGCCATCAAAACTCAATTCAACATGAAATTTATGTTTGTTTAAGAATTCTAAGATATCATCTGTGATTAAGCTTCCATTTGTGGTAATTGAGTATTTAGCTCGTTTATTGAGTTTTTCGTTTTTATTTTTAGTAAAATGGACTATTGATTTAATGAGGTCAAAACAAATTAAAGGTTCACCTCCATAAAATCCAAGAAAATATTTTTTGGTGAAAAACGGAATAAAAAATGATAAAGCTTCTTTTGTTAAAAAATAATCTAAGTTACCTTCTTTCTTTTTTTTATAGCAGTATGAGCAGCTGAAATTGCAATTGTCTGTAACAATAAACGTAAATGAAGATATCTTCACATTCGTTTTTTCTTTAATTCAATTAATTAAAAATCAAGAAGGTATTATAAAAAAAGGTGGTTGTATGCATTTTCTTCCTCTATTAGGTTGAGGTTTGCCTTCAAATGTTTGAGACATATAATCAACTGCTGCTTTTGACTGCTTTTTTAGATCGCTTGTTGGCATTGACTTTACTGCCTTGCCAAGAATTTCTAAACACTTCTCCATGTTTGGAGTTACTCTAATAGTTTTACTTCTAGCCATCAAAACCTCCATATACTATTTTTCTAAATTTGAAATCATTACGAACTTCATCAAAGTTCTTATCAAGTTCGATAATCTTATGGTAGATAAATTTCATTTTATTTATTTCTGGATAATTGAAAAATTTTATAAGATGAGAATATCCTAGACTATTCTTATTGATTCCAAAATAAATTGAAGACAATTCAAATTCTGAAGTTGAAAATCTAGATAAATCAGGAGATAATGCTTTTATTTGTGCTGCATAATTATTTGCTTGGACAACCTCACCTTCTCGAGCCGCAATTTTTCCCAGTAGATACAAATTTGTGATCACACTGTTCATATTCGGAATTCGGTTACTAAACACATTTTTACTCTTATTCAGATCTCCCATAACGTAATATATAGTCGCAACACGGAAATTAAAAACACTGATACTCGAATTCTGTCCTATTTGTTCTACAACACTAAGTGCTTTATTGAATTCCTTATTCAACATTAGAAGATCTGCATAAAAAATATTTCCGATGTAATGAGGTTTCATCAAATAACTATTTTCCATATAAGTTAACGCTTTGTTAAAATGTGTCTCTTTGCCAGTTTCGCCATATTTTAAATAATAAAAATAACTTATTTTAGAATTAATATCAGGATTATTAGGATATTTTTCAATCCCTTCCTCCGCTATTTCAAAGGCTTCATCCAAAGTATCCTCATTGAATCCCGATGCCATCAGTAAATATACTTTTGATAAAGTGCTGAAGTATTCAGGTAGACTTGATGAAAGTACATTTGCTTTTTTTAATAGCTCTTCTGCTTTTTGAAGCCATTTTAAATCATATTGCCAACCAAAATTTAGAAAATTAGTATAACAATTAGCTAAACCTATATATGCTAAAACAAATTCTGGATTAATATCTATTACCTTTGTAAACAACTCAATTGCAATTTCATTGCTTTCCCTAATATTTTGGTTAGAATAGTATTGACCTTTATAGAAAATTTTCCAGGGATCATTGTTGTTGTCATATAACTCACTAAGGATAAAATTGCCTTTTAAGTAATTATCATATGCTTCTTTATCTTCGAGAAATCGAGCTTCATACAATGGAATCGAATTCTTATCCTTTCTCAATTTCAGTTTTTCATAGATCTTAAAACAAACAGTATTACAAATTTCAAAAGCATTCACTTCAAAATCAATATATTCTTGATTCCAAATGCAAGTACCATCTTTTGCTTTTATTAAATGAAAAACTAATTTCGCTTCATCTCCCCCATTTTCTACAACTCCAAAGAGAAGGAAATCGGCTCTTAACTTTTTGCTTACATTAACTAAATATTCAGGAGTATTCATAAAATTATCAGGATATTCTGCCGAAATTACTTTAAGTTTATTTTGTTCAGAAAGGTAATTGGTAAGTCCGTTTACAATTCCATATGAAAGATATTCCTGATCGAGAGATCCAACATTATTATTTATTGGAAAAACTGCGAGTGAGGTCAACGATTGAGATTTTTTTCTTATACTAAAATAAAGAGTGGCAAAAACTGAGCTAGAAATTATTAAAAATAAAAAGATCGAGATTATAAATGACTTTTTTTCTAGAAATGAACTTCTATTACTTATCTCACTACAATTTGTTCTTTTGGCTAACCATTCATCAATCTCTGATTTATAAGCGAATACTTTTGAACGTGGCGAATTATTATCAATACGATGAACAGGTAATCCTAATTCCTTTTCCCATCTATAGCAAGTTCTCGTGTCTCGGCCAAGATATTTTGCAATTTCTTTCCAAGAATCTAATATTTCCTTATTAACCACAGAAACCTCTCAAAATTTATTTATACGTGTTCTTTATTTAAGCTGATTTAAGGAGCTCGCTATAATATGGAATTCCCTTATGAATGATAATAGATGAGCAAATGCAAATAGCTTCTCCTTATAATGGGAAGAGAAACCTAATAATATAAAAACCTCCATTTATGAAGACGATCTGAATAAAGAAATATTCTCATTTATCTTTTTAGGCTTGATGCTATTCACTCCTCCAATTTTCAAATATATGCATAACATCAGGATATGAATATTGTTTTTTGGGATTAAATTTCTCAATAAAATACTTTGAATCTATGATATCAGAGAAAAGGATAAAAACCACAAAGAACTTGTGAAACGTAAAAATAGGCAAGGGAAGTGAGAGAGTAAGAAAAAAAAAGAAATTATGAGAAATAAAAAGACATTCTACAAGTAAATATTGACTTTGAATAAGAAGTATTTATATTCAGATTGTATGAGCAAAAAAATCGTACTAGATAAATAGAAAAATTTTAATATGCTGACTGCTTTCAGCAAAAGGGGGTTTTTGGGGAGACAAAATGTGGGATTCTCCCCAGGTCCAGATGTAAGTTATGTCCGATAGCCAAAGTTCATTTATCCTGGAGGCAGAAAAATCTCTTCTCACAAGGTCTTCTGCAATCGGCAGGTTATGATCCGATTTGGTTGTGATCTTGAACCTTTTTTTGATACGGGCTTTTATCCCGTTTTCTCTCATAAGTCGGGCTATACGGTTCTCCCCACAACCGAAGTTCTGAGCCTTAAGTTCGGCTGTGATCCGGGGAGAGCCGTAAGTCCCGCGACTCCATTTCCAGATTTCTTTAATCTTTGTCACAAAACGCTTGTTCTCTTGGTTTCTCTGACTTAACCCGCGTCTGAGATAGGAATAATATCCGCTCCGGCTGACTCCCAAGACCCGGCACATCCTTCTCACCTCAAACCCGGAGCCGTACTGATCCATAAAATAGTATTTCATTTGGGGCGTTTCGAGAAGATGGCCAACGCTTTTTTTAAGATTGCACGATCCTCTTCCAAATCCGCAATCCTGCGCTTCAACTTAAAGAGCTCTTCTTCATGCGGTTTCATGTGACCTTTGCCGGGAAATGAATGCTCTGTGTCTTGCAGATATTCCTGTTTCCATCTGTGCAGCATATTCTCATAGATCCCTAAATCCCGGGCAACATCTCTGACTGAACGGCCGCCATCTAAAATGAGCCTGATTGCGTCTTCCTTAAATTCCCGATCAAATTTCCTACGACCTCTTGTTTCTCCCATAATAAACCTCCAAGTTTGATATTATGTCAAACTTTTCGGTATGTCCACGATATTGGGGGAAGTCCATTGAATTAGATAAGAAATAAAATGACAAAATATGAAAAGAAAGGACATTTTACACAAAAGCTTTGAAAGACGTTAAACACTCTATTAATGTAAGCATGGATATAAACAAATTTAGATGTCCATGAAGGAGGTTAACCATGGCAAGAAGACAAGGATCTCCCTTATTCGGGAAAAGGTATTGCGGTAATACTAATACAAAAGAAGTTCATGATCTTGATAATGAGACCGTGCAGTGCCAAATTGATGAAATAATTGCTGCTGAGCATGCTAAAGCTTATAATCCTGATACATTGGAGCAGGCTCGTAGTGAAGGTTATGATAATTGTGCAAAATGTATTGGAGGAAGTACGAGATAATTTTTTATTAGATATTATTTTGTAAGAGGTAATTTCCCTAATCAAAAAAGTATATTGCCAGCTTTTAAAAAGGCAACGATGTAAAGATCTTCATTTACGAGGATATGAAAGAATAGCGTGAAATTGCAGATAAAAAGGGGGTAGAAAAGTCATGAAAAAAACCGTTGTCATATTGATAGGGCTAGTTACTATTTCTGCGATCGTTGTTATTGTCTTTCCAGGAGTTCGTGATGAATTGCACTGGAGATGTGTATGCCTCAAGGATAAAGCAGAGGATTACGCTGGTTATCTTAAATCTTGGCCAAGTGGACATCATGTCCCCAAAGCAAAAAAGCTTTATGATGAAAAAAGTTGGTTAAACGCAAAGGAAAAAAATACAATTAAGGCCTTTGAAATATATCTTAACAATCAACCTGAGGGGAAGTATGTTTCTGAAGCAAAGGATATGATGGATAGCCTGCTATGGCAACAAGCAAATGGTGAGAATACAATTGTCTCATACCAGAAGTACATTGATGTCCAGCCACCTGGCCGTTTTGTTTCTGAGGCAAAGTCAAAGAAAGAATCACTAAGTAAAGATGACTCATATTATCTTTCAGCACAAAATCAAGGAACACGTCGAGCTTATGAAACCTTCTTAGAACAGTTTCCCGGCCATAAACTGGAGAGTTATGCTCGGGCTGCACTGAGGGATATGGAAGGTCGTGATATAGTTGATCTTCTGAACCAACGAAAAATTCAGGCAAAGACTTCTGGATCGGGAATAAAAAGTGTTAATCTTAAACTCAAGCGACGTACAAAGTACGAGGTTACTGTGAAGATTCCAGTTGGTACTTTCTTTGTTTGTCTTGGTTCAGCCCAGAATATGGTAGCAACACGAGAGAAAAAAGTAGTTTTACAAAATGATGACTGGATATCAGTTAGCGTTGATGTAGCATGTGCAGACAGAACACGAGATATTCCCTATGGCGAGGAAAGCTTCAATATACAACGGAGTCCAAAACAAAATGAATTACAAAAGCTGATGCCTGTCTTAAGAAATGCAAATGTTAGTTTTGCTGTTCAACAGGCTGCAATATGGATAGTAACGGATAATGCAGACTATGACGATTTGGGCTTGCTTGTCAGTAGGGCACAATTTCAGGTATTCGGCGGCACAAGACTTATAAATGAGGATGAGGCTGCTGAAGCCATGAAAACTTGCCACGAAGCCGGAATAGACATTACGAAGAAGGCCATATGGGGGGACCGAGATGAAATTATTAAAGGATTAGACGATGAGGGATTGAAAGGATGGCTTCAGAAGAAAGCTAAGAAATAGAGAGATCTTTTTTACTTTATTGTAGTGTAGAATGAGGAGTAACTTCACCTAAATGCGTGCGGGTCAAACTCGTTCGGTATAATGTGATTTTCTCCCTTCGGAACTTGAAATCGGACGACAAGATTAAACTCGAGAGCTTACAGCTTTTTCGTTTCACTTCCTTCGTCCAGATAAAGGTATCTCCATGGAAGACTAAAGGGCTTTTGTAGGAGGTGAAGAGACATTGGAACGGACGTATATCTGGACTGGAAGGGAAGGACAAGAAAAGAAAAGGAAAAGCAGAATACTGGTTTTAGCATGACGCACACTCAGAACACATGGTATTTAAGAGCGAGTATAGGCATGACAACGTGAACGCTTTTTTGCAGGGACTATTCCCGAACGAGGACTGGGAAGCAGGGAATGGCAGAATAAATTATTAGTTATCGGGACTCTTTTGAGATGAAACAAGATTAATTTCAATCCCTATCTTAAACACAAATCCTCTATAATCTAAATTTTCTGGCAAATAACCTGCTTGAACCAAAGTCCCACCAGGAGTCTCTGTAAAGCCATCCTTCGGATCTAGAAAAACATCAGAAAATTCGAGCCAACGATATCCAGCTTCTGCAAAAAACGTAAATTCTTCTGTAGAATGTTTCATTCCTAAAACACTTAAAATACCTATAGCATCTCCAGAAGCTTCCAATCTTCCAGGACGATCAGTAATTAGAAGTCTCGCATTGAACATACTTCCTAGATTATAATATCCGATTCCTATTGGGCGTAAGTAGAATCCTCCCATCTTTTTAATCGATATTGTAGGAGCGATATAAATTCCTACAACAGGAATTATCCAATCTACTGTTACAGATCCTCCTTGATAGGAATGAGTCGAAACAGAAGTTGCATTAAAATATTCAATTCCAAAAGGAGCTTTTATATGGATTCCAGATTTAAAAATTGATAAATCTACAACATTGAGTTCTACTCCTACATTTATCCCACTTTTAATCGGCTTATTGTTTTCATTAGATAGCTTTTCATTAAACTCAGTCATTTTGTATGAATTATATCCAATCCATACCTTAAAATGGCTTTTTTGACTTTTTCCAACTTCGGATTGTTCAGCTAAAACATAGGAATTCATTCCTAATGAGAGCATCAATATACACAAAACTATTCTTGACATTCTTAACTCCTTATTCCTCCAAGGTTATTTTTCTTAGTGTCATATCACATGATAACGAAATTAAAATCATTTCAATTGTGAAAAAATGTTTTCATTAAGAACAATTTTGTATCATTAATATAAGTAATAACTGGGTATAAACAAACCGACAAAAAAAGAAATAATCGGAAAACAAATGACTTTTGCCTTAGATTGATGGATTGCTTTAAGCTCAACTACAAAATTAAAATAGCAAGTAAAAATACCCTTAAAGTTAATGTTTGACATACTTGAAAATAGCATAAAGCCGGCTGTTGTCAGCAAAAGGGGGGTTTTGGTGGGAACCAAAATGCGGGATTCTCCCCAACCGGCAAAAGAGAACTTTCCTTATTATAACGAAATAAGATTTATTTTCCATAAATAATCCAATTAACCTGATCTATTCATAAATTGTAAAAGAGAAGAAGAATTGATTCAAAAGAGACCGAAAATCTTAACATGCGAGAGGATTTGATTTCACGACCATACTGGTGGTTATAAATTTTGGATAAACACAATGATTTTTACCCATAAAGAGAGACTTTTTTCCTTCAGTTTTTCCTTGTTTATTGAATAATAGCTTGTCGCATAGTTTATGTATGTCCAGCTCCACAACAGGAGGCACAGATTTTCTGCAGCTCTCCTTTCCAGGGAAAAGAAGTCGGAAGATGAATCCTGATTTTCCGAGTGCGTTGTATTATCCGGGCTCCGATTTTAATGATTTTGAGCCGGATGGAGTCGAACTGGGCCGAAGCCCATTCGGTACCTTTTAAGTGGAGAGTCCGGAAGGTATGGAGAAGCACATAAGCGGCCGAATGAAGGAAGAGCCGAAACTGATTGACGGAAAAATTTGTGCACGAGGTACGGTCAGAAAAAAGATGGTTCTTATGCTCTTTTATCATAAGTTCCATAGCTCCTCGGTCGGAGTAGCCCGTTTGATAGATAAACCGGCGGTTCCAGTGCTTAATGTTGGTGATGATAAAACGGGTGTTGGATCCAAGGGCGTTGTATTCGACTTTGGCTATGACTCTGCACGTCTTTTTCCAGGACTTGGCTTTATAGTCAGTCTCTGTGAACATTTTAACAGGATATTTTTCTCGCTCGAATCTCAAAGAAGTCTCTTTGACAAAAGGCTTGACTTGTCTGACCAAGGGAGAGAGGGGCTTAAACCCCAAAATATACTTAATATCATTGTCTTCACAAAAATCAAAAACAGCGGGACAGGAATAATAGGAATCACCCCGCAAAAGGATGCCAACCTCAGGCCAGGCTTGTCTGATCTTTTTAACCACCCGCTTTACGATCGAGAAGATCTGTTTGCCTGTAGGCCGTTTTCCAGGCCGCAGCACTGTTGTGATCAGCTTGCCGCTTTTTCCCTCATAGATGTGGATGGGCATATAGCAGTAGTCGCCGTGATAGGCATTAAAAGGAGTCAACTGTTGATGGCCATAAGTCAGATCAATAGTTACTGAAAAGCTATTATTTGTGCCAGTTGCAATGGCTTCACCACTGATTGACAGTTCCCACTGATGATATGATGTGGGAGGGATATACATTAAAACACCTCCAGTAATCCTTAATGAAGTATGAAACTGTTTCCTGCCTGCCTCCATTACAGTGAAATTGATCAACGACAATTATATTTCCCGAAGAGAAATAATAGTTGACGTCAGTCATTGATCTCCGATTCCCATCTTTATCCTCCTATAAATTCAGTTTCTATGATAAATCTCCTATAAAACAAACTGTATATCAAGGCTTAATAACTAAATGTCCTATGAAATCATATTATTTCCTTTTTTGTCACTTTGTTTATATCCAGCTATTTCTTATATTAATGATGTTAAGTGGTTCTTTTGGCTGGGAAAGTTGGATCCT
>SDBS01005414.1_pt1 | contig 12438 bp, 17 predicted proteins | sample 2277091 | NCBI WGS metagenome assembly SDBS01 (sample SAMN10404972, study PRJNA504765) | marine sediment metagenome | isolation source: marine sediment core GS10_PC15, 163 cmbsf | place: Arctic Ocean: Southern Knipovich Ridge | collected 2010 | reverse complement strand
TATATATACTAGGCCCTCCGCTCTATTTGAGTTGCACCACGAACCGGCCATCCAGCCGTACCACCCTCTATAGGGTACACTTTCTGTTTCCACACATTTACACACAGATTTTCTTCCACCTCTTACACACTTATACCATTCCCCCAAGTCCAGGCCTCACTTGAAGTTGAAGTGAATAAGTTCTCTATAATAAGGCTTTTTTGATCTTGTGTGTTACGCATCTTCGCAGGAAACCACTTGACATTCGCAGAAAAAGGGAGTAAGATACCCAAAGAAAGGAGGCAGGTTATGGACGAGCGGGAATATGATCCGAAAGAGGAGATGCGTTGTCCCCGGTGCGGCGTATTGAAGATGCGACGGGACTTCTTCCGTCAGTCAGCGTCGTCAGACGGCGTATCGGCATATTGCAAGGGGTGCATGAAGGAATACCAGCGGGCACGCCGAGTAGAGATCAAGACTCGGTTAACGCGGGGGGAGGAGGCGGAGGAGACGATATTGAGATTGAGGGAGCGGGTAGCGCAGTTGAAGAGGCAGTTGGGTGAGAGTCAGTTAGCCCGCAGAGAGTTCGCTGCGGGGATGGAACTGGTGCTGGGGCAGGAGGGAGCCGAGCATGGAGACTGAGCCGCTGACGAATGAAGAGATGGGCTCGCTGGTCACTACAGCCACAAATCGCATGCCTTATACCGAGGAGGGCATGGATACGCGACGCGAATATATCCTGAACCTCCGCTGGAACGCCACGGTGGAGGCGCTGAAGGCCGAGCACGAAGAGGTTATTGAGGGTATTATTGAAGTTCAGTTGGCAACGTACGAGCGGGCCGAGAAGGCAGAATCGGAGAATAGACAGATACGAGAAGCTGCGCGGGAACTGCTCGACTATCTACAACAGCGACTTGCAACCCATGTTGATAGGCTGGCAGATCGGTGTGAGGCTCTTGAAAACGCCCTGAGCGGGAAAGAGGGCGCAGAAACACCTTGACACCTTTCCTCCCCTGATGGTAGGCTGATTGGTATGGCAAAGCGCAAACCCCGTAAGCAGGCCGGTGGCGTTGATATGGCCACTTTCTTGCAGGCTGCCGAGGACTGTGACAGCCAGTTGAATGAACTATGGGAGAAATACGCGCCGTTGCGCACGCGCAAGCGAGGGGAGCCCATGACGTCGGCGCACGAGGATGCGTTGGTGGAGGTGATCCGCACGCTGCACGTCAATCAGGGCGCGGCGTGCGCCCTGGTGGGTCTGGATGTAAAGTCGGTGACTCGGCACACCTCAGGTGAACAGCCCGAACGACCAGAGTGGGCGCAGTCACTGGCAGCGGCGAAGGATTTGGCGGTGATCTACTGGACGAAGATGATGCTGCTGTATGCGGGCGACAAGAACAGTCCGGGGCAGCGGACGGCGGAGTTCATGATGAAGGCGCTGTTGCCGGACGTGTATCGGGAGGACCGGGGTAAGGCGGCAATCGCCGGCACGAAAGTGGAGATCTACATTGGTGACGGCCCGGAGGGGACAGCCAAGGTGGAAATCATCACTGTAGCGGACGGGGACAGTCCGGGGCTGTTGGCGGCACCGGGGGAGGGGATACCATGATAGCACCGCCTGAGATTGCCAGAGGCATGGGGTTGGGGGGTTTCAACATGGTCCGCCTGGTGGACGAGGGCACCGGCAAGGTGGTTGTCGAGTATATCCCGAACGCCAAGCAGTACTACGCCCACACCTGCGATGCTGACGAGATTTTGTACGGCGGGAGTGTCTTCGGTGGCAAGACCTGGTTCCTGCTGTGGCACACCGCGATGCACTGTCTGAAACATGGTCGGACGGCGAACACCGTGTATTTCAGGCGCACGTATAAGCGCCTCGAAGCGTCGGTGATCCCCGAGGTATTGAGTCTCTGGCACGGCAAGTTGGGCACGTATAAGAGCGGTGACCATGTGTTTGAGTGGAAGAACGGGGCGAAGACGACGTTCGCCCACCTTGAGGAGAGCAAGGACGTTCTCAACCACCAGAGCGCGCAGTATACGCTGGTCTGCTTCGATGAACTGACAGAGTTCGAGCAGGAGATGTACGCGTTCATGTATCTGCGTCTGCGGTCGCCCAAGGACGCCTCAATCCACCCGCAGATGCTGGGCGGGACGAATCCGCTGGGCATAGGCCATCAGTGGGTAGCCGAGCGGTTCGGGATCGGCAAGAGCGAGCCGTATAAGCTGTACAAGTTCGAGCATCACCAAGACCCCGACGACCCGGAGAGTCCCCTGGTGAGTTTCACTCGCGCATTCATACCAGCCTCAGTGGAGGACAACCAGGAGGGGCTGGCACGCGACCCGACCTACCGGGCGCGAATGAAACAGAACCTGACAGACTCGCAGTATCAGGCATACGTACGTGGCGACTGGACGTTGTATGAGGGCCGGGCATTCCCCGACTGGAACCCGCAGGTCCACGTATGCAAACCGTTCATCATCCCGCCGGGATGGAAGGTGCTCAGGGCATACGACCACGGGTATACATCGCCACACTGCTACGGGCGTATAGCACAGCACCCTACTGAACAGACTAGGTATCTGGTAGACGAGTGGTATGGGGCTCGACCGGGAACGAACCAGGGGGTGCAGATGGCGATACAGGACGTACGCCGCGAGATCGTTGACCGCGAGATCGCAGCGTGGGCGGCTGGCAAATGCCCCATGCCGTGGTATGGCGTGGCTGGCCATGAAATGTGGAATCGGACGGGCACTGGCACGACACCTGGCACAGAACTCAACCGGGGCGGCGTGCTGTTCCGTGCGACACCAGCCGAACCTGGCAGCCGGCTGGCAGGCAAACAACTGGTGCATAGTCTGCTGAGAATCAACCCTGAGACTGGCAAACCCGGCCTGGTGGTGTTCGATACATGCCCCGAGACGATCCAGGAGATGTCAACGCTGGTGCTGGATAACAAGAAGCCGGAGGACGTTGACACCGCAGCGCGGGATCATGCATACGACATGCTGAGGATGGCAGTACGGGAGTTATCAGACGCACCGGCGTTGCCACCGTGGGTGCAGGACAGGGATGGCCAGGTAGACATGCGTATGAGATTGCCTACGATGATTTGAACAGAAAGTGCTTGACACGGGCGCGATATCCATTAGGAGGAGGTCAGTTGATGGACACACGAACGGGCGAGATTGTCCCTCTGTCGTCCCTGACGGGCATGTCAGAGGAAGAGCGGTCTCACTTCATTGAAATGCAGATACCGCCGACAATGGTGCAACTGGCGAGGATGCCTCACCGGGTGGCGCGCAACGAGTCTTGCCCGTGTGGCAGTGGGAAGAAGCTGAAGCACTGCTGCTGGGGCAAAAGGCGGCAGGGGAAGTGGCTTTTTGCTGGACAGAACGAAGAAAGTGCTTGACACGGGCATACTACCTGTGTAGGATTATCTGTATAGGGAGCACAATATATGCCAGCTGATGATGGGCAAACGGGGACCGTGCCCGGGGATGAGAAGACCCGCGTGCTGCTGCACCGGATCAAGCAGGACTGGGAATCTGCTGATCTGGAGCGCGGTTCGCGCATGTCAGATTGGTCGAAGTTCAGGGACCAGTATGACTCAATCTTCTCCGATTTGACGAAACTTGAGGATGACGAGGTTCCTGAGCAAAACCTTTTCATCCCGAAGACCTACGCCCACATTCACCGCACAGAAGCGGCGTTGCTGGCCCATTATTTTCCGATGGGGCGACTGAAGTTGTGCAAGATCACCCCGACCACCCTCCAGGGGGCCTTGCCTCTGGCCGCCAAACTGCTGGACGGCGTGTTGCACGCCAAGGTGGACATCGAGTTGAATCCCGTGCGCACGTTCGCAGACGCGTTCAATGCCGCTCTGGTTGAGGGTGTTGGCGCGCTGAAGATGGGCTGGGTGCAGCGGGACAACCGCAACGGGCCGGTGCTGCACTTCATTCCGAACGAACACGTTCTCTGGGATCCTCTGGCACTGGAGCCGGAGAATATCGCTTACGTCATTCACGAAATCTGGATTACGCCAGATGAGTTACGTCGGCGTGGGGCGAGTGGTTACTTCAAGCACGTCGAGGAAGTACTGGAACACGCGGGGCATGACGCGGGGGCTGACACGTGGCGCAGTAGCAAGGGGGCGCCGGTGAATCGTGAGCGGAACCTCATAAAACTGGTCGAGTTCACTGGCCCGCAGCAGATGCTACCCGATGAGAAACTTACCGGGACTCACACATTCGGCGAGCACATGCTGGCGCAGGATATCGTGGTCACCGTATACGATCATCGCGTGCTACTGCGCATGGAACCGAACCCGTGGGCGGACCTGTATCGCAACCCCAAACCGATGGAAAAGCTGCCCTACGCGCTGACTACCGCGTTACCTCGTCGTGGGCACACGTACGGATATGCTATGGCAGAGATTCTGCGGCCTCTTCAGCGGGCCATGAACCTGATGCACAATAATCGTCTGATGGTCACCGACATGGAGCTGGGTTCCAAGGTGGTATTCGACGAGACACGCCTGCTGGATAAGAAGGCGCTGAAAGACTCCCGTTATGGTGGGATGGTGGGCGTGCAGGGCAAACCCGGCGACATTGTTGACTATTTCGTGCCGCGGACATCCACAGCGCATATGATGGAGGCTGAACAGGTGCTGGACGATCTCATGCGCCAGGTAACAGGGGTGAACGAGATCAAACAGGGCATGAGTCCTGGGATGGCAGGCGGCACGGCGACCGGCATGAGTCTGCTGGCTGAGGAAGGGGCGGTGGTGCAGGATATCATCATCGAGAGTGTGAAACACAGTGCTGTGATCCCAGTCGGCCGGTTCTTCGCTGCTGCGGCGTTGAGGTATATGACGCCAGTTGAGATGACGGCGATCCTGGGATATGAGGAGCCGCTACCGGATATTCGCCCGATTTTGCAAGACGAGTATCTTGTAGACGTGGAAGCGGGCGCAAGCGCAACGAGCAAGGCAGCAGAGCAACGCGGTCTGATGAATGCGTTGCAGGCACTGGGACAGGTAGTGAACGCTGACCCGGACACGATCTCGCCTGCCATGATAATGACCGTGGCACGTCTGCTACGGTTGATCGGCGAGCCCGACATAGCGGGGTATCTGGCGAAAGCGACGCAAGGACGTATGGGCGGTCAAGGCCCGGCTGCCCAGCAGGTGGGCGGGATGCCTAACACAGCAAACCAGACGGCGATGGACCAGCAGGGGCGCTCGCCTCTGCCGGAAGAGACTCCGGCCCCGGTAGGAGTGTAAAGCAATGGCGAAATATCGCAAGAAGCCGATAGTTGTCGAAGCTTTTCAGATGACGCTTGAGCGACGGTGGGATAATTCCGAGTGGCCGGAGTGGGTGCACCTGGCGTGGAACGAGGAGGAGGGCGAAGTCGGAGCGCTCAGTCCCCACCCCGAGGATGACTGGGCGTCAGACCACAAGTCCGCGCAGGATTTGGCATGTGTCACGCTCGAAGGCACTATGAGGGTGCGTACAGGTAGCGGCGCTGAACCGGGCGACTGGATCATTCAGGGCGTGAAGGGCGAGATATACCCCTGCAAGCCTGACATCTTCGAGGCCACGTACGCGTTTGTCGAAGAGGACGCGCCCATCCTCGACCAGACACCGGCTCCAGTAGGCGTGTGATGGATGATGAAGGTCGGTTCATGCTGGCGGAGGGTGAGGCTGACAACCTGCGTGCGATGCTGATGTCGCCCCTCGACAGGATGATTTTCGGTAAGATGTTTCAGCAGGAGACTGACGCGTTACTGGCGAGACTGATATCCAGTGACGCCAGCGAGATGGTTGAAGGTGCGGTACTACGCGGTCAGATGAAGGCTCTGAAGGCGTTTCACGACCGTATGTATCGCACAGCAGGTATCAAGGCCCTGGAAGAGGAGATGTAAAGATGCCAGACCCCGCTCCCAGCGGAGAGAACGTGTTTGTCGAGCAGGCGGCTAAAGAGAAAGAGGCGGCGTCTGCACAGAACGCAGAGGCTACTGTGCCTGAAAACGCAGGGGATAGCTCGCCTGCGTTTCAGCCTGTTGTCCTTGACGGTGTGACGTACAACACAGAAGACGAATTGCGCGAAGCGGTCATGCTGAAAGCTGACTATACGCGCAAGACGATGGAGACCGCTGCCCTCAAGCATCGTCTTGAGGAGCAGTTGGGGCAAGGTGAGTCCGGGAGACCCGTACAGGGACCCGGTGATCTGTGGATCGGTGAGGACGGCGTTGAGCGAAATCAAACCGGGGCTGGTGCTCCGGGGGGCCTGCAAGACGCCGTAAGACCTGAACCGCGCGACACTGGGCAACCGGAAGGGGCGCCGAACGGACGCACCTTGCCTACAGAAGCAGACGATGATGATGACATTCCTACTCGGGCGGAAATGCGCCGGTTGCGAGAGGACATCGTTCGGGAAGTCCGGCAGGAGGTGCAGCAGACGGTGGGTGCTGATGCTGCCCGTCGGGCGCGTGCCGAACGTCTGACTCGCTGGAATCAGGAAATCGCTGACACGGAAACACGCCAGCCGGGGTACACTGCGGCAGTTGAGGCTGAGATAGCCAGTATGAAATATAGCGGTGACCCGGTGCTGGCAGAATTGACAGGTGGCTCCAAAGCGGCGGCATACGCGCACATCTATATGAATCGTGTGGTTCCGAAAGTTCGTGCAGCTCCTTCGCACGTGGAGGGTGGCGTACGAACGCCTCCTGCGGGTGATACAGGCCCCCTTGCTGATGTAACAGGCTCCGACGACAGAGAATTGTTGATCGCCCACATGAAACGTGGCGGTCGGAGAATTGAGACGGAGTAAATCATGGCAGAGGAACAGTTTTACACCTACGACGGCTCGGGTAACCGTGTCGTGGAGGCCAAGGGGGACATCGCCGATGTGATTGCCAACATCGACCGGTTCGGTCATCCCTTGCTGGCCCTATTCATGGGCCAGAAGGCGGGTGACATCAACCCGAAGATTGTTGAGGATACGTTGGCCGCTGCAAGCACGTCCAACGCGCACGGTGAGGGCGACGCCGCACCGGCGTCGGTCGATACCACTCGGTCGTTGATCGAGAATTTCTGTCAGTTGTACATGACCACCGCTTCGGTGTCTGACACCAAGAACGCGATTGACCAGTATGGGATCGCCACTGAGTTTCTGTATCAGAAGGGCAAGAAGCTCAAGGAGGTCATGCGGGATTCTGAGTCAATCATGGTTGGTGACCAGGCTCAGCAGGCCCCGACGGCAGCCAACAGCAGAGTTGGCCTGTCGAAGGGTGTCAGTACATTCATCGCAACGCACACCTCGGCGACGTTCAGCGAGGCGAATCTGGATGCGATGCTGATTGACATTTGGGAGTCTGGTGGCGCTCCGACGGAACTGTTTATGACGGGCGACCACAAACAGGCGATGGAGGGTTTCACAACCAATGTAACGGTTGAGACACCCTCGCCTCTGCACCGGCGGGACGATATGGTGAGCGTGTATCAGGGTAGTGTCGGTTCGCCCCTGAATGTCACGCCGCACTATCTCCTGCCAAAGGACATCGTAACCGCTGGTGCTGAAGTCCTGGTTCTACAGCCCAGTCTCTGGGTTGTGAAGGAGTTGCTCCCCATATACTGGAAGGATCTGCCGGATAACGGTCCTGGTCCGTCTGGTGTGTGGCGGTATCAGTGGTGTGTGCTTGCCAAAGCCGAACAGGGCAATGGCATGTTCACTGGGTGACGTTCGGGGATGGGTGGGGGCTACCGGCCCCCACCCTATCCTGCTGGAGAAGGTGACATGGCGAAACCAGTAACTGGCTGGGTTCATCTCGGACATGGAACCCACGTTCGTCAGATGGCTGACGGGAGCGTAGAGGGTAAGCGGTTTGAGAATGTGGCCCGGCTCAAGGATCGCAACGAGGACCGGCAACGCGCGTCCAGGCGCAATGCCCGCAATGTCCACGAGTTTGCCGGCATGGCGAAGATATCGGAGATGTCGCCGACCCAGGCAATGGAAATGCGGGATGCCTGTGGCGATGATTCTGACAAACAGATGCACTGGCTCAGGGAGCATCCTCAGTGCCGCACTGAGAAGTGTGGCGCTGCACACCTTCCGAAGAAGCGTGTGACTAGTTACTCGAAGAGGAAGAAGAAGCCATGACAGACATGCTGTGGGTGGTGTACCGCCCTGAACTGGATCAGCACATAAAGGTTCTGAAGGGATATGAGGTTGATGAGGATATCTACCCTCACGGTGGGATTCTAGTAACGAAGCCTCTGAAACATCGCGTGCGTCGGTCAAAGGGGGGTCGTGCCAGCACGTGGGAAGACCTCACGCGTGAGACGACGGCGAAGTATCTGGCTCAGATACGCAGTTCTCTGACGTGGACTGCTGCGCCTGTGCCCAATGCAGAGTCCGTGCCGCGTTGGAGCAAGATGACGTCCACAGTGGCAGTTGCGCCATCGGAAAACGAGATCGACCCTGACGAGGCATACCGGCTGCTGCGGGTTGACGCCAAGGCTATCATGGCTGCTGGTGGACCGCAGATAGACTTGCGTAGCACGGCGGCAAAACTGGTTCAGTACGTGCGCGAGAACAGGGAGCCGGCAAATGCAGTTACCCAATGAGTGCCCTGCACACAGTGGGATTGTAGCAAGTCTGGAGAATGTGGAACGGCGGTTTGGTGAGGGAGCGGCGGATATGAAACGGATTGAGGACAAACTTGATGTCCTGACAAATGGGTTGCGCACAAGGTTGCCCTGGTTCGCTGTTGCGCTCATTACCGGACTGTTCGGGCTGGCGTGTACCTTGTTGACACTGCTGATTCAGATAAGGGCAGTCTGATGGCAACAGGCGATGTAGCGGATGTGTCAGCGCGGGTGCGACGCCGTCTGGCCGACCCTGACGCGCTGAAGTATACGCCAGACGACCTGTACGACGCCATCAACGAGGCTGTGCGCGAGGTGGTGCGGCAGATACTCGGCAAGAACCCGATGTACTGGCTGCGAACGTCTGAGACGCAGAAAGACACGACGGCTCTGGTGGCCGGTACTGCGAACTACGATCTGCCGGCGAGTCTGTGGGCCATTATTCAGGTTGATGTGGGCGATGAAGAGGCTCTTGATCCGATCTCGCTGGAAAGGAGCTTGGATAGCGACGCTGCTGGGTGGTTGTTGAAGGACAACGACATCTTCATTTTCCCAACGCCAGCGACTGGTGTTTCGGCTACACTGACAGTGTACTACATTCCGCGACCCACTGAGGTTGCGGTGACGACGACGGCAGTGCCCCTGTTCAACGATTTCGGTGACGCCATTATCCAGTATTGCTGCACGCTGTTGAAGGCGATTGACGAGGAGAAGACCGGCGACTTCGGGCAGTTCTACAGGATAGTGTCCGACTCGATAGATGCACTCATGACGCGCATGAATCGTCCCGGCTCAGAGGGTTTGCGCGTGTTATGGCGTAACATGGTGTAGGCTCCAGGCCCCTGGACAAACGACGCAAATGTGAGGAAGAAGGAGAATTACAGTGAGTGTTTTTATCAATCTGGGCAACGCAATTCAGGAAGAGCTGCGGACCAACGGTATCAAAGAGGTCCTTGTCTCAGGTAACCAAACCATCTGGGCTGATCCCAATCGAACGGACACTTACACCGCAACTGGTTCGTTCACTAACCCCTACAAGACGTTCGAGACTGCGGTCGCAGCTTTGACTGCGTTGAGGCCCAACATCCTGCTCATGCCGGGCGAGTATCCCGTGGCGGCTGAGTGCCTGCTGCCCACAACTTTTGGCTGCTCCATCGCCGGTATCGGCGACAAGGAGATGGCCAACATCACAGGTCCCGCTGGTGTGGTCGCGGGTATTTTGCAAATTACCCCCGTAGCTCCTGCTGCCACGGTCGTCTACACCTTGGCCAATTTGTATATCGAGCATGGCGACCAGATCGGTGTGCAAATCGACAATACCAATGCGGCCAAGAAGATCATCCTCGCCATTCGGAACTGCGAGTTTGGTGGTGATGAGGCGGCTATCGACGTGGACCACGCCGGTGCTTCCGATTCGGTCTGTCTCTACGTGGACGATTCCGTTATCGAGGGAAAGATCAACTTCGACGTTGGCAACAACGATGACCGTCTCTACTTTAGCAACTGCCAACTTGACGGAGTCCTCGACACGACTGGCGACAACACCACAGTCAAGGTGCGGGCCATGAATTGCTTGGTTCCGCACGGTGCGTGGGCAACCAATGGCACGTCAACGACCCAGGTTTGTATCTGCTTGGGTTGCTACGCCATCACGAACAAGACGACCATTGCGGCGCTCGATACCAACGAGATAGGTGCCGGCGCGTTGTTCACTGAGACCATTGCGTAAGAGAACCTGAAGTTACAGGAGGTGGGAGGGGGGCGACCAAACGCCCCCCGAACCCGATGGCAAGGTCACTGACATTCCGAGGCAAGAATGAGTTACACACATTCTTCTCACACTGACAAATACACTGGAGAGCGCCTGCGATTGCTCACGTTTGACTGGCTGAGCGATGCCAGCGGTGATTCGACGGATACGACTGCGGAGACACAGGAAATCGTAGGGCATGTATCGCGTGTCGTTACCGTGCCCGATTCCGGTGGTACTCAGCCAAGTGCGAACTATGATATTGTGCTGAACGACGCTCAGGGAGTGGATGTGTTGAGTGCCGGTGGTGCGAATCGCAGTCAGACAGCAGCGGAGGATATTGAACCTGATCCTCCGATCATCGTAGTGGGCACATTGGCGCTGGTAGTGTCAAACGCCGGCAATGTAAAGGGCGGGACAGTCTACGTCTACGTAACATAGAGGGGGGCGTGATGGAATACCAGACGATCCCCTGGCCGTATCCGTGGATGGGTCTCGTAGATGAGATTCACGCGAAGCACAACCCGCCAGAGTCGCTTGTTAGTTGCACGAACTTGTACTACGTGCGCCCGGACCTGTTGCGCACTCGCGGGGGCTGGACTGAGGTCTTTGCTCCCGCCAGTGCTGGGTCCATCATGCGCATGTACTACTGGGACTACGACGACAAGTTGTACATCGCTGATGACGCGGGCAAGTTGTGGAAGGACACCACGGCGGTCACCGGCCCGGCGCAAAACGTCGTCGATATGGTGAGTTTCGGTACCAGCGCCACACCCAAGTTGTACGTGGCTGAGACGATAGGTGCTCAGGATCATACTCTCCACACATACGATGGCTCGACGTACGCCGCTCTGAGCGGCACAGGTGTGCCGCTGGCCGAGCGACTGCTGGTGCGCCTGGAACGTCTGTGGGGCACAACTGCATCGGACGAACCGAGTCACGTGTACGCTAGTTCGCCCAGCGACGCTACGAAGTGGGTGAGCGCCTGGAACACAGCATCTGAGATCCCCGTAGCGCCAGGTGAGGGCGGGGTGATCCAGGACTGGCTCGACTACGATCAGAAGTTGTTCATCTTCAAGGAGCGGGGCCATTACGTGATTGAGGGTGACATGCCCGCCAATTTCAGGACTACGCGCCTGAGTCACGAGACGGGGATACAGGCGCGCACGGCGGCTGATGCGATCAAGGGGGTGCTGTATACGACGGATCATGGTGTGTTCCCTCTCGGCAGGAATTATCAGGGCGAGGTCCACGACTTGACGCGTAACGTGGAACAGAGCATTGAGGCACACTTGACGGGGTGTGTCACCGCCTACTCGCATGAGATGAACGCTTACCTGATCGGCAAGAGCAACACAACTACGATTTGGGTGAGCAACGTAGCGAACCGCCCGGATGTGTGGACGAAACTCACCGCACCGGCGAATGTGAGCAGTATCTATCAGGGACCGAACCTCTACATTGGCTGCACCAACGGCAAGGTCTATCGGTACGACTCGAACCTCTACGACGACGACTCAACGGTGTTTACTGTGACGCTGAAAACGGGCGACTGGAACTTCGGCGACGATCTTATCAAGAAGAACGTGCGGTTTGTGGAGGGGCATTTCAACGCATCGCAGACGGCGGCCTGTTCGGTGGCGTTTTACATTGACGGCAGCGGCTCGGCAGCTAAGACCTCGGCGCTGGCGGCTGCTGACACACAGAGAATTGAGACGAACTACCGCTGTAATCGCACGGCACTGGGGTTTACCTACACAACGCTGACAGCGCCCGTGTACGTCGGTCCGTGGATCGTGAAGTTGCGACCGGTGGGGAGGGCTGAGTGATGGCGTACACCCCCTATCGCTGGCCGGCCTTGCCAGACGAGTATTCATGGCTCGACAGTGAGGTGCGCGGCAACATCTGGCCTCAGCTTGCGGCACTGGACCCGTTTGGCTTCTTCGGTGACGAGTTCGACGGTGGTCCGCCTCAAGGCAACCGGCCGCCGTGGGACATGGGCGGGTTGCGGCGGGGTGCGGACTGGGGTGGGGGGCATGCGGGCGAGACGGGGGTGCGCG
>SDBS01005413.1_pt1 | contig 12438 bp, 9 predicted proteins | sample 2277091 | NCBI WGS metagenome assembly SDBS01 (sample SAMN10404972, study PRJNA504765) | marine sediment metagenome | isolation source: marine sediment core GS10_PC15, 163 cmbsf | place: Arctic Ocean: Southern Knipovich Ridge | collected 2010 | reverse complement strand
GTCGGTCGCAACTGCATTATCGATACCCCGCTCTGCTCCGCCTTCGATCTGGTGACAATTGGTGATGATACCTGTATAAATTCCGAAACACAGCTTTTGGGTTACCGCATTGAAGATGGGATGCTGATCCTGGGCACGGTCGAGATCGGCAGCCGCTGCTTTGTCGGCATCCAGAGCAATTTGGGACTCAACTCTCGCATGGAAGACAACACGCGGCTCGACGACCTCTCGTTGCTACCTGACGGTGCGATTATACCCCAAGGGCAGTCCCGTCGCGGCTCACCGGCTCTGGTTGGCGAGGTCTCTCTTCCCGATATAGCAGATGATCAGTCCGCTCGTAGACACCCCTTCCTCTTCGGACTGATTCATCTGATGCTTATCGGCTTATTGGGGATTGCTTTACTCGTCGCGGCTGCCCCGTCCATTGCCATTGTTGGCTTTCCGTTTATGTTAGGCGGCGTCCTTTGGGGCGTCATGGCACTTCTGCTTACCATACCGTTCCAACTGGTTTGGTTCTGCCTCGCAGTCGTTGCCCTAAAAGCATTGATTATTGGTCGCATGAAACCGGGTATATACAAGACGGAAAGCTTGATCTTTCTGAGGAAATGGACGGTGGACGTACTCTTGGGCTCAAGTCGCGTCTTCTTGCTCCCGCTGTTTTCCACGATTTACCTTCCCACATGGCTGCGTCTGCTGGGCGCAAAAATCGGCGCCCGAGCAGAAATTTCCACTGTTTCCCAGTTAACACCCGACCTGATAACCATCGAAGAGGAGAGTTTCTTTGCAGACGGTTCACTGATAGGCGGAAAACACTTCTTTCGCGGGCACTTTGAATGTGCTAAGAACCGCATTGGAAAACGTAGTTTCGTGGGGAACAGCGCGATACTTCCCATTGGTGCCGAACTTGGCGACAATTGTCTTTTGGGTGTAATCTCCGCGCCTCCAGCCGACTACAAACGAACTCCGGACGGGACCGAATGGGTGGGGTCGCCGTCCTTTCGTTTGCCGTATCGCAAAAAAGTGGAAGGTTTCCAAGAATCAACGACTTATCGCCCCACGCTAAAACTCTATGTTCTGCGATTTATCATCGACGGGCTACGAATTTTGATACCGTACTATATCATGGCCGCCGGATTTATCGCTTTCTTAACCTTCTTGTCAATAACGCTCACCTATCTGTCGGTTTGGGTAGTAATCGTTTTTACACCGCTTGTTTCATTCGCTATAGCCACGGGCGTTGCCCTGAGTGTGGTTGTTTTGAAGAGAATGTTGATGGCCCCATTTAAGCCGGTAATCAAGCCGCTCTGGTCGACATATGTGTGGTGGAATGAAGTTATCAACGGCGCCTATGAGATGGTTGCCACACCCGCCATCTCGCCGATGATGGGAACGCCTTTCTTCAATTGGTATCTGCGATTACTGGGCTGCAAGATCGGCAAACACGTGTTTCTGGAAACGGCATTGTTCTCCGAATTCGATCTGGTGGACATCGGTGATTATGCCGCACTGAATATGGACGTCGTGGTGCAAAACCATCTGTTCGAAGATCGCATTATGAAATCATCCTATCTCCGCATCGGCGATGAATGTTCAGTCGGTAACATGTCCGTGGTTCTATACGATACCGAGATGGAAGAAGGGGCAACGATCGGTCCGCTTTCACTCCTGATGAAAGGCGAAACGTTACCACAATCCAGCCGCTGGCTCGGAATCCCAACGAGCCCAGACACTGCGGCCGGCTAACATATTTAAGGATTGTATGAAAATGGATTAGGGGCTTACAACGAAAACCAGAATTTACAATCAAGGAGTAACTACAATGTCCAAATTTATCTCGCAAGCATTTGTAATCGGGATCGCCTGTTTGATAGCCGTAACCTATCTTTGGGCGGAAAACAATACTGCTACAGAACAAAACAATACTGCTGTAGCAAAAAATGATACTGCTAATGAACAAAATATGTGGGTGGGCGTAACAGTACACATCACAAATGAGGATGAAAACGAATATTTGATCGGAACAATCGACAAGGCAATTTTAGATGAAATCGAACTGGATAAGTATAAAAGAAGGTTCTTGAGAATATCAAACCTTCGTATCCAGGAAGAGATTGAAGAAACGGATGAGGGTGACACGTTGCTCCATTATGTCTGTGCCGACGAATATGATTTGGGAATTATTCTGTTTCGATATCAAGACATCGTGTCGATAGAATTAAAAAAATGTGACCCTCTAGACGTAGAATAAACAACATTGTATTCGGACATCGGCAACGGTGGAAAAGATCTTATGAATAATGCTATTCGAAACTTGATAGCAATTGTAATTGCAATCGCCCTCTTGTGTATGCCAGCGGCGGTAATAAGGCTCAGCTACGAAGTTTCTTTTGTTGGTGCCGGCCCCGCGGTCGAGCAGTTGCGATCGGATATTGCCGACATTGCCGGGGTGGCATCTGAGGATGTTGTTGGACAAGCAACCTCCTGGAACCAAACGATCCGCTCCATGCAGGCTTACAACGACAGTTGGTGGGGAGATCCCTTTATTCCCGATGAGTGGGATAGCGTTTCACCGTTGCCTATCCCAAGGGCGAATACGGCCAGCGAATCTCTTAAAAACGACGCGACATAAGGTTGATCGCGATTACGACACGAGCTTGAAGAAGCCCTTGGAGGATGGTGACGAGATTCGCATTCTGTAGTGGGCCTGATGATGACCAGGATAACGCAGTCGTCCTACCTGTGAGCCTCCCAGGCGCCTGGTATCGTGGTCATCCACTTTTCCTCGGTCGGAAACCGAGGCCCCATTGAAGCCGTGCGGTGGCTCTCGGCGGCTATTCCCCGGGCAGTATCGAGCGGAGCCAACCATGAACAGCAAATAAGCTAAGGTTAATGTAGAGGCGACGGGCAGGACAGTGATCTGGGCTGTGGAAACAGGGGGCATCACGAGACACCGGAACATTTGATGGAGGTAATAGTCCAATGATTAAGCTACCAATTCGGATTGGCAGCGACCTGCGCGAGCGAATTGCTAAGTCTTATGCGGAGGCTATTCGGCAGGTTGGTGAGGCTGAAGAGATTTATGTTCGAAGCAAGTTGCCAAAGGTACTCGCCAGCTTGACCCGGGAGTCGCAAGATTGGCGATCGGAGGTTGCCTTCACGGCGAGTGCGATTTTCGAAGCGTACGAAAACCCGGATCACATGAGCACGGCAAATGGCAATCCGAGACCCATGCTGCTTGCCGCTCTTTTCTATCTCTGCAATCCATACGACATAATCCCAGACCGTGTTCCTAGCACGGGTTTCGTGGATGATGCAGTTGTCATGAACGATTGTTTGCGACGAATCGAGCAAGAGGATCCGGAACTATTACGAGAGATTCTCGCATCCACGGAGAAGTCACTCAGATGAATCCATCTGATATGTGGCGAGATTACTTTGGCCACTGATCGACTCATATCACGGTGACGACCTTTCGAGCCATCTCGACTGCAACAGACCAATCCTTCAACGAGAAGCGAATCACTCGTCCCTTGTCGCCCCCGAGATGTTCAGCCACGACTCGGATCTTATGCTGCTCAAGGTGACGTAGTGCGGCTTCGCAGTTTCTCGTGCCAATCGATTCCGTGTTCTTGCCGAACATTATTGCACCACCAGCCACTTTTGCCCTCAGCGAGTATTGGCTGGCTCCCTTTTCAAGCAATCGATTCTTCAATTCCAAGACGGCAGTGTCTACATATTTCCCCGGCGAAGCCGCCTTTCCTTGGCTATCAGGAAGCGCGGCATGGGCTAGCCCTCCGCAGCCAGAACGCTCGTCCCAGACAGCAATGCCGACGCAGGAGCCGAGCAGAGTCTCCAGGACGTCCGGGGGCTCTGCGAACTTGAGCCCGGCCATCGGGACTCGGATTGTCTTGGCTTCAGTGGAAACTATGGACATAGGGGTCACCCGGTCTCTGTCTCTAGCCGGCCTCCGTATGAAAGCAGCGGAACACAGCAGTCTCTCGACCTACACCACGCCGGATTGCTCGTTTTGGTGTTCCAACTCCTCGATCCTGTCTTCATCTTCCCTGAGAAGGGCGGCAAGTACATCCCGTACGCCGATCAAACCGACTAAACCACCGTCCTCTTGGACGACAAGGTGGCGGAAATGCTTCTCGAACATTCCGTTCAGCGCGTCGCGAACGGTTGTGGACAAGCTGCAAGTTGCCACGGGTGAGGACATGACTTCAGAGAGCAGCGTGGTGGCCGGGTCCCTGCCGACGACCACGACGCGCTTGAGCAGGTCGCGTTCCGTGAAGATGCCGTCGGCTCCGGCACTATCTTCAATAACCACCGAACCGACACCGGCCTCGGCCATCTGTCTGGTTGCCTCCAGCACCGTGATTGTCGAAGTGGCCACCATCACGTCGGGGCCTTTGATCAAAAGAATGTCTTCTACTGTCAGCATGAGTGTCTCCTAAGTTTGTTCGATCCCACGCGGTCCCTATTGCGGCCTTTTGCCTGTGGTCCATTCCAATCTACACCGATTCCGTGACAAGCACTCCGTCCTCTTCTTCCACTGTGTCGGCCGACTGTATTTGGATTCCCCGGTCCGCGACCAGACGAAATGGATCTTCGTTTGGGAGCGTGTCTCCGAAGCTAATACCCAAAGCCCGGGCAGCTTGTACGGCGGCACCTTCCGGATCGACGCTCGACAACTCGCAAACCGCGTCGGTGATCGGCACGTCGTGGATCGACGGGGGATGGTAACAGACCATCTTGCCGAACTGGCGCTGAACGACCAGCACACACACGACAATCCTCAGAAGCATAGCTTACAAGAAGGCAGCATGCGCCAGCCGTCATAATTCCGGCAAACCTTGGATTCTGAAGAACTAACTTGTCTCGTGAATTTATACGCCGAAAACCCGGGTGTAATTCGACAAGTTCCCGGCAACCCAGCACACCTTCGCGGGGGTGGGTTGCTGCAAATTCGTCACAACCGGTATTTACACCAAACCAAATCGACGTATTCCTCCGGGAAACAAGGAGTTTTCAGGCCAAGTACCCTGCAAGCCCAATACGAATAACATGCGTTTCTCGACCTAAACCACAAATACGACCGGTAGCTACTCTCGAAACCGTCGCGACTTGAGGTTATCCCGCCCGCTTGCTGAGCTTTGTGATGGCGCCAAGCTCTTCTTGAAGTTGTTCGTCCTTGAGGCTGGCCAGATTGGGCTTCAACGTTCGGTATAGGGTTTTGAATTCGGCGGTTCTTTTCAAACGGGCCAGGGCAATGCACTGCCCGGCCAGGCCAAAGACTCGGAGCTCTTTGTCGTCGGGATCGAGAGTGGCAAGGTGATGGCAAGTGGCTAGCGCGCGAACGTCTTCGCCTTCGCGAAGGTAGAGTCGGGCGAGCTGTTGGTAAGCTCGGCGAACATAGTTTTTCTTTTGCGGATAGTACTCGATCAGTGCCAGCCAATCGCTTTCCGTATCGGCTTTGGTGGCCGAGATCCACTGAAGCAAAACGGTTTTTTCGCGGGCAACCGGGGGACTCGTTTCTTCAGCGAGTTGCGAGCCGTCGAGCAAAAGTGGTTGCGATGTTGCTAAGAAGGCGATTAGACCGCCGACACAGACAGCGACCAGAAGTGCCGCCGACAGAGCGGTTCGCCTGAAGGCCCAGCGGCTGGGCATTTCGGCGGTGTCCATAAGGGCTTGAATCCGCTGTGTTGCCCGGATTGGTGAAAGAGATGGGCTTTCGAGTCCTGAAGTTGTCCATCCGGGAAGATTTTCGGGCCAGACGTCGCCAAGTTCTTCGGTTTGGAGATTGCGAAGGTCTTTGAGCAGTTCGCGCGGAGACTGATATCTGTCTTTGGGGTTTTTGGCCAACATTCGATGAACGATGCGGCAAAGCTCGGCCGGCAGATCGTCGCGAATATCTGCCAATGGAGGTGGATCTTTTTTCAGGTGCGCTACGGCGACACTCAGCGAGGTTTGGCCGCTGAAGGGTGGTCTGCCGGCCAGCATCTGATAGCAGGTTACGCCAAAGCTGTATATGTCACTACGTGGGTCCAGGGTCTTTCCTTCGACCTGTTCGGGGCTCATGTACAGTGGCGTGCCGAGCGTGATTCCAACTTGCGTGAGGTCCACACCATCGCCGTGTCGCGGTAGGCGGGCAAGGCCGAAATCGGCAACCTTGACTTCACCGGAATTGGTGATGAGTATGTTTTCGGGTTTAATGTCGCGGTGGACGATATTCTGTTCGGCGGCCTTACTTAGCGCGGCGGCAACCTGGCGGATAATTGAGAGCGCCTGCGGCAGGTCGGGCTTTTGGTTTTGGGCTATCCATTGTCGAAGGTTTTGTCCCTCAACGTATTCTTGGACAATAAAATCGACATCATCGATGCAGCCGACCTCGTGGATCTGTACGATATTCGCATGAACCAAAGCGGCAGCGGCTTCGGCTTCGCGTTGGAAACGTTTGCGGTAGGTCTCGTCGTCGGCGAGTTCCGGTTTGAGGATCTTTATGGCAACAAACCGTTTCAGCGAGCTTTGTTCGGCAAGATAAACTTCGGCCATTGCGCCGTGACCGAGTCGTCGAAGTAGCTGATATCCTCCCAGCCGGCGTCCTGACAGGTCGCGTGGTTGCGCCGCCCGGTCCTCTGGGGACATCGGCTGATGTTCGTTAAAATCGCTCATTTCGGCCTAGTTCGAGGCTGGATCTACTTTGAAGCCGAGGCTACTTTAAATCTTCGCGAAGCTGCCGATACGCGGAACGTTCGAGTGGTTGCAGTTTATCTTCGTTGAGGCCCAAGTCGTGGGCTCTCTTGAAGGCCACTGCCGCCTTATCCTTTTGTTTTGCGGCATAGAGTGCCTGCGCCTGATGAAAAAGGCGGGTTGGAGTCGGCTTGAGGCTGATGGCGGTGTCGAGATCCGCAAGCGCGCTTTCCCAATCACCTCGCGAAATATGAGTGCTGGCGCGGGAATCGAGAAGGACGGGCTTGAGATCGGCAATTGTTATTGCCTTATTAATCAATTCAAGAGACTCGTCGACTTTAACGTTTCGAAGAGCCAAAAACACGGCAAGGTTGTTTAGGGCCACCACACTCCTGGGGTTTTTGTCGAGCACCTTTCGGTAAAGGGACTCTGCCTCTTCGTATCGTCGCTGTAGGCTCCGCAACTCGGCCATGGCCAGAAGCAACGAGTTGGTTTCGCCGAAAGTGCTAATTGCATCATTAATAATCTGTTCGACGCGTTTGATTTCTTCCGGGGTTGTTTTGCCCTTAATGATAAGAGAGACGGCGGTCGTGGCAATGCTCGTTGGATTCCCTTGTTTCCAGGCGGTTTCAGCAAGAGTAAGTGCTTCGTCGCGTTTGCCGTGCTGACCCAGAAAGCGAACGAGTCGTAGGGGTCCCGCAGGGTGTAGCTTTGCGATTTCACGCCAGTACGTTTCGTTCCGCTTGGTGTACTTTTTTGCACCGGCGAGTTGTTTTGGATCGCTTCCCTTCTCCGTGCGCGGAAGTCTGTCGATCATATTATTGAGAGTTGTTGCTGCGTAGCCAAGGCGGCTCACTTTTTGCCGGTCTGCTTCTTTTTTACTCTGGATATCCAAGCCGGCGAGGCTTGGGTTGTTGACATACTTGTCGAGTATTTCCAGTGCCCGATCGTATTGGTCATGACTGGTAAGAATGCAAACCTTAAACTGGATAATTGCAAAAGTATTCGGATCGATTCGTTCGAGATGCTTGAGATACGCTTCGGCGCTGCTGAACTCATTTCGATTGAGCAAAGAGTTGATGTAGAAAAACAGCCAGTGGGGCTTGACATTCTTGCTTGAAAGAAGTTGCCGCATTTGTCCAGTAACGCCCGGCCAGTCGCCTAAGGCCAGCCTAACACGAGCCATGAGGAGGCGATCATCGGGGTTCGGATTTGTCTGCGAAAGTAGTCTCTCGATAAGCTTGCTGGACTCGCGCAGCTTCTTTTGGTTGCCGGATGTGGCAAGGAACTTGGCTTTATGGCGAATGTCATTCGTCGATGATGGGTCTTTTTTGAGGTTTTCGTCGATCAGCGCAATGGCATCACGTCGTTTGTCCGGCCCACCTCGAGAGTATAGAAGAAGTGCCATTCGGCGTCGAGCCCAGGCAATATCAAATTCAGAGGCCGACTGTTTCCCATCGATGATCTGTTTAAGTATATTATCGGCCTCTTTAGATTTCTTGTTTTGCAAATAAAATGTCGTCAACAGGCGAGCAGCGGAATCCTTACCGTCCGAATTGGACACGGCGGTCAGATATTGTTGTTCCGCTTCCGGACCGCGACCTAGGCTTTGGAAGCAGCGGGCCAGCGTGAGCGGCAGGCGCTGCTTGTCGACGGTTTTGCGGGCCTCGCTGATAACCGCGAGGGCTTCGGATTCTTTTCCCGAGCGGCTGAGGAACTCTACCATTGCCAGCCAAACGGATGTTTCATTGGGAGCCAATTCGATGGCTTTATGTAGTGACTTCTCGGCGTTGTCGAATAATTCTTTTGATCGCTTGTCGTCCTTTTCCAGTTGAGCTTGTCGCCCGAAAACGCCCAGGATTCGGCCAAGTCGAAGGCCAAGTTGAAGGTGGTCGCGGAAGTTTTCCGAGTTCTTGGCGATTTTCCGAAGGTTCTCCAGGCCCTTCTCTTCCTCGCCGCGATTGAACATGGCTTGAGCCTGCCAGCGTTTCGCCTGAGTGGATATTTGTGCGTCTTGCTCTTCGAGCAGGTCTATCATCCGTTGAGCTTCATCGTTTTGCCCCCGTTCGTAGAGCAGTGTGACCAGCGCGCCGATCCCTTGCGAGTCTAGCGAGCCTAACTCGACGGCATCTCTGAAATTATCGATGGCCGCTTTCTTATTACCTTTGCGGAGTTCTATGCGACCGGCCAGCATGGGAATGCGTTCCCAGTTCGGGCGCAGAACTTTCGCTCGGGCAAGATGACTGAGGGATTTGTCAAGAAGGCTCATGTCTTTATCTTTTTCGGCCTTGACGGCAAGGCGTAAGGCCTCGTGGAAGTGCCAGAACGGCCCTTCTTCCTCGATTTCGTGAATCTCTTTCACGGCCTCGGCCATGGCCGTGTCGTCCTTTTTCTGGTGGGCGATCTCGAACAAAAAGATCCGGAGTTTCAGGTGGGTGGGATCGCCATCGGCTGCCTTGCGGCATAGCTGCTGGGCCAGTTCAAGATCGTCGGCCTGCATGGCACAAGTGGCCAAGACACCTAAGAGGCGGACCCTGTCCTGATCCGAATATTGGTCCGTATTTTCTGCAAGCTGCTTTAGGGCCGGAGATGATTCCTTCTTGTCGCGATCAATTATCAAAAAAGCTTCGCCAATACGCAACGCGACGATATCGCCAAATTCATTGCGGGCATCCAGCAGCAGCTTTTCGGCTTCCTCCCAATCTTCTTTTTGCCGCGCAATGCTGATTATATATCGCCAGTATTGTAGCTCTTTGGGATTCTTCTTACATGCCTCGGCGAGAATCTTTTGAGCTTCATCCATTTTCTCTTGGGCAATCCAGGCATCGGCGGCGATCCGCGGCAGTCGCGCGTCTTCTGGATTCGACTTTTTGGCCTCCTGAAAGACCATGTTGAAGGTGTCCCAATCTTGTTTCGTTTTTTCTCGACGGCGATTGATGGCAAGATTGTTTTCGGCGAGCTGGATCCAGGCATCGTCTGGAAGGTCCCCTGCTTCTTTCATCTTATAGAATTCGGTAATTGCCTCCTCGAGATTGCCCTCGGAGAGCATTCTCGCAATCTTGCCAAAGCGGGTGGCGATGGGGCCGGGAACTCCGATCGAGCGGCGTCGAACATCTCTGACCAATTCCGGGCGGCCAAGATGGTTATAGCACGCGGCAACCATTTGATCGCCTTTCACCACCAGCCGAGGAGCCATGCGGGCAAGACTGGCGCGATGCGGCTCGAACTCCTTGGTGGCTTTGGCCCATTGACGCTGCGCAAAGGCGGTCCGGGCGGACAGATAACCCATGAAAGCGGGTGATTGATAGCGTGTGGGAGAGCTTCGAAGCTTATCGGAAATAAGCACAAGTGTTTCGAGTATGCTGTCCCGCTTTTCCTGGCCTTGATTGGCCACTTCGGAGAGATCGTCGATGAGATAATTGGCTTTCAGCCACAGTAATCTCGGCGATTCGTCGGTCGCGTCCAGGCCCAGTTCAATCCATTCTCGCGCCTGCTGCTGGTTGTCCTCTCTACTCGCAAGCCGGCTCAATAGCGCATAGGTGGGAGCGGAATTCGGGAAAAAGGCATATGCCCGAGTAGCGAGCCGACGAGCGTAATCACTCTCGCCCTTGTTTGCTTTGCACTCGGATAAAAGCAACAGAGCACCTCGCAAACTTTCGTGGAGAACACCGAGTTCGGAAACCACCTTGTCTTTGGCAGTGGTGACGTCCCGCCGCATTTCGACGATATAGTCATTCTGGTCTTTTTCATTGGTGATTGCGCCCAGAGCCTCGCCCGTGGCTGTAAGAGCTTGGGTTGTACTTTTCAAGGCGGCGGAAATAGACTTTTCAGCGACGGACGATTCTTCGCTTTGGGACAAGGCTGCTGTCGATGTTGGGGGGGTTTGCATTTGCTTGGCCGCCGAATCGAGTTTCTCAATCGCCGCTTTGGCGGAATCGGGCGCGGACGACAGCGATTCGATAAGTTCTCTTAGTGCCTTTGACGTCTGGCCAAGTGCCCCGCCGACCTTGCGCATCTCTAGAGGCATCTTCCTCAAAGCCGCAGAGATGTCTTCCTCGGCCTCGTCGGTTTTGCGCGTTCTAAGAAGGTATTTTCCTCTCGTCAAATAGGCCTGCGACGAGTCCGAATTCGCCTCCACCATACGGTTCATCCAGGTATCAGGGTGGTTCTCATCTTCTTTTTCAATGAGTATTTCTTCGACGTTCCCCCCGGGTTTGTCGTCGTCCTTCTTTTCGTCGGCCGGCTCAGTCCCCTTCTTCTCGTCATCTGGTTTGGGAGCCTCCGGCTTTGTGTCTTCTTTTGTAGTGGGATCCGGCTTTTCGACCTCAATCTTCGTTTCGCCGGCCTCGTTGTCATCGGGCTTCGTTTCGTCCGTCATGGCGGGGTCGGGCGTTTGCAAAGCCACCGAGCTACCTGCTTTCACAACAGGTACCATGACGGTGGGATTCAGATTACGGTCACCGCTAAGGTCGATGCCTTTTTGTTTTTGCAAAATGGCGACAAGTAGGGCGTAAGGCTCAATCCGCCCGGGATCATTTTCGATGGCCTTCTTAAACGACGCCTTCGCTAACTTATTCTCGTCGGCCATGGCCTGGCATTGGCCGAGCCATGTGAGCAACTCGGCATCGTTGGGTTTGTCTTCAAGGAGAACATCAAGATGATCTTTGGCATCGCTATATCGACGGGTGATAATGGCCACTTCGACAAGAATTCGCCGCACGTCGGAACGAGTGTAACTATCGTGGAGAACCTTCTCGAGAATGAAAAAAGCGCTGGCATAAAATCCATGGTGTTCCGGTCCGCCATTCTTGGCGATGTTGACCATGAGCTCTCCCAGTTCGGCTCGCACATCGTTGTTGTCGGGACGAAGGCCTACATATCGCCGTAAATTCTTCACAGCATCAAGGCGCTGCTCAATATCGTCGCTATCCCTCGTCTTTTGAGCCGCCTTGTAGTAAAAATCGGCTTGTCGATAGACCTGAAAACGGTTCAGGGCAAATGTCGAAATCGTAAGAATCACACCGAGTCCCACGATGATTGCCAACAAACGAACGTTAAGAGAAAGCATAAACGCACCTACTGCAAAGGTATGGATCGGCCGGACATCCGACGAGAACGGTCGAAATGGCCGGACAATTTGAATTTTCTGGGTGATTCGGGGCCTGTGTCCCGAACGGAACTTAAGTTGTGAAAAGGATTTCTGATCCAAATACAAAGACACCTAATGCCCTATATTGTAACACGGATTTACTCATAGAGACTACGTGACGCAGGCATCGTGTGAGCAAAACCGGGCGCAATGGACCGTTTTGGCCAATCGGGTACTTCATGCCGGTGGACCAGAATTCGCGGAATATTCCAGTTCTGGTGGATTCTCCCGATAATAGGACATTCTATGGGTAATAATTCATCCTTTGCCGTGAGTTTCTCTCGAAGTCAGGCTTGGCCTTCTTTATCGGAGGACTGATGAATATCTCTAGTATTGGCCATAATTGTTATTAAACCGAACTGCCAGGGTTTCCAGTTGATTGCCGCCGATGAATCTCATGCGAAACGCGACTTCCTCGACGCAGGCGATCTTGTAGCCCTGCCGTTGCTCGATGGCGCGGACGAAATCGGCGGCCAGCAACAGCGAGTCTTCGGTGCCCGTGATCGGATACAGACGGGTTCCCGACCCATCCGCCAAAATGATTCCCTGGGAGAAATAATTTTGTAACATTTCAGCCTACAACGCTGTATTCAACA
>SDBS01005411.1_pt1 | contig 12439 bp, 11 predicted proteins | sample 2277091 | NCBI WGS metagenome assembly SDBS01 (sample SAMN10404972, study PRJNA504765) | marine sediment metagenome | isolation source: marine sediment core GS10_PC15, 163 cmbsf | place: Arctic Ocean: Southern Knipovich Ridge | collected 2010 | reverse complement strand
GGAAATATCGGAAGATGGCATGGTTATAAAGTAAGATGTTCAAGAGAAGAAATTAATACCTTGCAGCCTTATATCTTGCGGGGTTGGTATGCACATTTCTGGAACGAAGACAAAATCATAGTGGTTTATAATGATAAACAATTTAAACTTTTGAAAGACGATAAAAGCACATGGAGAGAAGCGATAGAGCACGGAAAGACCCAGGGAGTTCCTGAAAATGAGCTTGACTTTCCTACAGATTGAGAGACTCTATATTCCTTTGCTTTGTCGAAAGTAGATAGAAGTTTGGATTATAATCAAATTATCAATCTTGTCTTTGTAACCCTATACAAGAAGAAACTCATCATTACTATTTATTCTTAATATCAATAAATTTTCCCAAAAAAAAGAGGATTTTTGAAACTCTTATCGTATATATATATACAAGGTGGTCTAGCAAGAAAAGCCAATTCCGAAGAAAAATATGAGGATGTTGTGAAAAGATTAAAAGAGACATTGAAACGAAAAAACGAGGGAGCCAGTTGTCAAGTATGTGGACAATCAATATGGGCAATCGGAAGTGCAATTGGCGGTTTTGATGGATGTTTTATCTGCAGTACCGGTGAAAGCGATGATTCTGGCGATTATGAAATATATTAAAAATAAGTAGTTAAGGTGGGAAATATAATGGATGAAACAATAAAAGAACTGACTCTATTATTGATATATCTCACATCATGGCAAGAAGATGTTGGTCTCACAAAAGTTCAAAGGAGCTGGAAAGGTTATCCCTTTGAGGTTTTAGATGAATTAAATGAAGAAGGATATATTTGTGGAAGCAAACACGCAAAATCAGTATATCTAACAGAAGAAGGGTTAAGCAAGGTAAAAGAGCTCATGAAAAAATATATTGGGAAGGAAGAATAGATACTTAACATCACTTAACACTGAAAAGTAAATAGAGGTCTTCACATTTGACATAAAATTAATAGCATAAATTATAGATTAGATTTGTAATAGAATTAAATATAGTTCGTCAATAATAAAAAATTGTCCCCTGTAGGTATAAATTTTGTAAAATTTACAAAATGAGGAGAAACACAAAATGGAACTTTACAATTCGCCAACAAAAAGACTTGAAAGCTTTAAACCAATTGAATCTAATATTGTAAAAATATACACTTGTGGCCCAACTGTCTATTCTTTTCAACATATTGGCAATCTAAGAACATATATTTTTTCTGATATTTTAAAACGTGCATTACATTTTATAGGATATCGTACATTTCAAGTGATGAATATAACCGATGTGGGTCATTTAACAGATGATGCAGATCAAGGAGAAGATAAAGTTGAAAAAGCCGCTCAAAAGTCTAATCAGGATGCTTTACTGATGACTGAAAAATTTAAAAACAAGTTTTTCTTAGATTGTTCAAAATTAAATATTTTACCCCCAGATATTATTGCTAGAGCAACAGACCATATAGAAGAACAAATTGATCTTATAAAAGTGTTAGAAAAAAATGGTCATACATATTCAACCCCTGATGGTATTTATTTTGACGTATTAACATTTTCTACATTTACGCCTTTAGAAAATATGCAAATAAATGCTTCGAAAGAATATTCGAGAGTGGAAACAAAATATAAACGCAATCCCGAAGATTTTGCTTTATGGAAATTTTCACCTAAAGAACAAAAAAGAAAATTAGAATGGTCATCACCCTGGGGTGTAGGTTTCCCCGGTTGGCACATTGAATGCAGTGCAATGTCCCTAAAATATCTCGGTGAATATTTTGACATACATACTGGAGGTGTTGATCACATACCAATTCATCACACCAGTGAAATTCGACAGATGGAGGCTGCCGTAGGTCATAAAGTAGTTAATTATTGGATTCATGGAGCGTGGTTAAGTTTTGGTGAAAGCGAGAAAATGTCTAAATCTGAAGGAGGTACGATCCTACTTGATAACATTATTGAAAAACAAATAGATCCAATAGTCTATAGATATTTAGTATTAACTGCCCATTACCGAAATCCTTTAAAATTTACCTGGGATTCATTAGATCAGGCACAAACTGCTTTAAGAAATTTAAAAAACCGCATATCGTCATTATCGACAAAGAAAAGTGATAAAATAAATTTGAATTATGTAAATAAATTTAAAGAAGTTATTTCTAATGATTTGGATACTCCAAAGGCGCTCTCATTATTATGGCAATTAATAAAAGATCCAAAGGTTTCTGACAATGAAAAATATAATACTTCTAAGATATTTGATGAAGTTTTAGGTATAGATTTATTAGATTATCGAAATACGAATAGCGGGATTGAAATTTCTACTGAAATTTTAGGTTTATTGCATAGAAGAGAAGAAGCAAGAAAGAATAAAGATTATGCTACGTCAGATAAATTAAGAGGCATGCTTGAAGAAAAAGGATACAAAATAAAAGATGGTAAGGATAGTCTATATATTCAAACTATAATATTATCCATTCATTATTGCTAAATGTGAAATGATTAAGAATATCTATAGACTTACTAATATATCTGGTTCTCCACGAGCATATATATTTATGTCAGGGGACATTTGACCTTTAAAGTGACTAAACTATAGTGAGAAATATCCGCAATATTGCGGATATTGTACTATTTTGGTAGGACAAACGCAGTATTGTGTCTATTAATCGTTGGTGAAATCTTAGGTACATAAGTAGCGGTGTATAAAAGGAGACAGAAAAAATGAAATATACAGCAGAAGGTAATGAAAATGGAAAACTAATTGTTTTTATTAATGGAGCAGGACTAAGTAAATGGATGTGGGATGAACAGAAGATATTATGTAACCAATATAAGTGCTTGTTTTTTGATTTGCCAGGACATGGTGAGAATTGTAATGTTGACTTTAATACGATTGAAGAAGTATCAAGATTTGTTGCAGAAGTTGTTAAAAAGGAAAGTGTTAATGGGAAAGCGTTTATAATAGGATTATCAATAGGTGGACAAATTGTTTTAAACATATTGAAAAACCATAGGGATGTTATAATTAAAGCAATAGTAGTAAGTGCACTTAACAAGCCAATGAATGGAATAAAAGTATTATTTAGCCTTATGGTTTCTATGTGTATGCCATTAATAAGAAACAAAAAATTTTCTGAATATCAGGCTAAAACATTTGCACTACCAAGTAACTGGTATGAAAGATATTATGAGGATTCATTGAAAATTACGAAAAAAACATTATTGAGAATAACAGAAGAAAATATTTCATTCAATTTTAATGATAAAGTGACTGGCATTCCAACTTTAATTCTTGTTGGTGAAAAAGAAAAGGGAATTATGATAAAATCGGCAAAGAAGACGTTAAGTATGGTAGAAAATAGTCTCGGATATATTGTAAAAGGAGCTAGTCATGGTATTCCGTATGAAAAGAAAGATGTATTTAATGGCCTGCTTTCCGATTTTTTTGAAGACAATGAGCTGAAAGATGAATATCTTTCTGAGCTTTAATGCTTTACACAGTCAGGCTTCGCCTAACAGCAAGTTTATGCGGTGACCTTCAGGCTTGGCTTTCGTCACATTTCGCCTGTGGCGAGACGTAATAAACTTGCAAACCGTTTTATGCAATACTGTGCCAATAAATTATTATCCTGCCACCTTCTGTCAAGGGGACGGTTCTATTGACAATATTACCCCAAAGGTATAAGATGACCTAAAGAGGTGATCAAGTGCCTAGATATCCCAGACAATACAGTAAAACAGGAATATATCACATCATGCTCCGGGGCAATGAAAGAAAAGATATATTTATTGATGAAGAAGACAAGGGAAAATTCATTAAGATAGTCTTTAAAAAGAAAGCGGATGAGGCTTTTAAATTATATGCCTATTGTATTATGGGCAATCACCTACACCTGGTTATCCAAGAACAAAAAGAACCAATATCCAGAATAATTAAAAAGATAGCCACCAGTTATGCCTACTATTTTAATAATAAATATAAAAGAGTGGGACACCTCTTCCAGGATAGATATAAAAGTGAAACTATAGAAGATGAACCTTATTTGCTCTCTGTAATAAGATATATCCATAATAATCCGGAGAAAGCAGGAATAAGTAAAAAAGAAAAATATAAATGGAGTAGTTACTCTAACTATATTGATATATTAAATCATCATACAGAAATTCCTGAAATAAAAGAGATACTGGAGATGTTTTCCTCAGATATAGAAAAAGCATTAAAGGAATTTATTCATTACGGTAATAAGTATGAAGAAAAGAACTTTCTTGAGATGAAAGAGACTATAAAATCTGAAATAAACGAAGAAAATGTTAACGAATATATAAATGGGTATCTGAAGTTGAAAAACTTAAAAAAAGAGGATTTGAAAAGAAGAGAACATACTAAACAAAAAGAAGATTTGATCCAACAATTAAAAAAAAGATCGAATTTATCAAAAAGGAAGATAGCTATTTTAATTGGAGTAAATCGGGAAACGGTAAGAAAAGTGTCAAAAGAACCGTCCCCTTGACAATTTTAGCTTTGAGGGTGGGCAGAATTTAAAACATGAAAATAGCAAGCCCTTTGGCATTTTACTGAAGTGCTTTTTTCTTTTTATAAAATTTTTATATGAAAAGAAGAATTTTTAAAAATTGTGTAGTATTTAAATACTTATAATAATTATTTTTTCCTCAAAAAGAAGGGTTTTTTAAAGTTATGTCGTATACTTGATAATATTACATGAAATATTTCACCTAAATGAAATATTTATACTTCTATAATTTTTAATAAATTTAATACTGTAACCTGTATGAAGGTAACAGGAGAAACCTTTTCTTTTCACAAAAAAAGAAAAGGAGCCGAAGAGGCAAGATACCAAAAGTATTGAAACTTTCAGGCAAAAGGACTATCTAATTAATTGTCAAAAATAAAGATTGAAGTCCGTTAATTTTACTGTAAAAGACTTTTTTTTCTGTTGATTTCTTACATGATTTCTTACCGTAATAAAATATTGAATAATTTTATTTACCTTAACAATCATTACAATTTTAATAAATATAACATTGTACAAAATATTATTTGACATATATATGAATTAGGTCTATCATTTAATTAAGAAAAAATAGAATAAGTGGCTTTAAAAAGTTGATAAAGGCAAACTATCTGAAAGGGTAGGGCGCAAAGTCATGGGTCTAAAGCACTTAAAGTGCTACGACAGCCAGACTACCGGCTTTTTTTATTTTGGAAATCTGAAAAGAGGATAAAGACTTTATAAACTTACAATTTTAAGGAGGATACTCCATTGAGTGAAGTTTAGTTTTTATCACTAATTAAATACTATATTAGATTTTTTTCAACCATTATTTTATAGAAGATATTCCTATGATTTATTATTAAAGATAATAATAAGATTAACACCCTTTCAATATTACTACTTTTACATTAACAATATTTTAGTTGATGTTACCTTGAACCATCCCACTATACTAATAGTTGCACAATCCCATTTTAAGCTTAATCATGATAAAGAAGAAAAAATTACCGACAGGTTGTCTCATATTTGCCCAAGTGAGCGAATAGGATCTAGACTACTATTTCCATAAACTGTTGAGGTATCTTTCAGGAAAGTCTTTTAGGAATGATACTTTTAAGCATACTAATTAATTCCAGGTAGCAAGAAAATTCTTAAGGAAAGGAAATGTGTGGATTATCATAAGATTATTTAATAATTACATATTACGCGGCTTATTTTAACCGTATAAAAGAATGTAAGTTTATTAGATATTTACTATCTAACTGCTTACAAATAAAGTGAATGATTAAATAAAATTACAAGTTAAAAAGGAAAGTTATATGGTTATAAATAACCGTAATTGTAATTTTATTAGTACGGATAAACCTGTGTTAGGCAAGCGTTTTGAACGTCTGATCGAGAGGAGGTGATAATGTAAGATCAAGTCGAGTGAGTAATTTGGGGTTATTAAATGTTCCATACTCCGGAACAAGCAAATCAAGAAAGGAGGTGTTTACCATGACAAGTGAACTCGTCCAAGATTATTGGTTGAACTATAAGCCCGCTACCCAAACAGTCAGGGTTTGGATCAGAACGGCAGCAAGCGGTTGGCAGCTAGTCAATGAATTGCCTGCAGAAAAAGCAGTGTATGTAGCTGATATGTTACGTAACGAAAAACCTATCTTCTGGATTACAGGAAATAAAGCCCTTCATACAAGAGAAGAGCCGCCTGGTGAAGAAGAAACCTAAGGCAGGGTTTAGGTAAAAGCGAAGCGCTAACTATCAAATCACCTCCGCTCGATCAGACGTTTAAAATGCCTAAATTAGTGCTCAACCAGAATGTTTCCGACGACTACTAATAATCGGCAGTCTTGTTTTTATGATTCAGCGATGAGCTCCATAATGTAAGTGATTGAAAATACAGTTAAAGTAAGGTGGGTGTGTTACCCACAACAAACAAATACATAACATTCGTTTGAACTCGGACAAAACCGCGCTAGGCTTTTCTTGAAATCGAAATTCAGGCGCGCTGTTTTGCCGGTTAAACGAGCGTTAGGCCCGGTAGCAGTGAAGGGGGGTGATACGGTTTAAACAAGATATATAGCAGAAAGGGCGGGGTCATCGTAGGCCGCTGGATTGCCTTGCCTTAAATTTGAAATATGAGCGGTGGGTAGTATCCTAAGGAGGTGATGTTATGGTTGTATGGGTTAGCCTTTGAGTGAAGTGTGTTTGCTAACTTAAATCTTAATCTGGAGGAAAAAGATGGATAAGGAAAAAAGAACAGTAAAAGAGTTAGAGCTGGAGGTTTCAGTTAACCTCAAGGATTTTGAAGAAAAGGAACTGAAGCTTGCAGCTTATGTCTTCAACCACTCCGGTCGCTTGGTGGCTAAGGAGCCAATTAAGGTAAAAGAGGGGCGAGGAGTGGCAGAGTTCAAAGTCAAGGAGACTCCACAAAGGCTGCTTGTCAAGGTGGGTCCGGATGTTAAAGACCTGAAGGATCTTTTCCGGCACAGGCCCATTTCCCGCAGGGTCGAGGTAATACCAGGAAAGAAGGTAGAGCTCGAACTCGAGATATTGAAGCCAGGCTGGATATGCTGGTTCAAGGTCCCTTATCTCGTGACAGGAACTGTGAAAAAAGATAACCAGCCGATTTGTTCCGGGGAAGTGGACATCTATGAGGTTGACTTCAGGCTTTGTTTCTGTAGGTTACCTGATCTGGTTATCGAGAGGATACGTGATGCGCTTATCGATGTGGTGGTAGACCCGCCGCCAATCGAGATACCGGAAATCCTTGTGTGGCCGAATTGGGAGGAGGATGACTGGTGTCCCACTGGTCCCAAGCCGCCGTTCCCTCATCGCAAGTTCCTGAGTGATGAGGAAATCACTAGTAAACTGGAAAAGCTTCCGACCCAGTTTGTGTTTGCAAAGAAGCGATTCATTGAGCTTTCAAATGCCAGAGCTAAAATGGAGGTGGAGCTGAGGAAGATGTCCCTACCCGATAGGCAGGCATTCCTTGATAGGGAGGCAGTTGAGGGTGTGAAAATTGACAAGCTCATTCACACCACCACGAAGCAGTTCAGGGAATTACTGGTTGAGAAGCTCCTGGCATTTCGGTTCTGGCTCTGCTGGCCCTGGATATACTGGATCTGGTGGCCTTGGTGCTATAGTTGGGAGAAAATTGGGACCGCGGAACTGCAGCCTGACGGGAGCTTCTCCAAGACGATATGGCTCTCTATCTGCAACAAGGACATACCCGACCTCTGGTTCGTGGTAAGGCAGGAAATCAATGGCGTGGAAAAGGTGATATATAGACGTCACCCGGTTCCCTGCAATACCTATTGGAACCACCCTTCAGGCGAGCCGGTACACCTTGTAGTAACTGACCCGGATGCGATTGCCTGCTTCGAGACTCCTTCAACCGACAAGCCAGGGTTATATGTCATGCCACTTGGCATTGGCTGGGACGGTTGGTACGATGTCCAGCAGGCGCACATCAAGCCTGGTGATATCATTAGCCCCAACAGAGGGCTCTACCACAGCACAGACCCGTATGGAACAGAATTGGACATCCAGATGCAGTTTCATGACGGGTTAAGAGGTATTACCGTGATGTATTACAGGTGGTCCTACAGGAAGGAAGGTGCCTCTGACTGGGTGCAAATTGACAAGCCCATTGTGCACCGCTACCTGACAATTATCGGCGGCAAGCCGTTCATTAAAAGCAAATCACTGGGACCTGACAGTGTGGGAAGCGAAGGCAACCTCTTTGAGATTCCCGACCCCGCTCTGGACTGGGTAATCATCAACAGATACGACCGGCGCTTTGCTGGCTGGGATACCCACAACCTGCCTGATGGGAAGTATGAGCTCCGGCTGGAAATGTTCGATAGTGGAGGGAACAAGATAACTGACCCGGTAGCAAAAGGATTCAAGTACTTCCTGCCATTGTCCGGTCCAGTCGGTGATGTGTGGCCTGTGGATGACAACCCGCATATTGAACTGGATGGGAGCATAATCCTGCATATGCACATTGACAACCAGGACACCGTAGCTAAAATCAACTCAGTCGGTCTTGGTGGAGGAACATTCACTGGTGAGTGCCAGTTCCTGGAGTACACGAATCCTGCCACTGACGATGTGGTGATTAATTACTTCGCCTATCACCCGAACGATTTTCTGTCGAGTTACAATCTCGTTGTGAAGCGTGGGAAGTCAGGAACAAATGTCGCCTCCTATGGTTCCACAACGCCTGCGCCTCTGCCTTCAGGAGATAAACGATCCTTCAAGGTACAGGACCTATTAGGATCGTTCCCGCAGTGCGCGTTTGCAGTAGAACTACATACCTACCCACGTACAAGAGACGGGTACAGCAGAATTCGGGCATACGAGGCTCATGACACGGCGGCGTTTGCATTAAAACCGGCTTCGCCTTAAGTGCGAAACTAGGCGGACAGGATCCCGTCCGTCCTTGGGCGGCTAAAGATCGACGCTTCGCGGAGATAGGACGGACGGGACGTTCTTTATCTTTAGGGTAAAGCTTGGAATTTCGGATCTACAATGGTACTTAATGTAGGTATGAAATTTAAATGCCTACGATGTTCAAACGGTAAGTACTGATCATGGTAGTAGAAAGGGACATTGTTGAATAAGTATCATTTTGTTTAGTAGTTGGAAAGGAGATGGTGCCATATGAGGGTAGAAAACAAAACCTGTTTATGGGACTTTACCAAAAAAAATTAAAAAGGAGGCAAATAAAATGGCAAAAGAAGTAGGAGTAGAATGGATAAATAATTATGATTGCCACAATCCACTTACTCATGAGCATGAAGATGCTGAGGGATTCTATTATGAACTTGTAGACCATGACGGATGGGTTGGAAACTTCAATTGGGGTGACTCAAATGCATGGGAGGAGGATTTCAAGCGCACTGACAAGGGTGGTACAGCCAACCATTGGGTGGATACTGTCGATTTTGCATATTTTACAGGTCACGGCAGTCCGTTTGTGGCGGCATACTTTCGTTGTGATGTTCCAGATGACGACAGACTGGAAGCAGATCATTATTCAGGCCCAGATAACGGGGATCTAAGGTTAGGAAAAAAGGATCTCGAGTGGCTTGCTTTAGAAGTTTGCAGTACTTTGAAACTTGATGCCAATAAAGGTGGAACGAACTATGACGTCTTCGACCGTTGGGCCAAAGCTTTCCAGGGATTGCATATTATCTGCAGCTTTACAACAGGCAGTTCGGATAAAGCGGAACCAGGAAGATATTTTGCATCTTTATGTGATGGAAGGTGGCCTACCGTCATATATGGTATCCCCGAGTGGATGGTCGGTAGGATTCCTCTAAAAGTGATAGATGCATGGTTTGAGATGACCACTCTAACTCAATCAAGCAGTGTACAAAGTGCTGTAATGTATGCCAATACGGAAGGAACTGATACACATAATGACTATATTTGGGGGCATGGCCATGTCAGTAAAGATCCGGTACCCGGAGCAGCTAGTTGGTTTAGTTGGACCTGGATCTCGCATTGGTGCTAAAAAGGAGGAAAAAAATGACAAAGATATTTCTTTACAGGTTGAAGCATGAAAAAATGAATAGAGAGAAGTTTACTAAAATTGCGCAAGATTTAGGAATGGAGATCAAACCGGTGGAGACAGACGAAGCCATTGCCGCCCATGACTCCACTCGTGCATTGGTCTATGCCCAGCCGGGGGCCAAGTTTGCCGGATTGCTCTTTTACACCGATCAATCAAAAGGCGTAGCGGAGGATGTAATAAAACTCACGGATGAAAAAAGTGCCAAGCGCTGGGCTGATAGTTTTTTGGAACGATTCGATCTTCTTCCACAGAAAATTAAAGATGAGCGCATCAAGCTGTACTTTGAAACTTCAAGCTACCAGACAAAAGCTGTTACCTTTGATGGAAAAGAGAGGAGCAAAAAGAAGATCAAGACAGAGATAAGCTCCAAAACAACCCTTAACGATATACTCGTGGATGGCCCAAGGTCCAAGGTTCGTATGATCTTCAAAGATCAAGAAAAGCCCATCATGATACATCTTGGAATGTGGGAAAATATCGAGGTTTTTGAGGAGAGGGAGCTTATCCGCAAACATGACGTCTTTACTATCATCAAGGAAAAACTTGCACATAGGCAAGAATCTGGGATAAATTATGACATAGTTGACATCAGATTAGCTTATTATGCTGATGAGTTTAGAGGGGGTCCAGACCTCTTGGTTCCTTATTATTTTGTAGAAGTTGAATATGAAGATAAAAAAGCCAGAGAACTGGGCATCACCGAGGGGGCCAGACAGATTTTCCCTGTACCTGCCTACAGATGATCAGCCATTGAGTTATTCAGAAAATAATATTTCTGATTGTTGATACTGATTTTTTTATTGGTTGCAGGGTAAAGACGGCTAACGAGAAGGAAAAAAGAGATAAGCACACTTAATTCATACAGCACCGGAAGAATCGTAAAGCGGAAAGGAAAGGGGACGTCCTTAAATAACTAAATAACTCCTTAGAAGTTGAAGGATTGCTGAAAAGATGTAGAGTAAGGAGTGGGGGTTGCCTTTGACATTGGACAAAATGAATATTCGCCTAACAACCAGCTCAAGCTGATGGCGTACCGCCGCAGCTTGAGCTGGAGCGTTATAGAAAAAAATTAACCGCCCCATTTCATCATATAACAGCGGATAAAAGGGAAATCAAAGATTTCCTCAAACTCGCCTATATAAAGGGGTCAGGTCTCAACATTTGACATAACTCTATTTGGGTGCTAACATTTTAATATGGTTAGACCTTTACGATTATCTTATGAAAATGCTTTTTATCATATTACAGCTCGAGGCAATCGGAGAGAGAAGATATTCCATTCCGATCAAGATAAAAAAATATTTTTAGAAAAATTGAAGGAAACGCTAATCAAATACTCGATTATATGTTATGCTTATTGTCTTATGGATAATCATTATCACTTATTCATTAAGACACCCCAACCCAACCTATCTCAGGGTATCCATTATCTAAATACCTCTTATACTAATTGGTTTCGTAATAAATATAAAATCATTGGCCCCATTTTACAGGGCCGGTTCAAATCTATTCTTGTCGATGCTGATAATTATGCTCTCGCTCTTTCGGCCTATATTCATTTAAATCCTTTACAGGCCGGGTTAGTCAAACAATTAGAAGATTATCCCTGGAGTAGTTATTTAGACTACCTTCATTTAAGAAAATCTAAGTTCTCTAATTTGAATCCCTCTTTTGTATTACACCTTCTAGATACTGATACTCTTAAATCGATTGAAAAATATCGGGAATATGTTATTCAATATCAGGATAAGCAAGATCCCCTTAAACAATCCTATCGCAATATCGCTCTTGGTAGTGAGGCATTTATCGAAAGGATAAAAGAAAAGATAGAAGATTTAGGGCGAAGAAGGGAAATTCCTTCTACTCGCTCTATATCTAAATATGATGTTGATACGATTATTACAAAAATAACCCAGGTATTGAATATTGAAAGAAGGATGATATTTTATAAGAAAAGAGGAAACCTTAATCGCTCTTTAGCCATTTATCTAATCAAGCACTTCACCGCACTTTCTTTGGTTGAAATAGGCCAACTTTTTAAGATGGATTACTCGGCTGTTTCTCAGGCTGCTAAAAGATTCGAACAAAAAAGTAAAGTCAATTATAAAATGGGGGAGATCAAGCAAAAGATGATTGTAGCATTGAGAGAGAATTGAATGTCAAATGTTGAGACCTGACCCTAATAATACGGGACATTATGTACAATGACATACCTAAAAGAAGAGGAGAGATGTATTTTGATAAAACCAAAGAAAATAAAACCAGGATCACGAATAGCAATTATTTCACCTTCAAATGGACTTCCATTTTTATTCCCTGATATTTATGAATTAGGGTT
>SDBS01005410.1_pt1 | contig 12441 bp, 12 predicted proteins | sample 2277091 | NCBI WGS metagenome assembly SDBS01 (sample SAMN10404972, study PRJNA504765) | marine sediment metagenome | isolation source: marine sediment core GS10_PC15, 163 cmbsf | place: Arctic Ocean: Southern Knipovich Ridge | collected 2010 | reverse complement strand
ACGCGAACGCCAGTCTTCGCAATTGATATCCATGTGAGGAAACTGATGGCCAAAATACCATTCCACCCCTGCACCACCGCCCATTAGATTACCCCAGAGTCCCTGTTTCCGAGGAATATCATGAGTGGGATCATTGGCATCTGGGACCACACCATGGCTGGCCTTAGACTGCTCGTCACCAAAGATAACCCACTTTCGTCCGGCCAAGGCAGAGCGTTGTCGAAGCGATGAGATATCGACGGCGGGCCGCGAAGAATGCCCATGCCGTCCCGAGCAGGCACAACGTCCCGATGGTCCAGGGCAAGGCGCCGAACAGGGCCGGGACAATGTCGAAGGGAATCAGATTGAGCCACTGAAGCATGCGAAGTGCCATGAAGGCCGGCCAGACAGAACAGACCACCAACCAGAATCCCAAAACTAACCATGGTCGGCCCGCAAACGTAATGGAGGCGCCAAAGCCCACCAGGCCCCAGGCAATGACAACTCCCACGGCAGCGAGGAGAAGTGGGTTCCGGTAGCCGAATACGTGGTGGATTACATTTACAATAATATGCCATTCTTGGGTCACCGTCTCGCCTTCACCGACCATAAAGAACCACCCGATCATAAGGGCCGCCGCTGCGATGTATATCGCGAATGCAGCCAGCAGACTTGCCGCTCCCGGCCTGAGAATCATTGCCGATAGCCTCGCGTTGTTCACCGGAAGTGTCGCCTTGAAAACGTCGATTTTGGACTTTCGACCACACTGGCCAAAAACGAGTCCGGCAAAAAAAGGAACAGCCAGGCCAATGTAAAACAAGCCGACGAAGGCTGTAATAGTATCTTGGGTGTTATTGATGCCAGAGGCATCCAACAGGATGACACCTCCCACACAGATGGCACTGACGACCGGCAGGAGCCAGTCCTTCTCGTGCCATTCGCGCCAAAACTGTGCAGCCGCAGGACAGTTGAAGGATCTTTGCTTTCTTCTCAGCAAGTCGCTCGCACGGCCAAAGCTCTTCCAGAGTCCCGGCCAGCCCACGCAATCACCCCGTCTGTCACGTGATACGCCAATAACGGCCGCGACATACGCGGCGCCAAGGCATGAAACCATTGTCAGCAATTCACCGGATGTAAGTTCGGTCCACATTCCGGTCAGGCGGCTGATGTTGGCGTATCCCTGTAGCGGTCCGTATCGTGTAAACTGCCACATATTGAGTGCCGTAAGAACCAGCAAACAGATTCCAAATCGCAAGACCTGGAAACCAACCATTGACCAAAAGACAGCCTGAGTGCAGGCTACAGCGACTGCCAGCAACAACATGGGGCCAAGCAATGGCCAAGTGATGCCCAACAATATACGGGCGCACCCAACTGAAACGAGGTACAATAGCACGATGGTCACCGCCGGTAAAAGCATTTGCCATCCTACTAACACCCAGGTCTGGGTGGGTTTGACGTACAAATGAGCAGGAAAACCCAGGCGTTTGTTTTTTCTATCAAACTGGGAAGAGAGTACAAAATAGGCGAAGCAGATGAATTCATAGAAGAGAGTTATATAGTGAATCTTTGCATGAGTCCTGGCACTAATCGACGGTATTCTCCCGTACATTGCCGCGGTAGCGCAGGCCATCACTACTATCTCGAAGAATATCCACCGCCGACTCCGACGCCAGAACTCCCATGTCAAAGCAACTGCAATCGAGCGCATCTTTAAGTTCTCCTTAGAAAGCCTTACTCTTGACCCGTGCGATGAAGATATCCTCCAGCGTTGGCGTGCTCTGGGCGACGATGCGAGCATCGAGCGTCTTGGCAGCTTCTTTCAACTGATCAATTTGTCCGGCGCAGAGAAAAGTCCATTCCAGCGGTCCGCCGACGCACGACAGCGCACCCGGCAACTGGGGGGCGCCGGCCTGGGGCTCATCAAAACGAAGGGTCAGACGATGATGGGTTTCTTTTATATTGTCCACCGAATCAATCAAGACCATTTGGCCGTGATGAATTATCGCCACGCTGTCGGCGACCCGCTCGACCTCATCCACCAAGTGAGATGACAGCAGCACGGTGCGGCCTTCCTCAGCTATTGTACGGATGATCGCACTGATGATGTCACGACGCACGAGAGGATCGAGACCGGAGGAGGGCTCGTCGAGCAGCAGCAGATCGGGGCGGTGCGCCAGCGTTATCAACAGAGCGGTGCGGGCGCGCTGGCCCTTGGAGAGAGTCTTGATCTTCTGAAGCGAATCGAGTTCGAATGTCTCGCCCAATTCCTCCGCATACGCCTGGTCCCAGTCTGGGTAAAAGGGCTGGCTGTATCGCATCAATTCGCTGATGCGCATCCATTCCGGCAGATCGCGCATCTCCGACAGATACCCGATGCGACCAAGAACTCCCACCGGATCACGAACCGGGTCGAGGCCGAAGACTCGAACGTCGCCCTCCTTGGCCTTTAGCAGGCCAAGTATGTGCTTTATCAATGTGGTCTTGCCCGCGCCGTTTACTCCTATCAGCCCCATGACAATTCCATGCGGCACATTCAAGCTCACATCATCCAAAGCCACAGTCTTTCCGAACCGGCGGCTCACGTGACTGACTTCGATTGTGTTATCATTCATAGTAACGATTCTCCTTCCGTTCATTTGATGAAACGGCTCCTCTGATGCAAAAGTTTAATAACCTCCTCTATATCGATGTTCATCTGTCTCGATTCGGTCAAAAGGATGTCGATTCGCTCGTTGAGGATTTTGTTCCTCTCCCGGCGATTGAGCGGCGATCCGGCATCGCAGACATAAACGCCCGCTCCTCGCCGAGTACTTAGAACTCTGGCCGATTCAAGCTCACGGTACGCGCGGGCTACGGTGTTGGGATTCACAAGCAACTGCTCGGCCAGCTTGCGAACAGGCGGTAATTGTTCGCCAGATACCAGACGACCCGACGCGACCAGATACTTAATCTGGTTGACGATCTGCAAATAGATGGGCACGCCATCGTCGAGCGATATGTGAATCTGCATAGTCGCTGCCTTTCGCAATCGTGACAACAGAACCAGAAACTCAAACCAATCCTGCCTTCATATTGTATTAACACAATAATACAATAACGACGTGCTTCTGTCCATACTTTTTTGCAGAATTTCTTGAAATAGGTAGAAAACGCCCAAATATAGTCCTTGATGGCTATAAATGTGCTTGTCAAGCGTCCATCCGCGCACATTGCCTGCCATGAATGAACTAATCGACCTCTACGAATCCTGGAACAAGCCAGAAAAAGCCGAACAGTGGCGAGCAAAAATGTTGCAAACAGAAGCTGTAAACGAGTGACATAATGCCCTCAAAATGACACAATTATCGTTCGTAAAATCTCAATATTGGGCGTCATTATGGCGTCAGTTTTATTGTGGTTATCAGTATGGTTGTGCTATGCAGCCAGTCTATAACCAATATGGAATCTGTATTGATGCTTAAAAAGCAGATATAAAGGGATGAAAGGCAAGTACTTATGAGTGGAGATAGTGCTCGACACGCAGGAGGTCACTGGTTCAAGTCCAGTATCGCCCATTTCCCCAACATACCTGCCCGGCCAATCTTTCCTGACGAATTGGCTTTGTTTTTTCAAATTTATCCTTTCAATTTAGGATTTAGAGCTTGGTGCTTCTGATTCCCGGCCGAAACCCGGTGAATTGGCTTTGTTTTCATCTTCGCCGGTAGGCATGTTATTGCCGTAAGCTTCTTTCATAAAAGGCTTTACGCCCATTATGCCCGGCATAAATTGGCTTTGTTTTTTCAAATCAGTACTCGCGGCACGTAAAACGTCTAACGCTTCATCATGCAAAAAGTCCCGTACGGCATCAAATATGGAACGATATCGAACGGTAAAGCTACTCTTTATGGCCTGATATCCAATCGCCTGAACCAAATGACTTTTTCCTGTGCCCGGAGGCCCTAAAAACAGGCAGTCCCGGCACTCCCTGATAAACCGGCAGCTCGCCAAATCGAATATCTGCTTCTTCTTGATGGATGGATTGAACTGCCAGTCAAAATTTTCGAGAGTTTTCAACTCCCTGAACATAGCAGCCTTGATTCGTCGCTTGATCTGACGCTCTTTCCGTACAAGCAGCTCATCCTGCAGCGCCAATTCGAGGAACTCGGCGTGAGTCAGACCATTGCCTGCAGCCTCCTGTAGACGCACCTCCAGTGACTGTGCCATACCTGAGAGCCGCAACTCCTTTAATGCTGTTCGCAATGCCTCATTCATAATACTCTATCTCCTTCATATAAAAGTTTTCGTTCTCCAAAGGAACCTATCTGAGGGATCTCTTTACTATCGCTTCATAATCAGACATGCTCCGAATGATGGGATGTTCATCGATAAACTCCAGTTCCTGCTGCTTGCAACCGCCTCTTTCGATCAATCCCCTGATTGTCTTAAGCCGAAATGCATCGTGTGTAAGGGCTATCTCGCAGGCCTTGTCAATGCTGTTGCTGTCGTAATGGTTAACAAGATTCAACAGCCCTACAAGAACACGTATACCCGGAATACCTCGTGCTTTAAGCATAGCCTGTGCCCATTTGTCTGCATTGGTTCCTATCAGAGAAGCTTTCTGAAGCAGCCAGACAGTGCCTTTTTCAATCTTTGACCTTTTTTGCGAATGAATATGCTGTTGCAGGGTCTGGAATTTTCCCGGCTCAACCTGGGCATGAACGATAATCTGTTCCATCCGGCAATTGAAGATCCGGACAAGATGGCCGTCCCAGCGTGTCCAGACCTCTCTGCCAGTATATTCCGGTGGGACAGAATAATACGACTTTTGAACTTCAATATGACCATCACGATGGACAGAACGCTTGGCTTCGGCGAAACATGGGAATCGGCCTGCAGGAAGCGGCAATAGGCTGGATTTTTCTTCTTCTCTGAACAGCTTACCTACTTGTTTACGAGTAGTTCCGTGAATACGGGTGTTGGCTATGCGTGTTTCCCAGTTGAGCAAATGCTGGTTCTGCTCTTGCAGGCTACAAAACGTACGGCCCTTTAGAGCGTTATCTTTTACATATCCTATGCCTCGTTCAATTTTGCCCTTGTGACGGGGCGTATAGGGCTTTGTGGGTAAGATCACGGTACCGTGGCCTACGACTGCCGCGAGTGGTGCGTGGCCGGTTTTGATGTTGAAGTCTGCTGCCAAACCCAGCGGCCCCCGCTCGGTGTGAGTACCGCCCCAACAACGAATGGACTCAGGAACCACGTCGTCCGTTGTAGACCAGACGCGGTTGTAGCAAAGGGCGGCCGTTTTTACTTTGGTCGCCGCGATCTGCGGCTATGAAAGGGGCAATCACTCAAGCAACGCCTTGAATCAGCCGATATAGAGCGTTGTGGGAATTAAGGCAAGCAATTGTAAGGGATTTCCTAATGTCCCTGAGGAGAAACGCTTTGCCATGATTCAGGCTTCTACAGACTCCGGCTTGGGCGTTACCTTGAGGGAGGTGGCGAACTCGTTTTCAGTGGCTCATGGCGTCACTATGAATCCGATCTACGACTGGGTGACACACAGAGACAATGCCTATCAGAAGGGAGATTGTCAAACTGTCATCGCTACTTTGTCCAATTTGCAGATCGTAGATGAGAGCCAACTTACTTGGGAGCAAGTCACAGAGTTTCGGAGTGACAGAGAGAACCAAGAGAAGTACAGACGATTCCTGCACTGGCTCAGCGTATCTCTCGCGGGTCGGTCTCAAGCCCTTGTCGATGAAGAAATACTCCAGAAGCTAACGGATTATGAAGCGGCGTTGAAAAAGCATGGGATAAGAACTGTACTTGGGGTACTTTCGGTAATGTTCACGGCTGGGTTGGTGATCCAGGAACCCAGCACTTTTGCATTTGGCAACTTCATAGTCTTCCTTACAAATGCCCTCTTAAATCTCCGCGATAATGAGTTAAACGAAACGTCGGAGGTCTCATGGGTTTATGAGGTGGAGAAACTCACAGCCTAATCGACATCCTTGTACCTTGAACTAGCGCAGAGAAACTCCCAGACCGCCTACCAACCCTTAACTCGCCAATGGTGGTTCTGTGCTGAGTGACACCAAAATCATCTCCGTTCTCCCCACCCACACCACCAAAGAATAGACAGAGCAGACCAAACCAACCACCCCACCCCCGACTCGCGCCAGCCGAGAGGCGGTTTGTGTCGGAGTTGTCGGCTGACAAGAGTCGCGGATTTCTGTAACTCTTTACACATCTAAGACTTATCTATTGTCGGCCACGCAGACCCCGACACAAAGATTTGATAGGTCGTAGGTTCGAAACGCGCCCCCGCTATGAACCCACGACCCCAAAATCCAGACCCATTTTTCAACTCAAAATCACAGTTTCTTGAGGTCGTGATATCAACATAGACCCTATCCACGGCGCAGCGGCAATGGCACTGAATCCAAGGACCTGTCAAAGGTCACAATTCGTGGGCTGCTTTCAAAGTCCGGGAGCGGCTTCTGGATGGGCGGAAGGCCCGAACGGTCCCCCTCGATAAGAGGGGTAACGTCAAAGTCTTATAGTAACGACAAACCTGCCGTTCGAATCGTGGACTGAGGTGCTGGGCTGCGAAAGGCTCACTGGCGCATTGCTGGATCGTCTAACACATCGGGTTCATATCATGGAAGCCAATGGTCCCAGCTACAGACTTCGCGAGTCAAAAAGAAGACTCAAACAGAATCGACCGGATACAGACGATCCACCCGACCACGAACGAGATGACAGGCAAGTAGATCCTAACTGAAATGGATCTGTGTATGTATTGAAAAAGTGAATAAAAAGAATTGACCACCCATCTTGGATGGGGTAAGTATGTCAGGGGTGCCGCGTTTTTAGTCCGACACCCGCCGCGATTTTGCTCCGCCCTTTACAACTCCATAGCATGGCAACTAATCAGCCATAGAAAAAGTAAAATAAAAGTAACAATTCGGAAAACAGACTGGTACTTTGCAAAGTTCTTGATCTGCGAAGACAGGTGAGGTCACGCAATGATTAGTAATGAAAATAAATTGGACATGTTGTTGTATTTCGGATACTATACATCAGACGTTTGAATTGAAAATGAGAAAGGCGTTATCCAATGATAAATGGGAGATACCGATTAATATACACTACTTCTGTTGTACTTTGCTTGTCGATAGTAGCACCACTCTTGTTGATGTTTATCATCGCCCCTTGGATGGTAGCACGTATCAGCCAAACCGCTTACATGACGATTAACGAAATATACTTTTGGACAATGGGCATCGGAGTAGTGATTGTGGTTTTTTTCTGGGAACATCACTCGCTCCGTTCAATTGGCTTCTGCCGCTTATCTATGAAGGAAGGCCTACTATCCCTGTTGCTGGGCATATTGTTGTTCATGCTGGTACCTACATTGGGGACTTTCATAGAACGTACTTTTGGTATTACGACAAGCACAATGGGGGTAGTTGCAGCACTTGCCAAATATCCAATTTGGCTGCGCGCTCTACTGGCAGCCAGAGCAGGTTTTATAGAAGAAATATTGTACCGAGGGTATCCGATTGAACGCTTAAACCGTCTGACTGGTAGGGTATGGCTTGGGGCACTGATTGGTCTCATCATTCATACAGCCATCCATATACCGCCTTTGGGCTTAGGGCATACCATGGGCGTAGTTTTTCCGATCAGTGCAATCCTAACGGGACTATATGTGTGGAAACGCAATCTTACTCTGAACATCACGGTGCATTTCTTAATAGACTTCTTGGCACTGGTGCTATTGCCTCTGTTGCCGCAGTTATCATGACTCGCAGTGTTCACAGGCTGACCCTACTGACACTTTTTTAACACCGCTTTTTCAATTTCAAAACCAAATTTAACCGCAACAGCTGGCACAATTTTTCTGTTCTTGGGGTGCTAAGCAAGCACATAAATACAACAGATATCTTAAACTGTGGAAATTTTCTATCTGTTTTACAAAAACAGTATATTGAGAAAGTCGTTGAACATCAGCCAAGCGAAAAGCAGGCCGATAAATACCAAACCCGCATAGGCGATTACCTCTTGCACAAAAGTATTGACAGGCGACCCCTTAATCTTCTCGGTAAAGTTGCGTATGCCTGGGAAGAAAAAGCACCGGATTTAGACACGGTTCTCCAAAATATTGTAAAAATGCGAGAAAATGCGGAAAAATCGCGATTTTTTTCATCGTGGGGCAGCCAATGTGGGTCGTACTATCCATGCGAAAGTATGGGTTCTTGCGGTTACAGTGGAGGTAATGGTTCTTGCAGACAAGTTGCACCTCTTGAATGCGCAGGAAACTGTGAGAATTCCTGTGATGGCAGTGTGGTCAACGAATATTGTGAACAAAGCTCTGAGGAGCAGGGTTGCCAGGTGCGTGGATTTCCTCTTTGTGGCGACGTATATAAATACAAATGTAATTGGGGTACAAATGGATGTGGCTGTGAGAATCCGACAGATACAGGCAGCAACTGCACTATGCAAATTTGCTGGTAATCGGATGAATATTTTAGTAGAAATGTGACCATTGGCTGTTGCCAAGGTAACTTTTGCCTTAAACTGGATACTGTGATTACGTCTTTTGTTTTTCACAAGTCTGTCTTTTGAAACTGCTACAGTCTCGGGCGACGAACCCGCCTTGATTATGCGTCCAGTTTTGAGAGTATTATATTAAGAGATAACGCCGTGTACAGGTTTCTAATTTATTGTTGATACAAAAAATGCCCTCTGGCCGATGGAATTTAAAAAACATAATTCCTTAAACCAAGGAGGGCAAAAAAATGAACCTTAATGATTTTATCGTAAATATCTTCTGTGAAGTAGACGATTTTATGAAACAAGATTTCCCAAAAATAGCTCTCAGACAACGAGGCCCATCGCCACAACTGGCTGACAGGGCTTATTTTTCTGAGCCGCTTAAGTTTCTCAAAACTCTTTACGTGTTAAAACTTGTACACGGCGTTAAGAGATAAAGGCAGTTATTTCGTACGATGCGTTTTTTTTATGGAGCTCTAAAATGAATCCTGTCCGAAAATTATTTTATTTTTTCACTATCGCTTCGGTGCTTCTGCTTAACCAAGCACCACTGGCAATGGCAATTACAGTTGATGAACTTGCTGATATTTGTGAAGCGATTGAATCAGTGATCCAGGATATATTGGTTGAGTTTGAGTGGGGCGTTGAGCCCCCTCCTACGCTTGAGGACATAGCCGGAACGGGGCATAGTATAGATAAGGGACCTGTGAAGCATAAATGGTCAACTAAGCGTCCATTTGGCGAAAGGTCCTTATCAGCAGAGCAATCGGTTGTTCTCGATGAGCATGGAGCGCTGACTAAAAGCACAAGTATGCAGTCGTACAACGGTAAAATTGCCAAATATGTAACGATAGCTGAAGTGTCGCTGGCAGGTGAACAACGCACTTTATCTCGCGGCACTATTACAAAGAGTAAACGTTCGATGCCCAAGCCGAATCAAACACCAATTGCATTTTCAGTATTACGTCTGAGTTGTGTCGGAAATGATAAAGTTCCGCTTTCTGAACAATTGCGAAAAAAAGAACTTGTTCGCTTCAATGATGCCATCGAGAAGATTAATGGGTTCAATGCGGTTCATGCGGACCTGCTTGTGGACAACCCGGCTACTATGCTTAAACCGGTCAAAATGCGTGTCTATTTTTCCATAGACCATGGCTACACACCAATAAAATATGACTATATTTCAACTACAGAGACCGGCCCGGAAGTTTCTTACTCAGTCGATGTAAATTCGTTGGAACAGGTTTCAGAGGGGCTGTGGTTTCCGAGCGCAGGTGCTCTAAAATCGACTGAGAGCAACCTGACCAATACCTATCGAGCCACTAAAATCGTCTTAAATCAAGGACTCACAGATGAAGATTTTGATATGGAATTCCCTCCTGGAACGAAAGTGTTTGATAAGATTGCCGGTGTTACGTACGTTATTCAACCTTCCGAGCAGCAATTCGATGACTGGCTGGAAAATGAGTCAGCCATCGCTCAAACAGTTAAAACTAACCAGAAGAAAGCTGAAACCCTGACTAAGAAAACTGCTGCTCCAGATGCTGAAAAAGAACAAATTACTCTGATCGAAAATAAACAATCCCAACCCCTGCTTGCTGTTAAAAACTCAAAAGATAACACCATAATTTATATTTTGACTGTAGCTGTCGGTGTCATATTGGTCATTCTATTTTTCGTAGGAAAAGGTATTTTAAACCGGAGGCCACAGCGATGAACAAAATTCTGTTCGCCTTGTTAATCATCACTAACCTCTCCCTACCGATTACCAAAGCTGCTGCCGACCACGAACATCTGCCAAAGAGTCAATGTGGAATAAACGCGCTATATTCGTGCCTGCGCTTCTCTGGTATTAATCTGCCTCTGGAACAGCTATATTCTGAAATCCAATGTAACCAAGCCGGCCAGGTTAATCTTTATCAATTGGCACAATATGCACGGCAGTACGGACTGTACGTCAAGGCAGTAAAAAATCCTGACCTGAAACTTCTAAAAAAGCATCTTATAAATGGCTCGAGCGCAATATTGCAATGTAAATACAAAAATGGCAAAGACCATATTGTGGCATTGCTGAAAACTCAGGATGATATATGGCTTTTTGATTTCCCAGTGAGCAAGTCCATTGCTTCCGACGAATCTCTTAACAGTTTGTTCAATAACAGCAAAGGAATGCTGCTCGTATCTCTGAGTCCTTTTAAAGGTTCTATAGCAGGTCAGCTGAACAGCTCACGGATTATCATGTCTGTTCTTCTTGTTATCTCGCTGTGTATTGTTATAGCTACTGCAATATCTATAGTAAGAAACAGGAGCGAGGACTCTCAAATTAACGCTATACAAAATCAAGATTGATGATCAAGTTTTATTCGGATAAAGGAATTGACACGATGTTGAAAAAGAACAATGTAGGTTGGATTTTTTTACTATGTTCCTTGTCTACCAGATTGCTTATTGCAGGTTCCTTATATTGTGATTCCCCGATCAAAGATTTCGGAGAAATCAACGAAGGAGATAAGGTATCTCATGTGTTTACGGTAAGGAACGTCACACAGAAAAGTATCACTGTAAGCAGAGTTATGGCTTCTTGTGGTTGTATTACCAGTCTGAATAAGCAGTTTGAGCTTAAGGCAGGTGAACAAGTGAAGGTGCCGATAGAGTTTAACTCAATGGGCTATAGTGGAAAAACGATACAGAAGCAAATCGTTCTTCTTGTTGGTGATGAGCAGAAGAAACCAGTCCTCACACTGACTATCAAAGGGAACATTAAGGGTATTCCACCTCAAGAGCGCATCAATGTAATTCCTTCAGAGAAATATATCTTTAATGATGTTGGTAAAGTGAATCATATAACTATTCGTGGACCTGCAAATAAAAATATAGAAATATCTGTAAAAGGACCTGAGTGGTTGGATGTGAAGATGTCGAAACCCCAAGAACATCAGACGCTGCCGATAAATCAGTGGAATTTAGAATTTTCTCTGAATAGAAAATTTATTAAGCGCGTCAAAGAAGTGCTCGTAATTACAACTAATCTACCTTTATTTGAAAAAGTGGCTGTCCCAATATATGTTGAACCAAAGCCCACAATAAATGTAAGTCCTCCTGTTTTGTTCATAAATAATAAAGGACCAGGCAAAACATATACCAAAGAGCTTAACATAACCCTCTTAGGCAATTTGCTCAAAAAAGATATCAAACAGGAAAAACCAAATGACCTCAAATTTAAAGCGGTTAGTAAAACCCAACCTGTAAATTCTGAATTAACTTCCACCAAGGTCAGGGAATTGCCTATTCACATCCAACCCTCAAATAATTGTATCACAGTCCAGCCTGTAACAACATCTCCTGATAAAATAAAATACACAATAAGCATTCATGATTGTGATTCAACGGTGCTAAACCTACAAATTATGATCAAAGATGTATGTATACGTAAGGTTCCCGTGATTATTTCTGGTTTATCAACAGACAAAAGAAATTCTGAGAAGTGAAGTAGAGAATAAGAATCTTATATCTTCATATCTTTGGAAAGAGTTAACAGGGTCGGGAATGCTTTATAAACAATGACTATAGGTACGCCAGTTAATCATGATGTTGTGTGTTAGAATTCGCAGTGCAATCTCCATACTACTCAATTATCATTAATCAATCGAAAAGTCCTGTGTCTACGGTCTTCACTCCTTTAGACCTCCGACCGCACCGAAGATTTGTATTTGTCAACTCCTAAAATCTCGAAAAGTAAAGTCCATTTGTTCTCTCTGGCCAATTGGAAAAACAAGGAAAAACCAAGGACACCCACCTATTAGAGCATTTTAAGTTTTGGTGTACTGGTATCCACAGGATTCAAACCATCCTTTCGCATCGCTGGTAGTGACTGCTTCAAGTGCTTTGGCAATAGCATTTATCAGGGCTTTTTCTGTTCTG
>SDBS01005409.1_pt1 | contig 12444 bp, 9 predicted proteins | sample 2277091 | NCBI WGS metagenome assembly SDBS01 (sample SAMN10404972, study PRJNA504765) | marine sediment metagenome | isolation source: marine sediment core GS10_PC15, 163 cmbsf | place: Arctic Ocean: Southern Knipovich Ridge | collected 2010 | reverse complement strand
TCGGGGTGATGTTGTCCAGCAGGTTGTCGATGGCAGCCTCGGCGTCGGCTTTGCCCTGACGCACAGCACCGAGCTCCGACTCGTCGAACCTGTCCCCGCCCGCGATCTCCTGCTCGATCATCTGTCGGAGCTTGGCCTCGGCACCGGCCTCCAGGTAGTCCTTGACGATGTGGGCGATCTGCTCGAATACCCACTGCTCGATCTCCTCCTTCGGGAGAACGAGCCGCTTGCAGCAGGAGTTGCCCTTGGTGACGTAGCCTCCGCAGGCGTATCCGAGTGTCTTCACCGAGGAGCCGTCAGTGCGCTTGCGTCCCTTGTGAGTGGTGTAGCCCTGCCAAGTGTGCCCGCACTGCAGACACCGGATGAGGCCAGTGAGCAGGTAGGTGGAGCGGGCCCCCTGTCCCCTCCGGTAGTTGTACTCGCTGGGGTCGCGCCTGCGGGACTCGCGCTTGCTCTTGGCCGCCTGGAACAGGGTGCGGGAGATCAACGACGGATGCGCATCCTTGGTCACGACCCAATCCTCGGGACGGTTGTGGTCGGGGCCGGGGCCTGGGATGCCCTTTAGCGGCACTGCTCTGCCGTTTACGATCCGATGGAACTTGGCGAAGCTATGTCGGTTCCACACGAAGTCACCCACGTAGGCGGGGTTCATCAGCATGTCCCGGACGGTGGTCATAGCCCAGCCATTCCGGTGCTTACGTGACCAGTTCCCGCCACGAGGGGAGGGTAAACCCTGCTGGTTCAGCCGATCGGCGATCCCCTTGAAGCCGAGACCCTGGGTGACATACCAGGAGAAGATGTTGCGGATCACCTGCACCCGTTCGGGTGCGCTGGGCGCCAGCTTGCAGCGATCCCGCTTGCTGATGTTCAGGGATTCGCCGCGGGGGATGACTCTGGTGACGTTCCCGTCCTCATCCAGGATCTGCTTGCTCAGATCGGAGCCGTATCGGACCGTCATCAGGAACTGCCCGTCAGCGGAGCAGTAGACCAGATCGTATCCATAGGGCGGCTGGCCCCCTGACCACCATCCCTCAGTAGATCGGCTCACCAGACCCCGAATCGTGACCTTCGACAGCTCCCGGGACTCCTGGCGCGCCTGCCATTGCTTCACCGGACGCAGCAGGTCGTCGGTGTCATCACCGTTGAAGCCTTCGGAGGTGTAGATCACCTCCACGCCGGCCTTGCGCAGCTGAAAGCGGTAGTAGCCGGCCTCGTCGTTGTCGAGCCGGCCGAAACGCCGGATGTCGAAGACCAAGACATGACGGAAGGGACACTGCTCCGCGCCGGCGTCCGCGATTAGCTTCAGGAAGGCCTTGCGCTGGTCGCTGGTAGTGCCACTGATGGCGTCATCCACGTAGAAGTCCAGCAACTCGAAGCCGTGCTCCTGGGCGTACAGCTCAATCGCCTTCCGCTGGTCACCAATGGACTGCTCCTGGCGATTCGTAGAGCGGCGCAGGTAGCCGACAGCCGGCCGGTATCCTTCGGATGTCCGTGTGGCGACTGACATCGTCTTCTCCTGGTCTGCGGTTCGGGGTGTATTCATGGCTCTATGCTGGACAACAGTCAAGTGGAATCTGGCTCCCCCGTGGGTGTATGTGCGGCCCGTACGGCCCATGCGGCGAGCAAGCGGAGAGCTTCGTCCATGACGAGCTGCTGTGACCGCGTCGGGGCAGTCAGGACGGCCTCAAGGCGCACTTGGTCAGCCGGGCGCCCGCGAGCCCTGCGCGGCTTCGGGGATGCGATTCTCTGGGTCTGCTCGGCGCTGGACGAGTGTCGCATGGCTAGCCACCCTCCACCTGGGTAGCGCTGCCGTCGACGTCTACCCACTCCCGGACCAAGTGTTCGAACGCCGGTGGATGGCATGTGCCGCACTTCCAGACCCCCTCAGTGTCCAGCCAAAAGCGAGTGCCTCTACAGCTGTAGCATCGGCCGGCTGCCCTGATGGGCGGGATATCGGCTTCGTTGGGAAGGCCGGACACCGCAGTAGCTGCGTGCCCATCCGTCAGAAGAGCCACTCCGATCGCCTCGGGTATCGGACCCGTGTGACCAGTGCCAGCCTCTCCTTCCGGTATAGGCAGGGAGATAGCGTCACAAGCGTCACTGGCGTCACCGGCGCCATCCTCGGCGTCTGCAGGGGCGGAATCGTGTGACGCTATGTGTGACGCCATCTGGGCCTGGCTGGCAACACCGTCACCCACCGGGCCTTCGGAGGCGGCGGCAGACGTCTCTGTGACGCTAGTGACGCTTGTGACGCCATCTCCCGTGGTCTTCTGGATGCGCACCCAGCGCGTGTGTCCATCTCTGTACCTTTCGATGCTGATCCCGGCGGCCGCCAGGTTCGGCCGCACTCGATTCAACTCTCGACTCAGGGCGTGGGCGGCCTTCGGCCAGCCCCTGGCCTTCGTGTTTACGCTGCACTCGCTTGCGAGCGTCTCCAGTTGGCCCAGCAACTCTGATGGACTGCCCTCCCACTGCTCTCGCTTATCCATCAATGCCACCACCATCGTAGCCACCGAACTCGCCTGGAGCGCCTCGTCATTGCGGATCTCCATGTTGCTGTCATATGCCTTGAGGAAATCGTCTTGGGAGTATCCGAGGGCCTGGGCGACCGCGCACCCCCAGACAGCGAAGTCGGCCATGCGGGGAAGCCCGGTGAGACGGATCGAGTTCTTTAGCGCCATTGCCCGAGACAGTGCGTCGAGGATGGCCCCCAGCAGACGGGGCCGCGCCTGCTCAAACTCGGCCCAGAACTGCTGCTCGGGCCTCCGCTCGGACTTTGGTATTTCCTCTAGCTCAAATAGCAGGCACCGGTCAAGCAAGTCGGGCTTCTGGGCCGCGGTGTTGATGCCATTGAGTGCGGGACACCGGCGAAACTGGTAGATGACGTCGTCATCATCGGAGTAAAGCTCGCGCTTCGAGATGCCAGCTCCGGTGGCCGCCCGGCACAGGGCGTCGCTGGCCCAGTCGGGTAGGTGGGTGATGTTATCGTAGTAGGGCGCCCAATGGTGGGCAAGCTGCTGAACGAGTTGGGCACGGTCGTGGGGAAGACCAAGCACCTCCACCGCGGAGGGATCGATCAGCTGCCTTTTCACGCGCAGGAGGGTGGTCTTAGCCGTTCCCTGTCCGCCGTGTACATCCGGAATCGGGTGCGGAATGTCCGGGACGAAGCAGCAGACCAGATATACCTCGCAGAGCAGGAAGTGGGCTTCGTCGCGGAGGTTGACGAAGCGGCGCAGTTCGTGCAGGTCACCTCCGCCTAACGGCTCGAGCTGGGGCCGCTGGTGCGAATAGCGGCGGAACAGAATTGGGGAACTGGAAACGACTTCCCATCCCTGCGCCGTGATCCTGACCGCGCGCCAGTCTCGATCCGTCAGGTCATACCAGATGGCGCCGTCGTGGATAGCTACTCGGTTGTGGAGCTCGTGCTCGTCGCCCTCGAAGAGAGCCTTCGCCTCGATCACATTCAGCGCGGAACTGAGCGCCTCCGAGTTCGCCGCTTTCTGCTCCGCCTGCCAGAAGCGACCGGCGAGCCACCGCCTCAGATGCTTGCCGCGGCACGGCCAGATCTCTCGATGCTCACCGACAGGGACCAGCGCGAACGCATCGCCAAACTGATCATGGAACAACTCGACGCCTTCGGCCATGACCAGCTCGACCAGCCGATCGGCCTGGGACCCTTGTTGCTCGCCCCCGCTTTGCTCCCGTTGTTCCGGTCGGTCATCCTCTTTCTGTCCAGACCGTGGTGATCGCGTCTCCGCGAAGGGCTTGCCGGTGCCTAGCACGTCCAGCAGGTCCTGAGAGCTGCGGCCTTCTCGCACCAGGAAATCGGTCAGGTCATAGCCGTCATCCTCACCCTCGGGCCAGGAAGCGATCCGCACTTCGCACCCCGCCGCGGCAAGCAGCTTGGCGGCCTTCCTTCCGCCGGCCCTTCCAGCGTCGTCGCGGTCATACAGTGCTGTGACTCTCTTGCCAGCGAACACTGAGGCCGACTCGGCATCGAAAGTGCTTGCTCCCCGCGTACCCGTCCATGCTGTCAGTCCGTTCTGCCGTGCAAGGATGGTGTCGAACTCGCCCTCACAGAGCACTCCCTCGGTTTCCTCTTGAGAAGGCCACGGGAAGAGAGGCGGCTTTTCCCCCTCCCTGATCCAGATCCACTTGGCGCGTCCCTCCCCGGGTCGGTAGAGCTTAACGCCAACCAGTTGGCCGTCCGCGTTCTGCATGGGCAAGGTGAACCGCTGACGGCGCGTATCCCATCCCAGCTGCCAACGCGCGATGGTCTCGTCCGAGAAGCCGCGCGTGTCGCGCAGGTAGTTCAACCCCTCTTGGTGGCTCAGGAGCGCCTGGCAACAGCTATCCACGTAGTCCTGGTCAACCACGGTGCTGCGCTTGGTCCGAGCCGCCGTTACCGGGACGGCGAACTCTTCGGCGAGAGCGTGGAGAACCTCACGGAATCCCTTCCCGGTCCGCTTCATCTCGAAGTCAAAGAGGCTTCCGCTGAAGGGGCATCCGAAGCAGTGCGCCCAGCCATCACTCTCGCGGATCGACAGAGATGGGTCGGTGTCCGTGTGGAATGGGCACAGCGCCTTCGAATGGTTATTGTCGCCGCGCTCCAGTGTTAGACCGCGGCCCTCATAGAACCGCCGAACGTCCAGACGGGCGGCCACCTGATCACGCAAGCTCATCGGCTCCCCCACGGCGCGTTGTCTCCTGTCGATCCGCACGGTGTCACACGATGCGGAGGACCGGATGGCGGCCCGCCTTCCTGTCTGCTCAGCACCTCCGGTCGTTGCCCTCGAACGCTCTGTTGATGGCGGGGCTCCACCTGAGTCATCTCGCCATCCCTCTGTTCCTGACCTTCGTGGCTCTCTCGCGCCGAAGCCTGCTGACCTCCTCCACCGGGATCGCCCGCTCTCGACCGATCCGCACGTACCGAACCCGGCCCGAGGCGGTCCATCGTCTGATGGTGGCCGGATGGACGCGTAGTCGTTCGGCAACCTGCTTCGTGGACAACAACATCCTCGTTCCTCCTTCGTGCTTGCTCGCAAGCAAACGCGTGGGGTAGAATGGACTCAGCTGAAGTCTGCACGCTTGCGCGCATCACACACACCATACCGATCAGGCGGTGTCCGCGCCAAGAGACGTCTAATACGCGGATAATGCGAGGACAGATACCCATGGTGAAGGGCAACCGAGACGAGCCTTGTGGGATCGATCGCTTTGCCGACTCCCCTGAAGCTCTTCACGGCATAGCATGGGCCTTGGCGACAGCCATATCAGTGTCGCGAGAGCAGGATGATGCCCTTGACCTGCAGCACGGTCTAGAGAATCTGCGGGCCAGAGTTCACCGACGGGTCGAATCCCTCGAAGCTGGGACTGCGCACAGTGAGGCTGGTCAAAGACAAGATCCCGACCAGAGCGCAAGGGGAAAGCAGCCGCCACGAGTCGTGCCGTTGCTGGAACCGCCGGAAGGAACATGCTTCCGCGTACGTGCCCATGTGGAGCGCCATCCTGATGCCGTCAACTCTGACGAGGGAAAGGACTCACGCGTCGTCGTGTTCCTCGAAGGCGGGGATAAGCACGGGGGCGCGCTCCTCGTACGAGACATCCTTGGAGAGTATGACCCCACGGAGGTCCCTGACGTTCTGAAACGGCTCGTCAGCCTGGATTCCTCGGACGACGCTGAGATCGTCCGGTTCTACGAGGAGTTCGGACCCCTTGGCTATCCCTGGCTCGGCAGCTCCCATCCGGACCGGGCAACGCTGCTCAGGCTGCGGGGGGAACCGGTGTGGTGGCTGAAGCGGATGGCGGAAGAGCTGCGCACCATACTGCAGGCATACCATGCCTTGCAGAGCGGAGAGACATCCGAGCTGCGCCGTCTCTTCGCCTTCGTGCCCCGGAGCACACGGAAGACCGACCTCGGTCGAGTCTGGCTGGCGGGAAACGATCCCCTGGTCTGGGTCGGTTCGCGGTACTACATGGGGGACGGAAGTGAGCTGCCGCCCACGGAGCGCCGGCGACCGACCAAGAAGGAGAGCCTCCTGCTCGCCGATCGCCTAATCAAGACCCATGTTGATCTGATGCTGGGATCCGTGCGGCGGGTGCTGGGGAGTCACGAGCGTGAACAGACAACTCGACGGCAGTCGGGAGCAGGGCCGCGAAGCTTCTTGCCGTGCTGGCGGTTCAGCTGTCTGCTCGACGCGCTCTATCTCCAAGTGTACGAGATACTCTGCTCGAAAGGCAAAGTGGGTGTATGCAGGGATTGCGGCCGACCGTTTCCGTTGTCCGGAACACGGCGCGGCACGGTGCCCCGCTATTGCCGAGATCGGTGCCGATGGCGGGCAAACAAGCAGGAACAGCGGCGGTCACATAGCCGCTCTCCTGGGATTCAGCGCTGCTAGCCTGGGCCGAGGCCGCGATGCTGCAAGAGCCGCAAGGCTTCATCTTCGGCCGACTTCTGCATTCGCCTCCGTCCCCGCTCTGCGGCAATCGCGACTACCACCTCGTGATGAATCGTGCAACGCTGTACTACCCGGGCCTTGACCCACTAGCCAACACGCGTTCTCATGTGGTAGAATAATCCTGATAAGATCAGGCCCCTGGCCCTGAGGGTTTGGGGGAAGAGCCGACGGTATACAGCCGGCGTCTGAGGTGAGATAGCTCTCGACGGGGAGCGAATCTGACCCCAGGGGCCGGCTTTGTCTATTGGCCAGGGAGAACGAACATGAATCAGCCAGGAAACGTCGCCGTCGGCATCACAACCGAACCTAGAGAGATCAGTGCTCTCCGTCCGCACCCGCGGAACTACCGCCGCCACCCGGAGTATCAGCTGGCGATCCTGCGAGAGAGCCTGCGCGTGCACGGCCAACAGAAGCCGGTCATCGTCACTCCCGATGGCACCATCCTCGCAGGGCACGGCCTGGTTGAGGCGGCCAGGCTGGAGGGATGGGAGAGCATCGCCTGCCACGTGTACGACGGCCCCTATCCCGATGCATTCCTCGCCATCGACAACCGCGCCAGCGACCTCGCGGAGGACGACGAGGCGGCTCTGGCGGCACTGTTGCGCGATCTCGACTCGCAGGACCAGCTCACCGCCGCGGGCTGGGAGCAGGACGACTTGAGCGAGCTGCTGCTGCGGCTGGAGGCCGAGGAGAAGCGCGGCCGTGAGGAAACGTTCGACGTCGGCGCCGCCATGGCTGCGGAGACAGAGGGTCCGACGCGCGTCCAACCCGGCGAGGTGTGGGCGCTGGGCAGCAGGCACCGGCTAGGGTGTGGCGACGCGACCGATGCCGACGCTGTGGACGCGCTTATGGCGGGTGATGTTGCACGCCTGCTGGCGTGCGATCCGCCCTATGGCGTGGCCTACGACGGCAACCAACACCGCCGGCGGATCTCGCCGACCCAGCATGGTGGGGGCATCGTGTACCGCGACATCGCCAATGATGACCTCGACATCGACGCGCTACAAGTGTTTCTCACAGATGCATTCCAGGCAGCTCTTCCGCACGTCAATGAGGATGCCGCGTGGTACGTGTGGCACGCCAGCATCACCCGGACAGCATTCCTCGCCGCGCTCTCCGCGGTCGGAGTCAGCGTCCACCAGGAGATCATCTGGGTGAAGGAGGGATTCCAGTTCGGACGGTCCGACTACCACTGGCAGCACGAGCCCTGCCTATATGGGTGGCGGGAACGCCACACCTTTATTGGCGAGCGTAACCAGTCGACGGTGTGGCAGATGCCGCGCCAGACCGACCACCAGCACCCGACCACAAAGCCGCTCGAACTCTGGGAACGCCCCATCCGCAATCACCTCGAACCGGGGCAGATTGTATTGGACATGTTCGCGGGCAGCGGCACCGCCATCATCGCCGCTGAGCGTACCGGCACCGCAGCCCGCGCCATGGAGATCTCTCCGCACTACTGCGACGTTATCCTCTCCCGTTGGGAACAGTTCACGGGGCAGGAGGCGGTGAAAGCGGATGGCTGAGAAGAGACCCAAGAAGACCGGCCGCCCCCGCAAGGAGCTCGACCCCCAGCTGGTCGAGGATCTGGCGACACTGCAGTGCACGGACGAGGAGATCGCCTCCGCACTTCACGTCTCCGTCGACACCATCACGCGACGGAAGAAAGACGACGCGACTTTTGCGGAGGCCTATCAAAGAGGCAAGGACCAGGGAAAGCGCTCCCTGCGCCGCCTCCAATGGCAGTCGGCCCAGAAGGGCAGCTATGTGATGCAGATATGGCTGGGCAAGCAGTATCTCAGCCAGAAGGACCGCCAGCACACGGAGATCGAGGGGGTGGACGTGGCGGCGCTGATCGGCAAGCTCGGCCAGCTCATGGGCGAGTTCGTCCGTGAGTTCGTGCCACGAGAGCGATGGGACGATGCCCGCGATAAGATCAAGGAGCTGAGGCTTGACGACCTCGATACAGGACGCCCTGCTCAAGTCCACTGACCGCGAGCTGCAGGCCCAGAGTGGAGGCTTCGTCATCTCGCACAAACCACACGCGGGGCAACTGCCTCTGCTTCAGTCCAATGCCCGTTTCCGAGTGATCGCCGCCCACAGGCGTTGGGGGAAGAACTGGGTCTGTATCTTCGACGCCATGCGGCGGATGCGGCGGCTGGCGGAGGAAGCCGAACGGGAGCAACTCAGTCCGCGTGTCGTCGTCTGGTTCGTGTTTCCCACCTATATCCTCGCCGACGAGCTGTGGCAGGACCTCAAGCGGATGATCCCGGCGGCCTGGATCGAGCGCACGCTGGAGTCCAAGCCCATGCGCATGGAGCTGCGGGGCGACATCCACATCTCCATCCGCTCCGCCGAGAACCCCGAGCACCTCGTGGGCGCCGGCGTTGACCTCTTGTACATGATAGAGGCGGCCCGCATCAAGGAGGGCGCCTGGGAGGCGGTGCGGCCGACGCTGACCTCGTCGGGCCGGGCGGGGCTGGCCGTCTTCAATTCGACTCCCAAGGGCCAGAACTGGTTCGCCCGCATCTGGGATCGGTGTGAGGACCCGGAGGAGACGGATTGGGAGGGCTGGCGGGTGCCGGCGTTCCTGGACGATCTGGAGACGCGGCACCCCCTGAGCGTAGTGCCCAACACGGAGCGGATACTCGCCGAGAGAGCCGAGAACAGACAGTCCTGGTGGAACCAGGAGTACATGGCGCAATTCGTCGCCGGCGAAGGGCAGGTCTTCCAGGACGTCAGGTCCCGCATTGGCCGGCCTCCAGAAGAACCCCAGCGCGTGGTGATGGGGGTTGATCTGGCAAAGCGAACGGACTACACGGTCTTCTCTGCTTTCGAGGAGTCCGGCCGGCAGGTGTCCATTGAGCGCATGCATGGGATCTCCTACCCCCAGCAGGGAGAGCGGCTGGTGGGGACGATCGCTCGGCTGGGGGCACGGCGCTGCGTAGTAGAAGCGAACGGGCCCGGGGACGCCTTCATCGACCAACTCCGGGGGCAGCTCTACGAGGCGGGAGTCTCCTGCCGGATAATCGAGATGATGACCACGGCGCAGACGAAGAGCGCCATGATCAACGCCCTGGCATTGGCCTTCGAGCGGGGGGAGGTCACGCTGGTCGATAATCCTGTCCAGACAGCCGAATTCGAGGCCTATGAGGCGACGAAGACGCCGTCGGGGAACGAGACGTACGGGGCGCCGGAGGGACAGCACGACGATACGGTGATGGGGGCGGCCCTGGCCTGGACGCAGATAACCGGGAGGGGGAAGGCGCGCAAGGGCAAATACCCCAGGCCCGGCCAGCTCTCGGGTCTGCGGAAGAGGTCCTATGCGGAGCAGAGGGATGGGCGGCCGATGGAGAGGCGCTTCAGCGTGCGGTCCCAGTCGGCGCGGTTGAAGGGGATCAGGATAGTGAGGAGCAGGTATGATGGTTGAGGGTATCCACCAAGGCGACGTGAGGGACTGGCTTGCCGCGCTGCCTCCGCGTCTGCTCTAGGGGGAAGAGGCGGTGCTGCTCTTCGAACCGGGCACGACATACGCGACATCCCCCGGGCGTGGACTGGAGCAAGAGGGGGGAATGCCCGCAGTCCGTGGATCGCCCGGGGGTCACCTGCCTTCGCCCCCAAGGCGCGCTACTCCTTTGGTGGCGGTGCTACGAGGCCGACGCAGGCCACGGTGCGGGCGCGGGTGCCGCACGCCAGGACGAACTACACGCTTCGGCGCATTCCCGCCGAACGGGCCGGGAAACGGCGCACGACGTTGGCTTGAGGGGCGCGTTGGGGAGCGAGGTGGAGGTAGGGCCGCGGCGCTTTCTGGGCCCCCGGACTCGGCCACTGAGCCCATAGCTCCGCTTACGGAGCCAGGCGCGGAATGCGCGTAAGCCGGTCCTAGGGGTGCCCGACATACGCACCCGGCTTCACGGGCGGTTGACGGGGACAAGTGGGTCGATAGTCGATGGAGCTCCTTGTTGACAACTGCGATGAGTTTTGGGACGCTACGCTGCCCATGGAATGGCAAGCTGAGGAACTGGCCGGAGCGGTTGGATTCAGGCTTCTCGACGATGAACTAGCACGGGATGTCGAGTGCTCGCTGCAAGATGCCCTGGCCAACGGAGTCATATGTCGTGACGGATCGAATCCCCTGTCGATCTTCCGCGAATCGCTGGTGCGGTGCATCCGCGGCATAGAATCTAAGCAGGGGACCCTCCTGCAGCGATTCCTCAAGGACGGGCCGTATGAGAAGCCTGGCCGCATCCCCAAGGCAACGGCCTCCTTACGCCTCTCTGACGAGGAGACAGCAACGGCGATCACCTTCATCTATTCCCATATGGTCAACTCCTTCCAGGGGTGCCTCGCCGAACTGCTAGCGGTGGCGCCGTGTGTTCGGCTCATGCAGCGTCTCCAGGATGGCGGGCGCATTCCAATTGATGCCCGGCTGTACGTTGGGGACGCAGTCTCCGCTAAGACGTCTGGCCTGACTGGTTTCGCAAAGGGAGCCGACATGCATATCCTCATCGTCAGGCGGGAAGCGGGCAAGATCGCCTCCGCTCTGCTAGCGGGTGCGGCCGAGGTAAAGTCCTACCCGTGTTCCCAAGCACGCGTTCTGCGGCAGATCGACCGGCATGTGCGAAGAGCAGGAACAGGGCTGCGGATCGTGGATGAGGTCTGCGCTCCCAAGCATATGCGCACGGGGGCTGACGGCAACTACGAGCCGGTCAGGATTGCCGTTGTGCCAGCCAGTTGGAGACTACCTCGGACGTTCAGACTCCAGGAAACGAACGGTGGTCAGTTGGTCTCCGTCGACTCGGCTGCTCCATCCGGCCAGGAGGACCAGACCGTGCCAACCGCGAGCAACGCCTGGCGGATCGTCCTGAAGTGGTCGAAGGAGGCGCTCGCACAGGCAGCTTACGACATGACATTCTGGTACATGGAGAAGATAGGTGAATTCGTCTACCGGGGCGGAGTCCCAAGAGAATGGTCCGAGATGACGCCGGCAGAGGCGGGCCGCAACGGTGTCAAGATGATGCTCTACTATGCAATCTTGCGCTGTCGCAGCCGGCGTCTCAGTCAGCGCGCGATCGCGCTGTACAATAGCTACGGGTTTGGGTACGCGCTGGGGATGAACTTCAGGAACAAACGGGGCGTCCGCGAGATGCTCTGGCCGGAGGACCTCAAGGAGATTGCGGCGGCTGGCCGCACCAAACACGGCTGTCGAATAGCGAGGTAGGAGTGCGCGTGCCGCGCTCACATCTCTCCGGCCAGCCAAGTCATGGGACCACCGATCCTTGTCGAGCGCCCGTGAGACCGCTCCGAGGGCACTTTGGGGCACGGATGAGTTTCTGGACACCACGGGGGTCATCCTGAGCGCAGCGAAGGATCTTGCCCCGGCCCTACGCGCCCCCCCCTCTCCTCCTCTTGAACCAGAACTCGTGCCGCCCAATACCTCACATCCGCATCCTCATCCCCCAACAACCCCCTCACCCTCTCCAACACATCCTCTGGCAGCGGCACCAATCCCTCCAGCGCCTCCGCCGCTGATGCCCGCACCTCCGCGCTCTCATCCACAAGCGCGCGCGCCACGCCCTCCACGGCCTCCGCAGCCTCACCTCCCGCTGCGCCGATCATCCCAAGGATGCGGGCACAACCTGCTCGCATCGCCTCCCGCGGGTCAGCCAACCCGGCGAGGAAGAACCGCTTCACCTCCTCACTCCTCGGCCGCGCGCCAGCGAGGAAGCTGGCCGCCATCATCCGCACAAAGCGGTCGCTGTCCTCTAGCAGCGACCGCGCCACAGTCAAGACATCCTTCCCTCTCCAAGAGTTGAGCGCACTCGACACAAGGGCCTCGCTCAGCGCTACCAGTCGGACTAGTACCTGCTTACTCTCGAGCAGCTCTTCCAGTGTCCTGGAGGCGCGCTCCGTGCTGGTGCGCGCCAAAAGCAGAGTCTCCGCAGCCGCCGCTTGCACCAGCGGGTGCTCGTCGTCCAGCCCGATC
>SDBS01005408.1_pt1 | contig 12445 bp, 16 predicted proteins | sample 2277091 | NCBI WGS metagenome assembly SDBS01 (sample SAMN10404972, study PRJNA504765) | marine sediment metagenome | isolation source: marine sediment core GS10_PC15, 163 cmbsf | place: Arctic Ocean: Southern Knipovich Ridge | collected 2010 | reverse complement strand
AAATGAGCCCCCAGGCAAATACCGGCGATGGTGTTTACCAGGTCACGGAAATTGATGCGCTCATGGGAACCAATGCCGGAAAGTTCACGGATCGATTTACCCTTGGCCCATTCGGTAAGCGACTTGGTACGTCCTTGGTAGGTGACTTCAAAAGCGGTGGCCATCTGCTTTTGCAGCCATTGTACAAGGTCTTGCAGGAAACCTGATGATTTCTGGTCGTAAGGTATTCGTTCCTGACTTGATCTAGTAGATGCCAGGTCAACGGCCGCAGCATAGCTGCTGAGCGCCGCCCGAAATTCTTCGTCCAGGTTCGTCAAACGTAGAAATAGCTCGTCGGACTTCTGCTCGTCCTTGAAGTGGGGTGGCTCTAAGGGTTGGATGAAGTAGATGTAGAAGTCCCGCGGCGGCACGGCGGTGGAGCGCTCGTTGGGCGCGCCGAAAAAGAGATACCCTTGTCGCGCAGCCTTTCGCTCTAACCATTCCAGCTCATACTGCCAGATTTTATAACCAGTGACGTAAGTCTGGTCCGTACACTCCATAACCCGCTTCAAAGCCTCATAGTAATACCTATCGAGTTGAGAGGAATCGAGACTCTGGGCGCGCTGTTCGATGATTGCATCAACATCCTCGATTTTCTTCAGATCAAGGTAAAACTGTCGATTGTCTGGATTAAGGGTGACGAATTTGCCGCTCATCGTTTTATGAATTTCCCGAAGGACGGTCTCCACCTGGGAGAGCAGATCATCAGCCGGGTCACCGCCTAACTCCTCGATGCCTGGCTGATAAAGGCAAAGCCCATCCCGCAGCTCTTCGGCTGTCGCTCCAATCGTGGCATAGATGTCACCGGTGGTGAGCCGGTGGATCGACAGGGCATGAATAAGACGCAGGGCCATGGGTTTATATGCCGGACGCGTGAAGGCCTCCTGGATGCGAGATTCCAACACCTGGCTGCAGTCGATGACCGCTTTGATGTCCGGTACCGCCCGGAATGAGGGGTTCTCTCGTAGGTTTGTCCAATAGGAATCATATGCGATGAGGCCTGGCCGGTCATCCGGCAGTTCCTGGCCAAGCAGCTTCTTCATGGCCAAAGACAAGGTTTTTAGCACTTCTCGTTTCTCCACCACAATGACTCTCTCAAAGGAATCGATATAATCAGGATGCACCGGAAAGAGGTGGACGAACTCATCCATACGTTCGTTCATATGGCCGTAAAACTTTCCAAACGGGGTCAGGTACTCCCGTATCTTAGCCTGCTGCTCTCCGGTTTTCTTGAGTAATCGCTCGGCTACAACAAATTTGACATCTTTGTGGGCGATGAGAATCTGCTCGAACCGATCCTTCACTCTGCGTATGCTGTCGGCTACGAAAGAAAATCTGGGGCTGTCGAAGATGGCTTCCTGGACACCGGCCATGAAACGGAAACGCAGGTCTTTGCAAACCTCACCGATCTCCCGGAGAAAATTAAGGTCCAGGACGAGCTCTTGATCCTTGCGGGTGCGCAGGTAGTCCAGAAGCTCGTCTACAACTAGGAGCAGCCCGTGGTCCGGAAACTTCTGGTGAAAGGCAGACATCATCTCTTCAAAAGAACGTTTATTGCCGGACACCTCGGAGGTGGAAGGGAAACTGTAGCTTATGCCCATCGCGGCTAAATGCTCTTCCAACTCAGCCACCAGAATGTCCCGTAAGGACATCGTAGTTGCGCCGATCTCAGTGCGTACTACTTTGAACCTGCCTCCGATTTTCCCAGCGGCATCCGCTACATCGGCGTTGTTGAGGTTAAAAGTAAGCTCGGGGTTTTCCGCAAGTCCAGAGATTACCGACATAAGATGGGACTTCCCGCTGCCGTAGTTGCCGACCACCAGCAACCCCTTGTTATCGGTTGGCTGCTCGAACTGCAATTGTGGTATGACCAGACCAATCAGTTTTTCCGCCATCTCTTCGGAAATAACGTAGGTCTCTACAAGCTGTTTGGCCGCAGCCGCTTCATCGGCATCCCGGAGTTGGACCACGGACTCGATTGGGTCAAACTTGATTAGGTCACTGTATTTCATTGGTAATCCTCCAACCGCTAATGGACACGAATGAACACTAGTTTTTTGTACTCCATTTGCGTGTATTTGCGTTTATTCGCGGTTCCCATCAACTACCAGAAAATCATGCACCGGATATCGCCTGAACTCCGGATGAGCCGGTTCCGCATAGGTCAAAAAACCGTCAATGATGGCACCGTTCCAGGAGGCAACTACAGTCTTGTTGCGCGAAAGTCCCTGGAGCAACCGAAGTGGGTCCTGTTTCAGGCCCACATCGAAGAGTAGCTCGATGTTGTCAAGCAAGGACATCTTGCCTGTATCTTTGGCAACAATCTCTCGAATAAGGCGCGGAAGCTGTAATGCCCGTTGGCGCTGGGTCAAATCCAGCATCAGGCGAGAAAGCTCAAGGTTGACATTAATCAATGGAGCGCCTGTGCGGTCCCGCACATCCCGGAGCGCAGTGGTTTTTCCGCCTCCTGAGGATGAAACGACCAGCATCAGACGGTGATAAAGCTCGTCGAGCTGTTCGACCTTTCGCATGATCTTATCCGCAAGGGGTTCCGCCATCACTCTTCTTCTCTCCATTCCGGTAAAGAGGTATATCTACACCGCCTGGATGTTGTTGACAAGGTTGATTTATTCCACTCTTGATCCCATATCTTCCACTGTGATCTTTTACCGGGCTGGAAAATACAAAACCCCGCTCTCTATCTGGTCAGAGTAACGGGGTTTTCGGATAACCATAGACCATTTCAAATCCTCTTTCCTTAGCGGGTTGAAAGAAGAAACTTGGTTCGGGAATACTGCTGAATGTTGTTTACACATGAAAAGGGTCAAAATCTTTGATTGATTTTTCTTTATAGTGAATCAAATATTGATATCCGGGACATCCATTTGCAAATCAGTAAGTATCACCATCAGTGAAGTTTCTGAAATACTGATGTCCCCCTTCCCATAACTCCCCCTGCCAACAACACGGGCTTTTTGAATCTCGCGCAAATAAAGCTGAAAACGTCCAGCGCCAGTATCGTCTAAAAGGACTGTGCAGTAGTCCATGGAGTGAGACCTTTGAAAAACGCCCCCTTTCGAAGTCTGCGCTTATCTGCCCAATCTCTGCGTTGCGTTCAGATTCTAAGCCTCGAAATACTCAATGTATTCCTGTGGTTAAAATCCTCACGCGCCTTGATCTTGAACGAAATTGAGCATTTTTCAAAGGTCTCGGATTAACTGGCTGTAAATAAAGAAGAATTGTACGTTTTTGCTCGATTGATGGCATCGTCCCACAAATTTGTTGGACGACTACGACTATTTTTTGAAAGTCTCCATAACCCATTGAGATAACATCCTTTTTGCCAAACAGGCGTTTTCCTGCCGATGGACTTTTGTGAAAAAGCGATGGGACTGAAGGGTTGCTGTTGAATAATTTCTTACAAAACCACCAAACTCCCTGAAATAGCAACCTTTTCACAACAGAACCTTTTCCACACTGATGGACTTTTGCGAAGAGCTTTAGAAACCATCAATTCTTAAAAAAGACGGAAAAAAAAGGCGGTCTGGTGAAGCGACTGGCTCTGCTCAAACATTTGATGTTTGCATAGTCTTTTTCGCTATAAGCTCACGAACTACCGGTACCAATTCATTAGGGATTTCCATGAAAGTCTGATTGGAATCTTCATAAGCTGCTTCATCCTCGGCAAGAGCTTCATATTGAGATTGGGATTCATAATGTTCAAGTACTCGTTTCACGCGAGATTCATCCCATCCTGGTGGAAAATTTGTCTTTTTGGTCATTGAGTCTTCCTCCTTCGACGTCGTCGATATGCCTTTAATGGTTTCCCAATCAAATCGTATGCAGTAATAACAAAGGCGCTTTTCGGTATTGGATCCGGAACATAAATTACACGAAGATATCTTCCTGAGTTAGTTTTTCCAATAGCCACGCGAGACCCTTCACGGCCAGGACGGTCTTCACCTGGTTTTTCCAACACGTCCTCCACTTCATCTTCTCGAATTCCATGATTGTATATATGCGGCTGTCCAGTTTCTGAATCGATATAGAATCGAATCTTCATGGTGTAGATACCTTTACTGTGTCAGCTTTCTGCTTTGGTATCATGAATTTTCCAGCGGTATTTAAAAGTCGTTGAAGCAAATCGGTATTGATAAATTCCGGGCTTGTGCAAATCGAAACTATATCCGCCTTAGGCCATCCATGAGGGCGGTAGGGGCCAATGCTAAATCTTTGGGAAAATGATTGCCAAACATCATCGTCAAGCCACATTTCAGGGGAATCAATTGGGGTATCTACTATCCAGTGTACCCGACAAAATTCCCAGGTTCGCATTGCGTGATACATGAAATTAGCAATATTCGTATTCTTATTTTCGTCCATCATGTCGTGATGTTCGTCAACGTGCAAAATATGAGTAGGTTGTGCCAGTGTCCCCCTTCTAACACGATCTTTCCAGCGAGAATAAGCTTTGTGATGTTTTTCAACAACGAAAGCGATAGGGCAATCTCCCCATTCTAATAATTCTTGAAGTCGCTGTTCGGGATTTTCGAGCAAATTAAAAAAGTCCAAGTCAATATCCAAAATAGAACTCATGCTTCGAAATTCCTGTCATATCCTGACTTCAGTCTCTCTGATAAATCGTTCAGTGCAAGGTAACCTGAACTATTATGATCAGGATATTCTTTTGAATCATCCAGGGCGATACTGAGAACATCAATTAAGCAGTCCATGTCCCACCGATACAAACCGATGGGTTTCTTCCCTTTATACTGTTCAATGCGCCGATCAAGACCAAATGCCTCCGCCATTGACCAAGTATGTTTCTGTAGTTCCTCAAGCTCTTCACCTGTAATAAGAATGTTAACTTTAATATCTCGTGAACCTGGCTTCATGATGAGTATTACTCTTTTTCTGTTTAGTCGATCGGAAAGCTCAGCTGCCGCCAACACTGCGGGACGCTGAACCTTGAGAAATCATCTGCTTTGAAGTGGGGCAAAGCATTTCAAAAACCACTACGCTGTTGGCGGTCAGGTGCAGTGCCTGGTTCTCCGGCGGTATCAAGTACAAGAGGAGTCAAAGTAAAAACACGAGCGAGTCGATCTGCTTTGTGCAAATCCCCTCTACGAAGAGCATCTCGCACATCATCAAGCTTCAATGCATCATCAAGTGACAAATAAGGCGACCAACCTTCATCAGTATCGATCAGTTCGATTTCAACTTCGGCCACATATTGTCCTTCGTGTACTAATTTTTTATGTTGTCTCTTCCTCATGACATTCTCCTCATGAAATCGTTTGACCATTTGGCTGGGTCAGGCCTGTATGCAGTAACCAAGACAGCTGGCGACCTGGCGCCTTTGGGAATTCCCCATACCACATGGATCGGATTAATCTCAAAATCTTTCTGTAACACTAACACACATGGTCCTTTTGTGTAATCAGGATAATCTTCAATTACTATGGCTTCCTTAAGACCGAGCAAAACGTCCCTAACAAAAATACCATCTTCAGCCAATTCATCATACCCATGATCAGATATTTTAACATCTTTGCCCTCAACAAGTTCGATAATCCGTTTGAGTGTATTGCTCATGTTAAGATTTTAGCCCCTTAGGCTCCTTTATGCAATGAGTCCAATGTGAATAACCGCTTAATCTTGGCCGGAGAACTTCGATGTAGTCCGCCTAATCGCGCCATGTATAACACTGCATTATAACATGCGAAATTGGATTAGGCCGCGGTATTGCGGTATAAAAAATGCGACATTATGCAAAAATGCCTGCAAGAACGGCTGCAAGCAGAGCTAATTGCTGGCGGGACTCTGGATCTGATTCTGCCTGATCAGCCGAATCGCACAGTACGGACCCGTATGCTGCGTGGTGTGGGAGGGACGCCCTGAGAGGGGCGCTCCTATCCCGATGGGTGTTCTTCAAATCTTAAATTTAATAGTCGACCTCGCGTGGTTCCGCAAGAAGTTTAATTCCTTCAAGTACTTGGTTAAACCGCTCCCTCGTTAGAGTCCCGATCTTTTCTGATAAATCACTTTTGTTCACTGTAAAAATTTGAGAAATGTTAACAACACTTTTCTTTGATAGGTTAGCTTCGCCTTTATTCAACAGAACATTCCCTGGTGCCTTTGCGCGTTTAAGATTGGACGTCAAGGCGCAAACAACCACTGTGTTGATACGGCTTCGATTGAAAAGATTGTTTTGAATTACAACATGAGGATGCCGATATCCGGGCTCAGAGCCTGAAGGTTCTTTCAGATCGACCCAGAATATATCGCCTTGATTGATCACCATTGGTCCTTTACCATTTTGAGATGCCGGGAACGCATCTCAGATATAAGGGATTCCTCCCTTATATCTGGGATATCATCGTATGCACTGTTAATGGCTTCAAATAGCTCTTGGTTCTTGTGACGTTGTATGAACTCGGTAGCGGCCAATGCAAAGATGCGACTTCGAGAAGTATTCAATTCATGAGCCAAATTGTTCACTTGCTCAAATAATGGTTTATCGATTGATATTGCAGTCTTTATATTTGCCATGGGTTATACCTCCTAATTTAAAAATAGTATAACCATCAGTATAATTTTTGTCAATATTTTTCTGACACCCAGGGCTAACCTGCCGCGCCAATAAACTTGACCGTCGAGGCCGCCGACGTTCACGCGGTCAGGTTTAGCCGATGGTTCAAGGGAATTGAGTGTGACCTTTCAGGTCGCCCCAATCCTTATGGGTTAGGCCATTATTGTTAATGTTTTGTTTGATTGAACCAAATCCACCCTTCTTTGTGAGCGACCTCAATATTTTCTGGCTTATAGACTGTTTCCTTGGCGAAATCTACTCCTGCCATGATACAAATTGCGGCATCTAAAGCATCATCAGATTCGAAAGGCAACGTACCACCAGCATAATGATCAGCGAGTGCTTCACCTAACGTAGCGGGCCAACCTAGTGGAGCATCAAATGCTAGAATCCGAGGTTGATACGTTTTTATCCATTGCCCTATAACTGGAAAGACATTTTTATTGTTAGTTTCAACCTTGTGTATCTCTATTCCTGAAGGTCCGAGAGATCCAAGGGCTAAACCAAATTTGGAGTGCTGAGCCGCGCAATCTAAGCCAATTAAATATGTGTCCATTTATTGCTGTTTGTGTGCCTAACGAGATAACCAGCGGCGGGTTTACAGCTACTGCCAGCGAATAAGCGTTGAAAGATTATAAATGCGAAACCGTTAGAATCGTTCGGTGTTAGCCGTATGAGTTGAGCGTTTGGTTCGGCGTAGCCGTTATTTGGCATCCGATTTATACTATTAATTTGATCTTGACGATATCCTTTATTAACTTGAAATGATTATCAAGTGAATAAATTTCACAATGATTTTGTTTGGCATTTTGAATAATTATCAAGTCTGGAATTCCAACTCCATTCAGACCATTCTTCAAACATTTATATTGAAATTCAATTAGTTGGTCCCACTCAATATGTATTTCTAACTTGTTAATATGATTAAGTAATTTGATAACTTTTCTCTGGTTTCTAATTTTAAGAAATGGTATTAGCTCTGCAAGAATTAAATCGTTTATGACTACGAGATTTTCATCAATTAGAAAATCAAGTTTTTCAAAATTGTTTCCACCCCTAAAATATTCTATCCAAACAGAAGTATCTATTAGAACCGACATTAACGGCCTCGTATAGTATTTAGGTCAATGTCTAAATCTATCTTCCCCTTGAATGTTTTCAATTCAGAGATTTTGGATTTTCTGATTAACTCTTCTAATGCTGTGATAATAACCTTGGTTTTGGTTTGGGTGCTGGTTGCCCTCATGGCCTCATTCAATAAATCTTCTGGCAAATCAAGAGTTGTTCTCATAATCAGTCTCCTTTCATTTATGCATGACTCTAACATTTTATGCATATAGTGTCAATCATTTTACGCCAAACGGGGTTAAACCGCTTCTTGTTTCACCGGGGCCAATTTGACTGGGATCTCTACCAACATGCCCTGTTTCCGAATTGCCAGGCCTTTGAGCATGAGCAGTAACCCTTTGAAATTCACCGGCAGGCATGCAAGCAGGGCAAAGATTGTAGCATTAATGCCCTAATCAAGATCTGATACCTATTCTTCATGCAGTTGCAGAGCAATTTTTAGAGTCTTCCCAAGACGGTGAAGTTTTTCGGGAGAGAGGTTGCCGATGTAGTTTGTCAACATGGACTTCGGTAGACTGATGAGTTCGTCACAGTGAATGCTGCTGTCATGCTTCAGACCTTCGTCGATTCCGACGGCAATCTGGGTTGAGAGGCCCTTGTAGGCAGTGTAAACGGGGGCACAAATAACTGTCGAAAATCGGGAATCAATCAGAATCTGGCGGCTGACAATGACGAATACACGAAACTTTTTGGGATCACCCGATGAAGGCCGCCTGACTCTGTACAACTCGCCGCGTCTCACAGCGGAACCTGATAAGTGAGCACATCCTCTGCCTCAGCGTTCAGCGAATCCGCATGGCGATTAATGATCTCCAAATCACGCTGTTCAGTTTCTTTTCGTTTCAATTGGACAATGAATTTGCGTGCCGCGGTTTCTAAGAACGCAGATCGGCTTTTGTACTCCCCGATGTACCGATCAATAGCCTTCAGTAGCTCGACCGATAGTGTGATAGATGTCTTGACTTTCATACTACCAACATACTACTCTAAATGGATTATGTCAATCATTATTATGGGGCGAACGGGCAGCGGGATCTTCGACTTGACCTTGACCAAAATTGATAAGGCCGCCCCGGTTAAATAAGTGCAAAAGAGATTTAACCCCGGTTAAATAAAGGCAAAAGCGGATTTAACTGGGTAAACTGGGCAGGCAAAAAGGCGCCCCAGAGGAATAGGCTCCGCATTCCACAGGGCAGGCAAAATTCACAAAAAGTGACATTGAAATGTGGTAATATCAGGAAGTTATAAGCAAGAAAAATCTGAAATTGGACTTTTTACGAGACCATCAAAATTGAGCATTTTTCAAAGGTCTCAGTAACAGGGTGGGCGACTGTAGGCCCTATGACTCGACCATCCTCTCCAGTTCGTCAAAAGGTATGAGCCAGCAGACATCATAAGGTTGCAGAGTCACACCAAGCTTTCCGTCTTTAGCGATCCAACCTCGTTTCCCCACAAGATCGTACCAGTGGTTGTGCTCAACGCCGAGTTCAGAGAGGAATATCCCTATTTGGCAAACCCTACCGGTCACATTGGTCAGGGCCAAAATATGCTGATCTCCGTCAGGGGATATTCTCAGAACTGCAAAAATATCAGGAGAGATCATCAGGACACGTTGATCTCCGTTAGGGTGGAAAGCGCACTGCCGCACCCGGATATCCCCTATCCAGCTGATCTGGCGAGCGATATGTGAAAGCTTGGAATCGCGGTTTTTTAATTTTTCAACAAGTGCCTGTTCTTTAACCACCTTACGGTTGATATCCCGCTTTGACTTTGTTTTCAAAACCGCGTCGATGTCGTTGCGGGTTCCGATCAACCCATGAAAATATATGGCCGGCACACCCCGAAGAGCAAAGGCAATGCTCCTTGATGCAATAAAGCGTTTTACCTGAAAGGCAATATCCTCATCGCTGCTATCATGATTGATGGCGCTGAACCACGTAGCGTTGATTTCGTAAGGTTCGTCCTTGCCATCCTTCCCTGTTTTGTAAGACACAAAGGCCCCGTGTTCCCTTGCCGTTTGAATGATGAAATCGATATCTTCTATGGGCAGGATGTCCCTCACTCCCATGAGTCCGATGCCGTCGTGGGTATCGAGCATGTTGAGAAAAGTCGTGGAATTGGAGATGTATTTCAAATCCTTTGCCCACCGGGATAGAGCGGTTGCATCTTCCCTGTAAAAGGTGTGTAGGACAAGTGGGGGCAGGGCAAAGTTATACACCATCTGTGCTTCATCATGGCCATTTCCGAAGTAGGAGACGTTTGCTTCATGGGGCACATTGGTTTCTGTGAGTACAGCCGCCCAGGGAGCCACTACATTGAAAACATCCCGCAGGAGTTTGATAATTTCGTGCGTCTGCTCCAGATGCACAGAGGGCGTTCCAGGTTCTGCCCACAGATATGTCACGGCGTCTAAGCGAAGGATATCAGCCCCCCGGCGCACATACAGGAGCATGGTTTCAATGATAAACATGAGCACTTCCGGACTTTTGTAGTTAAGGTCTATCTGATCTGCTGAGAAGGTGGTCCACACATATCTATCCCCCTCAATTGTACGGAATTTTGTCAGGAGATCAGAGGTTCGAGGACGTACGATGATCTTTCGCTGCTCCGGTGTCAGTGCGTCACGGGATTTGTATGCAATGGCAATGTCTTTAAAATACGGACTGCCGTTCAGGAATTCCTGAAACGCGGGACTCTTGGAGGAAATGTGGTTGAGGACCCCGTCAAACATGAGATGGTAACGCTTTCCGATCTCCTCAATATCCTGCCAGGATCCTAAGTTGGGATCAACGCTTTGAAAGTCAGTGACGGAAAACCCCTTATCAGAAGAGTAGGGAAAGAAAGGAAGGATGTGCAGGGTATTGAAGGTATCCCTGAGACCGGGATGCTGTACAAAATCGTCCAGACAGGCCAACGGAGAATGGCCTTCCCCGCGAAGCAGGTCACCATAAGTGATGAGAATCATATCCCGTTCTGTAAAACGGTTTTGAGGATCAAACCCCTTTTCCTGGTCGATCATTTCCTGAGGCTTATGGGCGTAGTGTACCCTGAGAATTCTTTCGAGCTCCGGCATATATTTTTCAGCCTCTGCTTCCCCGTAAAGAAACCGCAGCCTGCCCATCATCCTCTCCCGTGCTTTGCCGGGAATTTCCAGGAGCGGCCTCGAATAGTCCGGTTGCGCATAGTGAGGAATTCGCTCCCACTGACTCGATTTTTCCCCCTCGTAACTCCCGGAATAATCTCTTGATTCTGAATTTTCCATTGCTTACCTTTGCTCCTCTAAATCAATACTCGAAAACCTCCCTCACTCAGGCTTATAGATCGCCTACGGCTCAGAGAGGACGTAGGCCCTACCTTCCAGGCCGGAAGCGGAGCCGGAGGCTGGCCCTGCCAACATCATTATCCAAAACGCCACTTAAAATAACTTTATCCGATTTTTTCTAAATATTCAACCGGTACCTTAGTTGCACTACACTTATTCGATATGGTTGAAGTCTTAATCCCGCGAAACGCGGGATTGAAGTAATGGGCTTTCGTAGGCGTTCACGGGGTTTCTTTCCTACTTGACGAGTCTGACTTGGCAAAAAGTCCTGGTTAGTATAATATGCTTTTGGATGCTTTAAATTTTCAGCAGATTATTAGTTTTCGATTCCTGAAGCGAAACAGGATTTGAGGAGGAACCCATGAGAGATATGATCCTTAAACGGCTTGCCGGATATACAGAGTTTCCGGGCCCAGTGGTTACGGTGATCATGGATGGTGTTGGAATTGGCCCGCAAGACGAGAGCGACGGAGTCTATGTCTCATACACTCCGACCTTAGACTCCCTGTTCAAGGAACCTCTCTTTACCCGCCTGAAGGCCCATGGGACTGCGGTGGGTATGCCATCGGACGACGATATGGGCAATTCCGAAGTGGGGCACAATGCTTTTGGCGCTGGAAGGATCTTTGCCCAGGGCGCCAAACTGGTCAACGAGGCCATAAAATCGGGGAGAATATTCGAAGGCAAGGCATGGGCCCAGGTGCGCGATCGTACCGACAAAGGAGGGACGCTGCATCTCATAGGCATGGTGTCCGATGGGAACGTTCACAGTCACATTGATCATCTCTACGCCATCCTGAAACGTGCCGCCGCAGATGGCATAAAACGGGTTCGTGTACACAGTCTCATTGACGGCCGGGATGTGGGCGAAAAAAGCGCTCTCACCTTTCTTGAGCCCCTGGAAAAAAGGCTGAAGGAGCTTTCAACAGCCGGTCGGGACTATTGTATCGCATCCGGAGGTGGACGGATGGTCACCACCATGGACCGGTACGGTGCTGACTGGAAAGTGGTGGAAAATGGCTGGAATGCCCACGTCCTTGGAGAAGGGCGGGGTTTCCCTTCAGCCTCTGAGGCAATCCGAACCTGTTATGCGGAGGACCCTGATATTACAGATCAATACATGGCCTCTTTTGTGGTCGTAAAAAATGGAAAGCCTGTGGGCGCCATAGAAGATGGCGATGCAGTTATCCTCTTCAATTTCCGGGGTGACCGGGCTATTGAGATTTCCCGTGCATTTGATGAGCCTGATTTTTCCGAGTTCAACCGCAAACGGGTTCCCAATGTTTTTTACGCGGGTATGATGGAGTACGATGGGGACGCCCATATACCTTTAAATTATCTTGTTGAACCGCCTGCCATCGATA
>SDBS01005406.1_pt1 | contig 12448 bp, 9 predicted proteins | sample 2277091 | NCBI WGS metagenome assembly SDBS01 (sample SAMN10404972, study PRJNA504765) | marine sediment metagenome | isolation source: marine sediment core GS10_PC15, 163 cmbsf | place: Arctic Ocean: Southern Knipovich Ridge | collected 2010 | reverse complement strand
AGATAGATTGTTGGATCGCGGTCGGAGCGATTCCAGGCAGGGGATTGCCTTTTTTGTCTTTCGCACTTGCGGCATCTCCAACGACGAAAACTTCTGGGTTTCCAGGGATCGACATATCGGGCTCGACGATGACGCGACCTGCGCGATCGGTGGGAACATCGAGATTTTTCAAGAGTGGCGAGACTTGGTTGCCCGCTGCCCAAATCACATTTTGACAGGGGACGTACATCTCTTCGATTTGAACGCCATCTTTGGTGATCTCGGTCACTTTTTTATTGGTCATGACCCGCACACCCATTTTTTCAAGGTCTTTCTTGGCTCGTATCCCGAGTTTTATATCAAAAGCGGGAAGGATGTTGGGAAGAGCTTCTACGAGGTAGATCTTCGAGCGTTCGGGTTTGATCCGACGGAAATTGCGAAACATGGTTTTATGGGCGATTTCTGCAATGGCACCGGCCATTTCCACACCGGTTGGGCCCCCTCCAATAATGACAAAATTGAGGTATTTTTCCGCTTCCGAAATCCGGTCGAGCCGTTCGGCTTTTTCAAAAGAGATCAAAACCTGTTCGCGGATTTTGAGTGCATCTTGAATGGTTTTTAGTCCCGGAGCAAATGGCTCCCACTGATCATTACCAAAATACGAGTGGCGGGCGCCTATTGCAAGAATGAGGTAGTCGTAAGAGAGGACATCGCCATTGCCGAGTGTCACCGTCCGCGCGTTTTTATCGAGTTTTACAACGTCGCCCATCACGACAGTCGTATTTTCTTGGTCGCGCACAACTTCGCGGATCGGGGTGCCAACTTCTCCAGGAGAAAGACCAGCAGTTGCTACTTGATAGAGGAGTGGTTGGAAGACATGGTGATTGGTTTTGTCGATGAGGAGCACGTCCATGCGTGCTTTTTTTAGTGCCTTGGCTGCATTGAGCCCTCCAAAGCCTCCTCCAATGATAATGACTTTTGTATATGCCATAGAGATGTTTTCCCTTTTAAAAAACGACCGTTCTACCATAAAATTGCACCAACCTGTTTTTTTTGTCATTTGTAAAATGCGCGTACTCGTAGAGAATTTACTTCAAGACCACGGCCAAGAACTCGGTTTAGAGCTTATTGTCGGCGAAGCCAACGTGAAACGGAAAATTTCACGTCCCGAAGTTCATCGTCCCGGTCTTAGCCTTACTGGGTTTATGAAAAAATTCGTTCCTAATCGACTTCTCGTTTTTGGTAATAGTGAGATTCTCTATTTGAAAGAACTTTCAGCAGAATTGCAAAACCAGCGCTTGGAAAACATTCTGACCGACTCAACCCCAGCAGTCATCGTCGCGGGGAAGTACCCCCTTCCTAAAAAACTTGTAGAAGTGTGTCGTAGAAAAGGGCTCCCTCTTTTGAAGACATCATTGTCGACGATGGAGTTCTTGAATCTGGCAACATCTCTTTTGTCCGATGCATTTGCTCCTTCCACAACGTGCCATGGAACATTCATGGAAGCTTTTGGAGTAGGAGTGCTCATTCAAGGAGATTCTTCGATCGGAAAAAGCGAAGCCGCCCTTGGACTCATCGAGCGGGGACACCGTCTCATTTCCGATGATGTTGTGAAGTTGCGTCAGCGCAAAGACTCGATCATCGAAGGAGAGGGGCCAGAGCTCAATAAGCACATGATGGAGATCCGGGGGATTGGGATCATCAATGTGGCCCACCTCTATGGAGCCGTCTGCGTGCGGAGCTCAAAGACACTCGATCTCATTGTTAGGCTCGAAGAATGGGACGATCAAGCATTTTACGATCGGATTGGGCTCGATGAAAGATTCATTGAGATGCTTGAAGTGAATATTCCATATCATATACTGCCAGTAAAACCAGGTCGAGATGTGGTCCTTTTGATTGAGACGATTGTTCTCAATCATCGCTTGAAGATGATGGGCTATCATTCAGCTCGCGAATTTAATGTGAAATTATTAGAAACAATTTCTCGAAAACAAAAAGAAAGGCAACGTGAAACATTCTCAAAAAGTTAAAGTGAAAAACGCATTGGGACTGCATGCCAGGCCCGCGACAGTGATTGCGCAACTTTTACAAAAGAGTAAAGCCAAAGTCTCGTTTACCTATCGCAATGAGACAATCAATGCTCGCAGCATCATGAGCATACTCATGCTTGCAGCAGGTAAAAATTCACAGATTTTGATTACTGTGGAAGGAGATAGCGCAGAAGAGACTTTAGAGTCTCTTGTCCATGCGTTTGATACAGAATTTGGAGAATTTGATAGTGAAGGATAGACTCAAAAAGGAAATACGGATTCAAGGGGCTCCCGTCAGCGAAGGGATTGCCATTGGCTCAGCGTACTTCCTAAAGCCCATTGAAGAAGACATACCCGATTTTGAAATTTCCTTAAACGAAGTAGATTCTGAAGTGGCTCGCTATCGCAAAGCTCTTTTCTCCAGTAAAGAAGATCTCAATCGCCTTCGCAGTGATCTCGAGATGGAAGCTTCTGAAGAAGCCATTACCACTATCGAAACGCATATACAGATGCTCGATGATCCCATGATGACGACGCATATGGAAGGGGAGATCCGAAAAATGCTGCGCAACACCGAATCGGTGTTTCATTCGGTGATCAACGAGTATGAAGGCCGTTTCACTGAACGGACCGATTCCTTCTTTCAAGAACGCCTCGTTGATGTGAAAGATGTTTCCAAACGCATTCTCGGCCACCTTCGCGATAAGCAATATGCACAACTCTCTGAAATCCCCACAGGCTCCATCGTATTCTCCAAAGAAATTGCCCCCTCCTATACCGCTGCTGCGCACGCTGCACAAATTGGCGCTTTTGTCACAAAAAATGGAGGAGGGAACTCCCATGCAGCTCTTATTGCCCGCTCCAAGGGGATTCCCTATGTGACAAGCGTGGATATGACTCAACTCGAGCGATTCGACATAGAAGCCCTGATTGTCGATGGGTATGAAGGCATCATCATTGTCAATCCCACACCAGAAACTCTTTCACATTACCAAGAAAAACAAAAACAGCTGATTACCCGCTACCAAACCTTTATTGACGAGGACCACCTTAAATCAGAAACAATCGATGGCTATTCTATCCAGCTCTTCGTCAATGTAGGGAATCCTCAGGATCTCGATATTTTCCCCTATAATCACGACGGAGTAGGCCTCTTTCGCACCGAGTATCTCTTCCTTCAAACCAAAGAATTCTACCCCTCAGAAATCTTCCAACAAAAAATCTACCGTGAGCTCATCGATAAAATGAATGGCCGTCCCGTCGTCATCCGAGTCTTTGATCTCGGGGGGGACAAGAATCCCACTCTTTTTCTGGATCGTCAATACGAGCCTAATCCCATCCTTGGTAACCGGGGAATTCGCTTTCTCTTGAGCAACATTGAGCTGTTTAAAATGCAACTGCGCGCGATTTTTAAAGCCTCTATCAGAGCCAATGTCCACCTCCTGCTCCCTCTCATTTCGGACATCAATGAGTTGCACACATCTAAAGAGATCATTGAAGAGGTAAAAGCTGAATTGCGCAAAGAGTATTCAGAAATTCCCGATCTGCCGATCGGCTGCATGATTGAAGTTCCCTCAGCAGTGATGATCTGCGATGCCCTCGCACTTGCATGTGATTTCCTCTCGATGGGAACGAACGATCTCGTTCAATACACTCTCGGTGTCGATCGGGGCAATCCTGCAATGAGCGAGCTCTACTATCCCGCACACCCAAGCGTTTTGCGCATGATCAAAATGATCAGCATCGAAGCCAAGAGAAAAGAAACGCCTCTCACGATCTGTGGAGAGATCGCCTCGAACACTCTCTTCACGCCACTGCTTCTGGGCCTTGGTCTGCGCGAGTTTTCTCTCGCGCCCCGTTACGTGCCTCACGTCAAGCAAACAATACGCAAATGGTCGATTCTAGAAACCTATGATCTGGCAGAAGAGGCTCTCAAGTTCACAGATCCCAAGGACATTTCCGCGCTTCTGACCGAAGCCCAAAAAAAATAAAAAAACACTAGAGAGTGCATTGTATACCACGCTCGGTCAGGTTTTGTGAATTTAGACTTGGCGAGACAAAGCCAAATTGATACGAACGAGGAGCACCATTCCCAACTAGGGAAGGGTGACGAGGAGGGGCGATTTGGCAAAGTCGCAGCCAGTCCAAATTCGCAAAAGCTGACGGAGCGAGGTATGGAAAAGCTATCTTAAAAAATCGAAAAAAGGGGATAGTTTTTGAATAATTTCTTTCAATTCGATAGACTCTTGTCCCATGGAGGACAAAAAAGTATTCCATCGTTGTTGAGTTTCTTTAGCATCATAAAAAACAGATGCAAAAGCGATTGGATATTTAAGGCTGGTTTTCCTGTTTGCAAATACTTCTTTGACTGCCTGTTCTAAATGATCAGGTTGTATTTCATGCTGCTTTAAGATGGTCCATAAATCATAAAAGTCCTTCATTCTCGTGTTAACAGAAGCTAGCTTTACAATTGATTCTAGCTTTTCAGCTATCACTGTTTCAGGTGTGTAACCCCACATTGTAGGCTCAGGCATTGTTAAAAGTGTTGGATATGCGATTTTTTGGGGCTTAGGAATGATAATGTCATTAAAGCCGATATCCATAAGTAAAGGTATTCTAGTTGTGAATAATCTGGCAGATAAACTAGCGCTTACTCCGTTATAGTCTCCGGTTGTTTGAGATTTTCTGAGAATGAGTTTCTCAGTGTCAAAAGCTATTGCATCTTCCTCACAGATAATTGTTGCAATTTCCAAGATAATACGGCGCAAGTTTTCTATCTGATTGGACGTGCGTGCAAGTAAGTCAATATCCATAGTAGCACGATGATCCATCGAGTCCCAAACTTTCAGGATTAAGCCACCTTTGAGAAAAAATTTCTCTGCATAAGGACTAATGCTAAGACGATATAGAAATCTCTCCATTGCATAATAGCGGAGAATTTCATCAAAGGGTCGGCTTCTTTTTTCGGAAAGATTCTTGAGTCGTTGGCGTATCGATTCACCGAGGTTTTTTTTCGGTCTTTCTATTGTTTTAACCACTGACGATTGCCTCCATAATTGGCTTTAGGACTTTCTCAACACGAAATAATTTAGCATACTCAAAGAGTTTATCTAAATCTGTTTTTCCGCTCCGCCAGTACATCCTTAAAGCTTCAAGAACGACATCCATTCCAATTTTATTACGAAATTTAACACAGTCTACGAGTGTTTTCTCGATATCAAAAATTTTGAATGTGCATCCATCAATCGTATGCTCTTCGATTCCCGCGGTTAGTAACTTTTTGGTGTACCAAAAAAATCGCATTGGAGGATAAGAGATCACAGGCTTATGAGCACCACTAGGTAAAGCTACATAGACGAAATGTGGAATTTGAGTTGTGATTTCGTGGAACGCTAAGGCGGAAATAAGGCATATGACTCCTCTCGGGATTTTTTTAGCTACTGGGATGAAATCAGGCAAAGAAGGTTCTGGCATCTCGACAAGCCGATACAATCCTCTGCTGAGAACCTCTAGATCTCCTCTGTCTCTGAGGGTGTAGAGCTCTCGACGGTGTATTCCATAGTCCAGAGCCTCTGACATCGTAAGAATGCCCCCAGCCTTTCGAAAAGCTGTGATGGCTAATTCAAGCTTAGATTTTTTCTTCATGGTACAAAACAGCGGATTATTTAATCTATATCCGTAGTATTGTACCAAAAATCAAGGGTTGTCAAGAGAAAATCGCGGGTTTAAAAAAAAAGTGATCTGGTTATAGTGGCGATAACGTGCTTAAAGTGGAGGAAATATGGATTTGAAGGGAAAAGTCGCTGTCGTGACCGGCGGGAGCAGTGGAATTGGTGCAGCGATTGTTTTGCAACTGGCGAAATGTGGATGCAACATCGTCATCGATTACCATAGCCATCCAGAAGATGCGCAAGAAATCGAAAAACAAGTGGTCGCTGCAGGAGCAAAGGCCGTCAGTGTCAAGGCCGATGTGAGCAATACTGAAGACTTACAAACCCTTGTGAATACCGCTGTGGAGAAGTTTGGCCGCATCGATGTGATGGTCAATAATGCCGGCATTGAAACGCGTACCTCAATTTTGGATACCACAGAAGAGCAGTTTGAAAAGGTGCTACACGTTAATTTGAAGAGCGCATTTTTTGGGACACAATTCGCTGCCAAACAAATGATCAAGCAAGGGGGAGGGGGACGGATCATCAACATCACCTCCGTGCATGAAGACTGGCCGATGCCGGGCAACATTGCGTACTGCTTGTCTAAGGGGGGCATGCGCATGCTTACTCGCACCGCAGGCGTGGAGCTCGCAGAGCATAATATCCTCGTTGTGGGAGTGGGACCAGGAGCTGTAGCCACTCCGATTAATCTGGAAACGATGAAAGATCCAAAATTACTGGCAAAACTCAACGCGGCAATCCCATTGGGACGGATGGCAAAGCCAGAAGAGATCTCAAGTATTGTCGCCTTTTTGGCAACCCAAGGAGCTGGCTACATGACAGCGACAACTGTGTTTGCCGACGGCGGAATGATGCTTCAAAGTCCAGGGCTGTGATGACAGAAATTAACCGACTTGATGAGGCACGCACAAACAAGGCGCCCTGGCGACTTTGGGGACCCTATTTAAGCGAGCGGCAGTGGGGAACTGTACGCGAAGACTACAGTGACAATGGCGAGGCATGGGATTTTTTCCCGCATGGGGATGCCCCTTCAAGGGCATATCGATGGGGCGAAGATGGGATCGCGGGGATCTCTGATGACAAACAATACCTTTGTTTTGCATTGGCTCTTTGGAATGGCAAAGACCCCATATTAAAAGAGCGTCTCTTTGGACTGACGGGCAGTGAGGGCAATCACGGTGAGGATGTCAAAGAGTACTATTTTTACCTCGACAATGTTCCGACCCACTCCTACATGAAATACCTCTACAAGTATCCTCAAGGAGCTTTTCCCTATGAGGATTTAGTCGAGACGAACCAGAAACGCTCTAAAAAAGAACCGGAATACGAACTGCTCGATACTGGAATTTTTGACGAAGACCGTTATTTTGATATTTTTGTCGAGTACGCCAAAGACTCACCAGAAGACATGTTGATCCAAATTAGCGTGGCGAACCGAGGCCCTGAGAAGGCGACATTGCATTTGCTTCCGACACTCTGGTTCCGCAATCGGTGGTCTTGGGAAAAAAAGAGCAATAAGCCCCACATCTCTCTTGAGAGAGAAAATCTCATCAAAGCGACGCATTCCCTACTTGGAACCTATTGGCTCTACTCGGAAGGAAAGGCTTTGTTCACCGAAAATGAAACCACGGGAACCAATGATCTGCCTTATGGGAAGGACAGTTTTCACAAATATGTGATTCATCAGGACGAGCAAGCGGTCAATCCCGATAATTTTGGCACAAAAGCCGCGAGTTATTTCGTGCTAGAGGTGGAAGCGGGAGAGACCGCCGTTGTCAAACTCCGTCTCAGTACACACGATGACCTAAAGGATCCGCTGGCATTTGAAACCACCCTTGCCCAGCGCAAAAAAGAGGCGGATGATTTTTACAAAGAGTTGACTCCGTATCCTATGCCCGATGACATGCGCAACGTGCAGCGTCAAGCGTTTGCAGGGCTTTTGTGGAACAAGCAGTTCTATCACTACAATGTGCGGAAATGGCTCAAAGAGGGTTCTGAAGAGAGAAAAGCGGGACGGAATTCCCGTTGGTGGAACCTCGATGCGAGCGACATTTTTTCGATGCCCGACAAATGGGAATACCCGTGGTTTGCAGCGTGGGACCTCGCCTTTCACACTGTGGCGCTGGCGCTGATCGATCCCGATTTTGCCAAAGGGCAACTTTTACTACTCAATCAAGAGTGGTTCATGCACCCCGATGGACAAATCCCCGCCTATGAATGGGCCTTTGGCGATGTGAATCCCCCCGTACAAGCGTGGGCAGCGATGCGCGTTTATCAAATTGAGGGGGCGCTGTACAATCGCAAAGATAGGGATTTCCTCGAGCGCATTTTTCAGAAACTCTGTCTCAACTTCACCTGGTGGGTGAATCGCAAAGACACCGATGGGCGCAATGTGTTTGAAGGGGGATTTTTGGGCCTCGACAACATTGGCGCTTTTGATCGGGACGATGTTCCCGAAGGAGCCAAACTCGACCAGGTCGACGGAACGGCGTGGATGGGGATGTATTGTCTCAACCTTTTACAAATCGCCCTCGTCCTTGCCGTTGAAGATCCCGTCTACGAAGACATGGCGACCAAATTCTTTGAACATTTTGTCTATATTGCAGATGCGATCAATAGCATTGGCGAGCTCACGGAAGGTCTTTGGGATGAAAAAAGGGGATTTTATTACAGTCTCTTGACGCTTAAAGATGGCAAGCAGATCAAAATCACAATCGATACATTAGTCGGTTTGGTGCCACTTTTTGCCGTCGCTCCCAATAACCCGAAAATGGGCGATCTATTTCCCGAATATCGCAAACGTTTTGAATGGTTCATCGAAAATCTTCCAGAGCTCTTAGAAGAAGTCATGCAATTGGATACGATGGAGGAAGATGGACGTTTCATGTTGTCGTTTGTCTCTCCAGAAAAGCTAAAAAGCATCTTGCAAAAAGTCCTCGATGAGAAAGCGTTTTTGAGCCCTTTTGGTATTCGAGGTGTTTCGGCTTATCACGCGGACAATCCTTACGTTCTTGAACTCGATGGAAAAAAATTCTCCCTCAATTATGAACCTGCAGAATCAACAACATCTCTATTTGGAGGGAATTCCAATTGGAGAGGGCCCGTCTGGTTTCCACTCAACTTTCTTCTCATCGAGTCCTTGCAGAAATTCCATTATTATTTGGGGAAGGACTTCAAAGTGGAGTGCCCGCAGGGATCCGGACAGGAAAAAAACCTCTGGGATGTTTCCATGGATCTGACCCATCGACTCATCAAGATCTTTTTGAAAGACGAGAATGGTAGAAGACCGGTTTATGGAGGGATCGAAAAATTCCAAACCGATCCACATTGGCAGGATTACATCCTGTTTCACGAGTATTTTCACGGGGACAATGGAGCAGGACTGGGAGCTAGCAATCAGACAGGATGGACAAGTGTGGTGGCAAAACTGATCCAGCAATACGGCGAATACGTTCTTGAAAAGAAATCGCCTAAAACGATTGAAAGCACCCGCATCGGTCCAATCTAAGGGGGAAAACATATGCAGTATGACATCATTATCATTGGGTCGGGCGCTGGAGGGGGAACCCTAGCGCGTCACCTCGCCCCCTCCGGCAAGAAAATACTCCTTCTCGAACGGGGAGGATGGCTACGGCGCGAGGCAGAAAACTGGAGTGCCGAATCGGTCTTCGTTCAAAACCGCTACATTTCAAAAGACACTTGGTATGATGAAAAAGGCAAAGCCTTCCAGCCACAAGTCCATTACTTCGTTGGCGGCGCGACAAAAATGTATGGTGCGGCTCTCTTTCGCCAGCGAAAAGAAGATTTTGGTGAACTGAAGCACCACGGCGGCATCTCTCCCGCCTGGCCAGTCAGCTATGAAGAGATGGAACCCTACTACACCAAAGCCGAAGAGATGTACCAAGTCCACGGCTTGCGTGGAAGCGATCCGACAGAACCGCCCTCAAGCGCACCCTATCCCCATCCACCTGTCTCACACGAACCCCACATCCAACAAATCTGCGACAATCTCGAAAAAGCCGGCTATCATCCCTTTTTCGCACCTTGTGGCATCATGCTAAACGAAAAAGACATGGCCGCTAGCCGCTGTGTCCGGTGCTGCACCTGTGATGGATTTCCATGTCTGGTTCAAGCCAAAGCCGATGCAGAGATGATCGGCGTCCGCCCCTGTCTTGAGCATTCCAACGTCACCCTTCTCATCAATGCAAAAGCCCTCAAACTCAACACCAATCCCGAGGGAACAGCAGTCACTGAAGTCATTGTCGAGATCGATGGCAAACCCCAGACCTTCCAAGGGGATATCGTCGTTGTCTCTTGTGGTGCGGCAAATTCTGCTAAACTGCTCCTCTCCTCTGCCAATGACAAACATCCTAACGGACTTGCCAATGGCTCCGATCAAGTGGGCCGCAATTACATGTACCACAATAGCCAAGCAGTTCTAGCTCTCTCAAAAGAGCCCAATCCGACCCACTTCCAAAAGACCCTTTCGCTCAACGATTTTTATTTCGGGATGGATGGATTTGATTATCCGATGGGCAACATTCAAATGCTCGGCAAATCGCAAGGGCACATGTTCAAAGGGGAAAAACCCATTGAGACAGCCCTACTCCCAATGAAAGCGCTCGATGATATTGCCAAGCACGCCGTCGATTTCTGGCTCTCGACAGAAGATTTGCCCGATCCGAACAACCGTGTCACCATCGACAAAGACGGCAACATCCGCCTCTCTTATACTCCTAACAACCAAACTCCTAAGCAAAAGCTCTACGACAAACTCAAATCGATGCTCAGCCATCTTGGAATGCATCCCAATCACCTCATTCCGCACAATGCCTACCTCAAGACCGACATCCCCATTGCGGGAGTGGCACACCAAGCGGGAACAGTCCGTTTTGGAAATGATCCCAAAACATCAGTCCTCGACACCAATTGCAAAGCTCACGAGCTCGATAATCTCTACGTTGTGGATACGAGTTTCTTCCCGAGCATCAGCGCAGTGAACCCCTCGCTGACAGCGATGGCCAATGCCCTGCGCGTCGGAGATTACCTTCTAAAGAGAATGAGTTAAAGATTTTTTTTTAAAAACCTGTTTTTAAGTTTTTGTTTATCAAGAGTTTAATATTATGGTAAATTTTCTTGAGTTTTAAACCATTTTTATGGTATAATCGCACTCGAATAATAACAAAATTAGGTGTGAGGATGACAAATCCGGTTAACAATAATAATCAGGGCTCAAAATATTTTTCTCAAGTCGAAGCTAAGCAGGTTGAATCTTTTTCAAAAAAACGAAAAGCAACTGAATCATGTGAATTACATCAGAGTAAAGTTTCAAAAACAGAATATTTCAAGTTAGATGAGTTTCCTATAGAACTTACTATTCAAATTTTAAAAGAATTAAATGTTCGTGAGTTAATTAATATTAGTTACCTTAATAAAGATTGGCACGAATTTAGCAATTGCGATTTGGTTTGGAAAGAAATCGCAATAAAAATTGATTCTCCATTTGAAACTGGAGCTGAAGCTAAAACCATTAAGCAACAAGCCAAAGATTACATTGAAGATCTAAAAATAAAAACCAGAAACATCCAGAAACATTCACTTGCTCCAAAAGACATTAAAGACATTTTGAGTAAGAATTTAATAATCGAAAATGGTATTTTGCTTAATCAATTTGCCAATTCGTGGAGCAAATTTATCATTTTTTGTATATTGGCTAATGAAATTGGTGACTCGGACGCTTTAGAACGTCTCAATGGTGTGAACACATCTGGTGAAATAATCAATTTGGCAAAAGATTTCAGTGTTTGGTTTGAAAAAAATAAAAACGAATTGACTCAGCTGCAGGAGCTTGATCTTAGCGAGAACGAAATCACATCAATTCCGAGTGAAATCTGGCAATTGACTCAGCTGAGAACTCTTAGGCTTTACGGGAACCAACTCATCTCCATTCCTCCTGAAATCGGCCAATTGCCTCTGTTGAAGGTGTTTGGCCTTTCTGGCAACCAAATCACAACAATTCCAAGTGAAATCGGTCAATTGCCCCAGCTGCGGGCTCTTGATCTTAGTTACAACCAACTCACAATAATTCCAACTGAAATCGGTGAATGGACGACGCTGCTGGAGCTTGATCTTAGTGGAAATCAAATCGCAGCAATTCCAAGTGAAATAGGTCAATTGACTTTGCTGGAGAATCTTGATCTTAGTCACAACCAACTCACAACAATTCCAAGTGAAATCGGTCAATTGACTTTGCTGGAGATTCTTGATCTTTATGACAACCAACTCACAACAATTCCAAGTGAAATCGGTCAATTGCCCCAGCTGCGGGGGCTTTTTCTTAGTGACAACCAAATCGAAACAATTCAAAGAGACATCGATGATTGGAGTCAGTTGAAGAAGCATGCTCTTAGTGACAACCAACGCAGAATAATTGAAAAAGAAATCACTCTATTGTCCCGTCTGTTTGACACTTGATAATGAAAGCAGAAAATTCCCAGCAAATTCCGAGTAAAATCAGCCAATTGATTCAGCTAAAAGAGCTTGCTCTTAGCGACAACCAAATCACAACAGTTCCATATGCATTCTACCAATTATTGTCTCATTTAGAGTTTGTTAGTTTATAGAACAACAGATTTGGGCCAGGGCGATCTTATGAAAAAGATTTGACAACCAACGTGCGTTGATTATCAAGCACTTACAAAAGTCTTCAAAATTATCGCGACTTTAATTTTTCCTATTTTTTCATGCTCTTCTTTCATTTCC